>Ga0335073_10003929_pt1 | contig 20718 bp, 13 predicted proteins | sample Lox_Sample_22_FD_207093 | JGI IMG/M metagenome (GOLD analysis project Ga0335073, IMG submission 207093) | Soil microbial communities from Loxahatchee National Wildlife Refuge, Florida, United States - Lox_Sample_2.2 | ecosystem: Environmental > Terrestrial > Soil > Wetlands | place: USA...
GAGTCCCCAGAGGATGTAGACAGTGAGCGCACCACCCAGCAAGGTAAAGTCGAGCATACGGCGGCGGCGGCGGCGCGTTGGTTCCAGGAGCAGAATACTGAGCGGAAACAGAAACGGCAGCAGCCCCTGGGCATATAAGACATAGGCTGCGGCCGCGTCATGCGTCACGATCGACGGCAAATTGCCATCCAGGCCCAGCCACACGAACCCTTCCGTGAATTGATGCAGAGCGAAGAGGAGCGGCATCGCGGCGAACAGCACCTCACGCCGATGCTTTACTTCGGCGAGCGTGGCCACGCCGATGGCGCCGAGTACAGCGCTGCCTATAAAATTTGCGCTGGCGGAAAAGCACACCTGAAAGCCTCCCGGGAAATCACAAACGCATGATAACGTGACCCACGCGGCAAGCCCTTCAGGAATAGTGGGGCGTTGAGTTAGAGGTCGCGGAAATTACATGGCAAAGCCCTCTGCTATAGAGAGGGAGCTGGACTTCAGTCCAGCATCGAGGCTTTTCCTTTCCGAATGGCTTTAGCCCCGGCTTGGCCGGCGCTAAAGCGCCTGCTGGGGTCGAAGTCCCCTTGCGGAGCGCAAGCCCTCCTTCCCCCGCATAAATGCGCGCCTCCCTCCCGTCTTCTTGCGATGTTTCCCACCTGTTCAGCTCCTGCTCTGCGGCGGGTCAGAATGGTGTGTGGGGTATCATTTGTTTCGGCCCAAGGAGCAAATTATCGATGGATGCAGAGCTGCACACCCGGAAGAGATTTATCCTCGCATTCTGGCTTTTCGTTCTTAGCGCTATCTCTTTCCTGGACCGCACGAATATTTCGATTGCAGGTCTGCAAATCAGTTCCGAGTTTGGTCTTGGGAATCAGCGTCTGGGATGGATCTTTAGCGCCTTCCTGATCGGCTACGCCGGCTGCCAGGTGCCCGCGGGATGGCTGGCTTCGCGCTTCGGCCCAAGACTGGTGATTGCTTTTGGCGTGATCTGGTGGGGCGTAACGACAGCCATCACTACGTTGATCCCGCCAGGCTTCTCGCAGGCCGTCACGCTGTTGATCGCCATCCGCTTCGCGCTGGGAGCGGGCGAAGCGGTGATTTATCCCGCGGCGAACCAGTTCGTCGCCCGATGGGTTCCGGAGCACGAACGAGGAGTGGTCAACGGCCTGATCTTCGCTGGCGTGGGCGCGGGGAGCGGTCTGACCCCTCCCCTGCTGGCTTGGTTCATTCTTCATCACGGATGGCGCTCGGCTTTTTGGTTCAGCGCCGTTATCGGCGTCATTGCCGGGGCCGTGTGGTGGTGGCTGGCGCGGGACACACCAGAAGAGGATCCGACGGTTTCAGCCGCTGAACTCAAGCTCATTCGTGAAGGGATCGCAGACGACAAAAGTGAGGAATCGGCGCCTGGCGCCATCTCGTGGCGGGCCATCCTGACGCGGCGGGATTTGCCCGCTCTCATCATTACCTACTTCGGATTTGGATACACGGCGTGGATCTTCTTCAGCTGGTTCTTTCTCTACATGGCCCAGGTCCGCGGTTTCGATTTGAAGTCCAGCGCCATGTTTTCCATGCTTCCCTTCCTCTGTATGACTTTCGGATGTCTCGCCGGTGGAGTCATCAGCGACCGCCTCACCAAGGCGTATGGTCTGCGCGTTGGCCGATGCGGCCTGGCTTCGGTCGCCTACATCTTTACAGCGATTTTCCTGGTACTGGGTTCAAGAACATCGAGCCCGCAACTTGCGGGGGTTATCCTGGCGGGCGGAGCCGGAGCTCTTTACATCTCGCAGAGCTCGTTCTGGTCGGTCTCCGCCGATATCGCAGGCCGCAGCTCAGGGGTCTTCTCCAGCATGGTGAATATGGGCGCGCAGATCGGAGGGGCCGTCACCGCATCGCTCACACCATGGGTCGCGCAAAGGTTTGGATGGACTACTTCCTTCGGAATTGCCGCGGCTTTGGCAGCACTGGGCGCGGTACTGTGGATGACCGTTCATCCCGAGCGGCCGCTGGCATGAAGATCCTCCTGCAGATTCTTCTTGTCGTGGCCTTCACAGCGACTGCCCTCGCTGCAGATGTCCGCACCCCAACCCAGGAAGGGATCGTCTATGGTGTAGCCGACGGTCAGACGCTGACCATGGATTACTACGCGCCCAAAGGCATGGAGCCTCATCCGGTCGCGATTATTATCCATGGCGGCGGCTATCAACGCGGGAACAGCAAGAGCGGTAGCGAGGCGTATTGCGCGGATTTTCTGGCTCCCGCCGGGTACGCGGTGTTTTCTATCAACTACCGCCTGGCGCCGAAGTATCCCTATCCCTACATGGTCTACGACGTGGAACGGGCGATTCGCTTTATTCGCCATAACGCCAGCCGCTGGTCCGCAGATCCGGACCGCATCGCGCTGGTCGGCGGTTCGGCCGGCGGATTCCTGAGCAACATGGTGGGCCTGCTGAATCTGCCGGCGAACCCTTCGGCGCCCGATCCCGTCGACCGGGAGAGCGCGCAGGTACAAGCCGTGGTCACGCTCTTTGCGCAGAGCAGTTTTGCTACGGTGCCGCTCAATGCGGATGTACACGCGTTGCTGGATCCGTTGATCAAGGAGAAGGGTGAGGCCGAGGCTCTGAAAGAAGCGTCCCCGATCACCTATGTCCACAAAGGCGATCCACCGTTTTTGCAGATTCTCGGCGACAAGGATGAGTACATTCCCTTCAGCGAGGCGACCAATCTGGATGCGGCTCTGAAAAAGGTTGGCACCCCGAGCCAGATCATTCGGATTCCGGGCGGGATGCATGGAACGGGCGGGTGGTACAAGCTGCCTGGTGTACCCGATTGGGAAGTGCAAATGACGGAATGGCTCAACCACACGCTGGGACATCATGGACCTGTCGGCGAGGGGGTTCGCAAGCGGGAGCCGGCTGGTTAGGAGGGCGGTGAAGCGGGTGCAAAGAAGCCTCTCGTTTGTCATTTTCCGGGATTGTGGACCTTCTGTATTTGGCAAAACAGAAAAGATCGACACGCTATATTCCCGGATCGCGCATGCGCACGGCATACAGGGAGTGATAGCTCAACATGTAGAGCGTGCGGCGATCTTTGCCCCCGAAGATGATGTCGTGCGGTCTTTCGGGAACCTCGATACTGCCGAGGAATTTCGCGGCAGGTGAATAAGCGAATATATTGCCCGCTGCCAGGTAGACGTTGCCTTCGGCGTCCTGCGCCAGGCTTTCGCCGCCCTGCTCAACAAACGGCGTAATCTGCGAGAGAGAACCATCGTCGTTGAGAGTGCCGCGATAGGTACGCTGCTCGGCTTCGTTGGTGGCGTAAAAGACCTTTCCATCCGTCCCCTTCACCAGTCCGTAGGCTTCGAGAACCGGCGCCCATTTGGTGCCGAAGTAGGGCTCACCCTGCACGATCGGCGCATTCGTAGGGATGAAAAGACTATTGTCGGGAGAGACAAACTGGAAGGTGGTGCGCGTTCCCAGGCCTTTCTCGAACATTTGCTGCAGTGACGTATACGTATACGGCGGTCTCGCAGAGAGCGTGTCCGAGAAATCTCCATTGAACCAGTAATCGACCGGAAGTGCGGGTGTCAGCCCGGGACGCGGAGCCGCGGGCTCCAGAGGCAGCAGTGTGAGCTGGTCGTCGTGCAATGCAAACGCGGTAAGATTTTTGCCGCCGGAAGATACGACGATTAGATCGCCGGCCTTGTCAAATACCAGGTTCACCGGATCGAGAGGAGCATCGCTGACCACCTCGGCCCTTTTTTCCTCGGGCAGCCAGCGATAGATGCGCTGGAAATGTGCGTCCACAAAATAGAGCTGCCCTGAATCATCCACCGCGGCGCCGGAGATGTTGAAGAAACCGGTCGCCAGACGCTCGACTTCGGCTCCCTTCTCGGTGAGGTCCGCGGTCAGGCGGTTTAGGGGTATGGGTTTGTTATCGGAGATGTCCAGGTCGGCGAATTCACGGTCACGCACCTCGGCGTGCAGGGTTTCATCCACAATCGTGTTTTCAAAAGGCACCTTGTTTGAGCGCACCGCCTGGCGGCATACACCCTGTGCATCGCAAAGACCGATGGAGCTGTTGGCATCCACATGCACATTACGGAAGTGAATGTCGTTCGAGTCCGCCACCCGCACCGCATAAGGAAAAGGCACTTCCATGTGTGTGACCCGGTAACCGTGATAGTTCGCAATAGTCAGGTCATGGGAATGATCGATTTCGAGCGAAGAAGCATTCTGGCTTTCTCCGCTCTCCTCTTCGGTTTGCAGCGCATAGAGCCCCCAGTTCGACGCGTTTTTCAATTTGATTTCCGCCCGTACGTGATGCTCGCTCGAAAGTTCGTAGACGAACCCGGGAACCGAGGTGTTCGATATCAGGATGCCGGCCTGCGCGAACGTATCGGGCGTCCAGATGTTGGCGAAGGTACCGCCTCCACCATCCACCCACAAGCTCGGATACTGCGAGTCCCAGGGACGGTGCGGGTTGGGGTCCGCGGAGTGGGTCGCGTTGTACGGATTCATCCGCGTCCCGTCGGGATTATTCGTTCCGTGGCCGCCCAGGAAGCGAACATCATCGACGAGCGAGTCCTTGCCCGCATGCCAAAGTAGGCCGGCAGCCCGGGGATTGAAGCCTCCAGTGAAAATGCCCAGGCCGGTCATGATGTTCGTTCCCCCCGCAGGCGCCACCAGGAGCGGGCGCGGAGAATTGGGGCCTTCGAAGCCAGGCGTGCCATCGGGAAGATCGAACTGCGTGGTGCTGGGGTGCAGGCCGATCAGAACGGTATCCGGACGAAGCGTAATTGTGTCATGCAGCAGGTAGCGCCCGCTGGGAAAGTACAGCGCGCGATGCTCATCGATCGCCTTCTGCAGAGCAGCCGTGTCATCCGTCTGGTTGTCGCCTTTGACGCCGAGAGTGTGGACGTTGACCCAGGTAGAAGGATCCGGGAGTGGAGTGATCGCCGGCGGCGTTGCCGGGGGCAAGGCTGCGAGCGGCGACGCTTCAAAGGCCGTCTTGATAGCTGCCGGTGCGCCAGGATACGCAAGGCTCAGGCCATGCGAGAAGACACTGACGCGATACGTATCCGCAGGCTGGCGGAATTCCCGACCGCTCTCGCGAAGCTGCGCAAAGATAGGCACATGGCTACAAACCACATTCTCGAAATTGATTTCCGTCATGCGGCTTGCTTCGTTGCTGATGATGACCGCGGGACCGGAGATGTTCTCGAAGCGAGCATCTTTGATCCATAGCTGATCGGAATAATGCGGATCAATTGAGACCGCCGCCGGTACGTTGCGGAACTCGTCATGCACCAGCGTGAGACCGGCTTCGTTCTCGCGGATAGCCGCTTCGCGCTGTCCATCGAATGTGGAGTCAATCAGCGTGAACTGCCATGCGGGCGAGGGCTTGCGAGCCATGATGCCGAATTGGCCACCATGGAAGTGGAGGTCTTCTGCCTCGTTCGCGACCTCATGTATGCCGGCAAAACCAGAGCCTATATTGAAGTCGATGTGGCTGAGAAACGAATGCTGCGCCGCGTGGAAGCGAATGGCGACCGCGCCTGCGTTGCCTGGACCGATTTCAAAGTCAACGTTGCTGATTGCCGAGTAGAATGTGCCGGGGTTGGCATCCGGAATATCGGTCCTGGGTGGAACCACGCCACGCGGCGTCGGAGGAAAATGAAAGCCGAGCCGTGCGAACACGCTGTTCTGGGCTCGCGGGCGCGCGCCGGCAAAGAAGAACATGTAAGCGATTCCATTTTGGTATCCAGGTGTGTTCTCCCCGAGCACAAACACGGGACGTTCGGCGCCATACCCAATCACGCGCACACCGGGCCACAGATAGATGGTACGGCTGATCCGGTAGCGCCCCTGGGGAACGAAAACAATCCCTTCGCCTTTGCCTGACTGTACCTTGTCGATCGCAGCCTGGATTGCGTCGCTATCGTCCTCTTTGCCGTCACCGTGGACATGAAATTCTTCCTGCGTGAGATAGACCGCCGCGGGATCGTCCAGGCGTGTGGGATAAGTGGAAGCTGCAGAACAGATAGAAGTTATGAACAGCGACGCAAACAAGGCAAGGAGATATTTCATATGCGCATCATTCGCTGATTTTGAGCGTTTGGCAATCAGGAAGCCGAATACCACATTGTGGGATGAGGCTTTTCCTTTGACAACGGCACACATCGATCTTTATATGTTGTACGCCGGACGAGCGGAAACTCCTGCCGATGCAGCCTGCCGATTCATGGGTTATCCTTCTCCTTGCTTTCAACGCACACAGGCGTGGCAGAAACGATTGAACTGGTCTCATAAATCCACAGTGATGGAAAGTGCCCAAATGAGAGCCGCCGGCGGAGCGGGGCTCATGCTTCCAATCGAAGCTGCGGACCCATACATGAGACCAGTTCTCAATTAGAGGGTGGAAACCAATAAGGGGAAATGTAACAATGTCAGATTTAATTAAATCCAGGTTCAATCGCCGTGGTTTTTTCAAGTCATCGATGGCCGTGATGGGAGGCGGTTTGCTCAGCCGCTATTCGCTGGAGAAAGCCGCGGCCGAGACCGAACCGGCGATCAAGAACGTCAACCTGAATTCTAGCCCGTCGTCGCTGAAGATCACCGACATGCGCTACGCCATTATTGTGAAGCCCGGCCCTAGTCCGTGCCCGATCATCCGGATCGACACCAATCAGGGCGTCTATGGACTGGGCGAAGTGCGCGATGTTGGTGGTTACCAATATGCGATGGTGCTCAAAAGCCGCCTCATGGGCGAGAACCCGCTGAAAATCGATTTCCTGTTCCAGAAGATTCAGCAGTTCGGCGGCATTTCGCGCCAGGCGGGCGGCGTTTGCGCCGTGGAGATGGCACTGTGGGACATTGCCGGTAAGGTGTACAACATTCCGGTCTACCAGATGCTGGGCGGCCAATGGCGGGATAAGATCCGCATCTACGCGGACACAACGGAATCAGAGGATCCCAAGGAATACGGCAGGCGCGCCAAGGAGCGCAAAGAGATGGGCCTCACCTGGATGAAGATGGATCTGGGTATCAACGTCCTCGAAGGAATGCCGGGAATGGTGATGGAGCCCGCGGGGCAGAGCAAGTGGGAACTGCGCAATCAGCCCCATCCGTTTATGGCGACGGAAGTTACTGATAAGGGCATCGACCGGCTTTGCGAGTATGTGGCGGCGGTGCGGGACAACATTGGTTACGACATGCCTTTGTCGATGGATCACCTGGGACATATCGGTGTGAAGTCTTGCATCAAGCTGGGCAAGGCTTACGAGAAATTCAACCTGGAATGGATGGAAGACGTCATTCCGTGGTACTACACGGATCTGCTGAAGGAAATCACCGACGCCAGCCCGACGCCGACGATTACAGGTGAGGATATCTACGAAATTGCGGACTTCGAAAAGCTCTGCGTGAATCACGCGGTGGACAAGATCCATCCGGATCTTGCCACTTCAGGCGGCATTCTGCGTACGCATAAGATCGGCGACATGGCATTCGGATATGGCGTACCGATGGCGATGCACTTTGCGGGGACACCGGTCAGTTGTATGGCGAACGTGCATTGCGCGGCGGCGACGCGCAACTTCCTCGCTCTCGAAAACCATTCCCTCGACGTGCCGTGGTGGCAGGACCTGGTCAATGGTCCGGAGAAGCCGATGATCCAACAAGGATTCATCAAGGTTCCGGAGACTCCTGGGTTGGGAGTGACGCTTAACGATGAGGTGTGCAAGCAGCATCTGAAGCCAGGCACGGGTTATTTCGAGCCGACGCCGATGTGGGATGAGGTGCAGTCGCTCGACGATGCCACGTTTAGCTGAGAAGAATGCGGAGGGAGCGCGATGCCTCTGGCATCGCGCTTTTTTCTTTTGGCAGCTCGAGATGATACCTCGCGGAAAGAAACCGCAGATCCCTTCACTTCGCTCGGGCGTCTACTCGTCCGTCACACACCCCATCGAAGCATTTTTCACCGCTCGAATGTACTTAGCCAAAGTCCCCCTTTCCGCTTTGTAGGGCGGCATGCGCCAGGCCTTGCGTCTTTTTGCTAATTCCTCGTCAGACAGCTCTACGGAAATTTCATTCTTCGCGGCATCGATGGTGATGATGTCTCCGTTCGCCACCAGCGCGATTGGTCCGCCCTCCTGCGCCTCAGGTGTCACGTGGCCAACTATGAATCCATGCGAACCTCCGGAAAAGCGTCCGTCGGTCATCAGGGCAACATCTTTTCCCAGGCCGGCGCCCATGATGGCAGAGGTCGGCGTCAACATCTCGGGCATCCCGGGTCCTCCTTTGGGGCCTTCGTAACGGATCACCAGGACCTGACCTTTGGCAATCTTTCCATCTTCCAGGGCCTTCAGCATCAGTTCCTCAGAATCGAAGACATTGGCTGGACCGGAGAAACGAAGCCCTTCCTTGCCGGTGATCTTCGCCACTGCACCTTCGGGCGCCAGATTGCCTTTGAGAACCTGCAAGTGGCTTGTCGCCTTCAGAGGGTTGGAAACCGGACGCACGATCTCCTGTCCGGCTTTTAAGCCCGGCAGGTCTTTTACATTTTCTGCAAGGGTTTTGCCAGTGACCGTCAGGCAGTCGCCATGCAGCATCCCCTCTGCCAGCATCATTTTGAGCACTGCTGGCAGGCCTCCCACAGACTGCAGGTCCTCCATTACATATGCGCCGCTGGGCTTGAAGTCCGTCAGCAACGGCGTCTTGTCACTGACTCTTTGGAAATCCTCGATGCTGAGCGGTACCTCGACGGCCCTGGCCATCGCAATCAAATGGAGCACAGCATTGGTGGAACCACCCAGAGCGGCAACCACGACCATGGCGTTTTCAAAGGCCTCGCGGGTCATGATGTCACGAGGCTTCAGATCCATCTCCAGCAGTTTCAGGACAGCAGCGCCGGCACGAAAACATTCGTCCAGCTTGCGCGGATCTTCGGCCGGCGTCGAGGAACTATAAGGCAGGCTCATGCCCAGAGTTTCGATGGCCGAGGCCATGGTGTTGGCGGTGTACATGCCACCGCAGGCGCCTGCGCCGGGACAGGAGTGGCGCACGATTGCCTGCCGCTGCTCGTCAGTGATGGAATGCGCAAGGTATTGGCCATAGCTCTGGAAGGCAGAGATGATGTCCAGCTTCTGGCCGTTGTAGTGGCCGGCATGGATCGTTCCTCCGTAGACCATCAAGCTGGGGCGGTTCACGCGCCCCATGGCTATCAGGCAGCCGGGCATGTTTTTATCGCAGCCAGGAATGGAAACGTTGGCGTCGTACCATTGCGCGTGCATCACGGTCTCAATCGAGTCGGCAATCAGGTCGCGCGATTGCAGCGAGTAGCTCATACCTTCGGTGCCCATTGAAATGCCGTCGCTCACGCCAATGGTGTTGAAGCGCAAGCCGACCATTCCCGCCGTGATCACACCCTCTTTCACTTTCTCGGCAAGTTTCAACAGATGCATGTTGCAGGAATTGCCTTCGTACCAAACACTTGCAATACCTACCTGCGGTTTGTCCATATCGGGCTCGCGCAGGCCGGTTGCGTAGAGCATCGCCTGGGAGGCCCCCTGCGCTTTGGGTTGTGTAATCTGGGAGCTGTACTTGTTCAACGTTCTGGTCATAAAGATCAGTGTATCGTCCTTGACATATGGCTTCTGGGCTCTGGTGGCAGTACGGCATCCTCTATGAGGTTTATCCGCGTTCGTTCCAGGACGCAAACGGCGACGGCATCGGCGATCTTCAGGGAATTCTGCGGCGGTTAGACTACCTGGCCGGCCTCGGTATCAAAGGCATATGGATCGCGCCTTTCTATCCTTCCCCAATGGCCGATTTTGGCTATGACATCTCCGACTATTGCAATATCGACCCCATATTCGGTACGCTTGACGACTTCGATCGCCTCCTGAAAGCAATCCACGATCGCGGTCTCAAACTGATCCTTGATTTCGTGCCCAACCACACCTCGGACCAGCATCCCTGGTTCCAGGAAAGCCGCTCTTCGCTGACCAATCCGAAGAGAGACTGGTATCTGTGGCACGATCCTGCTCCGGATGGCGGGCCGCCCAATAATTGGCTCAGCAATTTTGGTGGTTCGGCCTGGACTAAGGATGGCAGCCAGTATTACTGCCATTCGTTTCTGAAACAGCAGCCGGATGTGAACTGGCGTAATCCCGGATTGCGCGCTGCGATGTTTGACGTGCTTCGATTCTGGCTGGATCGCGGGGTGGACGGCTTCCGCGTCGACGTGATGTGGATGATGATCAAGGACGATCAGTTCCGCGACAACCCGGTGAACCCTGCGACGTTCTCCGATAGCCCTGACTCGGTCCGGCTACTGCCGGTCTATAACCAGAACCGGCCCGAGGTGCATGCCATTGTCGCCGAGATGCGCGCCATCCTCGATTCGTATGGCGACCGGTTGCTGATTGGGGAGACCTATCTGTCCTTCGATCAGCTGGCGACTTACTATGGCCGGAACCTCGAAGGAGCGCAGCTTCCGTTCAATTTTCATCTCATTCAGACGCCATGGAAGGCCGACGCGATCGCAGCCGTGATCAAGGACTATGAAGCGTCGCTTCCCCCCGGTGCTTGGCCGAATTGGGTGATCGGAAACCATGATCAGCCACGGATCGCGACCCGCGTCGGACGCGACCAGGCGCGGATCGCCGCAATGCTCCTGCTCACGCTGCGCGGAACCCCAACCATGTATTACGGCGATGAGGTCGGAATGACGGATGTTCCGATCCCCCGAGGTGAGGTCCAGGATTCAGCCGAAAAAAACCAACCCGGAAAGGGATTGGGACGGGACCCGGAGCGGACTCCCATGCAATGGGATGACTCGGCGAACGCCGGGTTTACCAGGGGCAAGCCGTGGCTGCGCCTCGCTGCTGATTTTGCCTCAGTCAACGTTGCGGTGCTGTCTCGTGAGCGGGACTCGTTGTTGAGCCTCTATCGCGAACTCATCCGTCTTCGAACTTTCCAAGCGGCATTGCATGGGGGTTCGGTTCGAGAAGTCGCCAGCAATGGACCCGTTCTGCGGTATGAACGGGTTGAGGGAACGGAGCGCTTTGCGGTGCTGCTCAATCTGAGCGCGGCCAAAGAAGAAGCTGCCGTTGCTGCGGGCCGGATTGCGATCTCCACTCACATGGACCGCGAGGAGGCTGTCGAGGGACGGGTTTTGCTTCGTCCGTTCGAGGGTGTGGTTGTGGATCTCGACTAGCGGAATGCGGCGTTGAGGCTGGTGCGGCCGGCGTTCAAGAGGATAAGGAACAGACTTCTACCCGGGACTGCCGTCCTGGGCTACTCAGCCGTCCCCTTCGGGAGGAGTTCGCGGCAAATCAAGAAGATGCTGTATTCGAACGAATTTTATTTCGCCAGATCGATGGTTCGGCGGCGGTATGCTACGCATCGGAGGTTCGATGTCGAAATCGCGCCGGCAGTTTTTGGCCCACGGGTCCCTGGGTCTTCTGGGGATCGCTGCAACCGCTTGCAAGCAGCAGGAAAAGGGGTCCTCCGGGCTGCCTCCTGGTGCGCCTCCTGCTTTTGCCACGGCGCCCCCGGTTGGGCCGGAGGTAAACTCGCAGACCTTTGCGGAGGCGGAGAAGCTGGTCCAGGTTGAGCTGACCGAGGCGGAACGCAAAGAAGCGGCGGAGAGCTGGCGTAGTGCCATGGCGCCGTTTTATGAGCGGCGCGTCGGACCGCGCAAAGTGGCGCTCGAAGCCGGGTTGGCGCCGTGGTCACACGGCGAAGCCGCATTGCCCGGTCAAGCGGCCGGCCCGCAACGCAATGTGTTTGTGCGCAGCAAACAGCAGCCGGCCCCGCTTCCCGGCGATGACGAGGACATCGCCTTCTCTCCCGTTACCCGGCTGTCGCGATGGATCGAGTCTCGACACCTTACCTCGGAGCGGCTTACGAATATCTACCTGCAGCGCATTGACCACTTTAATCCCACACTGCTTTGCGTCATCACTCCCACGCGCGAATTGGCCCTGGCACAGGCGAGGCAGGCGGACAAGGAAATCGCCGCGGGCCATTACCGTGGGCCGCTACACGGCATTCCCTGGGGCGGGAAGGACCTGCTGGATACGGCCGGCATTCCCACCACTTATGGCGCAGAGCCCTTTCGCAATCGCGTACCCAACGATGATGCAGCCGTCGTCAAGCGTTTGCAGCAAGCTGGCGCGGTGTTGGTCGGCAAACTGAGCATGGGCGCGCTGGCGCTCAACGATGTCTGGTTCGGGGGACAGACCAAGAATCCGTGGCTGCTGCAGGAAGGCTCTTCCGGCTCGAGCGCTGGGCCGGGAGCTGCGACCGCTGCCGGCCTGGTGGCGTTCTCCATCGGCAGTGAGACCGGCGGCAGCATTATCGGTCCCAGCATGCGGTGCGGGGTTACCGGCTTGCGGCCCACCTTCGGCCGCGTGCCGCGAACGGGCGCCATGACGCTGTGCTGGTCGCTCGACAAACTCGGCCCCATGACGCGCAGCGTCGAGGACGCTCTGCTCGTTCTGGACGCAATTACCGGACCGGATCCGGGCGACATATCGAGCGTGCCCAGCAAACTCGATTTCGATGCGGCGGCCAAAGTCGAAGGCCTTCGAGTTGGTTATTTCCCGCAATGGATGAAAGAAGCGCCAGCCACCGATGTAGATCGCGCAGCCCTGGAAACGGTCCGGAAACTCGGGATGACGCCGGTGGAGGTGTCGATCCCTGATTGGCCTTACGATTCTCTGCAGCTGATCCTGTTCGCAGAAGCAGCGGCGGCGTTCGAAGAATTAACGCTCAGCCATGGTGTCGATCAGCTCAGGATGCAGGTGCCGGATGCATGGCCGAACAGTTTCCGCCAGGCACGTTTTCTTTCCGCGGTCGATTTTGTGCAGAGCGACCGCTTCCGCCGCAAAGTGGCCAACGAAATGGGCCGGCTGTTCTCGCAGGTGGATATGCTCCTCGTTCCGTCTTTGCGCGATGAAATGCTGACCATCACCAATGCCACCGGTCATCCGTCGCTCACCCTGCGCGCGGGATTCATCGAGGTGTCGGAAGAGCGGAGCGACTGGGCTCCCGACCCGGCGCACCCACCGTTGAGATTTTCACCGCCGCGGCGCGTACCTCATGGGGTTACGCTGATAGGCCAATTGTTCGATGAGGGCCGCCTGGGAAGCGCCGGACTTGCTCTGGAACGCAGCTTTGGCGTTGTCGACCAGCGTCCTCCGGGTTTTTAGTGCAGGTTCTCGACTCCATTCGCGTGGTGGAAATGACGGAGGCGCTGGCTGGGCCATATTGCGCCATGATGCTGGGCGACCTGGGCGCGGACGTGATCAAGGTCGAACGGCGCCTGAACGGCGATCAGTCGCGAAGCTGGGGTCCGCCGTTTGTCGGGAGCGAATCAGCGTATTTTTTGGCGGCCAATCGTAACAAGCGTTCGCTTTCGCTCGACTACGATCAACCACTCGGAACGGAGATTCTGCACCGGCTGCTGTCTACGGCCGATATTTTCCTGATCAACCAGCGCAATTTAGCTTCTCTGGCGCGCCGGGGTTTGGATGCAGCGACGATCTGCGCCCGCTATCCGCGGCTCATCTATTGCGCGATCTCCGGCTATGGGCATTCGGGTCCCCGGTCCGGCTTGCCCGGTTACGACATCATTGCGCAGGCACAAGCTGGAATTATGAGCTTCACCGGCGAGCCGGACGGCGAGCCCATTCGCTATCCCGTGGCCATCGCGGACATGGCTTGCGGGCTGTACTCCGCGATCGGCATTCTCGCCGCTCTCTTCGCCCGCGAAAAAACCGGGCAAGGCCAGGCTCTCGATATGGCGCTGTTCGATTCCCAGTTGAGCCTGCTGATCAATGCCGGCAGCAACTACCTAAACGCAGGAAGGCCTCCACAACGCTGGGGCAATGCGCACCCGAGCATTGTTCCCTACCAGGTGTTCCGGGGGGGAGACGGGCGGCATTTTGTCGCTGCCATAGGCACCGATGCATTGTGGCATCGCTTTGTGCAGGTCGTCGAGGCGACGGAGACTCTGGGTCAGGATGAACGCTTTCGGACCAATGCTCTGCGCACGGAGAATCGGCTGGCGCTGATTCCACTGTTGAGCACGCTCTTCGAGCGCCTGCCCGCCGAAGAGTGGCTTCTCCGTCTCACCGCGGAAGATATTCCCGCCTCGGCCATTCATACTGTCGGCGAGGCGCTGAATGATCCGCAGACACTCGCACGCGGGTTGATCGTGAAGATCGACCATCCCACACTCGATGTGGTGCGCAGTCTTGCCAACCCGGTGCGGCTTTCGTCCACGCCTGTGGTGTACCGCCTGCACCCTCCGTTGCTGGGAGAACACACCCGGGATATTTTGCAAAGTCTCGGCTATTCGGGTGAGCAGATATCGGCTGCAACGGATGCAATGGCTATCTGAGGTGTCAGGTGTTCATTGATATCTGTGGAGCGATTCACCGCTGCTCCGGCAAGGAATTTGATCGCAAACCGGTTTGCGGGAGGGAAAGACCATGAACCGGGAAAGAAACTGCGGATCCCTCCACGGCACGCCCCACGGCTTGCCGGCACAGGCGGGACAGGTCGGCTTCGCTCCTGGTGAACAAATTTTGGGGGCAGTGAGAGACCAAGGTCTCTCCACTGCTCTGCGCTGCGTGGTCGGCTTGCAGTTTCCATCGGTCAGCCCTGTTACCAAAGAAAGCCTATCGGTCACTACCCGAAATCACTTCCACCGGGATCTAAATAGACAGGCAGAAATGCGCAATTGCGCTCCAGGTTAGCGGCGTTCCGCAACCAGGGGCAGCAAGCGAGGTCGCGCTCAGGCGCGCTCCTTATAGAGCCGTATTTGACAACTGAATCCTGCCCCGGCGTTAGGTGCTTCGGGCGCATTCTTCTGCGCCCATGCGCCCGTCCAAATGCCGATTGCCGGCAAATCCGTGCATCGCGGGGGGGCTTATCTCGCTTATCTCGCTTTTCTCGCACAAAAAATCGAATTTACCCCGGATCCGGCAAGGCTGGCTGCCGGCCGATCTCCACCAACGTCGAAAAAAACCGAATTTTACGCAGATTTATGAAATTGCCGGCCTCCCGGGCGAGCCGTCGCCCATCGCAAACGGCTCCCCGAGCCCGGAAACCCGCAGGTACATCGAAAATCGCTGAAATTTATCAAGTTTTATAAGTCTTAGACAAGCTTGGCTGGAGCATATGCGTCATTCCCGCTCGGAAGGCAAGCCAGGAACCCACTTTTGTCATCCTGTGGCAAACCGTTCCTTCGTCCCTTAACTTGCCGCAAGGCAAGTCACGCGCTACAGGGATGACGGATTTGGGTGCGATGACTGGTCGGGCAACAGGGGCCGTTATTCCTGGAGCTTCGAGTTGGTGGAGACGAGGTTAGTTTCGGCCACCAGGGAGGCCGGACGTCGCAGGGCGATGACTTCGTCGAGGATGCGGCCGGCAAGTTCGTGCTTGGTCATCTCGGGAAGCTCGATAGCCCTCTTGGGCGTGAGGAAAGTGGCTGCATTGCGGTCGGAATCGAAGCCTATGCCTGGACGGGAGACGTCATTCAGCACAATGGCGTCGGCACCTTTGCGGAGAAGCTTGTCGCGTCCATGCTCGAGGAGATTCTCCGTTTCGGCAGCGAAACCGATGACCAGGGTTCCGGGACGCCGGGATAAAACCACCTCTCGCAGGATGTCTTCAGTAGGCTCGAATTCCAGGGTGATGGGGCCTGTGCGCTTCATCTTCTGCTCCGCCAGCACCTTGGGGCGGTAGTCAGCAACCGCCGCGGCTTTGATGATAATGGTGGCTCGATCCAGACGGCTCAGGACAGCACGGCGCATGTCCTCGGCACTAACCACAGGTACCAGCTCACAGTTTGCCGGGGGCGCGAGAGCGGTAGGTCCACTCACCAACACAACTTGTGCGCCGCGGCGCTGTGCCTCCTCGGCTACGGCATAGCCCATTTTTCCGCTGGAACGATTGCCAATGAAACGAACCGGATCGATGGCCTCACGAGTACCAGCAGCCGTCACGAGGACAGTTTCTCCGGCCAGATCGTTGCGGCCGTGCAATAGAGCCAGTACCGTCTCTGCGATCATTTCCGGATCGGCGAGGCGGCCACTCCCCGTCATGCCACAGGCCAGCGCGCCTTTGTCCGGTGGCACAACCTTGACTCCGCGGGCCTCGAGCATCTCAATGTTCGCCCGTGTGGCCGGGTGCTCCCACATATTGACGTTCATGGCCGGAGCAACAATGACGGGCGCGCGCGTGGCGAGGACCAGCGTGGTCAGAAAATCGTCCGCGAGCCCATGGGCAAACTTGGCCAATATATTCGCGGTTGCGGGCGCGACGATCAGGGCTTTCGTCGTTTGGGCTTCTTCGATGTGCTCGATCGAGGAATTGGGATCGCCCTCCTCCGGAGTGGTGGGCCACAGGCTGGTGATCACCTTGTGGCCGGTCAGGGAGGCAAACGTGAGCGGAGTGACAAATTTCTGGGCCGCGTCCGTCATGACAACGTGCACGTCCAGCGCCTGGCGTTGCAGGGCCCGTACCAGTTCGGCCGCCTTGTAGGCGGCTATGCCTCCGGCGACCCCGACCGTTACCTTCATCGAGTTACGATTCCTGCTCCGGGGGAGGGGCGGGCTCGTAAGTAATCTCCGCAGGAGCCTGGTAGGGAGCCTGCGCCGCTGCGGTAACCTTGCCCGCAATGATCTCTTCCTGGGCGACGCGGCAAGCCTTGCTCGAACGGGAATCAATCAACGGCTGGGAACCATTCTGAAGCTGGCGTGCCCGGCGGGCTGCCATGACTACGTAGCGAAAATTACTGTCCTGTCCATGTTCGGCTGTCATCTTGCCTCCTGTCGAATACATCGTCGCCCAGGCTTTCAGGCGCGCGTAGCGTGCATATCAAGCAGGCCGAACGAGGCGAGGACCGGATACAAACGGTCGGTTGCATTCGCCTGCCGGCATTTGTCCGCGAGCTGCATCATGTGCGCAGTCTCAGGGTCTATTGGCGTTCCAGAACGTCTCGCCCTTTCGGTTTTCACGATTGCAGTCAGGGAATCAACCGCATATTCAAGGATATCGTTTACCAGAATGTAGCGGTATTGGCGGTATCTGTCGATTTCGCCCCGAGCCTTGGCCAGCCGGCGAGCAATCTCGGCTTCGTCTAACTTGCCTTCCGCAAGACTTCGATCGCGAAGGCGTCCGGCCAGAACCTCGGGGGTGGGAGGAAGCACAAAAATGCTGACAGCGTCCGGCATCTTCTCCCGAACCTGTGCGGCCCCTTGAACGTCGATATCGAGCAACAAGTCCTTGCCCGCGGCCTGGGCATCAATCAGGGACTGGCAGGCTGTACCGTAGTAGTTGCCGAAGACTGAGGCCCACTCAAGAAACTCCCCTCTGTCTCTCATTTCGAGGAATTTGTCGACCTCTATGTAGTGATACTCGCGGTCCGGCTGCTCCGTGCCGCGGGGGGCACGCGTGGTGTAAGAGATGGAGAAATCAAGACCGGTCACCCGCGTACGCAGGTGCTTCACCAGCGTAGATTTTCCAGAGCCGGAGGGAGCCGAGATGATGAACAAAATGCCTGCCAAAGTCTTGTCCTGATGATACCGCGGTTCGCTACCGGTACTCTCCCGCACAAGTGTTACTCAAGATTCTGCACCTGTTCGCGGGCTTTTTCGATCTCGGATTTCATCCCGAGGCCCAAATCAGTAATGCGCGCCCCATTTCCGCTGACACCGCCGGTTTTCGAGAGCAGCGTGTTCGCCTCGCGGTTCATCTCCTGGAGCAGGAAATCGAGTTTTTTGCCCATTTCTCCCCCGGCCTGCAGCAGCGACTGGAAATGCTGGATATGCGTATGGAGCCGGGTAACCTCTTCTTCCACGTCACTGCGCTCGGCCAGCATGGCGGCTTCCTGCAGAACGCGATCGCGATCAATCAGTCCGTTGCCATTGACCAGGGACATGAGCCGCTGGCTAATGCGCTCAAAGTAGGCCTTTTGGACGTCCAGCCGCATTTGCGCAACCTGGGATACAGCGAAAGAAAGGCGATCCATCGTGCCGCGAAGGTCGCGGGAGAGCGCCGCCCCCTCCTGCGCTCGCATGCGATTCAAGTTGTCCACCAGGGGTCCGATCTGGGATGCGACATCTTCCTCTAAGGCCCGAAGTTCCTCCTCAGTAAACCGGGTTTCGCCGGTGAGAACACCAGGAAGACGAAAGATTGCGTTGAGATCGGGCTGTTGCTCCAGTGAGTTGTCAGCCGCGGCAGAGCGGAAGGCGGCGATGTATGCCTGCAGCAGGTCGCCATCGAAGTGAGCGCTCGAACGCTGGCCCCGCTCGACCGTCAGGGTGACTTCAAGATGGCCGCGGAGTACTTTCTCCTTGAGCAGTCCACGCAGGCGCATCTCCAGCGGTTCGGTGCCGGCCGGCATACGCATGTGCAAGTCAAGAAAGCGATGGTTGACACTTTTGAGGGCCAGGTTCCAGTTGAGAACATCTCTGATGCGCCCGCCGGCCCGGGCGAAGCCGGTCATGGAATGAACTGAGGCCTGAACGGGGGGAGACGCGGGAGGTTTCAAAGCTCGACCTCGGCACTCAAGGCGGGCACGAGCGCTTCCTTTGAACCAGGGTTGGAGGAGAACTCGAGCGGATCCATGAACTGCAACTGGTATAGGCGCTGATAAGTGGCGGAAACGCGCAGTAACTCTTCATGCGGACCAATGGCCGTGATACGGCCATCCTCGATGACGGCAATGCGTGAGGCCCGGCGAACGGTCGACAGACGATGAGCGATCACGAAGACGGTCCGCCCGGCAATCAGATTGGAAAGTGCAATCTGCACCAGGGACTCGCTCTCCGAGTCCAGCGAAGAAGTGGCTTCATCCAGGATCAGGATGGGCGCGTCTTTGAGCAGGGCCCGGGCTATGGCAATGCGCTGGCGCTCGCCGCCTGAGAGGCGAAAGCCTTTTTCGCCAATGACGGTGTCGTATTTGTCCGGCAGACGCTCGATAAAGTCATGGGCCAGGGCCGCTTTCGCGGAGGCGATGACCCGGCTCAGGGGGATGCCCGACTCGCCATACGCAATGTTGTTGCGGACGGTGTCGTTAAAGAGGATAGTCTCCTGGGTGACGTTGCCGATCAAGCCACGCAGGGAAGCCAGATTGACATCGCGCAGGTCATTCCCGTCGATGAGGATACGGCCGTCCGTAACGTCGAAAAATCGAGGTATGAGATTCACCAGTGTGGACTTCCCTGCGCCACTCGGACCCACCAAGGCCATCACCTCGCCCCGAGGGACGACCAGGTTGATTTCTCTGAGCACCCGCCGCTCGCCTTCCTCACTCCGGTAATCGAAGCAGACGTTCTCGAAGCGGATCTCCTGATGGAATTCCTTGAGGGCATGGGCGCCAGTCTTTTCTCGCACCTCATCCTGGGTATCCATGAAGCGGAATATCTCGGAGGACGCACCCAGGGCCTGCTGGAAATTGTTGTAGAACAGCGCAAATTTGCGGACCGGTTCGTAGAGCTTGAAGACCGCCACAATGAAGGCGAAAAACGTTCCGGTGGTCAGCGCGTGGCTGCGAATGCTGTTGCGGCCGATCCACAGGAGCAACGCAATCGCCACCGCGCCGATGGTGTCCATGAGAGGCGAACTGATGGCCTGGGCCCGCACGGAACGCAGATTGGCATCGAAGAGCCTGCGGGCTGCCTGCTTGAAGCGCATCATCTCCCACAGTTCCATATTGAAGGCTTTGACGATGCGGTTGCCCGTGATGGTTTCGTGCAAAAGGTTCTGGATTTCCGCCAGCTTGTCCTGACCCCGGCGGGTAGTGTGGCGCACTTGACGGCCGATCCTGCGGGCCGAGCCCAGGACCACGGGGACAAAAATCAAGAGCACCCAAGCCAGCTTGCCCCCGAGGGCAACCACCACACAGGCGGTGAAAATCAGTGTGAAGAACTGCTGCAGGAACTCGGCCAGCACGGACGACATTGCGAATTGCACACGCTCGATGTCGTTGATAAGAGTGGAAACGATGGTTCCGGTGGAATGCTGCTGAAAGAAGGAGACGGACCGGCGAAGAATAGCATCATAGAGGTCATCCCGCAGATCCGTGATCATGCCGAAACCGGCATAGTTCACGAGGTAGGTTCCGCAGTAATCCAAGATTCCCTTGAGCAACGTGGAAGCGACCAGCGCGAAAGCAACGATGGCCCACACGTTGTGGAGATGAGAAGGGACAACCTGCTGCAGGCTGATGCTGAAACGGGGACCCAAGAGCGGGATAGTGCGGTCGGGCGCATTGGGATTAAGGACCCGGTCGAAAATGGGACCGACGAGCAGGAGTCGGAAGGCATCGAGGACGCCGACGCCGGCTAGCAGGATGACGGAGGAAAGCGACTGCAGCCAGTACGGCCGGACATACCGCAAAAGACGCAGCAGCCTCCTCACGCGGAAACCCCTAAGGCGCGGCGCTGCACCGGATGCATCCTCGTATTGTAACCGCCTCCGCATATTCGACGGCTTGTGGCTCCCAACCGCGGCCTGGGGCCCGATTGTGCCGCACCCGATGTCCCTTTCCGGTGCAACGTGGCAGGAAATTCGGGTTCGGAGGAAGCCCCGCCTTCTCGCGGTCCCCGGCAGCGAAGTCCGCTGGGGTGCATTTACGCGGAGTCCCGGGCACCCGGCTTGCCTTACGGCAACTTAAGGGACCAGGAACAACGACGGAGAGGCCAAT
>Ga0335073_10003930_pt1 | contig 20717 bp, 17 predicted proteins | sample Lox_Sample_22_FD_207093 | JGI IMG/M metagenome (GOLD analysis project Ga0335073, IMG submission 207093) | Soil microbial communities from Loxahatchee National Wildlife Refuge, Florida, United States - Lox_Sample_2.2 | ecosystem: Environmental > Terrestrial > Soil > Wetlands | place: USA...
GCACGCGATCCTTGGCCGGCTGGCCGACGTCGGGCTCGGCTACCTGACGCTCGGCCAGCCGCTCACAACGCTGTCCGGCGGTGAGCGGCAGCGGCTCAAGCTGGCCACGCACATGGCCGAGAAGGGCGGCGTCTACCTGCTCGACGAGCCCACGGCCGGCCTGCACCTCGCCGACGTCGAGCAGTTGCTCGGCCTGCTCGACCGGCTCGTCGACGCCGGCAAGTCGGTCATCGTCATCGAGCACCACCAGGCGGTCATGGCGCACGCCGACTGGATCATCGACCTCGGCCCCGGAGCCGGCCACGACGGTGGCCGGGTGGTCTTCGAGGGAACTCCGGCCGACCTGGTCGCCGCGCGGTCGACCCTCACCGGCGAGCACCTCGCGGCCTACGTCGGCGCGGGGGCGGCCGGGGGCCTGGTGGTCACATCGGGACCTTGATGCCCCTCCTGACCAGCCAGACATTGGCCGGCCATGAGGTGGCGAAGCCGATGATCATGCCGATCTGCATGAGGAGCCAGAAGGCGGCCACATTCGGCATCAGGTGGTGCGGCGCCGGGAACAGCACGAACGTCATCACCGCCATCCAGCCGAACAGGCCGACCTCGAAGGCGGTCAGCGAGATCACGTCGGCCTTGGCGGCCGCCCGCACCCCGTCCCTGAAGCCAAGGCCGCGCATCGGGGCAATCGCGAAGTACTGGAACATGATGCCCAGCACCAAGGCGAGGATGTAGTCGCCGAGGTATTCGGCCCACAGCGCGGTACCGGCGATCGTGAGCGCGAGCGCAAAGATCACGAACTCCGAGATCACGTCGCCGAGAACGCAGCCGGAACCGCAGTGGCTCACCTCGGTGGCCATGACGGCCCAGCGCGGCTTGCGTCGCCTGCCCGAAGACGGCGGCGGATCACCCGTGCGATCCGCTCCATGCCCGCCGGTCATATCGTCGCCTGCGTGCTGGCCGCCGTGTGCGCGCATGCCGTCGCCCGCCGGGGCCATCGCCGGCCGGGGCACGGACTCCCTGCTCACCGGGGCCGGTGCGGCCGGGCGCCGGCGGCCGGCCCGCGCCCACCGCCAGTAGAACGCGAGCGCCAGCGGCCCGAAGTACAGCGCCGTGATCGGGTAGACGGCGTTCATCACGCCCATCGGCTGCCGGCGGCGGTTGACGGCGATGTCGTAGCCGATGACCCCTGTACAGGCGAAGCAGACCGACAGATAGGCCCACGCGACGGCCGTCAGCCAGGCTGGCGGCATGACCCACCCCCAGGGCGTCGTCTCGGGCCCGGATCGCTACGCTCCGCAACGTGATGATCACTTTATCAACGGGCCGGAACGCGCCGCCGCGGGCGGGTCGGGCGGTCATCGGCGCCGTTGTCGCCGCGGCCCGTGGTAGTAGATCCTGGCAGGGTGGGCAACCGAGGTGTCGATGTCCTCAGGCGCCATCGACTCGCTTTAGTTCGGCCGAATTACCACGCACGGATTGTGCGGTACGTGGCTTTCTGGCGGGGGACTGCCAATATTGTCCACTCTGTGAAGCTAATCAGGCTGAGAAGATCGCTGCGGTCTGCGGCCACGACCATCCGTAACGCCGGTGCGGCGAAGCCGCGCCTGACGGCGCTGTATGCCGGCGCCGGGCTGGGCGTGGTCATCGCGGCCGTCGTGGTCGCCCTCGCGGCCGGCGGCTCCTCCGATCCAGCACCGTCGCCAACACCTCCGCCGCACCGCCCTGCTTCGACCCCCGACACGCCGGTAACCGGCGTGGTCGAGCACTGGGGGACGTTCTTCGGCGGGGCGAAGGGCGTGAACTATGACACGCGCACAGCGCCAACCCCGGTCAGCCTGCCCGGCCAGGTGGCCCAGATCGCGACCTCGAACTCGACCGAGTACGCGCTGCTGACCAACGGCGCGCTCTATGCGTGGGGCCTGGGCGCCCAGGGCGAGCTTGGCGATGGCAAGCGGGCGGACTCGTTCACCAGACCGGTGCGGGTGCGCTTTCCGAAAGGCGTGAAGATCGCGTCTATACCCATTGACGTCGAGCCATTCGACAGCGCCATCGCGATCGACACCAAGGGAAACGTGTGGGGCTGGGGCCACAATGGCGGTGGCGAACTCTGCATGGGCAACCACAAAACGTACCTGACGCCGGTCAAGCTCCCCTTGTCGCACGTGACCACAGCGGCGGGGGCGAGCAATCACGACATCTACGACGCCAACGGCACCGTGTACGCGTGCGGCCAGAACCTGGCCGGCTCGCTCGGCGACGGCACCATGCGGAACAGCACCAGGCCCGTCAGGGTCGCCAGGCTCAACGGCTCGCTGGTCACCGAGCTGGTGACCGCGTTCGCGAACTCCGGTGCGCTGCTGTCCAACGGCCAGTACTACGACTGGGGGTATGACGGCAACGGCCAGCTCGGCGACGGCAACGTCGGCAAGAATTCCGACGTCCCGGTGCTCGTGCCGCTTCCCGGCCCGGTGATGCAGGTCGCGCAGGGCGGCTCGATCTGGGGCAATGGGCAGACAATGGTGATCCTCTCCGGCGGCTCGATGTACTCCTGGGGCGCCAACTCCTCCTACCAGCTGGGCACCGGAACGCCGATCCAGACGGGCTCGCCGGTGCGGTTCTACGCTCCGCCCGGCGTGACCTACGCCCAGCTCGCTACCGGGTCAGCCACCTCGTATGCGGTCACGACGGCCGGCCAGGTCTACGCGTGGGGCATCAGCCTCGTCGGGCAGGTCGGCAACGGGACGTACCACACGGCCAGGAGCCCGGTGCTGGTCGCCTCCGGTGTGACGGCGATCTCCGCGACGGCCAACAACGTGCTGATCAGCGTGTCGAAGAGCCTCTGACGGCGGGCGGCCGCCGGCTCACCCGGCCGCCGGCTCACCCGGCCGCAGGCCGCTGCTGCCGCTCCAGCGCGGCCAGCCGCAGCTCGAGCTGGTCGACCCGGTGCCGGAGGATCTCGAGCTGAGCCTCGTCGGCAAGGCGCCGCTCCGCGGTCCGGCGCAGCCGCGGCGAGGCCTCGGCGCGCGCGGCGACGACCGCGAGCGGCACCAGGCGCTGCGGCCCGTGTGGCCCGTCGACCAGCCGGGACGGGATCTGGCCGCTCCGGTACCAGCTGCGCAGGGCCGCGCGGGACGCCCCCGTTTCCGCCGCGGCCCGCTCGAGCGGCACCCAGTCCGAGTTCTCGAGCCGGGCGGCGAGCTCGAGTTCGAGCTCCCACTCGTCGAGCCGGTCCTCCCAGTCCATGTCCCGCCTTCCCCTGCCGCATCCTGCGCGCTTGGCCGTCGCGGCCACCTTACTATTAGCATGGTATTGACGGGGTGCCAAGGCTTGCTCGACGCTTGGTCTCATGTTTGAGAGATTCACGAACCGAGCCCGCCACGTCGTCGTGCTTGCCCAGGAGGAAGCGCGGGACCTGAAGCACAACTACATCGGTACCGAGCACATCCTGCTCGGCCTGCTCGGCGAGCCCGAGGGCTACGCCGGCCGCGTCCTGGCCAGCTTCGGGATAACGCGCGCCGGCGCGCGCGAAGAGGTCAGGGCCATGATCGGCCTCGGGGCCGCGGCGCCGAGCGGGCACATCCCGTTCACGCCGCGCGCGAAGAAGACCCTCGAGCTCTCGCTGCGCGAGGCGCTCCAGCTGCACCACAACTACATCGGCACCGAGCACATCCTGCTCGGCCTGATCAGGGAGGGCGACGGCGTCGCCGCGCAGCTCATGAAGAAGCACGCCGACCTCATCGCGATCCGCACGGCCGTGGTCGACCTCGTGCCACCGGGGAAGTCCGAAGCCGCCCGCGGCCGCCGCTGGCTGCTGCGGCGCCGCGGCGACGACGACCCGTTCGAGGCCGGGCAGCCGGTTCCGACGGGGCCGACCGAGCTGCGCACCACGCCGGCCGCTGACACCAGCCTCTCCGAGGCCGCCCGGCTGGCCGGGGCGCAGCCGGTCGGCTCGCATCACCTGCTGCTCGCCGCGCTGGCCGACGACAACACCGCGGCGGCCAGGGCACTCGCGGCCCTTGGCGTGAACCTGGACCAGGCCAAGGAGGCGCTGCGCAGCGCGGACGTCACCGGCACCAGCGACGAGCAGCCGGAGGAAGCGGGAAGGCGCCAGATGGTGATCCACGTGAGCGACGACAAGCTGACGATCGAGGCCAGCGACCCGGCGATCATCCAGGCCGGCCGCGCCGCGCTCAAAGCGATCGGCGACGCGGCCGACCCGCCCGGGACCATCCGCGGTGACCTGGCGGTCTGCTCCAGCCTCAGCACCGTCTGGCAGGCGCTCGAGGACAGCCTCGGGGTGATCCAGCGGCGCGCGGCGCTGCCGGCCGAGTCCGCGCAGGGTGGCTCCGACGAGCCGGACGAGGAAGCCGTTTAGGGCGGTTACGCCAGGCCAGCCGGCCGGTCCCCCGTGATCAGCCGGCTGGCCGCGGCGCTCGCCGCTAGCCGGCCGGCGTGATGTTCTGGTTGATGCGGAAGAAGTTCCCCGGGTCGTAGCTGGCCTTTACGCGGGCCAGCCGGTCGTAGTTGCGGCCGTAGGACGCCCGCACCCGGTCGGTTCCCTCGTCCATCATGAAGTTCACGTACGCGCCGCCTGCCGAGGTCGGGTGCAGCGCGTCCCAGTAGCGCACCGCCCAGTCCTTGATCTTGCCGGCGCTGGCCGGGTCCGGGTCGACCCCGACGATCACGCCGTTCCATCCCGCGTCCCGGTACGCAAACGCCGTCGCCTCGGCGCCAACGCGGTGCACCGCCCCGTCGATCGGGTACAGGTGCATGGTCGAGAACGGTGTCGGCAGCTCCTCACCGTACTTCTGGTGCACGGCGATGGCCTCATCGGAGATCTCGTTGAAGAAGTCGGCTCGCCAGTACCACTGCAGCCCGGGCGGGTACAGCGCGTCGAAGATGCCCTGCAGGACCGGGTAGGGCATGGGCATGATCGCGTCGAGCAGCGGCGAGCCGAATGCGCGGACCGGGGCGAGCACCTCGTCGGCGCGTTCCGGCGGTCCGGTGTAGCACCAGATGATCGCGCACGCCTTGCGCAGCCAGAGCGCTTCCGGGAACGGCGGGGCGGGCGGGACCGTGAGCACGGCGCACCAGCCGTTGAGCTCCTCGGGCAGGCTCGGCTGTATCTCGCGGTACCAGCGCATGAGGTTGCTGGTGTCGGCGATGTCGTAGAGCACCGGGCCGGCCACGACCGTGCCGACGTCGTGGCCGCGGAACTCGAACGAGGTGACGACGCCGAAGTTGCCGCCGCCGCCGCGCAGTGCCCAGAACAGGTCCGGGTACTCGTCGGCGCTCGCGGTGACGAATGAACCGTCGGCGAGCACGACGTCCGCGGACAGCAGGCTGTCGATCGTGAGCCCGAACCGCCGGGTCAGATAGCCTGTCCCGCCACCGAGCGTGAGACCGGCGACCCCGGTGGTGCCCAGGATGCCGGACGGGACGGCCATGCCGAACGCGCCCGTGGCGTGGTCGACGTCGCCCCAGACGCAGCCGCCCTGGGCGGTCACGGTCCTGGACGCGGGGTCTACCCGAATCCCTCGCATCGCCGACAGGTCGATGACCAGGGCGTCGTCCCACACCCCCAGGCCGGCGGCGTTATGCCCGCCGCCGCGCACCGAGACGGTCAGGCCACGATCGCCCGCGAACCGGACCGCCGTGATGACGTCGGCCACGTCGGCACACCGGGCTATCGCCGCCGGCCGGCGGTCGATCATCGCGTTGTAGACCGCCCGGGCCGCGTCGTAGGCATTGTCCCCGGGCTGGATCACCTGCCCGCGCATCGCGGTGGTGAGCGGCTCGAACGTGGCCGCCTGCGCCGTGGTGGTCATGGCATGCTCCCCTGAGCTGGGCCGGCCTCCTGATCGGCTCGGCATTGCCTCCGACCGTAGGCGGCTAGGCGTTCGCGGAGCGTTCGCCGCCCGCAGCGGCCGCGTTCCCCAGCCCGGCCAGGTCGGCGGCGGCGCGGCGGGCCAGCGCCACCGCGCCCTGCTGCTCGGCGAGGCTGACCGCGCGGCGCAGCAGGCCCCCGGCGGCCGGCCCTTCGCGCTGCTGGGCCTCGAGCCGGTAAATCTCCGGCAGCCACCACCGGTCCTCGTGGACGGCGGCAGCGGCTCGCGCCGACTCCAGCACGGCGCTCGCAGCGTCGCGCTGCCCAGCGGACAGGAGTGTCCGCGCCAGCAAGGACAGGTAGTAGGGCTGCCGGGCCAGCGCGCCCTGGTCGCGCAGGCGGCCGAGTCCCTCACGGATCTGGCGTGCGCCCTCGTTACCACCCGCGCACCACCCGGCCATGATCTGGCCCCAATGGCCGTAGTAGGCGAACTCGTAGCGGTCACATATCTCCCTGGCCCGTCGGGCGGACTCCAGGGTCCGGTCCACGTCGCCGCGCAGCTGATGGGTGATGGCCGCATAGGCGAACGCGAGGGCGAGGCTGTAGGGATGCTCGACCTCCTCGGCCCGCGCAATCGCCCAGTCGCACCAGTGCCGCGCGTCTTCGTCACGGCCCAGCAGCCACAGCGCGTGTGCCGACCAGGCCCGCGCGTGCACTTCGAGACGGGTGCCGGACAGGGACGGCGCCGCGTCGTAGCAGAGCTCGTGGGCCAGGGCGAAGTGCGGCAGCGACTGCTCGTGCCGTCCGAGGCTGGTGGCCGAGCCGGCGACGGCGAAGTGCGCCTGGCCGGTGACGTCGGCGTGCAGGTGGCTCAGCTGCAGGCTCCGCAGCGCGATCTCGTGGGATTCCGCCACGTGACCCTGCACGAAACGGACCCCGAAGAGACCCACAAGGCTGATCAGCTGCAGCCGGGTGTCGCCTAGCCGCTCGGCCAGTTCCCGGACGCGTTCCAGGTCCGCCTGCAGCTCGGCAGACGCGTAGCCGTGCTGTGCGTTGAGCGGGGCGGCCATGGCGGCACGGATGGCCAGCTCGCCTTCGTCGCGCTCGCGGCCCGCCGGAGTCTGCCGCAGCAGGTCGGCGGCGCGCCGGTAGTGGCGGAGTGCCTTCTGGTTGGCGAATACGCCGGTTGCTACCTCGGCCGCGAGCACGTGGTGCGGCACCGCGCGCGCTGGGCGGTCGCCCCGCTCGAAGTGGTAGGCCACAGCCGCCGCGGCCACCCCCGGGTCGTCGGCGTGCGCAACCCGGAGCGCCTCGGCCACGCGGCGATGCAGCAGGCTGCGCCGCGGCGGGCTGATCTCGCCGTAGGCGGTGGCCCGGAGCAGGTCATGGACGAAGTCATAGCTGGCAGGCGGGTGCTCCCGGATGATCCGCCGCCGCCAGAGCTCGTCCACGGCCCCGATCACCGCGTCGCCGTCCAGCTCGGTGGCCCCGGTGAGCAGGTCGAGGGTGAAGTCCCGGCCGATCACGGCGGCCAGCTCGGCGACCTCGCGCGCGGCCGGTCCCGCCTGCGCGACGCGGCCGGTCAGCAGCGCGCGGACCTTGGGACCCGGGTCGGGCGGGGCGGCCCCGCCACCGTCGGCGGAGGCGAGGCCGTCCAGCAGGCGTGCCCGGACCGACTCGATGACCAGCAGCGGATAGCCGCCGGTTGCGGCGTGCAGCCAGGCGGCCTCGGGAGCGGTGAGCGCCATCCCCCGGACCTGTGCCGCCAGCTCGGCCGAGCGGTCGGTGTCCAGCGGTGCCAGGCTGACGTCGGCGACCTGGCCCGCGGACCGAAGGGCGCGCATCGTCTGGGTGAGCTCGGCGTTGCCGTCGGCCTCTTCGAGCCGCGTCGCCGCGACGACGAGCAGCGGGTGCTCCTTGCCGAGATGCAGCAGCAGCTGAAGCCAGGCGAGCGTGTGCTCGTCGCACCACTGCAGGTCGTCGAGGGCCAGCAGCGTGGGCCTGCCGGATGACAGCACGGCCCTGGCCAGGCCCTCGAAGAACCTGTGCCGCTGCCACGCATCGGCCACCGGGCGCGGGAGCGGTGCCGGGCCGGGGCGGCCCCTCGGCACGAGGCGGTCGACCTCCGTGGCCCACACCGGATCGAGCCGGTCCCTCGCTGCACGCAGCGACGGGCTGCGCAGCCACTCCGACACCGGGGCCAGCGCAAGCCGGCCACGGGCGGCGAAGCACCGTGCGCGCACGGCGTCGAACCCACCCCGGCGGATCACAGAGCAGAACTCGTCGAGCAGCCTGCTCTTGCCGATCCCGGCCTCGCCGGAGAGCACTGTAAAGCCCGCCAGCCCTCCCACGGCTTCCTGCCAGCTCAGCTGCAGCAGCTCCAGCTCGCGTTCCCTGCCGACCAGCCGGACCGGGCTCGCGGCGGGCACGCGGTCCGCCACGCCCGGCGCTCCTGCAGCCGGTCCGTCACGCTCGCCGCCCGTCAGGCGCTCGTACTCCGCCGCGGTCGCGGGGTCGGGCGCGACCCCGAGCTCGCGTTCAAGCACCGAGGCGCACCGGTGATAGGTCTGCAGGGCCGCCGCCCGGTCGCCGGCCAGGGCCTGAAGCCGCAGCAGCGTGCGGTACCCGACCTCCTCGAGCGGCTCAAGGTCGATCCGCCGCCGGGCGAGTTCGATGGCCGGGCCGTAACTTCCGCCATCCCGCTCCGCCTCAATCAGCTGGTCGAGCATGGTCAGGCACCTGCGATGCAGCCGGCCCCGCTCGGCCAGGGCCCAGTCGTCGTAGAGCGGCGGCATGAAGTCGCCGCGGTAGGCGCGCAGCGCATCGGCCGCCGCGGCCCGGAATGCCCGCGTGTCGGCCGCCGCCAGCGCCGCATCCGCCCGGTCGGCGGCTGCCTCGAAAACCGCGATATCGACCCTGCAGCCGTGATCGGGACGCCACAGCAGAGTCCCGCCGGCGGCCACCAGCCACCGGTCCGCCTGCGGCAGCCCGGCCCGCAGTGCGTGCAGTTCGCGGCGCAGGTTGGTTCGCGCCTGGGATTCCGGCGAGTCCGGCCAGAACTGGGCGGCGATGTACTCCCTGCGCTGCGGCGCGCCCTGGTGCACGACAAGGAAGCCGAGCAGCGCCAGCACGCGCGACGACCGCAGCGCGACCAGCGAGCTGTCGATCGCGACGCGCACCTCGCCGAGCAGAGAAATGTCGAGCACGATCAGACCCCCAGGCCAACCTACCGGCAGCCCCAAGGCCAACCTACCGGCCCGGATTGCCGTCGGCATAGCATGTCTTTACTATCTCTTGACCAAAGGTGCGCTAATCCCTGATCTGCGCGTGCACGTGCATGTCGTGCCAGCCGTCGGGGTGCAGCAGCGCGCTGCGCAGCGTGGCCTCGAGGGGGAACCCGGCCTTGCCGGCGACGCGGCAGGACGCGGTGTTGGCGACGGAGTGACCCAGACCGAGCCGATGCAGGCCCAGCACGTCCAGGGCCCAGCGGCTGGCCTCCTGAACCGCGCCGACGGCGATGCCGCTCCCGCGCGCGGCAGGCAGCACCCAGTAGCCGACTTCGCCCTGGCCGAGCTCGAGATCAACGTCGCGGATGGTCACCCGGCCGGCCACCTCGGCCGGCTCGCTCGCCAGGATGGCCCAGCAGGCCGTGGTCTCGCTGACCCAGCCGTGGTTCCAGCGCTCGATCAGTTCCCGCGCCTCATCGACGGATGCGATGCTGCGCCGGTGCCAGTGCCGGATCCCCGGGTCAGCGTAGGCGGCCAGCACGGTCGCGGCGTCGGACGGCAGCCACGGCCGGAGCGTGAGGCCGCCGGGCGCCACGAGGACCGGCTGCTCAGCACCCCTCATGCGGCCGGCGGGGACGACGGGCGGTACAAGACGGGGCATGACCCCATCCTTTCGCACCGGTTACAGCTGGCGGCTCCACTGCGGGCCCACGGAGAGCCAGCCAGCCTCCCAGCTCGCGATCCGCTTGCGGTCGAGCACCCACCGGGCAGCGACGGCCGCGGCCGTGAGCATCGCGCTGAGGCCGGCCAGGGTGAAGGCCACCGCGATCAGGATGCGGTTGCCGGCCCCGGCGGCGGTCAGCGGCGGAGCCTGCACCTTGCCGGCACGGTTGATCCACACCTTCACGGTGGTCCCGGCGCCGGACCCGGCGGGCGCGGGCACCTGGCCGGTCCGCGTGCGGCCGTCGGCGACCCAGCGCGCCGGCGACCAGACGAGCCAGGAGTTGGCGCCGTTGTCAGAGAACAGCGGTCCGGGAACGGGATCCAGCAGCTCCGCGGTGACCTGGTGCCATGACTTGTCCGCGCGCTGCACGGCCGCGTTGCCGGCGTGGGCCCACAGGCCGGCCGCGGTGGCCGCGAGCGGTCCCAGGATCAGAAAGGCGGCGATCGCGGCGGGCAGCAGCCAGCCGTCGATCAGATCCCAGCGTCGGCGCAGCGGGTTGTGATCAAACCCCAGCCGGCGGGTCATCCTCGTCCACATCGTCGTGGCCGCCATACCGCTCACCTCAACACGCCAACTCCCCGATGCGCGTAACACAGTCGTAACACATCCGTAACATACCCGGCAAGCCGGTGCGTTACGCGGGGTGTGCCAGGGCTGGCCGTGCGCAATCGTCTCCGGCGTGCCCAGGCGGGTGCATTTGCCGCTGCCCTGTGTTTGCCGAGGTGTGGGCCGGGTAGCCCGCCAGGTCAACGCTAGGAGGTCGGCACATGGTGTCGGAGACCAAGCCTGCGCAGCCATCAGGACGCAACGTCCTCGATGATCTCGACTCGCGCATCCCCACGAACTTTTACTGGTACCTCGCGGTCCTCGCGTGTATCGGCGGGTTCCTGTTCGGCTACGACACGTCCAATATCGGGTCGGCGCTCGGCTTCCTGCCGTACCACCTCGGGAGCTTCGCAACCGGCTACCTGGTGGCCGGGGCTTCCCTGGGCGCCGCGGCCGGTGCCCTCATCGCCGGGCCGCTGACCGACCGCTTCGGCCGCAAGATCCTGCTGATCGCCGACGCCAGCATCTACGCCGTCGGCGCGATCCTGTCCGCGATCACGCCCGACGCTGGAGTGCTCCTGTTCGCCCGCACGCTGATCGGGCTTGCCATCGGCGCCGACTCCGCGATCGCCACCGCCTACATCGCCGAGTTCGCCCCGCGGAGCCGGCGTGGCCAGCTCAGCATCATCCAGCAGTGGATGATCACCGTCGGGATCCTGGTCGCCTACCTCGTGGCCGTGGTCATCCTCAAGGCGGATCCGCGCGGCGCCGGCAGCGAAGACTGGCGGCTGATCCTCGGCCTGGGCGGGATCCCCGCTCTCATCGCCGTCGCGCTGCGGTCCCACATGCCCGAGTCGCCGCGTTGGCTGATGCTGCACGGGCGCTACGAAGACACCCGCAAGGCCTTCGGCAGGCTGGGAATGGACGTCACCACCGATGAGGTGAAGAGCGCGGCAGACCAGCTGTACCGGCAGCAGCGGCAGCAGAAGGCCCGGGTCAACTGGACCAGGGGCGTGCGGCGGGCGCTGATCATCGTCTGCCTGTTCTTCGTCTTCCAGCAGATCACCGGCATCAACGTGCCGTTCTACTACGGGCCGACGATCCTGTCCGGGTACTTCCTGTCCGGGCACAACGCCGTCAACGCGGCGGTCGCCGGGGTTGAGGTCACCGCGATCCTCGGTGCGGTCAACGTGATCGCCACCTACTTCGCCTTCCGCTGGATTGACAAACTCGGCCGTCGTCCCCTGGCCATCTGGGGCTACGTGGGCATGACCGTGTTCATCCTGATCGGCGCCATCGGTGTGGCGTTCCTGACCGGCATCCCCCGGGTTGTGATCGTGATGGTCGGGTTCTCGTTCTTCATCTCGTCGTTCGCGATCGGGGTCGGCGGCACGGGCTGGCTGATCCAGGGCGAGGTTTTCCCCACGGCCGTCCGCGGCCAGGCAGCGGCCATCGGCGCCTGCGTGGACTGGCTGGCCAACTACGCGCTGATCGAGGCGTTCCCGGTCTGGCACACGTCCATCGGGCTCGGCTGGGTGATGGTGTGCTTCGCGGTGCTGTGCGTCGTGGCCATCGGGTTCGTCTACAAGTTCCTGCCCGAAACCAAGGGGCTGTCGGTGGAGCAGGCCACCCAGGTGTACGAGCGGGAGGCCGAGGGCGGCAAGCTCGGGCGCCTGTCGGGCACGCCGCCAAGCCCGCAGACGGCCTGACGCGGGCTGGGGCCGCCGCTGGCGGGCGCGTCCAGCCGCTACGCTGACCTCGTGCCGCCCCGGTTCGACAGCATCCGCACCGATCGCCTGGTGATGCGCCGGTGGCGCGACGCGGACCGGGACGGGTATGCCGCCCTGAACGCCGACCCCGAGGTGATGCGCTACTTCCCGGCCACCCTCGACCGGGCCACCAGCAACGCCAGCATCGACCGCATCGAGGAGCTCTTCGACCGCCAGGGCTTCGGCCTGTGGGCCCTCGAGGTCGCCGCCACCGGGGAGTTCATCGGCTTCACCGGGCTGAACCCGATGCCCGACGGGGTCCCCGGTGCCGGCGGTATGGAGGTCGGCTGGCGGCTCGCCCGGCGGGCGTGGCACAAAGGGTTTGCCACGGAGGCGGCCCAGGCCGCGGTCGACGTGGCGTTTGCCGGGGCCGGTCTCGCCGAGCTCTGGTCGATGACTGCCGTCCTGAACCGGCCCTCACAGGCCGTTATGCTTCGGATTGGGATGACACCGCACGCGTTTTTCGATCATCCGAAGATCGCGGTTGGGCACCCATTGCGCCGCCATATCGCCTACCGGCTGGAGCATTCGTCCTAGCTGGGTAGAAACCATACTTGGAAAGCACACGAGCATTTCAGGTAGAGGACGGGAACCCATGCGGCTTCGGCCAGGGGTAGCGATCGACCTGGGCACGGTCAACACGCTCATCTATGTGTCCGGCCGCGGGATCGTGCTCGAGGAGCCGTCGGCGATCGCGATCGACAGAACGACGGGGAAACTGGCCGCCGTCGGCGAGGCCGCGGACGTCCTCGCCGGGAAGGACCCCGAGGACATCGACGTCGTCCACCCGCTCCGCGATGGGGTGATCGCGGATCTTGATGCGGCAACGGCCATGCTGCAGGCGTTCCTGCGCCGGGTCCGGCTGCGCCGCGGCGTGCGGCGGGGATCGGCGGTGGTCTGCGTGCCAAGCGGCGCAACCTGGGTCGAGCGCCGCTCCCTCGCCGCGGCCATGGAGGCGCAGCGGCCGCGGTGCACGGTGCGGCTCGTTGACGAGCCGGTCGCCGCCGCGGCCGGAGCGGGCTTTGGCCGCCCCGACGGCGCGGGCGCGTTCATGGTGGACATCGGGGGCGGGACCACGGAGGCGGCCGTGCTGGCCGGCGCGCACGTGGTGCGGGTCAGGTCCCTTCGCCTCGGCGGGAACGCGATGGACGAGGCGGTCATGCAGGCCGTCAAGGCCGAGCTTGGCCTGCTCATCGGGCGCAACGCCGCCAGAAACCTGAAGACCACGCTGGGGGTCGGCGAGGGAGCGGCCGAGTGGATGGAGGTTGTCGGGGTCGACGCCGCGCGGCGCACACCCCGGGTCGAGTACGTGTCGGCGCGGCTCGTCGCCGACGCGCTGGACCGCCCGGTCGCCTCAATCGCCGAGTCGGCCCAGGAGATGCTGTCGGACATCCCGCCGAACCTGGCCGAGGATGTCGTGCGGGGGAAGATCCGGCTGGCCGGGGGCGGCGCACTGCTCCCCGGGCTGGCGAGCAAGATCGAAGCGGTCGCGGACATCCCCGCCGTGGTTGTCGACGACCCGCTGCGGTGCGTGGTCCGCGGGGCGGCCGAGATCCTCGAGCAAGGCGGCGGCTCCTGACAACCGAGCGAGCGGGGGCGAGCGAGGGGGTGGGCGGCCGGTGACCAAGCGATCCGGGTGGATCGACCTTGGCGGCCCGGTCCACTATCTCGACTTCGGCGGCCGCGCCAGCGGGCCGCTGATCGTGTGCGTGCACGGGCTCGGCGGGTCCGGGCTGAACTGGTCGGCGATGGCGCCGCTGCTGACCCGGCGCTGCCGGCTGATCGCTCCCGACCTGGCCGGGCACGGCCTCACCCAGTCGCTGGGCCGCGGCGCGAACGTGGCCGCCAACCGGATACTGCTGCACCGCTTCATCGAGTCGTTCGCCGAGGGCCCGGTGATCCTGATGGGCAACTCGATGGGCGGGATGATCTCGCTGCTCGAGGCCAGCGCCGCGCCCGACGCCGTCGCGGGGCTGATCCTCATCGACCCGGCGCTGCCGTTCGTGCCCGCACGGCTGGATCCCCGTGTGGCCGCCGGGTTCGTGCTGTATGCCACCCCGGGCGTGGGCCGGCTGATGATGGGACGCCAGCGCCCGTCCGCCGAGGACATGGTGGCGGGCGTTCTCGCGGCGCTTTGCACCGACCCATCCCGGGTGGCGCCCGAGGTCGTCGCCGAGCACGTCGACCAGGTGCGCCAGCGCGCCGCGTTCGACGGCGCGGACCGCGACTTCACGGCGGCCATGCGCTCGGTGCTCGCCACCGCCGGCTACCTCAGGGGCACGGCCTACCGGCGCGCGGTCCGCTCGGTCCGCTGCCCCGTGCTGCTGGTGCACGGAGAGCGGGACCGGCTGGTGCCTGTCTCGGCCGCCCGCAGCGCGGCGGCGGCCAATCCCTCCTGGTCGCTGGTTGAGCTGCTCGGCGTTGGCCACGTTCCGCAGCTCGAAGCGCCGCGGGAATGCGCCACGGCGATCACGGATTGGCTCGCATCGGACGGCAAGAGCGCGGCGGAGGCGGCCGCCCCGCCGCACAGGTTACGGCTGGCAAGATGGGCACATGGCCGATGGTGACCTGCTGAGCGAGGCGGCGGCCGAGCTCTACTCGTCCGATCCCGAGGAGTTCATAGAGCGCCGTGCCGCGCTCGTCGCACGGGCGCGCGAGACCGGGCAGGCACCCGCGGCCAAGCAGATCGGCGCGCTGCGCAAGCCCACCCGCTCCGCCTGGGTCGTCAACAGGCTGGTCCGCGCCGACCCCGGCGCCGTCGCCGAGCTGGCCGGCCTCGGCGAGGAGCTGCGTGCGGCGCAGAGCTCACTCGATGGCGCGGCCATCAGGGAGCTCTCCCAGCGGCGCCGCGAGCTGATCGATTCCCTGGCCCGCCGGGCGTTCACGGTCGCCGGCGTTTCTGCGCCCCCCGCGGGCATCAGGGACGAGGTGACCGCCACCCTCGGCGCTGCCCTGGCCGACCCCCAGTTCGCCGAATCCCTGGCGGCCGGTGCCCTGGTGCGGGCGGTGCAGGCCGAGGGCTTCGGGCCGGTGGGTCGGCCGACCCTGACACTCGTGAAGGGCGGGGGCCCCGCCCGCGCGCGCACGAAGACCGCTCCGGCTCAGCCCGCGCGCCCGGCAGCGCCGTCGGCCGATGAGGTACGGGCCGAGCGCGAGCGCCGCCGCCGCGCGGCGGTTGCCGAGGCCGAACAGGCGGCGGCCGAGGCCAGCCAGGCCGCCGACGCGGCCACCACGGCCGAGCACGAGCTGGAAGCCACGGTGGAGCGGCTGGAAGAGGAGCTCGCGGATTCCCGGCAGGCCCTGGCCGATGCCCGGGTCCAGGCGAGGCGGGCGAGGGCCCGGCAGCGCTCCGCGCGGCAGGCGCTCGAGCGGCTGCAGGGGTGACACGAGCGGGCGGGGTGCTCGTACCATGACAGCCGTGACAGATTACGAACTGGCCCACGCGTACGAAACGGTCAATTGCTACCGGAGCGGCGGCGCAGCGAAGATCGAGCTCAACCGCCCGGACCGGCTGAATGCCTGGAACAATCAGTTCAGCCTCGACCTGCTGGCCGCGGTGCAGGCCGCCGCCGGGGACCAGTCCGTCCGCGCGGTGATGATCACCGGGGCCGGGCGCGCCTTCTCCAGCGGCGCCGATCTGAGAGGTGACATCAACGCGGAGCCGGGACCCCCGGACGTCTACGGTCGGCTGACCGAGCGGTATCACCCGATCCTCGTCACGATCCGGCGCATGCCAAAGCCGGTGGTCAGCGCCGTCCAGGGCGCCGCGGCCGGGATTGGCCTGTCCCTGGCGCTGGTCTGTGACCTGGTGGTCGCCGCCGAGTCGGCGTACTTCCTGCTCGCGTTCGTGAACATCGGACTCGTGCCGGACGGCGGATCGTCGCTGCTCGTTCCGTCGCGGGTCGGGTTCGCCAGGGCGGCCGAGCTGGCCATGCTCGGCGAGCGGCTCGGCGCCCCGCAGGCGCTCGAGTGGGGGCTGATCAACAGGGTCTGGCCCGACGGGGAGTTCGCGGCCAGGTCCGGTGAGCTGCTGGAGCGGCTCGCGAACGGCCCGACCAGGTCGTACGCGGGGACCAAGCGCCAGCTCAACCGGTGGCTCTACGAGCAGATGGACTCCCAGCTGGAGTTCGAGGCCGGGATCCAGCAGGAGCTGGCGGGATCGAAGGACTTCGCCGAGGGCGTCGCGGCGTTCACCGAGAAGCGGGCGCCCCGCTTCACCGGGAGCTGACCAGCACCTCGATGCCGTCGAGGATGCGCTCGAGCCCGAAGACGAACTCGTCGTCGGGCTCGTCGGCCCGGTCGAACACGCCCGCGGCGATGAACTTTGCCAGCGCCGGGTAGCGGCTTGGGTCGGCCAGCCCGGCGAGCATCCGCGGGTAAGCGGCCATCCACTCGTCCGGGGCCACCCCCGCGGCCCTGACCGCCGCCTCGAGGTCCCCTTCCAGCGTCGCCAGGGTCCGGACGTACCCGCTGATCAGCATGATCACCGATGCCTTCTCGGCCTCCGCCAGCCCGCTGTCTTCCAGGTCGGCCAGGGCCAGCTCGAACCAGGCGACCTCGTTGGGCATGACCGGCAGTCCGCTGATCGGGACGCGCGCCGACCACGGGTGCCGCCGGAGCGCCGCGCGCATTCCCCACGCCCAGCGGGACAGCCCGGCACGCCACCCCTCGCCCGGCGCCCCCTCGGGCGGCGGGCCCCATGCCTTGTCGATCATGAGCTTGACCAGCTCGTCCTTGGCGTTCACGTACCGGTAGAGCGACATCGTTGACGCGCCGAGCTCCGCAGCGACGCGGCTCATGGACACCGCGTCCAGGCCGTCGCGGGACGCGATCTTGACCGCGGCGGCGACGATCCGGTCCAGGCTCAGGCCAGGCTTGGGTCCCTTGCCGGGGTGCGCCCGCACGCCCCACGCGGCCGCGACCGCGGCGGGCAGCTCATCGTCCATGGCTCATTCTCCCAGTCGCGCGGGTTGACAGCACCGCACCTACTGTGTATACCTTACGCAGTAGTGCGTATGCCATACGCAGAAGGGATGGGTGGCGCTGCATGACCGAGATAGATGCCGCAGACTCAGGCGGCCCGCTGGCGATCGAGGCGATCGGCCTGGAGAAGTCCTTCGGGGCGGTGCGGGTCCTGGACGGAGTGGATCTGGCCGTACCGCCCGGCATCGTGTTCGCCCTGCTCGGGCCCAACGGTGCGGGCAAGACCACGGCCGTTCGCATCCTCGCGACGCTCACCAGGGCGGACGCCGGGCGCGCTCGGGTGGCGGGCCACGACGTCGAGCGCGAAAGGCGCAAGGTCCGCCGCAGCATCAGCCTGGCCGGACAGTACGCCGCGGTCGACGGCCTGCAGACCGGTGCCGAGAACCTGCGCATGATGGGGCGCCTGTCCGGCCTGTCGTCCCGGGAAGCGCGGCAGCGCGCCGGCGGCCTGCTCGCGCAGTTCGGCCTCGCCGACGCGGCGAACCGGCGGGTCGGGACGTACTCCGGCGGCATGCGCCGCCGGCTCGACCTCGCCGCCAGCCTGACCGGCCACCCTTCGGTGATCTTCCTGGACGAGCCGACCACCGGGCTCGACCTGCCGAGCCGCCAGGCGCTGTGGCAGGTGATCGGCGATCTGGCCGACCGCGGCGTCACGGTCTTCCTCACCACCCAGTACCTCGAGGAGGCGGACCTGCTGGCCAGCCACATCGCGGTGATCGACGGCGGACGTGTGGTCGCCGACGGAAGCCCCGGTGACCTGAAGAAGCTGGTCGCCGGGCAGCGCCTTGACCTGACGCTGGCCGATAGCGCCGCGTTCGACGCGGCTGCCCGCCTGGCCGGCGGCCGCGCGGTCACGGCCGACCCGGGCAGACTGACCATCGGCCTGGCGACCGAGGGCACCGCCGCCGAGATCCGCGCCCTGCTCGACGAGTTCGACCCGGACCGCTCGGCGGTCCGCAGCTTCTCGGTGCACACCACCGCCCTCGACGACGTGTTCCTCGCCCTCACCTCCGGCACCGCCGGCCGATCCGAAGTGGAGTCCTCCCGTGTCTGACGTCCTGACGATGACCGCGCGCTCCTTCCGGCTGACCAGGCGCCAGCTCGACGCGCTGTTCACCGCGCTGGCGCTGCCGGTCCTGCTGATGCTGCTGTTCGTCGGCCTGTTCGGCGGCGCCATCCGCACCGGCACCGGCGCGAGCTACGTGACCTACGTGCTGCCCGGGGTGTTGCTGCTGTGCGCGGGCTACGGGGCGGCGATCACCGCCGTAAGCGTCTGCCTGGACATGGCCGGCGGAATCATCGACAGGTTCCGGTCCATGGACGTCCGCGGCCCGGCGATCCTGGCCGGCCACGTCGCGGCGAGCATCGCGCGCAACATCGCCTCCACCATCCTGGTGTTCGGCGTGGCCTGCCTCATCGGCTTCCGGCCACACGCCAGCCTGGCTGGCTGGCTGGCCGCCGCCGGCCTGCTACTCGCGTTCATCCTGGCCGTCTCGTGGCTGGCCGCCGCCTATGGCCTGGCCGTCAAGACCCCGGAGGCGGCCAACGGGTTCATGTTCACCGTGGCGTTCCTGCCGTACGCGAGCAGCGCGTTCGTCCCGGTGGCCACCATGCCCGGGTGGATCCAGGGTTTTGCGCGCAATCAGCCCATCACCCCGGTCGCCCAGTCGCTGCGCGGGCTGCTGCTCGGCACGCCCGTCGGCAGCGCGCCCTGGGTGGCGCTGGCCTGGCTTGGGGGCATCCTGGCCGTCTCGCTAGCGTTCTCCGGCGTCCTGTTCTCCCGTCGCACCGCCTAGGTCACGGCCTGCTGGCTTGTCCTGATGCGTGTGCTGAAGCAGCGCGACAGCGGCGGTCTGCCAGCCGACCGTGTGGTAGGCGGAGGCGAGGTTCGCCCGGGCCGTCACCGTGCCCGGGTGATCCTCGCCCATGACCCGCTCGTGGTCCTGCAGCGTCCGCTCGTACATCGGGATGGCCTGGGCGAGCCGGCCGGACGAGTGGTAGGCCGAGGCGAGATCGCCGCGCGCGGCCAGGGTGCCGGGATTGTCCGGGCCGTCCCGTCGTTCGCGGCGGTCAAGCACCTGCTCGTAGAGCGGCAGCGCGTGCTTGAGCCTGCCCGCGGCGTGATAGGCGGATGCGAGACTCGCCATCGACGCCAGGGTGTCGGGGTGGTCGGGTCCCAGCGCCCGCTCGCGGTCGGCGAGCGTTCGCTCGTAGACCGGCAGCGCCTGCTTCATCCGGTCCGCGGAGCGGTAGGCGTGCGCGAGGTTCGCGCGCGCGGCCATGGTGTCCGGGTGGGTTGCCCCCAGCGCCTCCTCCCGGCCGGCCAGCACACGTTCATACAGCGGGATCGCTTCGGCCAGGCGTCCCCCCGAGTGCAGCGCTGCGGCGAGCTCACCACAGGCGGCGAGCGTCTCGGGATGGCCGGCGCCCATGACCGCCTCCCGATCGCCGTACATCGGCCGCAGCATGTCGATCGCCTGCTGCGGCTGGCCTGCCTCGAGGTAAGCCGCCGCGAGATCGCCGCGCGCCGCGACGGTGGCCGGATCGCCGGGACCGAGCGCCTGTTCCCGGCCCGCCAGGGCGCGCCGGTACAGCGGGACCGCGTCGGCCGCCCGGCCGGCGGCCATGCAGGCGCGGGCAAAGTTGCCGCACGAGGTGAGGGTTTCCGGATGATCGGCCCCGAGCACCCGCTCCCGGTCGGCGAGGCTCTGCTCGTTGGCGACCGCGGCCTCGGCGGCTCGCCCCGCGCTCAGGTAGGCGGCCGCCAGGCCATCCCGGGCGCGCACGGTGCTCAGGTGATCATCGCCCAGGATCCGGCGGCCGGTCTCGAACAGGCGCTGCCAGTAGGAGACGGCGACATCGTGCAGGCCGGCGCGGTCCAGGCTCTGACCCGCCCGCAGCAGCACCGGGTGAACGTCCGGGGACCAGAGCGGCTCGGCCGCGGCCCGGTGCAGGCTGGCCGTGCAGTCCCGCAGGGCCTGTGCGAGGACCGGGTCGCGATCGGCCGGCGGCCAGGCCTGGAACAGGGCGCTGGCCGCGGCGACCGCGGCCTGGCCGAGCCCCTTCGGGGTGATCAGCTGCCTGATCGCGGCCTGGACCCGGCCGTGCACCCGCACCGTGCGGGGCGGGCACTCGGGGTCGATGGTCACCAGCCCGGCCCGGGCCAGGCTGTCGAACACGCTGCGCACCTGCGCCTGATCGGCGGCCGTGGAGGTGGAACCAGGGCCGCAGATGTAGTCGCACGCAGCACGGCTGGTCAGCACCGCTTCCGGGACGCCGGCGGAGTCGAGCAGTGCTGCCACCGCCAGCGCGTAACCCGCCGTTCTCGGAGGGGCGGTCGCGTCCGCCCGGTCCAGTGAGAGCGACCAGGCCGCTGCCACCGTCCTGGGGTTCTCACCGGTCACGGCCGCAGACACCTGCCGGGCCCGCTCGGCCAGCCGCTCGCGGTAGCTGCGGCAGTCCGACTTGGTGTCGGCGATCACGGCCGACGCCATGGCCAGGCTCAGCGGCAGGTAGCCGAGGTCGGAGGCCAGGTCAGGCGCTCCGGCCCGCATGTCGGGCTCCCTGAGCCGCGCTGTCAGGTAGCTAACGGCCTCACGCGGGCTGAACGGGCCGACCTCGATGATCGTCCGGCCTGCTCC
>Ga0335073_10003931_pt1 | contig 20717 bp, 12 predicted proteins | sample Lox_Sample_22_FD_207093 | JGI IMG/M metagenome (GOLD analysis project Ga0335073, IMG submission 207093) | Soil microbial communities from Loxahatchee National Wildlife Refuge, Florida, United States - Lox_Sample_2.2 | ecosystem: Environmental > Terrestrial > Soil > Wetlands | place: USA...
GCGCCGCCACGCTGGGAATCGCGTGGGCTCCCCTTGGAACGCGCCGACGCCCAGCGGGAAGGGACGACCCCTCTGCGAGACTCGAGGAGCGCCCGCCGGGAGGACGGGCCGGCGCGGCTGAAGGGCCGGGAATCCCAGCGAGCGGACCCCCATGCCCGCTGGTATCGGTGGACTTCTCGAGGGAAACCCTTCGACTCCTTCGGGGCGGCCCGCGAGGCTCGCCTGGAGCGGCAGATCTCCCGGCGGGAAGCCGTCGACTCCTTCCGGGCGGCCCGCCATGCCCGCCGGGAGTGGCGGATCTCCCGGTGGGAAGCCATCGACTCCCTCCGGGCGGCCCGCCAGGCCCGTCGGGGGTGGCGGGGTTCCCGCCGGGAAGCCATCGACTCTCTCCGGGCGGCCCGCCAGGCCCGCCGGGAGTGGCGGGGTTCCCGACGAGCGCACCGCCCCGCCCGTCGAGCTTGGCGGCTTCCCCGGAAGGCGCGCCGGCTCGGAGCGCTGGCGGGCCCTGATCTCGAAGGGTTGCCGGTGGAAGCGCCTCGCGCGCTCGAGCTTGCACCGGTCGCTGCACCGCTGTCGGCGAAGGGGCTGCCGCCCGACGTACCCGCCAGCCCACCCGCCCGGGTGGGGCACGCGGCGAGGAAATAGGCGCAGGCCGGGGCACCGAGGCGAGCCGTGGATCCCCTGCCGGCCGGCAGGAGAGCACGAAGGACGCGGCGGAACGCCGGGCGCGCCGCGACCGCTTCGCGTCACTTCATGCCGAGCGCGCTCTTGGCCGCCGCGTTCTGCGGGTCGCGGAGCAAGGCCTCCTGGTAGGCGCCCTTCGCCTTCGCGTCGTCGTTCTGCGCCTTGTAGAGGTCGCCGAGCGCGAGCAGCGCGTCGGTTCCCTTCTTGTCCATGTCGGCGGCCTTGCGGTAGCTCGCGACGGCCTTCTCGACGCTGTCCTTCTTGTAGTCGACGAAGCCCTCGTAGTAGTAGGCGCGCGCGAGGGTGGGGTCGAGCTTCTCGGCCTTGCCGATGTCCTGGGCGGCCCGCTCGTCCTCGCCGAGGTTGAAGCGCGCGAAGCCTTCGTCGGCCCACGCGGCCGCGTCCTTCGGGTCCTGCTTGAGGAGCGCCTCCAGCAGCGGCAGCTCCTCCTTCCACTCGCCGCGCTGGCCGTAGAGCTGGGCGAGCGCCCGCACGAGGTCGCGGTTGTCGGGCGCGGCGCGGCGCGCGGCCTCGAGCGCCTTGCCCGCCTCCACCACGTCGCCCTGCTCCAGCTTCAGATCGGCGAGCGATCGGTAGGCGTCGATGGACTTGGGCTCGAGCTTGATGGCCAGGCGCAGCTCGGCCTCGGCCTTCTGGCCGTAGCGCTGCTTCAAGAGGACCTGGCCGAGGAGCAGGTGCGCGGCCGCGCTCTTCGGGTCGTCGGCGACGGTCTTCTCGAGGAGGTCGCGCGCGTCGTCGAGCTTTCCTTTCTCGAAGGCCTTGCGCGCCTTGTCGATCCGCGAGGCGTCGGCCGCGGCCGAGGACGGCGACGCCGGCCCCGACTTCGAGCCGCCGTGGTGGTGCCGCAGGAACCAGCCGCCGCCGGCCACGAGGAGCGCCACGGCCCCGAGCCCGGCGAAGAGGGGCAGGCGCGAGCGCCTGGGCCCGGTCCACTCGGGCTGGCTCACGGCCGGCGCAGGGGCCGGGGGCGTCGGGCGCGCGGGGCGGACGGGTTCGGGCGCCGCGCGGGCGACGGGCAACGGCGCCGCGCCGAGCGAGGCGAGCGGGAGGCCGCCGGGCGTGGGGTCGAGGTTGCGCAGCTCGGAGAGCTTGCGCCGGTTCGGCTCGTCCGGCGGGAAGAGCCGCTCCATGTACTCGGAGAGCTCGGGCGCGCCGATCGACTGGCCGGCGTCGCTCAAGAACTGCTCGAGGACGCCCTTGACGGCGTCGGCGGTGGGCGGCCGGCCGGCGGGGTCCTTGCGCAGCAGGCGGAGGCAGAGCTCGTCGAGCAGCGGCGGCACGGCGGAGTCCACGGCGCTGGGCGCGGAGACCTTCGCGACCGCGATGGCGGTGACGAGCGTGCGCACGTCGTTCGCCTGGAAGGGCAGCTTGCCCGCCAGGATCTCGTAGAGCATCACGCCGCAGGCGAAGAGGTCGGCGCGGCGATCCATCGGCTGCGCCGTCACCATCTCGGGGCTCATGTAATAGTACTTGCCGCGCAGCACGCCCGGCTCGCTCGCCTGCGAGAGGGACTGCACCTTGGCGATGCCGAAGTCGAGGACCTTCACCCGGCCGTCGTAGGTGATGAAGACGTTCGCGGGGTTGAAGTCGCGGTGAATCACGCCCAGGACCTGGCCGTTGTCGTCGCGCGCCTCGTGCGCGTAGTGGAGGCCGGCGCAGGCGTCGGCGAGGACGCGCACGGTGATGCCGAGCGGCACCAGCTCGCCGCGCGCGGCGCTGGCCTCGAGCACCTCGGCGAGGGTGCGCCCGTCGAGGAACTCCATGGCCATGAAGTAGTCCTGGCCCGATTGCCCGAGGTCGAAGACCTGCACCACGTTCGGATGCTCGAGGCGACTCGCGATGCGCGCCTCGTTCAGGAACATCTGCACGACCTGCGGCTCGCGCGTGAGGTGGGGCAGCAGCCGCTTGATGGCGACGGTCTTGCGGAAGCCGGCGAGCCCCTCGCGGCGGCCCAGGAACAGCTCCGCCATCCCGCCGGTGGCGATGCGGGCGATCAACCGGTATTCGCCGACGCGTTCCTGGTCCATCGCAGCCAGGCTAGCGGGTTCTCGCTCCCGTGGCGAGAACGGTCATTTGCCCGCCGCGCCCAGCCGCGCCAGCGCCGAGCTCGCTTCCGAGTAGTCCGGCCGCGCCTTCAACGCCTTCTGGTAGGCCTTGATCGCGTTCGCCTTGTCGCCCTGCGCCTCGTCGATCATGCCCAGGGAGTACGACGCGTCCGCGAGGGAGGGGTCGAGCGCGACGGCCTTCTTCAACGCCTGGACGGCGGCGGGGGTGCGGCCGGCCTTGTAGAGCGCGACGCCGTAGTAGTAGTTGCCGAGCGCGTGCGAGGGCGCGTAGGCGAGCGCGCGCTCCAGCGTCTTCAGGCTGCGCGGGTTCTCGTCGTTGCGGTAGTAGCAGAAGCCCAGCTCGACGAGCGCGTCCACCGGCGGCGGGATGGTCTTCACCGCGGCCTCGAGGATGGGGATGGCGCCGGCGAAGTCGCCCTCGCGCGAACGGATCATCCCGAGCCGCGCCGCGGCCTCGGAGCGCGGGAACTTCTTGGAGACCCGCTGGTAGAGCTTCTGCGCGCCGTCGAGGTCGCCCTTGGCGAGCAGCAGATCGCCCTCGTGCAGGAGCGGCTGCGGCGAGTCCGGCGCGAGCGCGGCGGCCTTCTCGTACTCCGCCTGCGCCTCCTCCGAGACGTGCTTCTGCGCGAAGGCATCGGCGAGGTCGAGGTGCGCCTCGGAGCTGTCGGGCTCGAGCGCGACGCGCGCCTGGTACGCCGCGACCGCGCCGTCGGGGTCGTGGGCCGTGAGGAGCGCCTCGCCGAGCGCGCGGAAGCCGGCGGGATCCTTCGGCCGCAGCTCGGTGGTCTTCCTGAGCGCGGCGATGGCCTCGTGCAGCCGGTGGAGCTGGAGGTAGGCGTCGGCGAGCTTCGCGTAGATGTCGGGATCGTCGGGCCGCTGCTTGCGGGCCTTGTTCAGGAAGACGAGCGCCTGGTCGGGCACGCCTTCCTTCAGGTAGACCGCCGCGATCTCCATCATCGACTGAGGCGAGTAGGGGTTGATCTTGAGCGCGGCGCGGAAGCTCTTCATCGCCTCGTCGTTCTGGCCGCGCTTGTAGAGCGCGAGGCCGAGGTTGAAGTGCGCGTCGACGTACTTGGGGTCGAGGCGGGTGGCCTCGCGGAACTCCGCGAGCGGGCGATCGCCGCCCTCGTTCTTGAGCTCGAGCGCCACCGCCAGGTTGTTGTGCGGCTGCGGCTGGTCGGGGTCGGCCTTCACGGCGCGCTCGTAGGCGGCGATGGCCTCGTCGATCTTGCCCTCGCGGTACAGCAGGACCCCCAGGTTGTAGTTGGCGTCTGGATCATCGGGCGCCTGGGCCAGCACCTTCTGCAGCTCGTCGATGGCCGGTCCGGGCGGCCCCTTCTCCGCGAGCAGCTTGGCGAGGTCGATGCGGGCGGGGAGCTGCTTCGGGTCCTTCGCGAGGATCCGGTTGTAGAGGGTGAGCGCCTCGTCGGTCTGCCCGGACTTCTGCAGCGCTTCGGCCAGGTGGAACGACAGCTCGGGGTCGTCGGGCTTCAGCGCGAGCGCCTTGCGGAACTGCTCGATGGCGCCCTTCGCGTCGTCGAGGGCGCGGCGCACGATGCCGAGCTCGGCGCGGGCGGCTTCGTTCTTGCCGTCGAGCGCGAGCGACTTCTCGTACGCGGAGGCGGCCTCCCCGAGCACGCCCACCTTGGCGAGCGCGCGGCCGAGCGAGAGGTACAGCTCGGGCCGGTTGGGATCGATCTGGATCGCGACGCGGAACTCGAGCGCGGCTTCGTAGGCGTGGCCCGTGTCGAAGAGCGCGAGGCCCTTCTCGTAATGCTCCTGGGCGGTGCCGCTGGGCGCGGGCGCTCCCGCGGGCTGGTCGTCCGCCGCGGCCGGCGCCGTTCCGCCCGACGGATCCGCGGGCGGGGCACTGTCCGGCTCCTGCGCGGCGGCCAGCGAGGCGGCCAGGAGCCACAGCATCGGCAGGCCGCGCATCACTCGACCCAGGGCGACCCCTGGGCGCCCCCCGTCATCTCGGACAGCTTGCGGCTCAGATCCGCCCAGCGCGAGCGGTCCTTCTCCGCGTCCGCGGTGTCTTCCTTCAGATCCCGCTCGACCCCGCGCGCCCGCTCCAGAAAATGCTTCACCTGGGCGGCGTACTTGGCGACGTTGACGCTCGAGGCCCCCTTCACCTTGGCGCGGACGACGGCCTCGGCCTTGGCCTTCTCGAACTGGGCCTCGGCGACCAGCACGTACGCGGAGGCGATGTCGAGCTGGTCCTCGGCGAGGTCGATGGCGCGGTCCGCCCAGCGGCGGTGCGCCTTCGCTTCCTCGACGGCGAGTCGGCCGATGGTGACGCCCTGGCCGTCGTGCTCGTCCTGCGCCCTGTCGAGATCGTTGGCCGCGGTGGAGAGCTGGCGGGCGGTGCGGTCGTAGGCGTCGCGCGCGTCGTCGAGCGCCTGCACCGCGTCGTCGCGCCGGTCGAGCGCGGCGAAGAGATCGTTCTCCGAATCGAGCAGGTCGAGCCGCTCGTCGACCGGCAGCGCGTGCACGCTGTCGGGGTCGACGCGGTAGGAGAGCGACGCGCCGCAGGAGAGCGGCGCGAGGAGCAGCAGGGGCCAGAGGCCACGGAGCGAGGTTCGCGTCATGACGAGCTCGTCAGCACGGCCTGGAAAGAGCCCTCCACGGTGCGGCCCTGCCCCAGGGTGCTGTCGTTCTGGTAGTCGAAGACCAGGAAGAAGCTGCCGGAGAGCGAATCGCCGACCGTCGGCGAGTCGTTCAGGGTGAGGGTGCCGCTCTTGATGGCGGGGAAGCCGCGGGTGTCGCCGGTGACCGAGCGGCTCGCGACCGCGATGGGCGCGCCGCTCGGGTCGAGGGCGCCGAGCTGGATCACGGTCCCCTTGGGCACGGGGTTCGTCCCGATCTCGACCGTGAGCTGGAAGGGCACGTCGAAGCCGCTGCCCACGGCCTCCTTGTAGATGATGACGAGGTCGGCGCCGCCGGTGTCGGCCGCCACCGAGGTGAACGCGAGCGAGTCGAGCGACGAGAGGCTCCCCTGGAGCGAGTCCGGCGCGCAGGCCGCGAGGCCCACCGCGACCGCGCACGCGGCGGCCCTGGTCACTGACATCTCAGGTATCCCGAGTCGACGTTGAACGACGGAGGCGGCAGCTTGCCGCCCTGGATCTTCGCGCGCGCGCCCTCGACGTCGCCGTAGCGGCACAGCATGGAGGCCAGGTTCGCCTTGGCCACGCCCTCGTCCGGATCCTGCTCGAGCGCCTTGTGGAACGCGGCGCTGGCGTCGGCGACCTCGCCGAGCTTCCACAGCGCGACGCCCATGTCGGCCTCGGCCTTGGGATCGCTGTCGGCGAGCTCGAGGAGCCGCGCCAGCACGAGCCGGGCGCGCCGCGCGTCGCCGGTGGCGAGATCCGCCTCGGCGAGGCCGCGCAGCGCCTCGATGTCCTCGGGCGACTTCAGGAGGCGATTGCGGTATTCGACCGTCTTGGACGTGTCGACCCCGCCGCTGCCGAACGACGGCTGGATCGGCGCCGGCTCGATGGCCTGCTTGCTGCGGCAGCCGGCGGTGAAGGGAGAGACGATGTCGAGATCGCGGGCCTTCCGCAAGCAGGTGGTGAAGGCCTCGTCCGCCTGCTGCTTGAGCGGGGCGACCTGCTGGTCGAGCTGGTTCCGGAAGGCGATCTTCTGGTCGGGCGAGAGCCCCGCCGGCTCCGGCGTCTTCTCGAGATCGCTCGCGATGCTCTGGTAGACCATGCCGATGCGGTAGAGGCCGGCCACCGCGTCCTCGCCGCTGCCGAGCTGCGCCGCGCCCGTGTAGGCCTGCGTCAGCGTCTCGATCATGCCCGCCTTCTTCTCGAGCGCGTCGGCGGGCAGCGCCGCGAACTGCCGGTAGAGCGCCTCACCCAGCAGGAAGAACACGTTGCCCGCGGCCTCGTTGTCGGAGGCGGCGCCACGGCTCGCGTTCTGGATGGCCTGCGCCGCCTGCGCGAGCTTCTGCTGCGCCTCGCCGAGCTGGTTCTCGCGCAGGAGCGCCTTGCCGAGGATGGAGGCGGCGAGCGCGTTGGCGGGGTCGATCTGCAGGGCGCGCAGCGCCGCCCCCTGCGCCCGGGCCCAGTCGCCCGCCTTCATCTCGGCGTCGGCGATCTTCCCGACGAGCTCGGAGCGGCGCGAGAGGGGCGCCGCCGCGATGGCCCGCTCGTACTCGGCCACGCCGCGCTCGGTGTCGCCGAGCAGCACGCGCATGGCGGCGTTCGTGGAGAGCACGTCCACCGTCTGCGGCGCGTCGGGGAAGCGGCGCGCGAACTCGTCGAAGGCCTGGATGGCGTCCTGGTAGTCGGTGGCCTCGGTGGCGAACTTGCCGAGCGAGAGCAACACGTTCGCGGCGAGCTTGCTCTTGGGGTACTGCTGGATGAACTTGTAGGCGACGTCGCGCATCTTCGGCACGTCGCGCTGGTCGCGGTAGGTGTTGAAGGCGGTGTCCATGGCGAGCTCGCCCACCGAGGAGCCCGCCTTCGCGTTGGCGAACTCGAGCAGGGACTGGGCGATGTCGCCGTTCGGGTTCTCGCTGCCCTTCAGGGCGATCTCGTTCAGCTCCTCGCCCTGGCTGCTGCTCGCGATGGTCTTGATCTGCGAGATGAGCGACGCGGGGAGCGCGGGGTTCGACATGAAGCTCTTCGCCACGGCGTTCAGCTTCTCGAAGTCGCCGAGGTTGTGGTAGCTGTCCAGCGCCAGGTTGGCGGCGATCGCGGCCTCCTTGGTGCTGGGGAACTCGGAGACGTAGGACGCGAAGAGCTCGCCGCCCTTCTTGAAGTTCCCCTCGTCGTAGTAGGCCTTCGCCACGTTGAACTTCACGGTGCTGGCGCGCGGGCTGCGGGGGTAGCTGCGCACGTACACGGCGCCGAGCTGCTCGATGCCGGAGCGCGCGTACACCGACTCGTAGAGCGAGAGCGGCTGCTTCGAGCCGAGCGCGGTGAAGTACGAGAGGATCGCGGAGTAGAGGAGGTCCTCGCGCCCCGGATCGTTCCCGCGCGCGGCGAGCGCCAGCGTCTCGTACTGCCGCCCCGCCTCGACGTAGTTCGAGTCGGAGGCGAAGAGCGCCTCGGCGTAGTTGTGCCGCATGGCGGAGAGCTGCGCGCGCGTGCGGAACAGCGACAGGTAGGCGGCGTAGGCCCGGGCGGCGTTGTGCTCGAGCTTCTTGTCCTGCGCCTGCTGCGCGGCGACCTGCAGCTTGGTCGCGAGGTCGCGGGCGTAGATCTCGAAGTCGGACCCGATCGAACGGCGCTCCTCGGGGGTGCTGCGGAAGTCGCTGCGGCCGCGGGCGGCCACGCGCACCAGGACCTCGACGTCCTCGGCGGTGGGGATGATCTTGCCCCGCGCGTTGCGGATGCACTCGTAGAGCCGCTCGGCCCGATCCGCGTCGCGCTCGGCGTCCACGTTGACCTGGAGCAGCCGGCGGTACACCGGCGCCGCGTTGGCCCACTCCTGCTTGATCCAGTAGCGGTTGCCGAGCTTGCCCAGGATGTACGTGAGCATGTCGCTGTCGTCGGCGAGCGCCTCGAAGTAGGGAATCGCGTCCTTGGCCGGCTTGACCTCGGTGTACGTGTAGACGAGCTCGGTGAGCGCCTCGCGGCGCACGTCCAGCGCCTTCTCGGTGCCCGCCGGCGGCACGTTCTTCACCGCGGCCTCGAAGTACTTGAAGCTCTCCTTCAGGTTCTTCTGGAAGAGCCGGATCCAGCCCATCTTGTAGAACGCCAGCTGGCGCGCGGGCGACTTGGGCCGATCGAGGAGCTGCTGGTAGTAGCTCTCGGCCTTCGGCTGATCGCCCTTGTCGAACCAGTAGTCGCCCAGGATGTAGGTCGCCTCATCGACGAGCGGGCTCTTGGGGTTCTTCTCGATGAGCTCGTCGTAGGCGGCGATCATCTCGGGGAACTGGCCGAGCTCGCGGTGCTCGTGCGCGATGTAGAAGCGCACCTTGTCGCTGTCCTTGTAGTCGGGGAAGTCGCTGAGGATGCGCTGGTAGAGCTGCAGCGCCTTCGCCTTGAGCAGCTTCACCTCGGGCGCGATCATCGAGCTCGTCTTCACCGCGGTGTTGCTCTCCTCGGCCTGCAGCACGAAGGTGTAGCGGCTCTTCTCGACGTAGAGCTCGGCCAGGCGGAAGAAGAGGTCGGGCAGGTAGGGCGCGGTCTTGCTCTGGACGATCAGCCCCTTCGTGACCTTGATGGTCCGATCGACCTTCTGGATGTCGCGCTTGAGCTTCTCGATGAGGCGCTGCTTCTCGTGCACCCGCTCGTGGATGTCGTGGATGAGCGACGCGTCGGGCGAGACCGTGGCGGTGGCGCAGGCGAAGATCGGCCCCGCCGCGGCGGCGAGGAGAAGGGGTCGGAGCCGCCTCATTCCTCGCCCTCCACCTCGGGGCAGCGGTTCTTCAGGAAGAGGCGGTAGTTGCGGAGCTCGTCGTTCCAGTACTCGTGCTCGAAGGGGAACACGGTGTCGGTGCGGGCGAGCGGCTCCTCCACGACCTTGACGCGGCCGCCCTCGCCGGCCCGGTTGCGGCGGAACATGTCGAGCGCGACCTCGTAGTCCTGCAGGCGCAGGTTCTCGTCGGCGCGCAGGATGGCGTCCGCGGCCTTGGTGAGCGCGTGGTCGAGCGCCAGCACCTTGCGGCGCAGCGCCTCGTCCTCGGAGAGCTGGTAGATCTCGCGCAGCCGCGCGGTCAGGCCGGGCGTGGAGAACAGCGAGGCGTAGCGATCGATGTCGCCCTTCTCCCGACGCACCTGCGCGAGGTAGGCCTCGGCCTCACCCTCGGCGTGGTCCTCGCGCGCCGCCTCGAGGATGCGGGGGTCCTGCTCCAGCGAGCCGCGATCCTTGATGAGCGCGAGCGCCGCGCGGAAGCGGCGCTGGAACTGGCGCGCCGAGCGCTTCGCCGAGAGGAAGTGGCAGCGGCGGTTGTAGATGAGCGAGCGGAGCAGGTACTTCTCGGGCAGGAAGAGGTTGCGGAAGCTCGGCGCGTCGAGCGCCGTGAGGAAGCCGAAGGCCCGGTCGTCCTGGCCCATGCGGTGGAGCACCCAGGCGCGCTCCAGGTAGATCTCGCCGCGGCCGGGATCGAGCGGCGGCAGATCGACGGCGTCGTAGAACTTCAGCGCCTTGTCGTAGTCCTTCTTCTCGTAGTACAGCCGCGCCAGGTTCATCTTGGCGTCGTTGCGGATGTCCTTGGCGGTCTTCTTGTTCTTGGCCAGGGCCTGGAAGGCGTCGAGCACCGCGTCGTCGAGCCCCTTGCGCTGCAGCGCGTAGATCGCCCGGATCTGCCGCGCGCGCTCGGCGTACTTGGAGTCGGGCTTCAACCGGTCGAAGTGGCGGTCGCCCCAGCGCTCGCGCCCCTGCTGGTAGTCGACGAGGCCGCGGTAGTACTCGACGTAGTCGGCGACCGAGGGGGGCACCAGGCCGAAGTCGGTGCCGTAGAGCAGCTCGTCGACCACGAGGCCGTGGTCGTAGGGCACCTTCTCGGTGACGGCCTCGAGCGCCTTGAGCGCGGGCTCGAGCACGTCCGGGGTGGGCCGGTCCTTGGCCACGGTGACGAGATAGTCGATGCCCGCCTGCGTGAAGCCGAGCGAGACCAGATCCTCGCCGAGGAAGTACTGCGCCCAGCCGTAGTTGAGCGCGGTCTGCGGGCTGGTGCGGATGTACCAGTAGAAGTAGCGGGCGGCGTCGGCCCAGCTGCCGCGATCGTGCGCCGCGAGGCCGAGCTCGAAGGCGTTCGGCGGCGCGGGCGGCACCCGCTCGGTCGGGGCGGCGGGCGCGGCCGCTGGCGCCGGGCTCGCGGCGGCCTTCGGCGCCGCCGCCGGCGCGGGCTTCGCGGCCGGAGAGGCGCCCGACAACGCCAGGGCGAGTGCCGCCAGAGGAAGGGTCTGACTCATGGCTTCGGGTCGTGGGGGCGAGAGGGGCCGCTCACTCGGGGGCGAAGAAGTTGACGGAGATCCCCAGCGACGCGTCGAGCACGTTGTCGAAGTTCTGGTCGATCAGCACGTTGTCGCGCACGTCGAGCCGGAGCGACCAGATCTTCGAGAGGAAGAAGCGGATGCCCACGCCCAGGTTGGGCGCCGGGTAGAAGTTCCCGAGGTTGCTGCCGGTCGCCACCTCCTCGAAGGCGCCGCCGCCCAGCGCGAAGTAGATCTCGCCGTGCATGACCGAGCGGTTCGTGAGCGTGCCCTTGATGTAGATGGGGCTCCAGACGACGTCGCCGGTGATGAAGAGGCGCGTCTCCTGGAACGCCGTCGGCTGCGTGCCGAGCTCGAGCAGTTGCTGCTTGAGGCCGGTGTCGAAGTCCACCGAGTAGGCGCCGCGCGCCTCGAAGCTCCAGCTGTCGGTGAAGTGGAACGTGTACGACAGCTCCGGCGCGACGCCCTTGTAGAAGGCGTCCTCGGGCAGGAGGGCGACCGCCAGCTCGAGCTCCTGGCCCATCCGGTACTCGCGGTTCTGGATGGCCGCGACCTGGCCGTAGTCTTCCACCTCGTCGTCGGCCCGCGCGGCCAGGCTCGGGGCCAGCGCGCAGCAGATGGCCAGCAGGCCCAGCCCCGCGGACCGGGCGTTCGGCAACAATCGTCCCGTGCGGTCTCTCGCTCGTGCTCTCACGTCTTCGCCCTCTTGCGTCGAAGCTGGCTAGCCGCCGACGCTCTTGAAAATGAAGGGATACGAAACGATCACCGTACCACCGGTCGGCCTGGGGAAGCGCCAGCCCTTGAGATGCTGAATGATGCAATCCGAAACCTGGTTGCTTTGCAACGTCGCCACCTTGGTGTTCACCCGGCTCACGGTTCCCGTCAAGGAGATGGTCCACTCGACCACGAGCTTGCCCGAAAGGCCAGGACTTCTCAGCAACCCATTCTCATAGCACTCCTGGACCTCGCTGATGTGCTGATCGACGACCCGGCGCACCGCCTCCATCGGCAGCAGGCCCCCGCTCGTCCGGGCGCCGTGCGAGGGCGCGGAGACCACGCCGCCGCGGACGCCGCCGTGGCCGACCTTGCCGCGCGCCATGCCGCCGGGCCCCCCGAGGCCGCCGAGCCCGTAGAACGCCGAGCCGTGGGTGCTGCCGCCCTTGCCGAAGCCGCCGCCGATCTGGAAGCCGCCGGAGCCGTTGAGCGCGAGCGGCACGCGGCCGAAGAGGCCCGTCGCCTTGAAGTTCATGCCGTTGCCGCCGCGGCCGATCTTCGAGACGGCCGAGAAGAGCTGCCGCGTCCCCGCCGATCGGAAGACCTTCTGGATGGCGGCGATGGCCTGCGTCTGCGGCGTGGGGAGCGCGACCTCGTGGTGGGTGACCGGCCGGGCCGCGGCGTGCGAGACGTGCCGCTCCTCCTTCTGCTCCTGCACGATGCGCTCGGCCTTCTTCTCGAGCCTCGTCTTCGCCTGCTCCTTCTTCTTGGGCGGCTGCAGGATGGCGCGGATCGCGGGCAGCGCCTTGGGCGTGAAGTCCGGCAGCTCGCTCCGCTTCGGCATGAAGAGGAGGAACGCGAGCGCCGTCACGAACGTCCCGATGAAGGGGACGCTCACGCTGCGATCCATCTGCGGTTTCCACTCGAAGGGCACCGGCGGCGCCGGCAGCTCGGCGCGCAGCTCCACCGACACGCGCCCGTTCTCGAGCCGCAGGCCTTCGCCGGGCTTGAGGGTGACCGTCCCTTCCCCGTCGGAGTCGCGCTGGATGGACAGCGGGCGCACCTGGAAACCCGCCTCGGACCAGCTCGGCACGCCGCTCCCCGGCCCGCCCTCGGCGCCGATCTGGAACGCCTCCACGCGCGCGGGCACGTAGACGCGCCAGGCGCCGTCCTCGAAGGCGGCGAGCTTGAAGACCTTCTTGGGCAGCGGCCAGCCGTACAGCGGGAACGGCAGGCTGTCGCGCTCGCCCACGCGGAGCTTCGCGTCCTTCTGGAGCGTCTGCGCGCGGATGATCGCGTCGCCCCAGACGAGGTGCGCGCGGAGCACCGGCTCGGGAGAGCCCGCCGGCACGGGCTTGCCGCTGCCGGGCGGCGGCACGGCCGCGGCGCGCACGGCCATCGGCCCCATCCGCAGGATCTTGGCCGAAGGCTGCGGCTGCGCCTTCGCTCGAGCGGCGGCGGGAGGCTCGGCCTTGGCGGCCGCCGCGCGGCGCGGCTCCGCGCGCGTCGGCTCGTCCTGCGCGGCTTCCGCCTTCGCCTTCGCCTGCTGCGCCTTGCGCAGCTCCTCGAGAGAGAGCGCGAGCTCGAGGCGGTCGCTCGGCGTGGTGGTCTTGGCGAGCGCGGGTTCCTCTTCCGGCTCGGCTTCACGCAGGCGCGCGCTGGGCACGGGCTCGGGCCGCTCCACCTTGCGGGCCGCCGGCGCCACCTTGGCCGCGGCGCCTCCGCGGCCGGGGATGGGGCGCGGCGTGAGGATGTCGGCGCCCTTCTTCTTGTCCGGAGCGGCGCGCGCCTCCGCCGACGGGCGCTTGACGACGCGCGCGACCTCCTCGCGCGGCTTGCGCACGTCGACCGGCGCGGTGAGGTCGTCGTCGAGCGGCGCGGGCGGCGGAACGGTCGCCGCGATCTTCCGGCCGTTCTCCCGCGGGAGCTCGGCGAGGACGGTCGCCTCCATCGTCTCGCCCTCGGCGGGCGGCCGGCGCGCGGGATCGCTCTTCTCGAGCACCCGCATCTTGAGCGTGTACGAGCCGACCTGGATCTCGTCCTTGCTGGTGACGCGGACGACGCCCACCTTCTTTCCGTTCACGAAGAGGCCGTTGGCGCTGCCGTCGTCGCGGATGCCGATCTGGCCGTTGCGCAGCGCGAAGGAGGCGTGGTGCGCCGAGACGGCCGGATCGTCCAGCTGCAGATCTTCGCCGGGCGCGCGCCCCATCCGGTAGGTGCCCGGAGGAAAGACCTCGCTGCCGACGAGGGCGCCGTCCTTCATGATCACGACCATCAGGACAGCGGCTTTTTCAGGCACGGCTGGGTCGCCCTCGACTCGGCCCGTTCACTGCTCACCTTCCAGCGGCAGCTCGTCTTCGATCTCGTCGCGGAAGTTGGTGCGCGTGCGCACCATGCTCCGCAGCGGGAGGTTCTTCCGATCGTAGAGGAAGATCGCGCCGGCCTTGTTCGACTGGCCCTGCACGAGCCGATCGTCGAAGTCGAGGCGCGCCGGGCCGCGGGTGGTCATCTGCTCCGCGGCCGGCGCCTCTGCGGTCTTCGCCTTGGGGGCGTCCTCGACCGAGCCCTCGACGTGGTGGCGGCCGCGCTCGGGGCGGTGGTGGTGCGACGGCGCGTGCTTGCGGTGCTGCGCGCGGGCCCCCGCGGCATACAGGGCGGCCCCGGAGAGGAGAAGCGCGAAACAGAGGCGCTGGATCGTGCGGAGCATGATCACCGGTCGGAGACTCTACCAGGCTCGCCCGAAATTAACACCCGAAGCTCCGTTGCAAGTCAAGGACGCTGGTCCACGGCCGGCGACCCGCCTTACACCGGGCTGCCGATCGGCGAGCGATCGCGCTTCGCGCGCTTGACGATTTCGCGCAAGGGCGTACCCTTGATTTCCGATGACGCGCCCGGCTCGCCTCGCCGCTGCAGCGCTCGCATCCCTCGCCTCCTGCACGAGCGCCTCCGTCTACGAGGTCAGCGGCGCCGGCCAGGAGGGGCCCGACCGCGCGCTCTTCCAGGGCACCATCTGCGCGCCGCTGCCCACCGGGACGGAGTTCCCGGTGAAGATCGTGTTCGCCGTGGAGGGCGGCAGCCCGCCGGTCCAGCCGCAGGACACCGCGGCCATCATCTCCGCGCTGCAGGGCGTCGAGTCGGCCGCGGCCCCCGGCACGGAGTTCGCGCTCATCGGCTACCACACGGTCGCCCTCGCCTTCACGAACGGCTTCGTGGGGGCGGGCGCGTTCGGGCAGGCGCTCACGCAGCTCCAGGGCGCGACGGCGCAGCAGACCGGACCGGTCAGCCTCAAGGCCCCGCTCGATCTGGCCGAGGCGTTCATCTCGGGCGACATGCAGACCGGCTGCACCGCCACGCTGCGCCGCACCCACTACTACGTGATGCTGCTCGTGGCCTCGGAGGACGTGACCTGCACCGACCCGGCCTTCGCGAGCGCGCTCCAGTCGATCTGCCAGACCGGCAACAACGCGGATCAGCTCCAGACCAACGCCGCATCACCTTATTGCAGCTGCATCGGCCAGACGTGCTCGCAGAACCCCCAGTGCACCTGCGAGGACTGCATCCTGCAGGCCGCGGCGCTCAATCTGAAGAACCTCGGGCCGCAATACGGCGGCGACGTCACCGTGGTGCCGATCTACTTCCGCGACTTCAACGCGGCCTCGGACGCCGGCGCGCTCGCCGATCCCGTCATCCAGGAGCAGGTCGGAGCCATCGCGTCGGCCGTCGGCTCGGCCTCGTACCAGTACCCCACCACGGACCTCGCCACCGACCTGGCCGGGTTCGACTTCAGCTCCCTGCTCTCGGCGCCGACCCTCACGCGCTTGTACGCCTGGAACCGCAACGTGCTCGCCCGCCAGGGGCAGGAGGTCGTGGACAGCGACGGCGACGGCATCTCCGACGACGACGAGACCAACGTCTACCACTCGAACCCGGTCCTCTACTCGAGCGCGCAGGACGGGATCGGCGACGGCGTGAAGACGCACCTGGGCCTCGATCCCAACAAGCCGCTCACCCTGACGCAGTGCGACCCCACGCAGGACACCGACGGCGATCGCCTCAACGACTGCGAGGAGCAGCTCCTCGAAACCGATGCGTGCGCGGCCGACACCGACGTCGACGGCCTGTCGGATCTGGTGGAGCTGCACTCGGGCACGAACCCGCTGGTGCCGGAGGCGAACCAGGACACCGACGGCGACGGCGTCTCGAACGCCATCGAGGTGATGTCCCACTCCGACCCCCTCACCTCCGATCTGGCCTTCCGGGCCGACCGCGCCACCTGGTCGAGCGTCGAGCCCGGCACGCCCACCGCGGACGGCCGCCCCTGCTACGACTTCACCATCGGCAACGTGAGCCTGATGGCGACGCAGGGTTACCAGGACGGCTTCGTCAACATCCCTGCGGGCGCGAACTTCATCTACCTGCTGGGTGAGTGGAGCTACCAGGGGGGCGCCGAGATCAGCCAGCTCTTCATCCAGCAGGTCATCTACCAGGCCCCCGCGCAGCCGTCGCCGCCAAGCCCGATCCTGGTGACCCCGGACGATTTCGCGGAGGGGACGTGAGGGGCATGCCCCACAGTGTGGGGTTGGCCCCCCGCCTCGCCGCCCTTCTCCCCGCGGTGACGAGCAAGCCAATTCAGCTGGTTACGGCCATCCGGGCAGAAACGGCCGCTGGCACGCCGGTCGCATTGATAACCGCTTGAAGCCGCCAATGGGGAGCTGACTCCCCACCGAGCGGCAAGGAGAGAACGGTCATGAAGAATTACTGGAACATCGCCGCCGGCCTTGCCTTCGGGCTGCTTCTGGCGATCCCGCGCCCAGCCGTGGCGCAGAACGAGAACAACCCGGAGTGCCTCGGCAGCGACTGCGGCGCCCCCAAGGAAGTGGGCGGCGGCTGCAGCTGCTCTTGCGGCTGTTCGGTCTGGGTAGCGAAGACCGACCAGGGCAAGACGCTGTCCTACACCGATGACACCGACGGCGACGGCATCCCCGACGCCCTCGACAACTGCCCGTTCGTCGCCAACCCGAACCAGCTCGACACCGACGGCGACGGCATCGGGGACGCGTGCGACAACTGCGCGTTCATCGCCAACCCGGACCAGATGGACACCAACGGCAACGGCATCGGCGACCTCTGCGACCCGGACCTCGACGGTGACGGCATCGCCGACAAGGTGGACACGAGCGGCGGCGAGGGCAAAGCGTTCTCGCCGATTCCCATCAGCGCGGGCGGCGACAACTGCCCGAGCATCCCGAACGCCGATCAGAAGATCACCTGCAAGACGACCGGCCCCGGCTGCCTCGTGGCCGCCACGGTGGGTGACGCCTGCAACCCGGACATCGACGGCGACACCATCCCGAACGTGCAGGACAACTGCCCGTACTACGCCAACACCGACCAGACACTCCCGAGCTCTTCGGCCCTGGCCGCTGCAGGGGTCGTCTGCAAGGTCGACACGGACGGTGACGGCGTCGACGACAGCTACGACAACTGCCCGACGATCCCGAACCCGACGCAGACGGACATCAACCACAACGGCATCGGCGACGTGTGCGACCCCGACATGGACGGCGACGGCATCGCGGACAAGAAGCAGACGAGCGCGGCCGGCGTGGTCCCCGCGGTGTTCGCCAACATCCCCGTGAGCCAGGGTGGCGACAACTGCCCCACCGTGCCGAACCACGATCAGCTCGACAGCTGGAACGCGCTGGTGGGCGATGCTTGCAACCCGTCCCCCTGCTTCGTGGTCGACCGCAACCAGCCGGACCAGTGCCTCAACCCGCTGGGCAGCTTCGCGGTGAACGCGGGCGTCGAGACGAGCCTGAACCCGGGCGAGAAGCTGGTGCTCCCGCTGTTCGCCAACCGCAAGGGCGTGGCCATCCAGTACAGCTGGACGGTGACGCAGCGGCCGGCCGGCTCGAGCGCAGCCATCGAGAACCCGGTGGGCGCCGTGACCCAGAGCCGCGAGTGGCAGTACGTGTACCCCGATGGCAAGGTGCCGACGTTCACGCCTGACACGGCGGGCACCTACCAGATCCAGCTGGCCGCGAACCTGGCCTTCCCGGATCGGGCGTACCCGAACGTGAACAGCTCCTCGGCGGTCATCGCCCTGACGGTGGGCGGCAGCGGCAGCGGCGGTGGGACTCCGGCCACGGGCTGCAGCAGCACGGGTGCCGCGGGTCTGGCCCCGCTGCTCGGCCTCCTCGCCGGCCTCGGGCTGATGCTCCGCCGGCGCCGGGAGTAGGCAGAGAAGGGTAATGCAGGTCCCAAGGACCTGGTCACAGATGGCCGCGGCGAGCGCTTCCGAGCTCGCCGCGGCCTTTTTTTCGTGGCACACTGGAGGCCTCCCATGGCATCGCGAAAGACGTGGTCCAGCGTCCGCAGGCCCCTTGGCCCCCTCGCGCTCTCGCTGATCGCCGGCTGCACCGGCGCGCTCCTCGAGCCGGTGCCGAAGCAGACCTCCACCCTCGACGACAAGCTCCAGCTCACGGGCCACTTCTGCACCCCGACGCCGCCGCAGGACGACTTTCCCGTGAAGGTGGTCTTCATCGTCGACGAATCGGGCTCGATGTGCATCTCCGACCCGCCCGGCTCGCAGCAAGGCAACGGCTTCTGCGAGATGCCCCAGGTCGTCGCGAGCTGGCCGCCCAACGCGCAGAAGCCCGGCCGCGTGAAGGCCATCGAGTCGCTGCTGAACCAGTGGCAGGCCGAGGGGCTGACCAACGTGCAGGTGGCCATCCTGCCCTTCGAGACGAGCCCCATGCAGCCTTGGCCGCAGACCTCGGGTTCCTCGTGCAGCAACGGCTGCTTCGCGCCGCCCGACGCGACGACCACGCAATTCTGCGACGCCCTCGCCTCCGAGCTGGGCAACGGCACCGACACGCAAGGGGTGCTCGAAGAAGCCTACGGCGTCATCAGCGCGGACATCGCCAACGTGAAGCAGAACTCGCCCCAGGACCTCCCGCGCACCCGCTACGAGGTGGTCTTCCTCACCGACGGCACGCCGTTCCCGCACTGCACGGCCTCGACGAACCTGCCGCCGCAGGACTACGCGACGCCCGAGCAGCCGTGGCTCACCTGGGAGGACGATTCGACGTACTGCCAGCAGGGCCCCTACGACAACAACGGCAACCCGATCGGCAACGGCCAGGCCCAGGCGTGCTGCGCCGGCCAGGGCGGCTGCGGCGGCGCCCAGAGCCAGGTGGTCTGCGTCGGCGGGCAGCCCTTCCAGCCGGGGACCGACATCAACCAGAACTACCAGATCTTCGACGCGGTGAAGCAGATCATGTCGCTCAAGACCGCCTTCAACGTGGGCGATCTCCGCATCGACACCGTGCTCCTCCTGAACGAGCAGGCGGTCCAGATCTGCGGGGCGATGTGCACCGACGTCTACGGCGTCTGGCCCGGCGTGAACCAGGCCGACTACCCCCAGGAGACCTTCAAGGCCGCCCAGTGGCTGCTGCAGCAGGTCGCCGCCCTCGGCAACGGCACCTACCAGGCGTTCACCAACGGGCAGATCCAGGACCTCAGCCTGGCCGGGCTGGACTACGCGTCCCTGCAGTCGCCGGCGGTGATGAAGAACCTGTTCGTCCAGGCGGTGACCTCGGTGCCCACCCCGGGCGGGCGGATCTACGACAGCGACGGCGACGGGCTGCCGGACACCGAAGACAACAGCTTCACCCTCGGGACGAGCTCGTTCGATCCCGACACGCTTCACGACTGCATCGGCGACGACTTCGCGGTCGTGAACAAGAACGACGGCTTCACCACCTCGTGCGCCGATTCGCGCGGCCAGTGCTTCGTGGCAGGGAGCTGCGCCGGCAGCTACACGAACGGAGATCCTTGCAGCACGGGCTGCTCCGACGGCGACAGCGACGGCCTCACTGACAGCGACGAGGCGATCCTGGGCAGCAGCGACTCCCTCGCCGACAGCGACGGCGACGGCATCCCGGACGTGATCGAGGCGCGCTACGGGTTCGACCCGACCGTCTGGAACGACTGGCAGCACCAGGACACCGACGGCGACGGCATCTCCGACTGGGACGAGTTCCGCGCCAACACCGATCCCACCGTGCCCGACGCGCCGCTCTTCGCGAGCGCGGGCTACCAGTACCAGATCCAGGGGACCCCGCAGCCCGAGGGAAGCCCGTACTCCACCTGCTACGACTTCACCATCTCGAACCTGCAGCTGCTCCAGACTCCGGCCCACACCGGCCTGGTGGACGGCTTCAACCTGTTCCGGATCTGGTTCGATTCGGCGCCGGCCAGCTCGATCGCCACGGACTACGGCGACTGGTGGACGGCCTACGCGTGGGCGCAGTACTCCCCGGGCGAGGCCGGCGTGGGCGGCATACGCGTGCCCGCCGGACCGTCGCTGAGCCTGAACGACCCGACCGACCCCACCGGGAACAACAACGAGAAGGGGCTCTTCTACGAGCTCTCGGCGAACTCGTTCGGGTCGCCGTTCGTCCAGCCGCCGGGCGGGGTCACGGCGGCCGGCACACCGCCGGCCGGAGGCCACCTATGAAGCGACCGACGCGCCTCCTTCCCGCCGCCGCGCTGACCCTCGCCTCCTGCACCGGCGTGTACCTGTACGACCTCGGCAGCCCCGCGCCGCCGCCGGTGGACCGGCAGATCCAGCTGCAGGGGCAGTTCTGCACGCTGGGGCCGAACGACGTCCTCTCGCCGGTGAAGATCTTCTTCGTGATGGACGGCTCGGGGTCGATGAACATCTCGGACCCGCAGAACACCCGCGGGCAGGCCATGGTCGACCTCCTGAACACCTTCCCGCAGAACGACCCCAACGTCTGGTTCACGGCCATGGTCTTCGCCGGCCAGATCACCAAGTTCGTGACGAAGAGCGCGCAGCCGCAGTTCGACCAGCTCGAGACCTACAGCCAGCAGGACCTCGAGACGGTGGCCGCCAACATCTACGAGTACAGCGCGATCAACGGCCCGCAGAACTCGCAGAACGTCGGCTCGACGGACTTCGTGAAGCCGCTCAACGACGTCTTCACGGTGATCGCCACCGACATCTCGCGGAGCCTCAACGAGGACGGGGGCGTGGGCTCCGCGCCGCCGCGCTACTCGGTGATCTTCCTCTCCGACGGCTCGCCCACGTTCGACGAGGACAACGAGATCCCCGGTCTCGTCGAGCGAATCCGCGACCTGTCGACGCAGCTGCAGCCGTACGGCAGCGTCACCTTCAACACGGTGCACGTGTTCAACCCGGCCACCCCCATCGCGCAGGGCTGCGTCGTGGACGACGCCGGCGGGACGAACACCTGTCCCCAGCTCACCATCGACCAGGACGCCGAGCGGCTCGCCAACATGGCGGCGCTCGGCGGCG
>Ga0335073_10003933_pt1 | contig 20716 bp, 12 predicted proteins | sample Lox_Sample_22_FD_207093 | JGI IMG/M metagenome (GOLD analysis project Ga0335073, IMG submission 207093) | Soil microbial communities from Loxahatchee National Wildlife Refuge, Florida, United States - Lox_Sample_2.2 | ecosystem: Environmental > Terrestrial > Soil > Wetlands | place: USA...
TGGTCGAATTGAGCCTTGAGTTCTTGTTGTTGGTTCAGAGCCGCTGCTAATCGCTTGCTTATCTCGTTCACTCGATCGACGTCTGGACTATTTGCGCTTCGAGGCATATCGAGTTGCGGTGTGCCTGTTTGGCTACCACCTTGAGCCACAAGCCTGGTTTTCAAGTAAGCCGCTTCACTGATGGCAGCGTCACGCTGTCGTTCGACTTCGCCGACGCGATTGGCAAAAGCTTCGGCCTGTGCATCCATGTTGCCTTGTATCCTTGCCAGTTCAGATCGCATTTTGAGCAATGCCTCGATCAGGGGCCGATCGTCGTCGCCGAAGGTGTCTGCTGCTTGTTGATCGAGTAGCGGGTTACCTGAAGAGCTTGCTTGGTATCCAGCTTTACGCGCCAAAGCCAATTCCGCGGCATACCAAGCATTCCGACTCTTCGCAGCTTCCAGTTCCTTCATGAGCTCGTTGTTTTGTTGACTGAGTGCTGGAGATGATCCGACGCCGCTGTCAACTGGTGGCTCTCCAACTTCACGGATCTGATCTTGCACTTGGTCGACCGACGCTTGAGGAGTCATGCGATCTGTACTGTCAATTGACTCTTGCTGTCGCTGAGCACGTGAGCCGGAACGCGAAGGATTATTTACACTCCCCTGTCGTGAAGCAGATAGAGGTACGGACGCGCCAATAGGACCGACAGGTTGGACTAGTGTGTAGCTATTGCTAGCTAGTGGTTCGCTGCTAGGGTATTCTCGAGGGGTAGGTTGAGTATTTTCGTAGCCTTGAGAACGAGCGATGTCGGCTGGTAGAGGACCTTTGGTGGGAGTTCGGCTTCGAGGTGTGTTGCCAGTAGAGCCACTATTGGATCTTGGAAGCTGCATTCCTTGGGTACCATACGAAGATCCTGGTGGAGTAGTACCGGTCTGCACTGGTAATCGAGATGCTAGAGGGCCAATGGTACCGTTTACAGGCGAGGATGCTGAATCTGAGCCCCGGGAGCCTGGGTACGAATGCCCTCCCGCGATTGGGATGCTGCTCCCTTTGCTCTGTGGAATACCACTCGGACGGTCATTGCTGACCTTGCGGAGGGGAAGTGTTGAGTTTTGCTGTTCAGTGGGAGGATAGCGGATTTTGGACGTGTCGAGGAGGTATGCAATGCTCAGTTCCTCGGCATCTCGAGGTGCAGAACTCGGTTCGCCAGCGAGAACTACGATATGTTTGCCGTATGTGGTCATGCTGTGACCAGAACGAGGTGATGGTGATGGACCCATATTTTGGAACATGTACCACCGACGTGTGGAAATTCGAAAGGCAGCTAGATCGCCGAGGTCCGTACCGTCCTGTACACGACCGCCGAAAATATACATAGTGTCATTGACAAGGGCAGCAGCGTGGCCTTCACGAGCCGTGGGAATGTATCCGATGCAGTCCAATTCAGACCAGGCATTCGTGCTTGGATCGTAGGTCCAAACATCATTAAACCAGACATTGCCGTCAGTGCCACCGAAGCTGCCAATGTCAGAAACTATAGTCGTGGTTCAGATGAGGAGAGTACTTACAGGTAAAGCTTATCCTGCCAGGTGACTATACTGTGGTTGGTTCTAGGTGGAGGCGTGAGCAAACCAGCACTGCCTCCTCTGTCTGGAATCATAATTTCCCAGCGATTGCCGGGACTCTGAAGAGAGTTCAAGTCAAATGCGACGAGATCATTGAAAAAGTAGCCTTCAACTTGGCCACCGAAAATATAGATCTTGGAACCCAAGATGTTCAAGGTGTGGCCATAACGACCAGGAGGCTTTTGTCCGGCCGGCGAAGCTCTCGACCACGCTTTTGTTGCTGTGAATGATCAGCATTAGATCGTTATCACAGACTAGTGGTGATGGCTTACCTGTGTTGAGAAGGTACAGAGTGTCGTCGAGAACATCGCCTTCCTCAGTCTTGGTGTCTCCACCAAAGACAATGAAGGCGTTTCCGACGAGTAAGCTGGAATGTCCGACCCGTGGGCATGGCCCTTCGGATGTGGGACTGACTGGATAGCATGCCATTTGACCTGTTGCGAGCTCAACCATCCAAAGGTCACCTTTGACTAACTGTGAGTTGACGAGACCACCCATCATGTATATCCATCCTTCTTTAGATGCAGCTGAATTGACGGCGGCGCCGTATCGAGGGAAGGGGGACATTCCAGACGAAAACTGTAGCTGTCGTTGAGACCATGGATAGAGTGATTCGCCGCCTGGTAGTCCACCGGCGGGACTGCGAAGTGAACCGGCTCGACCCTGTGCAACGTCAACGACAGTTCAAGATCAATTAGAGAAATCGACTCCAGTAGAATGGAAAGCAGGTGTGACTCGTCGAGATATGGACTCACATTGAGGTCTGAGTCTGCCCTGGTGCGCATTTTGACGTCGGAGCCCGGCTCTGGGCTCTTCATTGAAGGAGCAGAGGTGAAAGACGTATTGATGCTGCTGCCGGGAGGAGTCTGCTGGGTGCCGACTGTACCTCTCCGCTGCATTCCATCTCTTGGACCGTCAAGACTGGTGGCGGTGGGTATGCGCGATTCGGGGCCGTGGGCAGAGGATATGTCGCGCGTAGCCGCAGGAAGCGCGGCACCGGTGCCCTTCTTGGATTTGCCAAACAAGAAAGCCATGGTGCGAGAGAGCGGCTCAGACGAGACGACGGAGTGCTACGACGGTCGAGGGAGCGAAGGAATGGAGCATCCAGTCGAAACGAAAGGCGACCTGTCGCGAGGCGCGGGAAGGGATGCAGAATGGGAATGGGCGGGGAGGAAGGTCGGGCTGAGGTCGGGTCTGCTGAAGGGAAAGCGGCGCAAAGCCAGTCATTGACGCATGGCCAGCGCGTCTTTCAACAGCAGGAAGGCACAGCAGGAAGACGGAGCGAGTAGAGTGAAATGTCAAGAAACAAAGGGTGAAGTTTTGGAATGGAGGTGCAATGGAGTTTGGTGGTTGGGTGTGTTCCGGGGGGCTTTTTTCGAAACCTTCGAAAGGGGAGAAGCGCGGGCTGCGGGTGGCTCAATTCAAGGCCAAGTTCACACTCGTTAGGTGGTTAGCACACAGGGGGGTCTGCCTACGCGATTAGAGGCCCGGAGGCTAAGAGCAACAGAACGGCAAGCAAGCATCACCACCAACGCAAAGAGAGACCGGAAATCACGTAAAAAGAACGGCGTTCCCAAAGGCCGGACTGCCATTGCGGCCATCAAAGACCAACGCTCAGGCCCTCGAGATCTCCACCCGCTGCCATGCATTGGACTATCTGAAACGTCGGGTCAGTGCAGGAAGGAAAAAAGGGAGACGGCCTTTGCGCATACAAGTACCGAGTACGGTACACTGTCCACGGAGCAGTCCGCCGAACATGCACCAGCTCCCAGTGGTTTGATCTGACACGTTCATTTTCTCCAGCCTTTTGCTTTTGAACGAGTGTGCAATCATTGCCACAGCCCACGGGAGTGGCATGCTCTCGCTTCCCGTCCTTCGTCTGCACCCATTTAGCACTCGTCCCCCGTCACCCAACACCCGTCACTCGTCCCCCCCCCTGAGCACATGGCGCCTTGCCCATTGCAGATTTGCCCAAGCCAGCCACAACACGAGAATGCAAGGCGGTAAAGGCCTTCCTTCTCCGTTAAAAATAATGAGCTGCAAATAAAGTGATCGGGGTATGTTGGAACTGGCGTGCCATCGTTCGATCGCGTGGAGCCAACCCGGTCTGCTGCCAACATATGCTGCGGCGTGAACTGTGGAACGGGCACGGTGTGACATGTCAAGTGTACGAGCAAAGCAAGAAAGGATACCTCTGTTCAATGATGCGACCGAGGTGCGCAATAGCCGTCCGCAGTTGATTTACCACTTGACTAAAATGCGAATCCGCATCCTAGCCTAGTGTATCGCGGTTTATAACCAACTTCCGTCGGTATCACATTGCGGTCCTGGACAGAAAACACGGGTGACAACGGGCTGGGGTAGATGAACAGATGGTCGGGTTCGCGGGCGGTTCGAAAAAAAAAAAATTTGGTAGAAGCTGATTTTACTTTGACTTGCAGCAGGCAAGGCTTCGTCCCTGCATAAGCTCCCAAAACGCCGTCAAGATTCGGTGCGAGTTGTTGCACTTGAGGGGAGAAGCAACGATTGGAGCGCGGCAAGAGCCAAAGAGCGTCAAAGGCAGAGAACCAGACATCTGAGTGGACGCAATCAAGCTTTAAGCCTCAAGCTGGAGGCGCTTCGATGAGAAAGTGACCACATACAGTAGTAGAAAGCTGTCACCGACTCCAACTTTTTCCTCCTTTGCATTGAAGTTGTATCGATAGACGCCGGTGGGATGTTCCTTAAGGTTGACGCGCTACTACGGCCGTCAACTTCCTCGCTTCTTCCAATAAGGAGACTCCCGGCAAAGCTCACTCCACTCCCTTCCCATCCATCCATCCATCCATCGATCATCGCATCTCGGCGTCGGCGGTCGCTTCCCGCCGGTTCAGCCTGAAGCTACCACTCCACCGCAATACCATCATCTCCAGCTAGTGACTCAATTTTGTCTTCACTTAATCCCAACATCTCATCGTTCTGATTCTCTTTGTAATCGACATGACATTCTCCGCGACATTCAGTAGCCACTACCGCAACCCTCCCACCCCTCGAGCATAATATTCCCACAGCATCGAACGCTTCACGCATCGCTTGCCCTTCTTACCTTCCATGCTAATGAACATCCCTCCTCTGTAATGGCGCTCGTCCATCACATGCGGACGAAAGGTCCGCAGCCTGTTCTCGACAACTTCACCGAACCAGACGACTTATCCGATGCACCCTCGGATGTGACTCCACGTCCGGGTTCTGCTGCGCTGCGAGAGCCTCACCTGCATGCACCTTATAACCACCTCAACCGAAGCTCTACTCAAATCTCGCCTGAGCGCAAACCATCGCCGCTTCTTGAAGACTCCGCAACCCTCGATCCGCGACCCAAGCTCCTCCGCGCGAAGAGCGATTTCGGTCCTCGTCATGAAGACCAAAAGAACGGTGATGATGAAAGTCGCACTTCGGGTGAAGGTGAATGGGGTATAAGACATGGCTTTGAGACCCAGTTGGTGTCTGAGGAATATAACAACCTCTTGAATTCCGTAATCATTCCCAACAAACCCTTTACCTCTCCAGCCTTTTTCCTGACTTGTGTACAGAATTTCTTCCTCTACTTCACCGACAAGAAGCATGAATCTGGTGGCAATCCTAAAGAAGACCACGGACACTTCCCTTTGCAAGAGTGGCGCATGCGAGACCGACTCAAGACTGTCTCCGCCATTTTGGCTCTCTGCCTCAACATCGGTGTTGACCCTCCCGACGTCATCAAGACTAGTCCTTGCGCTAAGATGGAGTGCTGGATCGATCCTACTGCCTCGAGCGGTGTCTCAGGAAATGCGCCGCTCAACCAGATCGGCAAAGCACTTCAAGCACAGTACGAGCAGCTGAGCATGCGCACAAGATACAAGCTATGTCTGGATCCAACCATCGAAGAGACAAAGAGATATGCCATGACTCTTCGCCGCAACGCTAGGAATGAACGTGTGCTATTTCACTACAACGGGCACGGCGTCCCAAAGCCCACACCTTCCGGTGAGATTTGGGTCTTCAACAAGAACTACACACAATACATCCCGGTCTCGCTGTACGACCTACAATCATGGCTCGGCGCGCCGAGTCTGTTCGTCTTCGATTGCTCTGACGGCGGCTCGATAATTTCAAATTTCATAAAATTCGCAGACAAGCACCAAGCTGACAGCATTGAGCAGAGGCGCAAAGACCCAAATGTTGAAGTAATGGACTACTCCGACTGTATTTTACTGGCCGCATGCCGCGATAAGGAGAACTTGCCCACTAATCCAGACCTGCCGGCTGATGTTTTTACATCTTGTCTCACCACTCCAATCGAAATGGCTGTCCGCTTCTTCATCCTTCAGAATCCTCTTCCCAGCAACATCACCTTACAAGACGCCCAGAACATTCCTGGTCGAGTTTCTGAACGAAGAACACCAATCGGAGAATTGAACTGGATATTTACGGCCATCACCGATACAATCGCTTGGGATTCTCTCTCCAAGCCACTGTTTAAAAAACTGTTCAGGCAAGATCTAATGGTCGCGGCTCTTTTCCGCAATTATCTGCTCGCCCAACGCATCATGAGAGTATATCATTGCAATCCTCAGTGTCATCTCGAAATTCCTTCCACGCACGACCACCCATTATGGCGAAGCTGGGACCTAGCCGTAGAAATGATTCTTGCTCAACTCCCAGACCTGTTGGCTGCAGAACGGGGAGAGAAACAATACGAGTACCAGCACTCCAATTTCTTCGCCGAACAGCTGACGGCTTTCGATGTATACCTATCTCAAGGAGCGGTAGAGCAAAAAGTCCCTGAACAGCTCCCGGTTCTCTTGCAAGTTCTGTTGAGTCAGGTTCATCGCTTGAGAGCGCTCATATTGCTGAGCAAATTCCTTGACCTAGGACCATGGGCAGTCAGTCTCGCTCTCAGCATCGGTATCTTCCCTTACGTCCTTAAGCTACTACAATCTCAAGCGATTGAACTGAAGCCTGTCATGGTCTTCATCTGGGCTCGAATCTTGGCCGTGGATCAGTCATGCCAAATGGACCTTCTCAAGGACAATGGCTATCAATATTTCATCGCCATACTCAATCCTAGCGCAGGTAAGAAGAACATTGCGTTGAAGCTTTGTCAAACCGACAGAAGCCATCCTAGAGTGCGTACTAACAATCTTTCAGGTATCCCTATCGGCAATGTCAGTGAACACAGAGCCATGTGTGCCTTCATCATCGCCATGTTCTGCAAAGACTTCCAGCAAGGCCAAGTAGTGTGCTTGAGCCCAGAACTCATCGAAAGTTGCCTCGGTCACCTAAATGATCTTCAGAATCCCTTGCTGCGTCAGTGGTCCTGTCTGTGTATCAGTATGCTGTGGGTCGGCTTTCCGGATGCCAAGTGGGCTGGTATTCGATGCTCAGCTCATGAGAAGCTGTGTGCTCTTGTTGTCGACCCAGTCGCTGAAGTTCGCGCGGCGATGCTCCATGCTCTCACCACCTTCCTAGGCATTCCGGACTTGACACCTCAGGTGGCGCAAATCGAAGAGTCAATAGCCTCAATGGTGCTCCTGATGGCTGCTGATGGCAACACCATGGTTCGAAAGGAACTACTGGTATTCTTTTCAACATTCGTGGTTCGCCATCAAAATCGTTTTGTCGTTGCTGCTTACGAGCAGCTGTTGGAAGAGAAGAGTCATTTGGCAAAGACGCCTTTCGAAGAGGAGAAGGAAAAGGTTGGAGACGTAATATTGATGAATCCTAAAACTCGCTCCAATGGTGCAACTGAGGAAGGATCCGGCGTTGCGTCAAACACCGTATTCGCAGCTATCTGGAAACAGCTACTAATAATGTCCGTCGATCCTCACCCGGAGATTGTTCAAAATGCCAGTGTCGTTGTCGATTGGGTTCTCAATCAGCTCCTCTACTCATCACTTGGTCCTCTTGCACAACCGATCATGGATACCATTGCACAACGCCATACTCCTCCTCAATCGACTCGTATATCATTCGTAGAGGCACCTCAAGATAAATCAGCTCCCTCTACGCCACCAACGCCAGGTCGAGCTGACGGATACTTCACTGCAAGTATCAGGCGTACCGCCAGCGTTGCAGCATCATTGAAGAATCTTGCTTTCGGTACTCCTACCCCCCAAGTGAGCCATGAGACCAGTCCACGATCTCCTGGCAAGCAAGGTGGACCGGAACGAGCGGCCGCGTTTGGGTCGAAGCGTCCTACCACTGACTTGAACCGACCACCGGACGCTCAAGACCCTCATCACCAAACGAATACATATCCGCATCTGAGAATTCCGTTACCTCACAGCTTCAAATCGTCTGATACATCATCGGAACCTCAAAGCATGCCATTGAAATCCCACTTCTATGATTGGTCGGTCGAATACTTCCGCGAGCCGCAAATGAAGCCAAGCGAAGCCGATGAACCTGGCTCGACCGATTATAATGAGCGGCTCTGGCGACGAAACCGCAACGATCGAATCATCGCCAAGACACAGCCGCAGAAAGAGCTCGCGGGTTCGCAACCGTGGGACCGCGCAAAAGGTTTCTTCAACAACGGCACGCAACCCGTGAAAATGGTCTTCCACCAGTTCGAGGAGCATCTCGTTGTCACCGATGATCGAGATGGCGTATCCGTGTGGGATTGGAAGAGGCAGACGAAACTGAACCGCTTTTCGAACGGCAACCCATCGCGCTCTCGCATCACCGAGGTGCGACTTATCAACGAAGATGATCAAGCGCTGCTCATGACTGGCTCGTCGGACGGTGTCATCAAGCTCTTCCGTAACTACGAGAGCCAACAGGACGTAGAGTTGGTGACTGCGTTCCGGGCCCTGACGGACCTAGAGCCGACCAACAAGTCTGCTGGCTTGGTGTTTGACTGGCAGCAGAGTCGTGGGTTGATCTTGGTGGCGGGCGACGTCCGATCGATCCGCGTGTGGAACGCTGGAACAGAGATGTGCACCGCAGTGAGTATTCCCTGTCTTTCATTTCGCGAACGCATTGCTGATAATCACCACCAGGACATCAACGCACGCTCCGGCAGCCCCATCACCAGCCTGACGTCCGACCAAGTAGAAGGGCACTACTTCATCGCGGGCTTCGGCGACGGCGCGATGCGGCTGTACGACCAGCGGGAGAAGCCGCAGACGGCCATGGTGCGCGTGTGGAAGGAGCACAAGGCGTGGCTGACGAACGTGCACCTGCAGCGCGGCGGCCAGCGCGAGCTCGTGAGCGCGTGCCGCAGCGGCGAAGTCAAGCTGTGGGACCTCCGCTGGGACCGCAGCGTGCGCACCATCCGCGCCACCAAGGACACGCTGCGCACGCTGAGCGTCCACGAGCATGCGCCCGTCTTTGCCGTCGGCTCCGACCGCCACGCCGTGCGCCTCTTCTCCATGATGTACGGGCCCGAGGCCGCGTCGGCCGGCGGCCTCGCCGCCGCGGCGCCGCCGCCCGCTGTGGCTCTCTCGGCGGGCGCGCCAAACAGCGGAGGTACGCCGGGCGTTGGCGGCGCCGTGGCCGGTCCCAGCGGTGGGCGCTTGCTCAACACGTTTGAGCCGTACAGCAGCTTTTTGCATCAGACGCGTGGCGCGCCGATCGCGGCGACGGCCTTCCATCCGCATAGGATGATGATTGCAGGTGCTGCCATAGGGGATCCGCATATCAACATCTACGCTTGCAGGAAGAGTCCCGACATATGAAGCAGTCGAGTGAGGTTTCGATCAGCTGAGGAACCGGCGCAGGCAGGCTTGAGGATTTACAGGATTGCATTTGGCATTAGCGCGGGCATGGAGCGCGTCTTTGGTTTTCCAATCTAGTGATCCTCCGCGAAGCATAGCGAGGCTGACATTTCCATCTGGGGTATATTCTCAACAAGCATCCTGTAGCACAGCACAGCACCGTAGTAGCACCGCGCCCATCAATCAACCACCATCTCCCAGCCTCGCTTCCGCCAATTCCACATCCCTCCGCCCAACCCCTCACACCGCGTCCTCGCCCAAGCCCTCCTTAACCCGCTTCCGCCGGAACGTCGGCACCGCCCAAACCTGGTGATCCACGCCACGACACTCCCTCCCATCAACAGCAACCCAAAACCTAGGCCCAAAGCACGCCAGCGGGCAGGCGCACTCCGCACACGCGCGCATCTCCCGATCGCGCGCCCGCAGCGCCGCCTCCGTGCGGCGGACGCTGGCCGCGACGAGGGCGGGCGTGTGGGCAGGCAGGCGCGCGCGGCACGGGCCGCACAAGCGCGTAAGCGCGAGGGCGCGGGCGGAGGCGGCGCGCGCGAACGCGCTGCTGTTGTGCTGCGCCGCGTAGCAGCGCAGGCAGCGCGGCGTGCAGGGCGCGCGGAGGGCGTGGCTGTGCGCGTGCAGGTGCTGGTCGCTGGCGCAGGACTGTGGCGGCGGGTTAGCGGGTGGTGAGTGAGTGCGTGGTGGTGCGCGGGTGCTGGGGGGAGAGGAGGATGGGCGGGACTTACGCTGCATGTTTGCATGCCGCAGGTTTCGCAGTCCAGCGTGGGCGGCGAGAGCGCCTGCGCGCATAGCGTGTATTTGCGGAGGGTTGCGAGTCGCCCCTGGCGTTCTTTGGCCGGGAGGACGGTCTCACGGATCCGCTTGGAGGTGCTTGCTAGCGAGATGATGTCGGCGTAGTGGATGTCGTGTGCTATTAGGATGACGACGTCCCAGATGAGGAGGCGGGCTAAAGCTTCTTCTTCTTTGCTTGAAGAAGAGCTGGAGGGCGCTTTCTCGACTTCGGTGGCTGAGGTTGGTTTTCGTTTGCGCCATCTGCGGATCTGACGGAGCCAGGATGGCTGTCGTGATGGTGTTGGAAGGAAGATCATAAGAATGGCTTGACAAATCTTCAAGGAGATTATATAGAGTAACCAAGCCCAAGCATGGACTGGTTTTGGCATTAAGGCGATTAGCATCAGAAGGAGTAACACCACCTTTTCGAGCAACATGACAGGAAATAGCAAAATGTTTTTTATAATCATCCAGCTCTGAAAGTCATAAAACCAGTAACCTTTCCATGGCCATGGCCAACTGAAGGTTTCGTGTACTCCTTGAATGAATTGAGCTACTATTGCTGTGGTCCAGAGAGCGCTACAGGAAGGGGTTAGGTTCGTTACATTTGATACGGTTGGTGAGGCGGCAACTCACAGCACAGCATTGCTCAGAGTGAAGCTCTCCGCAAGGACCAAGCATTTCTGCTTCGCAAAGAACTTGACGTTCGAATCTGTCAATGACACTCCGGAGGCCAGGACATATATGCTGGGATGGCCAGGCGGAACATGATACGAAACCACGTCGGTGCTATTACAGGAAGCTTTGGACACGATCATCCACTCCGGCCCAAGAGAGATGAAGATGCAGAGGCAGATGGCGATGAAGGTGTCGATCCAGAAAATTGCCATAGCCCAAGAGCGATGCGCAATCCATGATGGTAACAAGCTCACGATTCCCCAGATGCTCCCGGCAAGGCTCTACTAAATGGTCAGACAAGGTACAAAACACGTCGAGTCGTAGCCAAACGAACGGCTATTTGCCAAAAGATGGCAGAAACAATAATCGTCTTTGGATACAGAGCATCAGTAATTTCATGGCTGCCTCTAAGGTTCCGGATAGGCGGAAGGATTTTGACGGCGAGGACGATCCAGATGGGGAAGGCAACGCAGCGAAAGAGAACAGTCCATACTCCAAGTACTCGATGATAGTCCAAGTCCACCATTGTGAAAGATCAAAGGCGAGTAATGAAGACATAGCAGAAGAGTTCAAATGAAATGCAAAGAAGAAAAGTGGTCTCTCTGAAGGCTACCACCTGAGGCTGACTGTCCAAACGCACGGTAGAGATACGAGGTATAGTGGTGGCTGAAAAGCTACTCTAGTGTCGTGGAAAGGCTGTCCGACATAGCTGAGGTAGGCGACCACCCAACATCTCCGACGCCAGATCCCATCCAATGGTCAGAATGCCATTAAAAATCTTGCGGCGTGGGTGAGGAAGACTGTTGCAGCCATCGAATCAATTTTACATGTGCTGTGGTGCCTTGTTCTGCTCCATCTAATACTCAATGTACCTTATGCTCTGTGCTTCAAAGCAGCCACCACCTCCAAACCATCAGTCTTCACGAACACGCCAAGTCCAAGAAACGCCGTCTCCCTCTAATACCATAACTTGCATCCGTCAACCGACACGCCATATGTATCTCTTCAAGCGCTGCCATTCTCTACCACCTCGGGCGCGCTGACCTGCCCACGCACACCACCTTTCCCACCAACTTCTCTCGCAATTATGTTCACAGCCATGTCTGGAGCGATATTAATCTGAACCTCGACCTTTCCGCCCTTCTTCACGCCTTTGACTGCTGCTTCGGCAATCACCTTGCTAACCTTCCATTCTTTCGACTTCACCTCATCTTCCTCCTCGCTATCTTCATCTTCTTCATCTTCGTCCTCATAGTCGTCTTTCTTCTGGCCGTTAGGCTGCGCTTTCTCCTTCTTCTCCACTTTAATGAAGCCGTCGGCTTCGCAGATCTTCACCAGCACGTCGCCTCCATCCTTGGGCGTCGCAATGACAGCTGTTCTTCGTAGAGGAACGGCAGTGTTAGGTTCAACAAGCGGTTTGAAAACACCGCTACCCTGTTCGTCCGAGCTGATCAACAGTACGCCAATTGCGTGTTCCAAATGCGGCGTATTCGTCACTACCGGATGACATGATTCTTGGATGTCTCGCTCCTCGAACTCGGATATCAGACTGGCTTGTATTGCCGCCCCTCTCGCCTCTAATTCTGACGGATCAATCGCATCGCCTTTGGTTGCAGGTGCCCAGACGGTAGTCTCCTCCGGGAAAGCGTTCTGAACGTTCGTCGCTATCCGAGGCGTATGAGCCGACCCTCCGGCAAGGATGATTTCCGAAATATCGAGAGGATCGAGGTCAGCCTTTGAGATGACATTTGTGATCAACCGCGTAATCGAGGCAAAGTGCTTGGTGGCGAGAAGTTCGTAGCGGGTGCGATTGATTGAGGCAGTAAAGTCGATGCCCGAGCTTAAGCTCTCTACGCTAAATGATGCTGTCGAGCTGAGACTGAGCGCTTTCTTGACGGCCTCAGATTCGAGCTTAAGTTTTGCGAGAGATCGTTGGTTTTCCCGCGGATCTTCGGCCGATTTGTGCTTCTTGAGGAACTCTTTCGCAAAGTAATCCATGAGCAGTTGGTCGAGCTGTGATCCGCCAATGTCATAGTCATGTGCGGTCGCGAGTATTGTATAGATTCCACCTCTTGATGCAATAACTGTAACGTCTGACCTGGTGGCGCCAATGTCGGCAACCACCACGATCTTATCAGCAACGGAAGCACCTGGCCTTGCGTCGTAGGCTAGAAGTGCTGCCGTAGGCTCGTTAATGAATTGCAAAACTTTTAGGCCAGCATTTTTTGCGGCGGCTGAAAGGGCCTGCTTTTGCGCGTCGGAGAAGTTCGTGGGTACTGTAATGACACAAGCATTGACAGTCCTACCAAGAAAATCTGATGCCGAGTCCTTCAACCGACGCAAATGCCTTGTTGTGATCTCAGATATCGTCACGTCATGCCATTCCTCAGCCTCAGTGTCGCGAAGAGAAAAGGTGATGGTCCCATTGTGCTCTCGAGGATGCGCCGACTGGTGAGCTGCTGTTGGGTCTATTGACTTGAATTCTCGGCCTAAGAAGTCTCGAAAGTATGCTACGGTGTTCTTTGGGTTGCGAACAAGTTGCGCTTTGGCTTGCGTGCCTTGAAATTCTTCGCCATCGACGTAGGACAATATACTTGGGATTTGACGATCGCCTTCCTCGTTCGCAATCACTTCTGCCTTGCCTTCCTGAGAGGGTGTCAGTGCATCATGTACGTTTTACGGCTTGACCTTAAGATGTACCAGAGACGTGAAAGCGATTGAGCTGTAAGCATTTCCAAACGAGATGCCGATGGCAACCCGTTCTTGGGACGTGTCTTCGTCACTCATCTGGTCTGCCGGGACCTCTATAGCCCCCGAGAAAAATAGAAAGACGACTTTAAGGCGAAGGGAGTAGGAGGGGAAGGGTCGAGAAAGATATTGACGTTCAAGCAATCTTCAAAATTGTTTGCGAGTATGATTTGAGTGCGCCTTTTCTACTTGGAAATTTTTGGGGCCAACGATGACAGTGATCTAGCGCACGACGCAAGGGGTTCCCTGCTGTGCGGCCGCTCCCGCCAGCCGAAGAATACGCATTCACAAAAGATATCTAAAGCTCCTTCTCATTTGCCGTACTCCGGAGCATGCTCCTTGCAGAATTTGATGTATATAGCTATGGTAGCAAATCCCTTAATAGTGATGTGATAGCTGCGACTGCAAATGCTGAAATCATCACAATCCACAATGAGCCACTTAACGCTAGCAGACGTCCCAGATACTGCTTTACCATTCCTCAAGGAACCCGACCAAATCTGTCTGGCCGAACACTTCGCCAGCAACGAGGACTACCATGAAAAGGGAAGCTCGTGTGTTAGCGTCGACCAGCTTAGCTGCATTCCCATCGGAGCCTGTGACTTCATCCGCACCCGAGTCAATCGAGTTCCCAACGCTGTGAGAATGTTGTTGTTCATTCAGAGCTCTCGCTGCTGCAAGATCTGCAGCGTGCGTACCACCCGAGAAGGTGCTCTGAGCAACGTCTTCAGTCATCGAAGTATCATCATCCTGAGCGGGATGCCTTTTAGATATTGCTTCTTCGTCAGGAGCATCCGCACTCTCCACACCTTTACTCAATTCTTGATCATCCGTCTCATCCATTTGTTCAGATTCAGCACCTTCGTCATCATCAGCAGCCTCATCTTCCATTTCCATCAGTATCTTTGCTTTAAGGCCTTTCTTTTTAGAGTAGTCGGATATGATTCGGACAGCCGTCTTAGCAGTTGCTCGAACGATGTACACATCGTCATTGTTGAGAGTGCCAACATCATCCAACCTAGCGAGTAGTGCCCATATCCAGGCACTCAAGTTCGCATCTATAGGCTTTCCTTTCTTCAATAACTTGCTTGCGCATAGCAGGAGCTGCAGCACAATACGTGTATCTGTAGCCGCCAGGCGAGTAGATATCGGAGGTTCGTGTGACAAAGATGATCTGAACTCGTAATACGCTTTGGTATGTACTCGCGAGAGTTGGTATGGCTTCCACAGTTTTGAATATTTAGGTGGTATTTGTTCCTGCGCTCGGCGAATGAAGTCGCGAAGACCACGAAAAGTTTGGAGCAAGCTCATTGCGTACACTTTCAGGGCGTCTGTAGTATCTGGTGGCTGGGTCGAATGCTGCTCTAGGTTACCGTTAGTGAGATTGTAAAGAATTATGTAGTTGTCCCAGAAATACGTACTTTCGACATTGAGTGGTCTTGCTATCCATGTGCCATCAGAGTAGTATGCACCTTCCTTGGTGTCTTCAGCATCTGCTAGGTATTTTCCGACAGCCTGAGCGTTTGGCATGTGTACCAGATTCGGTAGTGTCTCGGCTTCCGATCGAACGGAGCGTAGGTAGTCTAAAGCTTCTCGCGAAGATTCATGGCCTTCGACATCGCTGGCATCGTCGTCAAAAGCTACTGAGCCGTACATGTCATCTCGACGCTGCGTTTGCCTTGCATTAGATGAGCTCGAAGCCTGTTTGCTGTCATAGCGAGCACGTACGGAGTAGTCGTCGCGTTGGCGCTTGCCCGACATGGCGTTGCTGTCTTCGCGAAACGTAACTTTTCTCTTCTTCCCCATTGTCTCGAACAACGTTTCGCAGACTCTTCCGAGTGCGTGGAATTCGAATGGCGAAGCTTGAAAGTGAAGCTCTAAATAAATCTGAATGACGATCCGGAGGCAATAAGGCGAAGTAAGGAGCTTCCTAGTGATAATACGGAATATCAGATTTGAGCCGTCGTGAAAGACGCCAACCTCACTTCAACAATTATAACAAACAAAGCTCCCCTTTGATCCTCACCGAACCTAATTATAATACCATAAATACAACTCTTCATAATGGATCATGTTCCTAGTGCAAAAACAATTCAACTGAACTCCGTTCGCTTTCTCTGCGTTTTGGGTTGAAGGTATTTCATGTCACTACCGCGGCCTCTCCTTAGGAGTCCAATTGCACAGAAAGGCATCGACTGTTGCGAAAAACTTTCGTAAACATACCTTTTGTTTATTTCTTTTCAGTGACTTTCTATCTCATACCACACAATGGAAGTGCGCTCCTCCAGGACCTGTCAATAAAGACTCTCCGGATTCTAAACTATCTGCTTGGCTGCGACCTAAGTCGGCTATTGATCGTGATGCCGCGTTGAGTGTAGATAGAGAAGACGGTATCTGGCATTTTGGGTTAGATTCATTTGTAGCCGAAAGAAAAAAAATTCTCCTAACAGTTGGTCTTGGACAAAATGTACTACACATCCTATAATTGCATGCTAGCGCAGTGTAAAGTCTGTATAGACCAAGAAGATGCATTTTAAGATATCAACAACTATTCGACCCAGTAAGTCATTACCTACGTATGTCCTTGCGATGTGATATCTAAAAACACAGCTTAGGAAAGTCGGATGCCCTTGGCATGACTCCGGATGCACGAAACGATGATGTAGACACCACATAATTTGTGGGACAGCTTCATATGGTCTTCGTGTTTCCTTTCTACGGATTCTCCACGCTGATTGGATTGCTTTCACTCTGCTATTCCCAGGTCTGCCATTGGGTGAACGCGACTGCCTCAAATGGCAAATAGCCGCGTCTTTCCTTTTAATCCTTTTTCTCACTTCCAGCTTTCTCACTTTCATCCGCATCTTTGCCTCGGACGCGCGCGATCCAGGAAGAGATCGAAGAGGACTCAACCTGGGCGTGTGAGTGATTTTGAACTGTTTGTTTCTGAATGACCATCTTCTTTTCTCACTAAGGGAACAAGCTCGATGTTCCTCAACTCCTTCTCATTCCTCACCGCACCACACTCGTGGTCGTTCTAAAATTTACCCTTGATCCTTCAAACATCTCGAAGCTCTCTCGACTCTGAGTGTTCACTCAAAGAGCCCGCATTTATTCTGTAGTTCTTTGAGTGAAGACACTGATCCGCACACCACGCTTACCTCCTTCAACGCCGCTGGCTCGAAACTTTATGCCACACGCAAGATTTCTTGCGATCAAATATCACTTCATCAGCAAATCCAGACGTATATACAGGCCTCTGTTCGAAAGAGCAGGATCCAGCTATAAATCACTTTCTGATATCCGAAATGGCTCCCCCGCAAGGTGCAGCCCAGCGCTCACCACCATTTGGTGATCACCTTGCTTCCTCTGCCTCAGTACCTCTCAGTGGCTTTGCAAGGCCGGCTAATGCAAAGAATAAACGTAACAAGGCTTGGAGACCGCTGGAACTCGCTGATCTTGAGAGTGAGCAAAATGATGGCAATGCCACTGTTCTGTTGACTGACTTAGCAAAGGCTCCGATCCAGCACCAAAACTTGAAAGTGAAGAACCTGTCAGTGTCATCAGCGAAGGTCGTCCAGCTGCTTCTGAGATGACTTCCACGGATGGTGGTTATGGTAAGCGCCAGCCCAATGATCATAATTTCATGCGGCACCGATATTAATCTGTCACTGTAGTATCAATGGACAATTTGATATCGAACACGGCAGCATGGGATTCTATTGTCGCCTTTAAGGCTTACATGCAAATTCTATTCCAAGTCTTTGAAGGCTTCCCACCAGACTCTACCTGGCTGTCGCAAAGCGTTGGCGACTTCGAAGGTCAAATTGCTTTCATCTTGCATCCAAATGGAGATGTACAAGCTCATCAGTGGGGAGGCCACTGTCTACGCTGGGTCAACATTGGTCAGTACTCATACGCCCGCCAGCGTATTGAAGGCCTACTTGAGAGAGACAAGTTGCGAGGACAGAAGATCGGCGGTGGCCTGCCGCCAAACACCCTTCACTACTTTCAAGCAGTGGCGAAGCAGCGCGAGGAAGACTGCTTGGCCATGGTGACAGAGACACCTCAGACTCTTCTCGTCGGCCATCCGGGAAATCTTCAAACCCACGAGCGCGCTATTGGAAGCAGTGGCAATTTATTGATCTCCTCTTCGACAAACTTGCCCGTCCCAGGTGTTTCCTCGCAAGGGATCTCTAACCTTGGGTATCATGGCTATGCTACGCTTCCATCTGGAGAGCGATCTTCCTTCGCAGATGATCCGTTCGTCACTTCAATCATCGGTCACTCCGGTGCCCCTATTCAACAGCTTCGGCCTACCTCATCTTTCGGATATGCTGCGACAAACGAAAGCCTGGGCATGTCTCAGCGCTCATCTGCCACTGAGCCTCATAAACCTGATGCTCGCAACTCAAGTCTCTCCTTTCCATTGGCTGCAACCAGTATGGGCACGGTCAATCTGAAGACATCTCCAGAAGATGTGCATAAATCGTCCTCGCCAGGAAATATTTCCGGATATGATGAAAATGTCTACCAGTGGATCCCAAATCAGCATACAGGCCAGAATCTCCATCAAGGTTTGTATCACATTCAAGCTCCGCGCCATGAGCAGTATTATGCGACTTCACAAGAACAAAATGCTCTGGGACGTCCAACGAGCACACGTCCTATCTCAATCCTTTCCAGAATCCTCATTGATCATGACCAAAACACTACGACCACGACGGAAGAACCTGCTCAAATCACCAGTAATATCAACCGCACTCTGAGAAAGCCAAGTGTACTGGAAGTCGATCAACAGACTCAAGAATTAGATCAACTGCGATTCCTGGGACTTGAATACAATGAAGAAGAAAACGAGCCCGGCGAACTTAAAGCATTGGTGCAATCCTCATCTCAGGAGAATGCGATTCCGGCTTCTCGAAACAAGCATGCTCTGCTTCAGAGCATTGAAGCTACAAGTACTAATTCGGACCAAGCTATTTCTGACGGCGTGGATCGAACCCGTCCATTCAATCTGGAAGAGTGGTGGAACTCCGGCTACACCACGCGTCGCAGACAAGAAGATTATTTGAACGTCGTCAAGAAAACCATTCAGAAGGATGACACAGAGAACTTGTGCGATGAATATTCTCTGGATCCCGCTCTCTACGCGGTCTACGAAAATCTTGTTGTCTACCTTGAGGAGACACTCGGACAAAGACCTCGACACTACTTTGCTCGGTTCAAGAAGCCTCCAGCGTGGTGCATTGACAGATCTCCGGAGGGAAACAATTCCTTCTTCGGTGAGGACTATGGAGCTCCTCCGGCTCGAGTTGGCCGTGATCCACGATATCGTGAGCCTCCTACACCTATCGGCTTCGAATATCAAATGCGCCGGACCACCTCTGCACGCCATACTCCGCGCCTCTTCGACACATTTTACAATCTGTTTGCTCGACGACCGTAAGAAAAGATGCAAATGACGTATTCAAAACCGAACCAGAGTATACATGAGCCTCTTGAAGAAGACTTGTACCTGTACCCGAATCACCAGTTGACTGTAGCGGATGTCATCATATTGACCACGTCTCGTCAGTCTTGCGGTGTGAGACGCAGAGGGATTAAGTCAAGGCAAAGAACATTGCTGTTATGTTTCACTTTCCGGTTTGCTAGCTGGGTTGTTCTATTCAGCAATCGGTACGAAAGTCCACTGAAACCAACATTTCAAAAACCTTTAGGCTGGGGATTGACTGCTTTTTGTATCTAAATCATGACTAAAAAGTTGCCAACTAAAATGAAATTCACTGAAGAATCTGAACTGTGTCGTGAACGAAAGCCAGGTATCGATGCGGTAGGGATGTAAATTAATGGCAGCGGTAGACGCCGTTGCGCTTGTGCACGGCGGCTCCACCACAGTTTCTTCTCGCAAGTCGAAGCTGCAACCTTCTTTCGTCCTGCATCATCCAACCCTTGGCTTTGACGGCCTTTCACCGTCTGTTACTTTGAATTCGTTGAGTTTGGGGCCTGACTGCTTCACCGTCCAATGGTGTCACTTCTAACCCGCTGCAACAAACCCTTCACGTCTGCACGCCACAGAATAGGATCGCCGCTTGTTTCCCGTTATCATGCCTGCCACTCTGCCGGATCATTCGACAGCTTGCCAGTGACATGGCTTCAATTATACACCTGACAGTCGCACCACCACGAACTTTGACTTGGCAGTGGCTGGCAGATTGCATGAGCGCTGTCGCGTCGCGAGGCCTTAACTACAGTTGACGTGTGGCTGCTCACTTAAGATTGTCCGAAACGGTAGTGCGCTCGCACGCTAAACAATGGATTGATGAGAGGGGATGGATGTCATATCAACGTCTAAAAAGCCCTTGGCTTGCGCTCGGACACGTCGTTGCTGCTCTCGCTACTGACAGCTTATTATGTCGCTACTGAATACGGAGTTCATTTGGAACTACTGTGTACCAGCTAATAAGGCTGTAGCTCGTTTGGAACCAACCAACCGCCTGGTAATCATACGGACTCGCAGTGAGAACCGTCGACTGGTAGGGCTAAGGTAAAGTGAGGTATTAGTTACCAAACGCAATGCGGCCTATCTCCAGCCGTCGCGCTGCATGCATTCCATTGTTGTCAGCTCCCCGCACTTCAGGCCTATCCAATTGCTCTGCTCTGGGCGCTTCCAAATTTAAAGGCCTCGAGTCCCCATGTCCGAAAGGAATGTTGGTGCTTGCGCGTCGTCTCCTCTCTCGCTCATAAACTTCAATTCGCTTTTTCGTTTCCAAATCTTCCCATCGTTTTAGCTTTGGAACATATCTGAAATCACCCGTCCATCATGAAGTCTCTCACTGTCATCACAATTGCGGCAATTGCTGCTCCAGCTTTGGCGCAATTGGCTGGCCTACCTCAATGTGCTGTAAGTTCATACTGGCTTGGATGCTATGCGCTTGGACATGATGTACCACAAGTCATTCTCTTTCGATCATGTACGAAGGCTAGTTCTGGGAATGAATTGGGTCTATGGGTATCATTTTCGATGCTCATAGCTATATTCTTTCTAAGCCATTCATGATACGACTGTGGATTACGTTTCATACCATTCAAGATCATCAGGCGTACCATTCGCTCTGGAGCTGAGTGCTAACCTCATCAGATTAACTGCGCTGTCTCTGCCCT
>Ga0335073_10003934_pt1 | contig 20715 bp, 14 predicted proteins | sample Lox_Sample_22_FD_207093 | JGI IMG/M metagenome (GOLD analysis project Ga0335073, IMG submission 207093) | Soil microbial communities from Loxahatchee National Wildlife Refuge, Florida, United States - Lox_Sample_2.2 | ecosystem: Environmental > Terrestrial > Soil > Wetlands | place: USA...
CGGGGGTGCTGGGCGCGGGCACCATGGGCAGCGGCATCGCGATCAGCCTGGCAACGGCGGGGTTCGACGTGACGCTGGTCGATACCGATGAGCGCGCGCTCGAGGCGGGCGTCGAGCGGCTGCGCTCGATCCTCGACGCAGCCGTCGAGAAGGGCCGCCTCGCCGCCCCGGCGGCTGCGGCGGCGGCGGCGCGAGTGCGCCCGGCGCGCGACGTCCAGGCGCTCGCCGCCTCGGATCTGGTGATCGAGGCGGTATTCGAGAGCATGGCGGTGAAGCGCGAGGTGTTCGCGGCCCTCGGCAAGCTGTGCGCGCCGGCCGCCGTGCTGGCATCCAATACCTCGACCCTCGATATCGATGCGCTCGCGCAGGCCTCGGGGCGGCCGCGAGACGTCGTCGGCATGCATTTTTTCAGCCCGGCGCACGTCATGCGCCTGGTCGAGATCGTGCGCGGCGCCGCGACCGATGGCACGGTGATCGCCACGGCGCTCGAGGTCGCGCGGCGCATCGGCAAGCTCGGCATCGTGGTCGGCAACTGCTTCGGCTTCGTCGGCAACCGCATGCTGTATGCGTATGGACGGGAGAACCAATTGCTGATGCTCGAGGGGGCCTCACCCGGGCAGGTCGACGCAGCGCTCGAGAGCTTCGGCATGGCCATGGGCCCGAATGCGGTCGGCGATCTGGCCGGGCTCGACGTGGGCTATCGGGTGCGCCGCGAACGCAAGGACCTGCCCGATGACCCGCGCTATTACCGCGTCGCCGATCTGCTGGTCGAGGCGGGCCGGCTGGGACAAAAGACGCGCTGCGGCGCCTACCGCTATCCCGAAGGCGCACGGCGCCGGGAGGAGGACCCGCGGGTCGAGTCGATGATCGCCGCGGAAGCGGCACGCCTCGGCGTCGCGCGCCGCCCGATCGCCGAGCAGGAGATCCTCGAGCGCTGCCTGCTCGCGCTCATCAACGAAGGGGCGCTGCTGCTCGAGCAGCGCATGGCGGCGTCCGCGTCCGATATCGACGCCATCTGGTGCAACGGCTATGGCTTTCCGCGCCACCGCGGCGGCCCGATGTTCTATGCGGACACGCTCGGTCCCGGGGTCGTGCTCGAGGGCATCCGGCGGCTCGCCGAGCGGCTCGGCCCACGGTACTGGACGCCTGCGCCGCTCCTCGAGCGCCTCGCTTCCGAGGGAAGCACTTTTCAAGCGTGGCAGCGCCGCGATGCGGCGCGCCGGGAGGTGGAGTCGTGAACTTGCAAAGCTACGTGTGCGGACGCTGGCAGGGGGGGCTGGGCGAGGGAGCCGCGCTGCGCGATGCCTCCACCGGCGAGATCATCGCGCATGCCGCCTCGGGCGGCATCGACTTCGCGTCGGTGCTCGAGCACGCTCGCGACGTCGGCGGTCCGGCGCTGCGCGCGCTCACTTTTCACGAGCGCGCGGCGCTGCTCAAGGCGCTCGCCAAGCGGCTGCTCGATTTCAAGGACGAGCTGTACGCCTGCTCATACCAGACCGGCGCCACCAAGGACGATTCGTGGATCGACATCGACGGCGGCATCGGGACGGTGTTCGCCTTCGCGAGCAAGGGAGCGCGCGAGCTCGAGAACAGCCGATTGCATCTCGACGGCGGGCTCGAGGGTCTTTCCAAGACCGGCACCTTCGTCGGACAGCATATCTTCGTGCCGCGCGAGGGCGCGGCGGTGCACATCAACGCGTTCAATTTCCCGGTGTGGGGGATGCTCGAGAAGCTCGCGCCGGCGATTCTCGCGGGCGTTCCGGTGATCGTGAAGCCCGCGACCGCGACCGCCTATCTCGCCGAGCTCGCCGCGCGGCGCATGATCGAAGCGCAGATCCTGCCCGCGGGCGCGCTGCAGCTGCTGTGCGGCGGCATCGGCGATCTGTTCGATCATCTCACCTGCCAGGATACCGTCTGCTTCACCGGCTCGGCGTCGACCGCGGCGGCGCTGCGCGCACATCCCCGGGTGATTCGCCACGCGGTGCCCTTCGTGGCGGAGACGGATTCCCTCAACTCCTGCATTCTCGCGCCCGATGCGGCTGCGGGCAGTGCGGAGTTCGATCTGTTCATCCGCGAAGTCGCCCGCGAGATGACCGTCAAGGCGGGACAGAAATGCACGGCCATCCGCAAGGCCCTCGTTCCGGCCGTCCTTCTCGAGCAGGCCGCTGGGGCGCTGCGCGCGGCCGTGGAGAAGGTCGTGGTCGGGGACCCGCGCGCGGCGGGCGTGCGCATGGGTCCGCTGGTGAGCCTGGCGCAGCGCACCGACGTGCTCGCGCGCATCGCCGAGCTGCGGGGCGAATCCGAGGTGATCACCGGAGGGACGGATGGATTCGAGGTGAGGGGTGCGGATGCCGAGCGCGGCGCCTTCGTGGCCCCATGGGTGCTGCTGTCGCGCGCGCCGCACGCGGCGAAAGCCGTGCACGAGGTGGAGGCGTTCGGACCGGTCGCGACGCTCATGCCCTACCGCGGCGTCGAGGATGCGATCGCGCTCGCGCGGCGCAGCGGCGGCAGTCTGGCGGCCTCGGTGTTCTCGGCCGACGATGCGCTCGCGAGCCGATTCGTGCTCGGGCTCGCACCGTTTCATGGGCGCATCGTGGTCGTGAACGCCGCCTGCGCCCCGGTGTCGACGGGTCACGGCTCCCCGCTCGCCCCCCTGGTGCATGGCGGACCCGGGCGGGCCGGCGGCGGCGAAGAGCTGGGCGGCATTCGCGGCGTTCTGCACTACATGCAGCGCACGGCGGTGCAGGGGACTCCGGACGTGATCACGGCGCTCGGCGGGCGCTGGGTGCGGGGCAGCCGGCAGCGCGACCCCGGCCGGCATCCCTTCCGCATCGCCTTCGGCGACCTCGAGCTCGGCGATACGTTCCGATCCGCCGAGCGGGAGGTGACTCTGGAGGATATCGAGCGGTTCGCCGCGCTCAGCGGCGACCGCTTCTACGCCCACACGAGCGAGGGCGAGGCCGCGCGCAATCCGCTCTTCGGCGGACGCGTGGCGCACGGCTATTTCCTGATCTCGGCCGCGGCAGGCCTGTTCGTCGACCCGGACTACGGTCCAGTGCTCGGCAACTACGGTCTCGAGGCGCTGCGCTTCGTCAAGCCCGTCAAGCCCGGGGACCGCATCAAGGTGCGCCTCACCTGCGCGCAGAAGAGCCTGCGCGCCGACAAGGGATGGGGAGAGGTCGCCTGGGATACGCAGATCAGCAACCAGCACGGCGAGACCGTCGCGTCCTACGATGTGCTCACCATGGTGAGCGTGCACGAGATTCCCGATCGTGCCGCCTGAGGGGCGCTGAGGCACGACGAATGCCGACGCAGAGCGCGTTTGCCGAGACGTTCGAGGCCGAGCCGGCGCTCGGCATGGACCGCAAGGCGCTCGAGACGCTGCAGCTCGAGCGTCTGCGCTGGTCGATCCGGCACGCCTATGATCACAACGCGTGCTACCGCCGCAAGCTCGACGCCTGCGGCGTGAGTCCCGGGGATTTGCGCGCCCTGGCCGACCTGGCGCGATTTCCGTTCACCCGCAAGCAGGATCTGCGCGCCGCCTATCCGTACGACTTCTTCGCCGTGCCGCTCGAGGACATCGTGCGCCTGCACGCCTCCTCCGGCACCACCGGCAAGCCCACCCTGGTGGGCTACACCGCGCAGGACATCGCTCTCTGGAGCCGGCTGGTCGCGCGCTCGATCCGTGCGGCGGGCGGACGGCGCGGCATGAAGATCCACGTGGCCTACGGCTACGGGCTGTTCACCGGCGGCCTGGGTGCCCATTACGGCGCGGAGGCCGCGGGCTGCACGGTCATACCCGCATCCGGCGGACAGACGGCGCGCCAGGTGCAGCTGATCACGGACCTGCGGCCCGACATCATCATGGTCACGCCGAGCTACATGCTTGCATTGCTCGATGAGTTCCGCCGGCAGGCCATCGACCCGGCGTCGAGCTCGCTGCGCATCGGCATATTCGGCGCCGAGCCGTGGGGCGAGGGCATCCGCCAGGAGATCGAGCGCGCGTTCGGCCTCGACGCCTGCGACATCTACGGGCTGTCGGAGGTGATGGGCCCCGGCATCGCCCAGGAGTTCGGCGGCACGCGCGAAGGACCGACGCTGTGGGAGGATCACTTCCTCGCCGAGATCGTCGATGCACAGAGCGGTGAGGTGCTCGCCGAGGGCGAGCGAGGCGAGCTGGTGCTGACCTCGCTCACCAAGCAAGCCATGCCGGTGATCCGCTACCGCACGGGCGATCTCACGCGCCTGCTGCCCGGACGCGTGACGGCGCTGCGCCGGCTGGCCAGGATCACCGGGCGCACGGACGACATGCTCATCGTGCGCGGCGTGAATGTTTTTCCCTCGCAGATCGAGGAGCTGATTCTGGAGTCTCCGCGCCTCGCGCCCCATTACCAGATCGAGATCTCGCGCCCGCAGCGCATGGACGAGATGCGGGTCCGGGTCGAAGCCCGCGGGGCGCTGGCGCAGCACGAGTGCCGCGCCGAAGGCGCCGCTCTCGCGCAACGGCTCAAGGCTCTGGTCGGGATCTGCGCCGAGTTCGAGGTGGTGGCGAGCGGTTCCCTGCCGCGCTCCTCGGGGAAGGCCACGCGGGTCACCGATCTGCGCGCGCCGCGCTGAGCCGGACGCGGCGCGCGCGCACCGCCCCTCAAGGACCGCTCGACTGACCTGCGACTGTCGCTGCGTGCGGGGCCTGAGCCGGCGCACCGGTGGCCGCACCGGCGCTGCCGATCGCCGGATCGGCGCCCGCCGGTGGCGCGGCGCCTGGGGCGCCCGCCCCTGCGGCGTGCGGGACGGCCGCGCTCGCGGCGGGAGCGGCGATGCCTGGGGCGGGAGGCTGCGCACCTGGGGTTGCAGCGGGAGCGCCGGGGGAGGGTGCGGCGCCCGCTGGCGCGGCGCGTGCCGGTGCGGTGCCCGCTGGCGCGCCTGCGCCTGCGCCCGGCGCGCCGGGCGCGGCGGGGGCGGCTGCGCTCGGGGCTTGAGAGCTCGGGGCTTGAGGGCTCGGGGCTTGAGGGCTTGCGGCCGGCGCCGAGACGCTGCCCTGATTGTTGAGCGCCGACTCGCGAGCCTCGGAGCGGTCGATCTCCGCGGGCGTCGCCGGCAGCTGCTGCGCCGTGAGCGAGGTGGGGTTGACGATTTGCGGATCGTCGCGCAGCTTGAGGTACAGCGTGCCGGCGCTCGGATGAGGTACCGGCAGGGAGGTGCCGAGAAAGCCGTCCGGGACCACCACCGGCTTCTTGAAGCTCGCATCCGCGGAGAGCGAATCGATCAAGTACAGATTCGATCCGGACAGCTTGCAGGCGACATCCGCGGTCGGCGGACATTCGAGGGATTTGAGCGTCGGCAGGCGCACGAGCGTCGCGAGCGGCTGCCAATCTCCGGCGACGCCCTTGGCGTTCACGCGATACTTGAGCGGCCCGTACGAGGAGGCGCCGAACGCCTTCAAGGGATTGAGGGTCGCCACCGCGACGCGCGAGTTCTCGAGCGCCAGGCCGCCGTTCGCGACGCTCAACGATACGATGATGCTCTCATCGGCCGTGGCGACATCGAGGGTCTCGTCCCGGGCGAATCCTGCCGCGGACTCCGCATGCACCGAGAAAATCATCGTTGCATCGAGCGGCAGCTCGCCGGCGTCCGCCAGCTGAATGTTGCTCTCGCTGCCGAGCGCCGAGAGCTGCACGCTCTTGTTGATGAGCACGACCTTAGGTCGCGGCGCGTCCACGGTCGCGCTCACGGTGCGCACGCGCCCGTCCTTCAGCGTGACGCGCGCGCTCAGGGTGCGCTCGGGTCTGAGATCGGCCGCGGCCGCCGTGTCCGTGGCGAGCATTGGAAGCTCATCGTTCCCCTGCCGGCTCAAGAGCTCGCCCGGCGTGAACACGATATTCTTGATGGCGAGGCTCGCCACCTCGTCGAGGCGGCTGCCCTTGAGCACGCCCTGCGCGTCGCCCGCGTGGATCTCGAAACCGTCGAAGCGTCCCGCCTCGGCAAACCCATGGACGCCGATCGGCTCGGGCTGGGCGGCTCCGTACTGAGCGACCAGAAGCGTCATGGGACCCGGCGTCGCGTCCTGCAGCGGGAGCTTCACTTCCACCTCATCGGGCTTGAGCTTCTTCCACTCCGCCTTGAGCTCCTTGCCGCCCGGATCCTTGAGCATGATGCTGTCGACGCAGCTCACGCTCTCGGCGCGCAGGTGCACCGTCTCCTGGCGGCCCACGATCAGCGCCGCCTCGTCGGCCGAGGCGAGCTGCCAGGCAACGGCGCGCGCGTTTCTGAGCTCGAACGTCGGTCCGCGATACGGATCGAAGCCCCAGTAGCCGAGCAGGGTCGCCTGCACGCTGTCGCCGAGCGCGGCTCCGCTCAACCCCGCGGTGTCGATCACGAAGCCGCCCTGGGATGCGTCGGCGACGGCCGGCAGATCGAGGGACTTGCCACTGCTGCCCGTCAACCTCAGGGTCATGTCGTGCGCATAGTCCGTCGAGAACACCAGCGGCGCGCCCTCGACCGGCAGCACCAGCGTGGTCCTTCGGGCGCAGTAAATCTCCTTCGGATCCACCGCATGGAGCGGCGGCAGCTGCGCGGGCTCGACCGCGGGCAGCGCGGCGACGAGCACCGATTTCGGATCGTGAAACGAGGGCGCCGTGTTCAGCGTGAGGTCGACCGTATTGCCCTTGAGCGAGGCGAGCGCGGGAATGTATTGATACTGCGCCGTGTGGAACGAGTCGAGGATCTTCGCGATGTCGAATATCGAGGCGATGTACGGACTGTAATAGCCGTAGCCGAGCTGCGGCGAATAGCTCGCCTGCATGGCGAGATCCCCGCCCGGTCCGGAGGTGAGCGCCTCCACGATGGAGGTGCTGTGTCCGTCGTTCAAGATGAGCGATTCCTGACCTTCCATGAGGCAAGGGGCCTGCAGCTCGGGGATGCGGTCGAGGCACTTCGGGTCCACCTTGATGGCGAGGCTGCGTGCGAGGAGCGGCGCCACCTGTGCGATCTTCGCCGGCGCGGCATCGTTCAGGGCACGAATGGTACTCAAGTAGCGCTCGAGCCGGGAGCGGTCCAAGGCGGCCTGATCCAGATCCTGGGAGGTGCGCACGAACGCGCCCGGCCGGCCGCGTACCGCGCCCATCAGCGTCTTGAAATCCCCACCGGCCTCCGGCGCGAGAAACACCACCATCTGCTGCGCGTCGGCGGGGACGGTGACGGTGAGGCCGTCCAGCCGGCACTTCGCGGTCCAGGCCTTGCAAGCGACGAACCAGCTCTGCGGCGGCGGATTGGTCGAGCCGCTCAAGAAGGCCGATACCAGCAGGTAGTGCGCCGACTGGGAGGCGGGCAAATTGGCGCGGATCCAGATCCGATCGCCGGCGGCGAGATTCGGCACTTCGGCGATCGGCAGGGTCGTGCCGCTGCGGGTGACGGTCACCTCGAGCACGGGCCCGGTCAGGTCGAACGGAGCGCCATCCGCGTGGCCGGCCTCGCACAGCAGGGTCAGGAGGAGCAGCGCAGCACAGCGCGATAGTCCGGAGCGACTCAAATTCATGACCTAACAGCCACCCCTCGTAACTCAATGCGATACGCATTAGAGCCCGAAGCGGCCCATCGGTTCACCCGTGCCCGACCACGTATTGCGCGAACTCCGTCGCGGATTAAGCGAATTTAAGCCGCGGCCGCGATGAGCGCCTCGGCGCGCGCCACCAGCTCCGGCGCCAAGACGTGTCCGCTGGCGCCGACATTCTCGTCGACCTGCTCCGGACGCGTGGCGCCGATGATCGCCGCCGCCACGTTCGGCTCGCGCAACACCCAGGCGAGCGCGAACTGGGCGAGCGTCAGGCCGGCCTCCGCTGCCAGCGGCTTCAGGGCCTGAATGGCCTGCAGCATGCGCGGTTTGAACCAGGCGGTGTTGAGAAAGCCCTTCATGGACCCATCGGCCGCCCGGCTGTCGCCGGGCACCGGCGCGCCGTGCAGATACTTGCCGGTCAGCAGGCCCTGCGCGAGCGGCGACCAGACGATTTGCGAGATGCCCGAGCGCCGGCACAGCGGGAAGAGCGCACGTTCCGGGTCGCGATGCAAGAGCGAGTACTGGGGCTGGCTGGAGACGAATCTCTCGACGTTCGCAATGGCGAGCGCGGCCTCGACGCGGTCCACCGGCCACTCCGAGAACCCGATGTAGCGCGCCTTGCCGGCCTGCACCACCTCGGTGAGCGCCTGCATGGTCTCCTCGAGCGGCGTGCGCTCATCGAAGCGATGGCACTGGTACAGGTCGACGTAGGACACCTGCAAGCGCTCGAGCGAGGCGTTGATCTGCTTGTGCACCTGAGCGCGGGAGAGCCCGCGATCGATATCGCTCATGGGAAAGAACAGCTTGGTGGCGAGCACGTAGCTTTCCCGCGGAACGCCGCGCAGGGCTTCCCCGAGCACCCGCTCCGCCTTGCCGAGGCCATAGACGTTCGCGGTATCGAACAGCGTCACCCCGCGATGAAGCGCGCGATGGACGCAGGCCGTCGCGCTCTTCTTGCGGGTCCAGCTCGAGAAGGTGAGCCATGAGCCGAAAGCGATTTCGGAGACCATGAGCTCGCTGGCGCCCAGTTTGCGATATTTCATCGGCACGCTCCAGAATGGGCGGATGCCCGTAGGATATCCCGAAGCTCCCGGGGTTGCTCGATGAAGACCATGCTGATCGTGTACCACACGATGACCGGCGGCACGCAGCAGATGGCGCAGGCCGCCGCCGCAGGAGCGCGCCGCGAGCGCGAGGTGGCGGTGTGGCTGAAGCGCGCCGCCGATGCGGTCCCGCAGGACGTGCTGGCCGCGGACGGCTTCGTGTTCGCCACTCCCGAGAATCTCGGCGCGATGTCCGGACAAATGAAGGATTTCTTCGACCGCAGCTATTATGCCGCGCTCGATCGGCTCAACGGTAAACCCTACGCGACGCTGGTATGCGCCGGCAGCGACGGGAGCCTCGCGGCCGCGCAGATCGAGCGCATCGCGACGGGCTGGCGCTTGCGCGCGGTCGCCGAAGCGGTGATCGTCTGCACCCGGGCGCAGACACCCGAGGCGATCCTGCGCCCAAAGCGGCTCGAGCGCGAGGATCTGAGGCGCTGCGAGGAGATCGGCGCTACGCTGGCCGCGGGTCTGGTGATGGGAATTTTCTAATGCGGAGTCGGGCAGGAGGCATCACAGCGATGCGCAAACGAGCCGAGGCGCGCGGCGCCGGTCTCATCGGAGTTTGGGCGGCGCCGGCCGTGTGCGCCGTGCTGGCATTGTGCGCGGCGGCGCCGCGCCGTGCGGGCGCGGATGTGCCGGCGCTGCCGCGCTCGCTGGCCGAGGCGGTGCGCCTGGAGCGCGAGGATGCCTTGCCGCGCACGGCCTTCTACGAGACGCCGTCCCTGTCGGCGTCCAAGCCGGGCGATCTGCTGCGGCATGAGCCTTTCGTGGGTTACGCCATCCCGCGAGGCGCGAAGGCCGTGCGTATCCTGTATCACTCGCAGGCCGCCGACGGCAGCGATGTCGCGACCTCGGGCGTCGTGCTGCTGCCGGCGGGAAAGGCGCCGCGCGGCGGCTGGCCGGTGATCGCCTGGGCGCATGGCACCAGCGGTGTCGCGCGCATGTGCGCCCCCTCGCTCATGAAGGATCTCGCCTATGGCGAGGAAGGGCTCATGCCGATGGTGCGTGCCGGCTTCGCGGTGGTGGCGAGCGACTACCATGGCCTGGGCACGATGGGGCCGCACCAGTACGTCAGCAAGACGGCCCAGGCCCACGATGTCATCGACGCCATTGCGGCGGCGCGCGCTGCGGTGCCTGCGCTGGGCCGGGCGTGGGTCGTCGTCGGCCATTCGCAGGGCGGCTTGGCTGCCTGGGGCGTCGCCGAGCTGCAGGCGGTGCTGCGCGATCCGAATTATCGGGGGGCGGTATCCGTCGCCGGGGCCGCGGACCTGAGGCAGATCCTGATCAGCATGGGCGATTCCGGGAGCGCCGCCGCCTTTTACCTGGACTACATGGCCTATGCGGTGCACGCCCAGTTTCCGAGCTTCGCGCCCGAGGAGATGCTGGCGGGCCCGGCGCTCGCGCGCTACCCCGAGGTGACCACGCGGGGCTGCTGGGACTACGCCTACGCAAGCTTTCTGGACGTGGCGCCGGGGCGGGTGTTGAAGCCCGGCTGGGATGAATTGCCGGCCGTCGAGCAGTTCTTCGAGCGCGACGCGCTCGGCGTCGCGCGGATCGGCGGGCCGATGCTGGTGATCGCGGGCGAAGCCGACCGGACGGTTCCCATTGCCTTGCTGCGCGCCACGGTGAAGAGGGCCTGTGCGGGCGGGATTGCGCTGACGTTTCGCTCCTACCCGGGACTCGATCACGATCCCACCATGGAGCGCAGCACGCCCGATATTCTCGACTGGGTGCGCGATCGGTTCGCAGGCAAGCCCACGCCCGATCAATGCGTGCTCGGCCCGCAAACCCAGGCCCTCGATCGCTAGTCCATGGTCACGACGAGCTTGCCGCGCGCCGCGCGCGCCTCGAGGCGGGCGAGGGCCTCGGCGCCGCGCACCAGCGCGAAGCGCTCGGTCACGGCCGGCCGGATGCGTCCTTGCAGGTACATCGCCATGAGCGCCGCGACGTTCTCGGCGTGCCTTGCGGGGGAGCGCCGGGTGAATTCGCCCCAGAACACCCCGATCACCTGGCAGCCCTTGAGCAGCGGCAGGTTGAGCGGCAGCCGGGCGATGCCCGCCGGGAAGCCGACCACCAGGAACCGGCCCTCCCAGGCGATGGCACGAATCGCCGCCTCACTGTAGTCCCCTCCCACCGCATCGTAGATGACCTGGGCGCCGTCCGCCGCGCAAGCCTCCTTGAATCGATCGGTGAGTGCCCGGGCGGCCGACTTGTCCAAAGGCCCTCGGGGGTACTCCACACAGGCGTCGGCACCGTGCTCGCGTGCGAGCGCGAGCTTGTCCGCGCTCGAAGCGGCAGCAACCACCCGGGCACCCAGGGCATGGCCGAGCTCGACCGCCGCCAGGCCGACGCCGCCACCCGCACCGAGCACCAGCAAGGTCTCGCCGGGTTTGATCCGTGCGCGGTCCACGAGCGCGTGCTGGGAGGTGGCGTAGGTCATGAGGAGCGCGGCCGCTTCCTCGAAGGGCATCTGGTCGGGAATCTTCCAGCAGTTGCCCGCCTCGCCCACCGCCTTCTCGGCCATTCCGCCGCGCATCGGGGAGAGCAGCACCCGATCGCCCGTGCGCATGTGATCGACGCCGGGGCCCAGCGCATCGACGATGCCTGCGACTTCCGAGCCGGGCGCAAAGGGCCGCGGCGGCTTGAATTGATACAAATCCTGGATCACGAGCAAGTCCGGGTAATTGACCGCGCAGGCGCGCACGGCGATGCGCACCTGGCCGGGGCCGGGCACGGGCTCGGGAATATCCTCGAGCGTGAGACTCTCGGGTCCTCCCGGCTCGCGGCTGAGCAGCGCCTTCATGCGCGCGCGCTCGCCGGCGTGCGCCCGCCCCCCTGCTGGGTGCGTGCGCGATGACGCGCGAGCTCGAGCTTGCCGATCTGCTCTCGATGCACCTCGTCCGGCCCATCCGCCAGGCGCAGCGTGCGGGCGCTCGCATAGGCTGCGGCGAGCGGAAAATCATCGCTCACGCCGCCGCCGCCATGCATCTGGATGGCCCAGTCGATCACCTGACACGCCATCCGCGGTGCAGCCACCTTGATCATGGCGATCTCCTGCTTGGCCTCGCGATTGCCCACCGTGTCCATGCGATAGGCCGCGTGCAGGACGAGCCAGCGCGCCTGGTCGATGAGGATGCGCGACTCGGCAATGCGCTCGAGCGTGACGCCCTGCTCCGAGAGGCGCTTGCCGAAGGAAGTGCGCTCATCGGCGCGGCGGCAGAGCAGCTCGAGCGCCCTCTCGGCGACTCCGATCAGCCGCATGCAATGGTGGATGCGCCCCGGGCCGAGCCGCCCCTGCGCGATCTCGAAGCCGCGGCCCTCCCCGAGCAGCAGATTCTCGGCGGGCACGCGCACGTCGATGAACTCGATCTCGGCATGTCCGTGCGGCGCGTGATCGTAGCCGAACACGCTGAGCTGACGCAGGCGCTTGACCCCCGGGGTGTCCATGGGCACGAGAATCATGGACTGACGGCGGTGCACGGGCGCCGCTTCATCCGTCTGGCCCATGAAGATCAGGATCGCGCAGCGCGGATCCGCGGCGCCCGAGGTCCACCACTTGCGACCGTTGATCAGGTAATGATCTCCATCGCGCACGATGCGGGATCGAATGTTGGTCGCATCGCTCGAGGCGACCGCCGGCTCGGTCATCGCGAACCCCGAGCGAATGCGCCCCTCGAGGAGCGGTGTGAGCCAGCGGCGCTGCTGCTCCGCCGTGCCGTAGCGCGCCAGCACTTCCATGTTGCCGGTATCGGGAGCCGCGCAATTGCACGCTTCCGCAGCGAGGTGCGAGCGGCCCATGATCTCGCAGAGCGGCGCATATTCGAGGTTCGAGAGGCCCGCCCCGTGCTCGGAGTCCGGCAGGAACAGGTTCCACAGTCCCTGCTGGCGTGCCGCGCGCTTGAGCTCCTCCATGACCGCGGTGGGCTGCCACGGGTCCCCGGCTCTGCGGTGATGCTCCACCTGGTCATGAAACAGCCGTTCCGCGGGGTAGACGTGCGCCTGCATGAATGCGGTCAGCCGCTCCTGAAGCTCGCGCACCTTGCTGCTATAGGCAAATTCCATGAAGCTCTCCGCGCCTTGCGCCTTGGTTCGAGTCGTACACTAGATCAAATCGTGGGTCGCGCCAAAATGCCCCCGCGGCGTGTCACGCGATCGAGGCGCCGCCGTCCACGCAGATATACTGTCCGGTGACGTGGCGCGAAGCGGCCGACGCCAGGTAGACCGCCGCACCCATCAGGTCCGTATCATTGCCCAGCCGTCCGAGCGGCGTCTGCTCGATCACCGAGTCGCCGATGCGCTCGAGCAGTGCGCGCGACATCTTCGAGGGGAAGAACCCGGGACAGATGGCGTTGACGCGGATCCCGTGAGGCCCCCACTCGGTTGCGAGCGCGCGCGTCAAGTGCAGAGCCGCTGCCTTCGAGGCATAGTAGCTCACGGTTTTCATGCGCCGGTTGGTGCGCAGCGCCGCCACCGAGGCAATGACGATGATATTGCCCGAGCGGCGCGGGATGAAGGAGCGGTTCGCCACCAGCTGGCTCAGCTGAAACACGCTCCCGACATTGAGCCGCATGACCTTGTCCCAGGATTCGAGGGCGAGCTCTTCCGCCGGGCCGCCAAAGCTGGTACCGGCGTTGTTGACCAGGACGTCGATGCGCCCGAAACGCTCGAGCACCGCATCGACGAGCGGCGGGGCCTGCTCGGGCTTCGCCAGATCGCACGGCACGGTGAAGGACTCGATGCCGGCGGCCGCGAGCGTCGCCGACGCCTGCGCCAGCTCCTCGCGCGAGCGCGCGCACAGCGCGACCTTCGCGCCCATCTCACCGAGCGCGGTCGCGATCTGCAGGCCGAGCCCGCGCGATCCCCCCGTGATCAGCGCCACCTGACCGCCGAGCTCGAACAATTCGCGAACAGCCATGACAAACCTCTTGCGCGGGACACGGAGCAGCGCCGCGCTATAGTAGAATAATCCCACTCCTGCGAAAGAGCCTTGCGCGCCAATCGCTTGACCTTCGCGCGCGCCGCTCGCACGGCAGGACCAACGGCTGGAGGATGCATGTTCGAGCGCGGCCCGCTTTGAGTCCGCACGTTTTGTCCCTGACGGCGCTCGAGGGGTTGCCGGAGATCGTGCCCGGTATGGACCTTGCGCCGCTGCTGGCGGCGGCACTCGAGCGCCAGGGGCTCGAGGCCGGCGACGAGGACGTGCTGCTCGTCTGCCAAAAGATCGTCTCGAAGTCGGAAGGGCGCTTCGTCGAGCTCGACGCCGTGCCGGTGTCCGAGCGCGCGCGCGAGCTCGCGGCGCGTTGCGGCAAGGATCCGCGCCTGGTCGAGGTGATCCTGCGGGAGTCGACCGAGGTGGTGCGCTGTGCGCCGCAGGTGCTCATCGTGCGCCATCGGCTCGGGCTCGTGGTGGCGAACGCGGGAGTGGATCAGTCGAACGTCCCGGACTGCGACTCGAGGGTGCTGCTCCTGCCGCGCGATCCCGACGGCTCGGCGCGCGCCTTGCGCACGGCACTGTCGGGATTGCTCGGCGCCGCACCGGCGGTGCTGATCACCGACAGTTTCGGTCGTCCCTGGCGGCAGGGGGTGTGCGGCACGGCGATCGGGGCCGCAGGAATCGTCACCTTGCTCGATCGGCGCGGGGATGAGGATCGCTGCCGCCGCAAGCTCAAGGTCACCCAGACGGCGGTCGCCGACCAGCTGGCCGCGGCGGCGTCCTTGCTGATGGGCGAGGGCGCCGAGGGGCGTCCGGCGGTGCTCGCGCGCGGCACGCCGAGCGCCTGGCGGCGAGATGGCGCGCGCGCCGCGGATCTGCTGCGGCCCCTCGATGAAGATCTGTTTCGGTAGCCGTGCATGGGACGCATCGTGGCACTGTGCGGGGGCGTGGGCGGGGCCAAGCTCGCCGATGGGCTGCAGCGATGTCTCGCGCCGGGCGATTTGCAGCTGATCGTCAATACGGGCGATGACTTCGAGCATCGCGGCCTGCCGATCTGCCCCGATCTCGATACGGTGCTCTACACGCTCGCAGGCGTGGCCAACGCCGAGCAAGGCTGGGGCCGGGCGGACGAGTCCTGGCAGGTGCAGGCCGAGTGGCGCGCGCTCGGGCTCGACACCTGGTTTCAGCTCGGAGACCGGGACATCGCGCTGCATCTGCATCGGCGCGAGATGCAGGCGCGGGGCCTCACGCTCACGCAGATCTCGCATGCGCTGGCGCGCGAGTTCGGCGTGCCGAGCGCTCTTTTGCCGATGTGCGACCAGCCGGCGGCGACGCTGGTCCTCACCGATCAGGGCGAGATGCCCTTCCAGGAATACTTCGTCCAGCGCCGCTGCGAACCCGCGGCTCGCGGCTTTCGCTACGGCGCCGCGACGGGCGGCGGGCTCAGCGCGCAGGCTCGAGCCGCGCTCGAGGATGCGCAGCTCGATGGAATCATTCTCTGTCCCTCCAATCCGTACCTCAGCATCGCGCCGATTCTGGCCGTGCCGGGCCTGCGCGATCTTCTGGTGCGGGCGCGCGTGCCGGTGATCGCCGTGTCGCCCATCATCGGCGGGGCGGCGGTCAAGGGACCCGCGGCGAAGATCATGCGCGAGCTCGACCTGGCGGTCTCCCCGCTCGAGATCGCGCGCGAGTACGGCGATTTCCTCGATCTTCTGCTGATCGATGCGGTGGATGCGGCGCTGCTCGACGTGCGTCTGGCGGGCGACCCGCAGCTCGAGGCGGCCTCCATCCTGATGCGCACCGTGGATGAGCGGCGCATGCTCGCGGCGGTGTGCCTGGAGATCCTGCGGCGCTGGCGCTGCTGAGCCGCCGGCGCCTCGCCTGACCGGCGGCGCGCGGGCGGCATTCCCTAGCCGACCGCGAAGCCCGCCTCATCCAGCAGATCCATCATCGAGCGCCACGAGCGCCGGTCGGCGGCGGCGTCGTACTTCAAGCCCTGGATGCCCATGGTGCGGGCACGCTCGTCGGCGCCCGGATCGGTAAAGCCGTGCTGCGCACCCCCGTACACGTGCATCTGCCAGTCGACGCCCCCCCGGCGCATCTCCTCCTCGAAGGCGCTGCGCTCGGCCGGCGCGATCATCGGATCCTGCGCGCCGAGGCACACGAGCACCTTGCCCTTGATCTGCCGTGCATCCTGCGGCCGAGCGGTCTTGAGGCCGCTGTGGAATCCAACCGTGGCGGCGAGCGGCGCACCGCTGCGCGCCAGCTCGAGCACCGCCGTTCCGCCGAAGCAGTAGCCGATGGCCGCGATGCGCGCGCCGTCGGTGTCGGGCTGCGCGCGCAGCACCTCGAGGGCCGCGCTCAGCCGGGCGCGGATGGAGTCGGGATTCTCGAGAAATCTCTGGATGCGTGCCCTCATCTCGGCGGCATCGCCGAGGATCTCGCCGCCGCCATGATAGTCGAGCGCGAGCGCCGCAAAGCCGGCCTGCGCGAGCCGCCGGGCGACCGTTCTGGAGTGCTCACCGAGACCGGGCCCCGGCGGGGAGACGAGCATGCCCGGTCGCCGCTCGGGCCGCGCGCGAGCTTCGCCGGGCTCGCAGATCTCGACCGCGTAGTAGCCGACCATGCGCCGACCCTCGGCGCCATAGGCGATCTCTCGCGTCGAGAGCTTCAAGGCGCCGGGCCCCGCAGGCAACGTCCCATGCGGGCATCGTGCACGTGCGGGGGAGAAAGGTAAAGACGCAAGCGCGCCCCCGCAAATCGCGCACGCTCCGATAAGATAAGGCCACAGGCGAGCCGCGCCGCTCTCCTGTGCGGTGTTGCGGGTGAGCGCAGGAGATGCATGTGATCAAGCTGGGTTACAAGGCCTCGGCGGAACAGTTCGCGCCGGGCGAGCTGCTCGAGTTCGCCGTGCTCGCGGAGCGGCAGGGGATGGACTCGGTCTGGATCAGCGATCATTTTCAGCCCTGGCGCCACAGCGGCGGCCACGCGCCTTTCTCGCTCGCCTGGCTCGGTGCGCTCGGCGCTCGCACCGAGAAGATCATCATGGGCACGAGCGTGCTGACGCCGACCTATCGCTATCATCCTTCGGTGGTTGCGCAGGCGTTCGCCACGCTCGGCAGCTTGTTTCCGCGCCGCGTCGTGCTCGGGCTCGGAACCGGCGAGTCCTTGAACGAGGTGCCGGCGTCCGGCTTGCGCTGGCCGGAGCAAAAGGAGCGCACGGCGCGCTTTCGCGAGGCGCTGCAGCTCATTCGCCGGCTCTGGTCGGAGGATCGGGTGAGCTTCGAGGGCCGGTTCTACAAGACCCGGCTCGCGACGATCTACGATCGGCCCGCCGCGGCCGTACCCATCTACGTCGCGGGCGCCGGCCCCTACATCGCGAAGCTCGCCGGCATGGAAGGCGACGGATTCATCTGCACCAGCGGCAAGAAGTGGGAGCTCTATACCGAGACGCTCCTGCCGAGCGTCCAGGCCGGGCTGGCCGCATCGGGCCGCTCCGAGGATCGGAATTTCGAGCGCATGATCGAGATGAAGGTGTCGTTCGATACCGATCGGCAGCGGGCGTTGCTCGATACGCACTACTGGGGCGCACTCGCACTCACGCCGGAGGAGAAAGTCAACGTCGAGGACCCGCTCGAGATGGAACGGCTCGCGGACGCCCTTCCCATCGAGCGCACCGCCACGCGCTGGATCGTATCGGACGATCCGGAGGAGATGGCGCAGCGCATCGCAGCCTACGTGCAGCTCGGCTTCGACCACCTGGTGTTTCACGCGCCGGGTCCCGATCAGGCGCGCTTCCTGCGGCTTTTCAATGAGCGCGTGGCACCGCTGTTGCGGCGCCGCTTCGCCTGAGGCCGGCGGTGCCGAAAACGAAGCGCGGTTAAACTATGCGGTATGCTGGGCCAATGCGGCTGACGACATGGGCATGGAGACGGGCACGATGAGCGGGATGGGCACGCGCGGTCTGCGCGATGGCAGCGCGCGCGACGGTGTCTGGGCGGTGGTGCCGGTCAAGCGCCTGTCGGCCGCGAAGCAGCGGCTCGCGGCGGCGCTCGGCGAGGCCCGCGAGCAGTTCGCGCACCAGCTCGCTTGCCGCACGCTCGATGTCCTGCTCGAGGCGGATCTGTTCGAGGGCATCATCGTCGTGACCCCGGATTCGCGGGTGGCCGGCGCCGCCCAGGCGCGCGGCGCCGTCGTCATCGACGATGGCGAGGCCGCGCTCAACGAGGCGTGCTCCCTGGGGCTCGCCGCCGCAGCCGAGCGCTCGGCGGGCATCGCCGTGCTCCTGCCGGCGGATCTCGGTACGCTCACGGCGCGCTCGCTCGCGCAGGTACTGGCGAGCTACCGCGAGCTGCGGCGCAGCCGCCCGGACTCGACCGCGCTGGTTCGATGCAAGGACGGCACGGGCACGAACATGGTGCTGCTCGATCCGGCGCAGTCCTTTCGTCCGCTGTTCGGCCCTGATAGCTTCGCCGCGCACTGCCGCTCCCTCGCAGGGCGCGCGCACGAGCTCATCGCCCCCGCGGTGTCCTTCGACATCGATTCCCCGCAGGACCTCGAGACCTTCGCGGCGATGCTGCGCGATCGCCCCTCGGCCGATCCGCTCGCCAGGCTGCTGCGTGCGGTCCAGTCGACATCGCTCGCGGAGCCGGGCCCGCGCCTCGATGCGCTCCTGCCGGCGAGCGCGGATGCATCGCGCCTCGCCCGGGCGAGCGCCGCCGAGCTCATCGAGCGCGCCGCGCAGCTGCGCGATCTGGGGTTCGGCGCGCTGATCAGCTACTCGCCGAAGGTGTTTCTGCCGCTCACCCAGCTATGCCGCGACTCCTGCCATTACTGTACGTTCGCCAAGGCCCCGCGGCACGTGCGAAGTCCTTACCTGTCGATCGAGGAGGCAGTCCGCGTGGCCGCGCAAGGCGCGCAGCTGGGCTGCCTGGAAGCCTTGTTCACGCTCGGCGAGCGTCCCGAGTTGCGCTACCGGGCGGCGCGGGATTGGCTGGCGGCCAACGGCTACTCGAGCACGCTCGATTATGTCAAGCACGCCGCCGCCGCCGTGCGCGACCGCACCGGCTTGCTGCCGCACATCAACGCGGGCTGCATGAGCGCCAAGGAGATGGCGATGCTGCGGCCCGTGTCGGCCTCGATGGGCTTGATGCTCGAGAGCACGGCGCAGCGCCTGTCGCACAAGGGAGGACCGCACCACGGCTCCCCGGACAAGACGCCGGCGGTGCGGCTCGAGACCCTCGCACAAGCCGGCCGGCAAAAGATTCCGTTCACGACGGGTCTGCTGATCGGCATCGGCGAGACCCGCGAAGAGCGCATCGAGGCCATGGTCGCGATCCGCGATCTGCACCGCCGCTACGGCCACATCCAGGAAGTCATCATCCAGAATTTCGTGCCCAAGCCCGGTACGCGGATGGCGCAGGCCCCGGCGCCGGATGCCGAGGAGCTGCTGTGGTCCATCGCCGCCGCGCGCATCGTGTTCGGGCCGGGTATGAGCATTCAGGCACCTCCCAATCTGAGTCCGGCGCCGCTACCGGCGCTCATCGGGGCCGGCATCAATGACTGGGGCGGGGTATCGCCGCTCACGCCGGATTACGTGAACCCCGAGGCCCCGTGGCCGGAGATCGAGCGGCTGCGCGCCGAGACCGAGCGCGCCGGCAAGACGCTCGCGCAGCGATTGACCGTCTATCCGGCCTATGTGCAATCGCCCGCGATCTGGCTCGATGCCGCCATGCGGCGGCCGGTGCTCGAGCTGTCCGACGCACAAGCGCTCGGCAGAGAGGATCGCTGGCGCACAGGACGAAGCACGGAGCTGCCCGCGGGCTTCGCCACCGCGCGGCGCGGTCCGCGAGGCAGCGCTGCGGCAGAGCTGGTCGAGGAGCTGATGCAAAACGGCGCCGAGCACATCGACGACGCCTCGCTGGCATCGCTGTTCGAGGCGCGCGGCGGGGATTTTCGCCTGGTATGCGAGGCCGCGGATGCGCTGCGCGCCGAGACCAACGGTGCGATCGCCACCTACGTGGTGAACCGCAACATCAACTACACCAACATCTGCGGCTACCGCTGCACGTTCTGTGCGTTCTCCAAGGGCACGCGCAAGCACGAGGGGGCCGAGCGCCCGTACTTGCTCGACACCGCCGAGATCGTCCGGCGCTCGCTCGAGGCGCGCGAGCGCGGTGCCACCGAGGTCTGTCTGCAGGGGGGCATTCATCCGAGCTTCACCGGCGAGACCTATCTCGCCATCGTGCGGGCCATCAAATCCGCCGATCCCGGCATGCACGTGCATGCGTTCTCGCCGCTCGAGGTATGGCACGGCGCGGCGACGCTCGGCATGACGCTGCGCGATTATCTGTCGCTGCTGCGTAGCGAGGGGCTCGGCAGCCTGCCGGGGACGGCCGCCGAGATCCTGGTCGACCGCGTGCGCGCCGTTCTGTGTCCGGACAAGCTCACCAGCGCGCAATGGCTCGAGGTGATCGAGACCGCTCACCAGGCCGGGCTGCCCACCACGGCGACGGTGATGTTCGGCCACGTCGATGGCTATCGCGACTGGGCGGCACACCTGCGCAGGCTGCGGGATCTCCAGAAGCGCACCCAGGGATTCACCGAGTTCGTACCGCTGCCGTTCGTGGCGCACGAGGCGCCGCTCTACAAGCGCGGTCAAGCACGCCCCGGGCCGACGCTGCGCGAATCGATCCTGATGCACGCGCTCGCGCGGCTCGCGCTGCATCCACATTTCGACAACATCCAGGCCTCGTGGGTCAAGATGGGACGGGCCGGGATGCGCGAGGCGCTGTGCGCGGGTGCCAATGATCTCGGCGGCACCTTGATGAACGAGAGCATCACCCGGGCGGCCGGCGCGACGCACGGTCAGGAAATGACGCAGGCGGAGATGCTCGCCCTGGCCGCCTCGCTCGGGCGCTCGGCCGTGCAGCGCAGCACGCTGTATCGGCGCACGCCCGTCGCGAGCGGCGAGGCGCGAGGCGAGCGCGCAAACGCGGTCAGGGCTTGAGCGCTCAGCGCAGCCGGGTCAGGGCTTGAGCGCTCAGCGCAGCTGGCTGTCCTTGCTGCCGCGGCGGTTGTATCCGCTGAACTTCGCCTGGTCGCGGTCCTTGGAGTCCTGACAG
>Ga0335073_10003935_pt1 | contig 20715 bp, 18 predicted proteins | sample Lox_Sample_22_FD_207093 | JGI IMG/M metagenome (GOLD analysis project Ga0335073, IMG submission 207093) | Soil microbial communities from Loxahatchee National Wildlife Refuge, Florida, United States - Lox_Sample_2.2 | ecosystem: Environmental > Terrestrial > Soil > Wetlands | place: USA...
GCAGCCGACAGCGGCTGCTCCGGCTGACGCGCGTTAAATTCGCCCCAAACCATCTGCTCGCGCTGGAGCCGCGCCTGCGCGTCGCCGAAATCCTTTTGCGCCGCCTCGAGCAGATCCTGGTCGGCGCTCTCGATCCCGGCGCGGCTCGCAATCACGGTTTGTTCGGCGACAAATTGCGCGAACGCCTGCGCCAGCTTCGCGTCGGGCAAGGTGACCGCGATATTCAGAACCCTGGTATCCCGGATCTGGGCGACGCGCAGGATTCGCCGCTTCATCCGCTCGAGTGATTCCGATCCGCTTTCGCGCAAATGAAACTGTTCAACGGCGCGGAGAAAAAGCGGATCGCTCGACGCCAGCAGCTCGTAGGCGCGAAGCGATTCGATGTAGGCCGGATTGACGGCAACGGCCATGCGAGGATCTGCGCCGGCTGGCGTGTCGATGAACACGCTCGCCACGGCCGTGTACTCTTTCGGAAGCAGCAGGCTTCCGATCAGCGCCAGCAGGGCCGCACCGGCCGAAACACCGAAAATAAATCGGAAGCGCAGCCGCAGAAACCGCAGCAGTTCACGGGCGTTAAGGGAATCGGCGGCAGCGAATACCGCGAGGCCGGGTTCGCGCACGCGTTCCACTCCACGGATTATAGGGTTCGGGCGGAGTTTTTCGATAGCCGAATCGGAACGGTGTTGCGAAATCATTAACGCGCAACATTTCTGCTAGAGACGCAAAATCCATCTGGTTTAGCGTGGGCTCGTGGGGATTGTGCTGCCGCTGCTGGTCGCGATGGTTCCGCTGCTGATTCTGCCGCGCTGGTCGTTTTACTTCGACGTGGTTCCGCGAATCGTGGTTCTGCTGGCGGGCGCGGCGGTCGCGATGGTCTGGACCGGCGCCTGGCATGTTCCGTTAACGCGCCGCGCGAGACGATTTCTTGAGCTCGCGACCTGGCAGGCCGCAGCGATTCTCGCCGGCACGATTTTTTCGACGCATCGCGAGCTCTCATTTTTCGGCAGCGCGTGGCGAAAGGAAGGGCTGCCGGTTCCGATGGCGATCGTAATCATCGCCGCCGCGACCTTCACATCCATCTCCGCGGACCGGAGCAGACTTCACACCTTTTTGCGAATCACGGTGCTCGCTTCATTGCCCGTCGCGCTTTATGGAATCGCGCAATATTTCGGGATTGACCCTTGGATGGCCGCAGGCGGATATCACTTCGGTGACGGGGCGTTCACCATTGTTCGCCCGCCGTCAACGCTGGGCCACGCCGCGTACTTCGCAACGTTTTTGTTATACGCCGTTTTCGCCGCGATTGCGCTGGCGGTTATGGAAACCGGGCCATGGAAAATGGCTGCAATCGCCGTCGCCGCGACCGCCGGATTGGCGATCGTGCTCAGCGGCACTCGAGCTGCGCTGCTGGGCGCCATCGCCGGAGCTGTGTTCGTCGTCGCGCGGGAGGGTCTGCCGGCGAAGCAGGTGCGGACCGCCGCGGCGGGTGCGATGGTCGCGCTGGCGCTGGTGGCGGCGTTTTACATTTCTCCTGCCGGCGAACGTCTTCGCGCCCGCGCGCACTGGGCGCAGGACGACCGTCTGGGCGGCGCACGGTTGCGGTTATGGCGCGACACGCTGCGAATGGCCGGCTCGCGCTGGATGGCCGGTTATGGTCCGGAAACGTTCGCCGTTGAATTTCCCAAACGCGAATCGCTCGAATTAGCGCGTGCGTATCCCGATTTTTATCATGAGTCGCCGCACAATATTTTTCTGGACGCGCTGATCTCGAACGGCGTCCTGGGATTCGCCAGCCTGTTGGCGTGGACCGTATTTGGCCTGGCTCTCGCGCGGGGGCCAATCGGCGGAGCTTTCGTCGCCATGTTGGTCAGCCAGCAATTCACGTCGTTCACGGCGGCAACGGAACTGTATTTCTTTATCACTCTGGCGCTTCTGGCATCGGAATCCGCGGGCTTTACCGTTTCGAGAGCGCTGCGAACGGTTTTCCGCTACGCTTTGGCTGCGCCGTTCGCCTGCTTTGCCGTTTATCTCGCCATTGGCGACGCGACGCTCGCCTCCGCGCGGCGGGCGCTTGATCGAAACGACCTCGTGACCGCCGGGCAATTCGTCAGCCGTGCCCGAGTTTGGCACGCCAGCGCCGATATCTACTTTTCGCGCCGGTTCCTCAGTGCCGGAACGGCGGATCCGGCATCGCGCCTGCGGGCGTGGCAATTCGCGTTCGAAGCAGCGCGCACCGCGCCCGAAACCGCCGACGATCCCATGAACGCATTCGTAAACCTGGCTTCGTTTTACGCCGGCGAAGGCGATGCGGTGAAGGTGGATCATTGTTTGCGATCCGCGATCGCCGTTGCGCCGAACTGGTTCAAGCCGCACTGGCTGCTGGCGCAGGTTTTGGCGCTGGAGGGCCGCAAGATCGAAGCGGAAGACGAAGCGCGCGCAGCGGCCGCGCGTAACGGCAAACAGGCCGAAACGGGTCAAATTGTCGAGCGATCGCCGGGCCGCTAAATCCGTGCCAATCGGGTGCCGTTTCCTCTATCCAGATGCGGCGGCGCGCGCCTATCATCGGCTCATGATCCGCTTTCTTACATGGTTTGCCGGACTGCTGGTCCTTGCGCCGGCTTCGCGGGCGCAGGCGCCTTCGGTCGCCGCCGGAGGCGTGCTGAACGACGCCAGCTACGCCAAAGATACCAGTGGGCTGGGATCTCCGGTAGCGCCCGGGTCGCTGGTCGCAATTTTTGGAAGCTTCAATGGAGCCGTGCTCGCCAGCGCCGATTCCGTTCCGTTTTCGGCTTCTCTCGGAAACGTAAGTGTGACGTTCAATGGCATTCCGGCTCCGCTGGAACTGGTTTCTCCGGCCGGCGCGTTTCCGTTCGTCACCGCGCAGGTGCCGTTCGAGGCTTTGCCGGCGGGCCAGACCTCTGCCACCGTCAACGTCGTGGTGACGGTGAATAACGTCGCGTCCGCTCCCGAACAGACCACTATCGTTCCTGCCGCTCCAGGCGTGTTCACCATTCCGCCCAACGGAGAATCGAACGGCATTTTTGTCTTTGTCGACCCGGCGGATGGCATCGCCAAAATTGCCGCGCCCGCGTCGGCCTCGATCGGATATCCGACCGCACCCGTTCCGCGCGGAACCGCCGGATTTTTCTATGCGACCGGCCTCGGCGCGATGACGCCGCCGGTGGCCGATGGAGATGGTGGATTGGGGGGAAATCCTCCGGTCACCCATAACGCGAACGCGACCCCCATCGTTCTGGTCGGCGGAATCACGGCGGAAGTCCAATTCGCGGGCCAGGCGCCTGGGTATCCGGGAGTTTCTCAAATCAATATTGTGATTCCGCAGAATGCTCCCACCGGCGACGCGGTTTCCTTGCAGATCCAGACGGCGGACGGGTCCATCACCAGCACGGCCGCGGCGACCATCGCCGTTCAGTGAGTTGGTTTCCTTCTTCGCAGTGCGCGGGTTTTCAAAATTCGCGCACTGCGCCTTTTCTTCGGCTCTGTTGCCGAGTTGTGAAAGAGTTGTAAATTCGGCTCCAAATCAGGCCCACGCCGCGCCAACTGAGCTAAAATCGCAACGAGTGCAAACCATTCTGGTCATCGACGACGATGAAAACCTTCGCGAAACCATTGCCATTCTGCTGGAACGCGAAGGTTTTGAGGTGCTGCAAGCGGCCAATGGACGCAGCGGGCTCGATTGCGCCTTAACCGCGCGGCCGCATCTGATCATCGCCGATCTGCGTCTGCCGGACATCAGCGGAATCGAGATTTGTAAGCGGCTGTGCCTGGCCGGAGACGGACCGCCGATTATCGTCTTGAGCGCGGCGGGCGAGGAAGTCGATAAGGTTTTGCTGCTGGAGATCGGCGCGGACGATTACGTGGTGAAGCCATTCGGCTCGCGCGAGCTGCTGGCGAGAATCCGCGCGGTGTTGCGCCGCATGGGGCCGGAATCCGAGCGCGTGCTGGGATTTGACGATGTGCAGGTGAATCTGGAGCGCCGCGTGGTGACCAGGAAGGGTCAGGAGGTGCGATTCACGCCGGCCGAATACAATCTGCTGACGTTCTTCCTGCACAATCCAGACCGGCCGCTGTCGCGCGATCTGATTCTCAATTCCGTTTGGGGCTACGAATCCTTTCCCAATACCCGAACCGTGGACGCTCACGTGGTCCGGCTGCGACAGAAGCTGGAGGCCGATCCCAACTGCCCGCGTCATTTCATGACGCTGCACAAAGTCGGTTACCGATTCCTGCCATGACGGCGCGCCGGCTGGTGGTGGTGGTGGAAGATAGCGGCGATTGCGCGGAAACCTTGCAAATCGCCTTTGAAGCGCTGCCCGATGTGGAGGTTCGCGTGTGTTCGACCGCGCGCGGCCTGTGGCCGATCCTGGAAGGCGATTCCACGCGCCTGGCCGCGGTGGTGACCGACCTTCACCTCAGCGAAAGCGACGGCTTCGAGCTGATTCGCAGCCTGCGCGCCGACGCGCGTTTCGCGCACGTGCCGATTGTGTTGATCAGCGGCGACAGCGATCCGCGAATTTCCGAAATCGCTCTCTCCAACGGAGCGAGCGCTTATTTTCCCAAACCCTATTCACCCTCCGCGGTGCGAAAAAAGCTGGAGGAATTGCTGTGCTAGATAGATTTTGGCGAACCGGCGCTCTGCTGGCCGTCGCAGCAACGATCGCTACGGGGCAGACCCAGATCGACGCCGCGAGCGCCCAGAAAATTCTCGACCGTCTGGACCGGCTGGAAACGGAAAACAAGCAGCTCTTACAGGAAATCGTGGACCTGAGAAAAGAGCTGGAATCGGCGCGCGCGGCGCCCGCCACGTCACCGGCCGAGCCGGCGCCTCCGCAGCCGCCGCAGGCGCAAATCGAGGAGCGGCTTCAGGTGCAGGAGACGCGCACCGCGGAGCTCGATCAGAAAAAAGTGGAATCATCGCAAAAAATGCCCCTGCAAGTGACCGGAATGCTGCTGTTTAACGCGTTCGACAACGGAACCTATTCGGGAAGTTCGTTGCCCGATCCGGTGACGGCGAGCACCACGCCGGGAGACCGCTACGCCGGGGCGACGTTTCGCCAGACGGTTCTTGGCCTGACATATTCGGGTCCGCAACTGCCGCTGGGGGGAACGGTCTCCGGATCGGTGTACATGGATTTTTTCGGCGGCGCGCCGGCGCCGGGGGGCAACTTTTTCCGCCTGCGCCTGGCGACCGTCAATTTGAATTGGAAAAACACCACCATCACCGTCGGGCAGGATAAGCCGATCATTTCGCCGCGCGAGCCAGTCTCGCTCGCCGAAGTCGGCGTTTCGCCGTTGACCGGGGCGGGAAATCTGTGGCAATGGGAACCGCAGGTGCGGGTCGAACAGCGCTTCCATTTGACGGATCAGACGCAGATTGTGGCGCAAGGCGGAGTTTACATGTCCGATGAAGGCGCGAACGTAATTCAAACGCAATATGCGGGCACGCTGGAGCAATGGCGGCCGGCTTATCAAGGCCGCGTCGAATTCGCCTATACGCCAGGAACGATGCGCTTCGAGATTGCGCCGGGATACTCCGCGAGCACGACGCACGTGATCGGCCAGCCGGTGGATTCGCGTGTGGCCTCGTTAGATTGGCTGGTGCGGCCGTCGAAATGGTGGGATTTCACGGGCGAGTGGTTCGGCGGCAGAAACTTCGCGGGCCTCGGCAGCCTGCGCCAGGGATTCACCATTTTATCCCCCGGCGAAGTGATTCCAGTCCATGGATATGGCGCGTGGGGACAGATCACGCTGAACGCGACGCCGCGCTGGTCGTTTCACTTTTTCGGAGGAGAAGAGGACGATCGCGCGCGGGATCTCGCTGGAAACGCGATTTCGCGTAACTTGATCTACGGGGCGAACACGATTTACAAACTGGCTCCGAATGTTCTAACCGCGTTTGAGATTTCGCAGGTGCGAACGGCTTATCTGATTTACGGTCTGCGTCAGAATAATCATTATGATCTCGCGTTGGCTTATTTGTTTTAGCCTGTCGCTGGCGGGAACAGCGGCGGCCGCGACCATATCCGGAAAAATCGTGCTGCGCGATTCGCGCGTCGACAACGTGAAAAAGCGCGGCGACTACTCCGGCGTGGTGATTTCGCTGACGCCGGTGGACCGGACCTTCACGCCCGTTTCGGCCCGCCATTCCCGGATGCTGCAAAAGGACAAGACCTTTACGCCGCACGTTTTGCCGATTCTCGCCGGCTCCGTTGTCGATTTTCCGAACGCCGATCCGATTTTTCACAGCGCGTTTTCGAGTTATAGCGGACAGATTTTTGATGTCGGTCTTTACCCGCCGGGAGAGAATCGAGCGGTGCGTTTCATCCGGCCGGGAATCGTGCGGGTGTTTTGCAACATTCATCCCGCGATGAGCGCGGTGATCGTGGTGCTGACCACGCCCTACTTTGCCACTACGCAGAAGGACGGCAGCTTTCGCATTGCTGCGCCTGCCGGTGAATACGATCTGAACGTTTTTCACGAACGGGCCACCGACGCGACGCTCCATTCGCTGGCCCAGCGGATTACCGTGGAAAAGCCGGCGCTCGAGTTGAACGCGATGGTGATTTCCGAGTCGGGTTACGTGGCGGGACCGCACAAAAATAAATACGGCAAGGATTATCCGCCGGGAGCGGGCGATGACGCAGTTTATCCCGGCGCGCGAAAATGACGCCCCCGCGCCGATCGCTGCTGTGGAAAATCCTGCTGGCGACCACCCTGACCGTTACGGTGGTGCTGGCATTCACGGCATGGCTGTTGCGTGATCAGATGGTGAAGGCGTTGACGCGCGACCTCGAAGCGTCGCTGCGCGGCGGTTTCGCGGCTTACGATTCCTCCTGGAAATCGCGTGCCGATAATCTCCGCTCGGTCAGCATGGTATTAAGCACCATGTCCGATGTGCGCGCGGCCTTCCAGACCAACGACCGCGCAACCATCCGCGATACCGCCGGTGAGATCTGGTCCAAGATTTCGCGCTCCGGCGCGATTTTCCTGGTCACCGATCCGCAGGGCAAGGTGATCGCGTCGCTGGGCGGCAATCCGATCAAAGCCGGCGATCTCGATATTGTGCGCGCGGCTTCGCGCCGTTTCCCCGAGCAGGTGGAGGGTTTCTCAGTTGAGGATGGCGCTCTATATGACCTGGTGATCACGCCGGTGTATGTGCAGACGAACACGGTTCCCGGTTTGCTAAATGTGCTGGTGGCGGGATTTCTGGTCGATCAGTCGGTGGCCGAGGACTTGAAACAGAAAACGGGCGCCAGCGATTTTATTTTTCGCGCTCCCGGCGCGGCCGTCGTCTCCACCATGTCCCCGGAACAAACAACGGAGCTGTTGTCGCAGCCGCTGCGCGCCGGATTGCAGCGCTTCGAATCCCCGCTGGATGTCGAGGCGCTCAGCAACGCGCTCACCGACATCGATGGGCATCCCTGCGGCGACCTGCTGATCGTCCGCAGCTACGCGCCGGTGCAAAGCACGGTTAGCCGCTTCGAGCGGCGGCTTTTCTGGATGTGGGGAACCGCGATCGTGGTGGCCGGTTTGGTGAGTTACCTGATTGCGCGGCGAATTCTTCGTCCGGTGAAGGAACTGGATGAGGCCGCGGCGCGAATCGCCAGCCAGGATTATTCGGCGCGCGTGCCCGAATCGGGCAGCGATGAATTGGGACGGCTGGCGCGAACCTTCAACCAGATGAGCGCTTCGATCCAGGACGCGCGCGACGAACTGATCCGGCAGGAGCGCATCAATACCATCGCGCGGCTGGCGACCTCGATCGTTCACGACCTGCGCAATCCGCTGGCGGCGATTTATGGCGGCGCGGAAATGATGATCGACGGCGAGTTGAATGAGCGGCAGATGCGCCGCCTCGCACAGAACATTTATCGCTCTTCGCGCGTGATCAAGGATCTTCTTCAGGAGCTTTCCGATGTTTCGCGCGGGCGCATCCAGGCGGCCGAGGGTTGCAGTTTGAGCGAAGTGGTGGGCGCGGCGGTGGAGGCGCAGCGGCCTCTGGCCGAGCAGCAGAACGTGAAAATCGAGTTGAATATCGATCCCGCCATCGAGCTTCCTCTGGAACGCGCGCGCGTCGAACGGGTGTTCGTTAACCTGCTGAACAATGCGCTCGAAGCGATGCCGGACGGCGGCGCGATCACGCTGGGCGCGCAGTGCAAGGCGGATCAGGTGGTGGTGCGTGTTTCTGATACGGGACCCGGCATTCCGCCGGAAATTCGCGATCGTCTGTTCCAGCCGTTCGTTACGGCGGGAAAAAACGGGCTCGGGCTGGGACTGGCGTTGTCGCGGCAAACGGTTCTGGCTCATGGCGGCGAACTATGGGTAGAGAATGGGGCGCATCGCGGCGCGTGCTTCTGCGTGCGGCTTCCGCTGTCCGCTGAAGCACGCTGAGCTGTCTAGATTTTCGAGCGCAACAACTCCTCGGCCGCGAACGGATCTGAAAAAATCAGCCGCACAGCGGGTTTTTCGAGCAGCCGTTCGAGTGCGGCCCGCTGCTCGGATCGCAGGCAAGAATCGCCCAGCAAGATCCATTCGCCGAGCAGGTTTCTTGCCTGATCGATGGCAACGGGTTCCATCGCAGGCTTGCCGATGGATGCGACGCGGTTCAGGAGAACGATGAGACCGGGCTGCGCCTGAAGCGCGATTCGCACGCCCAGATTGCGCGGATCTAACTCCAGATCGCGTTTGCCGTTCGGCCGGATGGAGGTGCGGTATCGCGTGAGTTCGGGGAAAATTCTTTTTGCGGAAGATCGAAAACGGATCGAAAAAGGGCGGCCGATGATGGCCGGCGGGATGGTTCGACGAACCAGGTGCGCCGCGTCTCCGGTCACAAACGACCATCCCCGTTTCGCGCACGCATAGGCGAGACAGGTTTTTCCCGCTCCGGAAGCGCCGCACAACAGCACCGCCGAATTTTCGAGCGCGACGCAGGCGGCATGAATCATCGTGAAGTGGCGGATGCCGAGAAGCGCGTAGGCGATCGGCTCCAGAAAATAGTATGCGAACCACGGCCCGCGGCGCGTGAGATCGGCGCTGACGCGGATCACGCCAACGCCGCCGTTCAGATCGGCGACGCCGGAGTTTTCCGGGCCTTGGGTGATGGTGATGGAGCGTGCCTCATACTCGATGGACGGAAGACGCGTCGCTGTACGGCCATCGAACACTTCGATGGTGAGTGGCACCGGCGCGGACTGCGCGAGTGGCGGAAACTCGTCCCACAAATTCGCCGCAACCGCGAGCACGTCCGCGGAGTTCGTGGAGATCTCCAACGCGTGGCCCATCGGGAACCAGACGCGTCTAATAGGGTGCTGAAAAAGGGGACAGACTGCTCTGTCCACGGCTATGGTCGCACGCGGCATGAATAACTTACGGGCGGGGACAGAGTAGTCCGTCCCCTTTCTTGAGCACCCTGCTAAGCAGCGCGGACGCAGTGTTTTCCGCCATCGCCCAGCACGCGCCTCAGCTTGCGTTTCGCGTTAACCAGATACGCTTTCGCGCCGCTCGGATTGGACAGCATCAACTCCCGCGTGATCGCGTCGAGCGTGATCTCCTGCCCGTAATGCAGCGCCATCACCCGTTTTTCGAGAGCGGTCAACGTTCGATCGATCACGCCCCACAGGCGTTCAGAACTCTGGGTGCGCTCGACCCCGGCGTGCACGTCGCCGGATTGGTCCACCAGTTCGAGCGGCAGCGAGTGGCTTCTTCCAAGCGGGTCGGAATCGAGCCGGCGCATGCTGTTTAAACAATGATTGCGGGCAATCGTGTACAGCCAGGTTGAGACTCGCGCGCTTCCGCGATACGTCTGGCGATAGCGATACGCGCGCAGAAAAATTTCCTGGGCGAGATCCAGGCTTCGTTCGGGGTTTCTGGTAATCCGGGAGCACCACGACGAAACCCGCGAATGATACCGGCGGAAAAACTCGCCGAATAATTCTTCAGCCCGTTGCGGCTGCGCGGCGGACCCTAACAAGATCATCAATCGCTGATCGTCAAGCGCCGCCAGATTTTCTTTCGCTTCGCGATTCCACATGCCTCATGGTAAGGAGCGGAGGCTGGTCCAGTTGTGTGGATTTGGTAAACACGTTGTGAATTTTGCGGCGGAATCGCGCTTCAAAGCGCTGCTCGGAAAAATGGGACGCGCGCGCCATCAGGAACGCGGGTTCGAAAGCGTGCGCGGCGGCTTCGAACCGGCAAATGGCGTCCTCGATCGATTCTTCATAAAGAATTCCGCACCCGTCCTGAACGATTTCGACGGCCCCGCCGCGCGCGAGCGCGATTACCGGCTTGCCGCTGGCGAGCGCTTCCACCATGGCGATCCCGAAATCCTCTTCGCCCGGGACGACCAGCGCGGTGGATTGCGCGTAGAGGTCGCGCAATTGCGCTTCGGGAACGCGGCCGCAAAATTCGATGTTGCGCGCGGCGAGCCGCTTCAGCGATTTGTATTCAGGGCCGAGGCCGACGATTTTCAATTTTCGTCCGGATCGGGCGAATGCGCGGACCGCGGCGTCCACGCGTTTGTAAGCGACCATCTCGGAAACAATCAGGTAGTAATCGCGCGGCGGTTCGCAGCGGAATGAGTCCACTGTCACCGGCGGATAAATCACCGAGGCTCGACGGCGCCATGTTTTCCAGATCCGGAGCTGAACATTCCTGCTGTTGGCGATGAAGGTATCGACGCGGGCCGCGCTCGAGTAGTCCCAAACGCGCAAATAGTTGGCGAACAGTGAATAAAACAGGCGCGCGACGGGGTGACTCTCTTGGCGATACTCGGCGGAAAGCTCCCATAAGTAGCGCATCGGCGTGTGGCAGTAACAGATATGCCGCGCTCGCGCGGACGTGATGACGCCCTTGGCGGGGCCGGATTCGCTGCTGATGACCAGATCGTAATCATGCAGGTCAAAATTCTCGAGCGCAATCGGCATCAGCGGCAGCAGCGAGCGGTAGAACCGGCGCAACGGGTTCAACGCGGAGACGTGAACTTTACGCGAACGAATGAACGGCGATACCGAATCCGGATCGTAGAACAACGTGAAGATATCGGCGCCGGGAAAAATCCGGCAGAGCGCTTCCAGCACTTTTTCGCCGCCGCGCCGTCCGACCAGCCAATAGTGAACCAGTGCCACTCGCATACCGTTTCAATACGCGCCCTCGCCGCGCAGCACGCGGGGGAGGGTCTTGATCAAAAGTGCCAGAAGAAGTCGCGGCGAGGCGCGGCGCACCAGCCACAGGTCCAGGCGCCGGCGCTGCGCGTAGCTTAGCCGGTTCCGCCCCATCACCTGCCACAAGCCCGTGAGTCCAGGACGAAGCGCGAGCACCTCCGCTGCGCAGTCTCGGTAATGAAGATTCAGTTCAGCGCGAGTGATCGGCCGAGGGCCGACAAACGACATTTTGCCGCAGATGATGTGCGCGAGCTGAGGAATTTCATCAAGCGAGTAGCGGCGGCACCAGGCGGCGAACTGGCCGGCGACGCGATCGTCGTTTTCGGTTTTGACGAAATGATCCATCTCCGGCAGATCCTCGATGGCGAACCGTGGACCGGAGCCGGTCCCGGTGCTCCACATGGTGCGAAATTTCAGAACGCGAAGCTCTTCTCCTTTCCATCCGACACGGCGATGCCGGACCAACGGCGACCGGCGCGAAAGGGACAAGATGATCAACCCGATGATCGTCGCGGCGGGCGCCAGCAGGACGGCGAGCATCGCGGCGAAAAACGGCTCGATTCTATAAAACAGCCGCAGCGAACCCGCCGGATCGCGCCGTTCGAGACCGAGCTCCACAGAATGGGCTACCAGATTTCCCACGTTTTCTTAGACCCGCGTCGATTGCATCGCGGAACACGGCTTGAAATTGTTCCGGTGGCGCCTGCGCAGGTGTCCTAACGAATAGGAGCTTCCGAATTCGTTGCGACGCACTCGTTCAAAAAAAATCGTTTTTTTCTTTCCCGCCTTTTCGAGCCAGGAAGCAACGGCGCCGCTGGGCATCCTCGCGGTGGCCACTCCGCTGCTTCGCGCCGGTTATGAAGTTCGGCTGATCGACTCGACGATTACGCCAAATTTTAAGAAAGCGGTTCTCGATGAGCTGGCCGACGCGTTGTGTCTGGCGGTTTCGCTGGTGACCGGTCCGATGATTCGTGAAACGGTGGAGATCGCGCGCGCGAGCAAACAACTTTATCCGGAAACGCCGGTGGTTCTCGGCGGATGGCATCCTTCGCTGCTGCCGGACCAGACGCTGGCGGCGGAATTCGTCGATATTGTCGTCAAAGGTCAAGGCGAAGACGCGCTGCTCGAAATCGTGCGGCGGATCGAAGCCGGCCAATCGATGCGCGGCCTCGAAGGAGTGGCATACAAAGAGGATGGCCGACTGATCTTCAATCCGCCGCGCGCGCTGCGGCCGATCGCCGAAATGCCTCCGAAGGCTTATCATCTGGCCGATTTCGACGCTTATGAGCGCGTGTGCGGACGGCGCTGGGCCATGTACACGTCAAGCCTCGCCTGTCCGTACAATTGCGCCTATTGCACCAACGCCGGAGTTTACGGGCGCAAGTGGAACGCGCTTCCGGCCGGGCAGGTGACCGAAGAGACGACGGATCTGGTGCGCCGCTACCAGCTTCGGTTGCTGTGGGTGGTCGATGACAATTTTCTGGTCGACCTGGACCGCGCGCTGGCGATCGCCGAGGGAATCGTGCGGCGCGGAGTGAAATTCGATTGGAGCATTCAGGCCACCACCAACCTGGTCGCGCGGCTCACGGTGGATGAATTGAAGTTGCTGCGGCGCGCGGGATTGTCGCAAGTCGCGCAGGGGGCCGACAGCGGCTCGCCCACGGTGATGAAGTTGATGAACAAGAATTTTCAAAACCTCGATACCATTCACACCGCCGCCGCCAGGTTGACGGCTGCCGGAATCCGGCCGTCGTTCAACGTCATTTTTGCGTTTCCGGGCGAGGGCGAAAAAGAGCGGCGCGAAACCATCCGGTTCATCATGAACGTCTGCCGGCGATATCCGGGCGCCGAATTCTGGACCAATATTTTCACGCCTTATCCTGGCGCGCCGGTAATGGAACGCGCCTTCGAGCTCGGCATCGACGTGCCAAAAACCTTTGAAGGCTGGGCTGATTTTTTCCCGCGCTACACCACGCTGCCGTGGCTCAAAGGACGCGCGCATCGGCGCGTGCAAACGATGCGCGATTACCTGCGCGTGGCATTTCATCGCGTGCCGATCGGGGTGCGGCATAAAAATTCGCTCGAAAGGCTGGTGTACAGCATGATCGCGATGCCCGCGCGGTGGCGTCTGGACCACGATTTTTACGCGCTTCCATTGGAGCTGCACTTGAAGAACCGCGTGGACGCGTGGTTCACGCCGCTCAAGCCAAGCGTCGATGCGCATCGTTTGCAGGCGGAGCCGGTGACATGTTGAAGGCGAAGAAAGTTCTGCTGTTCCTGCCGCCGTATTCGGGGAAGCTGTTGGGTCCGCCGCTCGGATTGCTGAGTCTGGCGGGATCGCTGCGCGAAGCGGGTTACGAACCGCGCATCATCGATGGCGCGCTGCGCCGCGACTACCTGGATTTGATCCGCGGCGAAATCAGGGACGCGGCCTGTTTCGGCGTATCGCTGCTGACCGGTCCGATGATTCGCGACGCGATCGAGGCGAGCCGGATGGTCCGCCGGCTGCGGCCCGATCTGCCGATCATTTACGGCGGATGGCATCCCACCCTGTGCAGCGGCGAAACGCTGCGCGAGCCGTTCGTCGATATCGTCGTGCGGCATCAGGGCGAGACCACGCTGGTCGAAATTCTTCGCGCGTTCGATAGCGGTGAGCCTCTGGATCTTGTGGCCGGATGCTGGTTCAAACGCGACGGCCGGATTCACTCCACGGCGGATCGTCCGGCGAAGCCTTTGGGTTCTCTGCCCGCTCCCGCATGGGATCTCGCCGATCTGAACGCTTATCAACGGGCGACCGGCGTGCGCAAGCTGCCCTATGCAACCAGCGTGGGCTGTCCCTACGCCTGCAATTACTGCACGGACATGGTTTTCTACAACCGGCGATTCAACGCGTATGGCGCGGAACACGCCGCCGACGAAATGGCCGGACTGGTGCGGCGCCACCGGCTGACGGAGATCGCGCTGGTCGATTCGAATTTTCTAGTGGATATTCGCCGGGCAACGGCGATCGCGCGAGGTCTGCTCGATCGAGGCGTGCGCGTCCGCTGGACGTTTCAGGCGTCTACCGATTTGCTTTGCCGCATGTCCGATGACGACGTCGCGCTGCTCGCCGAAAGCGGCGTGGTGCATATCGGGTTCGGAACGGAATCGGGATCGGCTGAAGTGCTGCGGCTGATGAACAAACGGCACCAGCACATTCCTGAAATGCGCGAGGCCGCGCGGAAATGCGCGCGCGCGGGAATTCGCGTGACCTTCAATCTGATTTTTGGCTATCCGGGCGAGCAGGAAGCTCACCGGCGCGAAACGCTGCGGGTGATGGGCGAAATCGGAAGCGAATTCGACAACGTCGGATTTTCTCCAAACATGTTTACGCCCTATCCCGGGATTCCCATCTGGCCGGAGCTGCGCGCCCGGGGTTTGAGCGAACCCGATTCGCTGGCCGCGTGGGCCGAAATCGACCTTGGCGTGACGCGTCTTCCCTGGTTGAGCGGGGCGGGATTCAAGCGCCTGGAGCGCAGCATCGAATATCTCCTGCTGGACGCGAGCCTGAACCAGCAGCGGCGCAGAATGCGTTCGGCCCCGGCGCGCTGGTTGATGAACCTTTTGCGCAAGCCGGTGCATTGGCGGCTGTGCAATTCCTGTTTCGGCTGTCCCGTCGAACTTTGGCTGGGGATGGTTCGGGAGTGGCTGGCGGTGCGGCGTTCGCTGCTCACCGGTCAGCCGCTGAGTCTGGAGCTGAGCCGGAACGGGTGAATCCGATGCGCCGCGTACTGCTCACGCACAGTAATCATCTTTATTCCGACCCCAAGCAGGTCGAGAAGATGCAGCCGTATCCGCCGCTCGGAACGATTCTTGCCGCGGCGGTGCTGCGGGCCAATGGCATCGCGGTGTATTTGTTCGACTCGACGTTTGCATCTTCCGAGTCCGCGTTTCGCTGTGCCATCGCCCGCGTGAAACCGGACCTAGTCGCCGTCTGCGAAGACGACTTCAACTTCCTTTCGAAAATGTGTCTGACGCGAAACCGCGAACTGGCTTTTCGCTGGGCGCGAACTTCCGCCGATCAAGGAATTCCTTGCGTGGCGCACGGCTCGGACGCGTCAGATCGAGCCTGCGCGTATCTCGACGCGGGCTTTAACGCGGTTCTCATCGGCGAACCGGAGCAGAGCCTGCTCGACATCGCACAAGGCCGATGCCCCAGTGAGATTGACGGCCTGATCTGGCGCGATGAAAACAACACCTACCGCAATCGTCCCCGCGCACCGCTGCCCGATCTCGATCTGCTGCCTGCGCCGGCCTGGGACCTGGTCGACGTGGAAGCGTATCGCGCCGCGTGGAAAGAACGGCACGGATATTTTTCGCTGAATCTCGCTTCCAGCCGCGGTTGTCCGTACCGCTGCAACTGGTGCGCCAAACCGATCTACGGCAATCGCTATCGGGCGCGACCGGCGAAGTCGGTCGCCGAGGAGATGCTGCACCTCAAACGCGAATACGCTCCGGACCGGATCTGGTTCGCCGATGATATTTTCGCTCTGTCGGCGCGCTGGACGCGGGACTTCGCCAAGGAAGTGGAACGGCTGGGCGCGGCGATTCCGTTCAAGATGCAGTCGCGCTGCGATCTGATGGCGCGGGAGACGGTCGCCGCGCTGCGGCGCTCCGGATGCGAGGAGGTGTGGATGGGCGCGGAATCGGGGTCCCGGCGCGTGCTCGACCGAATGGAGAAGGACCTGGCGGTCGAAGAGATTTATGCGGCGCGCGACAATCTTCGCCGGCACGGAATTCGCGCGTGCTTCTTTCTGCAATTCGGTTACGCCGGCGAAACGTGGAACGATATCGAAGCGACCATCCGGATGGTGCGCGAAACCTCGCCCGATGACGTCGGCATTTCGGTTTCTTATCCGCTGCCGGGCACGAAATTTCACCAGATCGTTTCGTCGCGGATGGGGGCGAAGGCGAACTGGGACCACAGCGCCGACCTTTCAATCATGTTTCGCGGCGCTTTTTCGACGGAATTTTACCGCGCGCTGGCGGACGCGCTGCATCTCGAAATTCGCGGCGGCGCGGACCGCTTTGCGGCGTGGTCACGCGTGGAACAACTGCGGCTGGAAGCGGTGGCGTGATGAGACTTCTGCTCACGCACGGCTATTTTCTCGCCGAGGACGCAAAGGAGCGCGAGATCCTGAAGCCGTATCCGCCGTTGGGAATTCTTTATCTCTCCTCGCATCTGAAAGCGCTCGGATTCGAGGTTGAAGTTTATGATTCGACGTTCGGCTCGCGCCAGGAACTGTTCGGTATTTTAGACGCGGCGCCACGCGGCGTCGTCGGGATCTACGGAAACCTGCTGACGCGCGCCAATGTGCTGGCGATCGCGGAACGCGCGCACGCGGGCGGCTGGATGGTGATGCTGGGAGGGCCTGAGCCGGCCAATTACGCGGAAGAATTTCTCGATGCCGGCGCGGATCTGATCGTCGAAGGCGAAGGCGAAAAAACGGTCGAGCGGCTGATGCGAGCCGGTTTCGATCGGGCGGCGTGGGCTGCGATTCCCGGGCTGGCCTTCCGGTCGGACGGCCGCACCATCAGGACCGGTTCCGCGGATCTGATTCGCGATCTGGACGCGCAGCCGTGGCCGGATCGCGGACAGGTGGACATCGCGCGCTATTTGCGGACGTGGCGCTCGCGGCACGGCAGGGGATCGCTTTCAGTGATCACGGCCCGCGGCTGTCCTTATAAATGCGCGTGGTGCAGCCACTCGGTTTATGGCCACACGCACCGCCGCCGGTCGCCGGTCGCGGTGGTGGATGAAATCGAATCGCTGCTGGAGCAATATCGCCCCGACATGCTGTGGATCGCCGACGATGTGTTCACCATTCATCACGGCTGGCTGGATCGATACGCGGAGGAGATGAAGCGGCGCGGGTTGAAAATTCCGTTCGAGTGCATCACCCGCGCGGACCGTTTGAATGAAGTTGCCGCTGGCGTCCTTGCTGAGCTGGGATGCATGCGCGTGTGGATCGGATCGGAAAGCGGGTCGCAAAAAATCCTCGACGCGATGCAGCGGGGGGTTACGGCGGAGCAGGTGCGCTCAGCCGTGGCCCTTCTGAAGACCAGCGGAATCGAAACGGGGATGTTCCTGATGTGGGGATACGAAGGTGAAGAAATCGGCGACGTGGAAGCGACCATCGAACACGTAAAACGCTGCCGGCCGGATGTGTTTTTCACAACGGTCGCCTATCCCATCAAAGGAACTCCCTATTTCGATCGCGTGCGAGCGAAGCTGGTGAACGTCTCCGCGTGGCGCGAATCGACGGACCGCGATTGCAAAATCCGCGGCCGGCATTCGCGGCGATTCTATCAATGCGCCGATGAGCTTCTGCGCGCCGAGATGGGAACCGATACGGCGCGCATCCTCGTGGCCCGGCAGGCGCTGGAGGGCTCGATGCACGAGGTGGAAGCATGACGGCGGCCCGGATGTTCGATGGTTTTGCCGCGGATTACGACCGCGTGTGGACCCATTCCGCCGTTGGCCGGCTGCAACGCGAAGCCTTTTGGACGAAGGCTCGCCGGTATTTCGAAAAGGGCGGGCGGGTGCTCGACATCGGCTGCGGCAGCGGTGAAGACGCAGTTCGATTAAGCGCCGCGGGCCTGCGCGTTACGGCGATAGACGTTTCACCGTCGATGGTGCGGCTGGCGCGGTCGCGCGGCGTGGAGGCTCGCGTTCTCGCGGCGGAAGAACTCGCGCGGATCGAGGACCGCTTCGATGTCGTGATGTCTAATTTCGGCGCGTTGAATTGCGTCCGGCGCCTGTCCGCGATTCGCGAGCCTCTGGCCAAAATCGTGAAGCCGGGCGGCTACGCGATTTTCTGTCTTCTCGGCAGGTTCTGTTTATGGGAAGCGGCGTGGTTTCTGCTGAACGGCGAGGCGTCGAAAGCGGTTCGCCGATGGAGCGGGGAAAGCGTGCGCGAGGGATGGGCGGTGCGCTATCCGCGCGTTCGTGAGATTCGCAGCGATCTGAGGCCTCAATTTACGCTGGTCGAGCAGTGCGGAATCGGCGTGCTCCTTCCGCCGTCATACGTCTCGAAGCTTCCGGCCAGAGTTTTGAATTTCGCCGCATGCGTGGATTCGCGAATTGGCGGCGTCCGCGGATTTCGCGCGCTGGGCGATCACCGGCTGCTGATCTTCAGGCGGAGCGCTTTATGAATCGAGCGCTGCGGCGAACCTTCCTGGAGCAATACGCCATCATCCGGCACGCGGAAGGACGCGGGTCGAGCCACGGCGCCTACTACCGCGCGCTGCCGTATGCGGACTTGAGCGGACGCAACTCCGGTCAATGGCGGATTCGCGCGCGCAGTTTCGATTATTTTCTCCGCCGCGTGCTTGCGCCCCTTGAAAAGAGCCTGCGCCGGCCGCTGGATCTGCTCGATCTCGGGGCTGGGAACGGCTGGATGTCGTGGCGGCTGGCCGGGCGCGGGCATCGCGTCGTCGCGGCGGATATTTTTACGGATGATCGCGACGGGCTGGGAGCGATTCGCAAATATGCGCGGCTGAATGCGGTCGCCGCCGATTTCGATCAGCTCCCGTTTGGCGCGGGACGCTTCGACGCGGCGATTTATAACGCGTCACTGCATTATTCGCCGGATTATCGCCGCACGCTCGCGGAAGCGGTTCGTTGTCTGCGCCCTTCCGGCACAATCGTGATTCTCGACTCGCCGGTTTACGCGCAGGCCGGGCATGGCGAAAGGATGCGGCGGGAGCGGCAAGCGCTTTTCGAGCGGACTTATGGTTTTCGCTCCGCAGCGCTCGGGAGCATCGAATATCTGGATCGTGCGATGCTGGGCCGGCTTTCGCGCGATCTGCAAATCGAGTTGCGTTGGAGCCAGCCGTGGTATGGCTGGCGATGGGCGATGCGGCCAGTGATCGCTCGGATCCGCGGTCGCCGGCCGCCGTCCAGATTTTTGGTGATCTCAGGCAGCCTGCTATGATCGTCCTGCTTCATCCCCGCTCCACCAAACCGAAGAACCGGCGTTTCCCGTTGTCGATTCTTTCGATCGCGGCGGCGCTGGAAGGGCACGAGGATTACGTCATCATCGATGGCAATCTGGACCCGAATCCCGGCGAAACGCTGGAGCGAATCGCCGCGGAGCATTCGATCGAGCTGCTGGCGGTTTCCGTCATGCCGGGCCCGCAGATGGTTTCGGCGATTCCGCTGTCGAAGGTGTTTCGCCGGCGCCATCCGCGCGTTCCGATTGTTTGGGGCGGATATTTTCCATCGCTCTATGCCACCGCGACGCTGAACGCGCCGTACGTCGATTTCGCGGTTCGCGGACCGGGAGTGGACGCAATCACGGAATTGCTGGCGGCGCTTCGCACCACGAAATCCTTCGCGGCGATTCGCGGTCTGTCGTGGAAAGACGAGTTCGGGTTTCATCGCCACAATGCCGACCGTCCGCTCGGTTCGCCGAACGATTTTCCGATTCTTCCCTATCATCGCCTGGGCGCCGTCGAAAAATATGTTTTGCCGACGTTCCTCGGCCGCCGCACGGCGGTCCACCAGGCGAGCATGGGTTGCGCTTTCCGCTGCCGGTTCTGCGGCGTGGTTCCGGTGTTTCACGGCCGGCAGCGGGCCGAAGCTCCGGAACGCACCGCGCAAGTTCTGGCCGGTCTGCAACGGCGATATGGAATCGACGCGGCGCAATTTTACGACAACAATTTTTTTCTGAACGAAAGCCACACGCGGGAACTGGCGGAGCGTCTGCGGCCGCTGAATCTGCGCTGGTGGGCTGAAGGACGCGTCGATACCTTTCTCCGTTATTCGGATCAAACCCTGGCGGCGATCCGCGATTCGGGCGCGGCGATGATTTTTTTCGGCGCGGAGTCAGGGTCGGATGAAGTGCTCGAGCAGATGAACAAACGCATCACGGCACGTCAGACGCTGGAACTTGCCGGACGAATTCGCGAATACGGCATTATCCCGGAGTTTTCCTTCGTTTTCGGCAATCCCGGAGATCCCGAGCGGGACATGCGCGGCACCATCGATTTCATTCGCAAAATCAAACGTCTGAATCCGGTTGCCGAGATTATCGTGCAGCACTATGTTCCCACTCCGCATCCCGACGGCATGTTCGGCGACATCGATCGACAAATGCGATTCCCGTCGACACCGGAAGAATGGGCCGCGCGCCGTTGGTTTAATTTCACCGTGCGCAAGGATCCGCAGTTGCCGTGGCTGCCGCGGCGAGTCAAAAAGCGGATCGACAATTTCGAGCTGGTGATCAATTCGCGCTGGCCCACCGTGCAGGATATCCATCTGCCGCGGTGGGGACGCCGGCTGTTGCAGTCGCTGAGCAGCTGGCGTTATGCGCTGGGCTTTTACGAGTGTCCATTGGAACTGGCCTGGGCGCAGAAATTCCTGGCTCTTCGGAAACCACGATGGGAAAGCCTGTAGTGCAGTTATCGATTCGCGAAGGATACCGGCTGTGGGCCGCGAGCTACGATCAGGAGCCCAACCCGCTGCTCGCGCTCGAACAACGCGTCGCCCGTT
>Ga0335073_10003936_pt1 | contig 20713 bp, 17 predicted proteins | sample Lox_Sample_22_FD_207093 | JGI IMG/M metagenome (GOLD analysis project Ga0335073, IMG submission 207093) | Soil microbial communities from Loxahatchee National Wildlife Refuge, Florida, United States - Lox_Sample_2.2 | ecosystem: Environmental > Terrestrial > Soil > Wetlands | place: USA...
GCGACGTGCTCTTCTTCGTGGACAACATCTTCCGCTTCACGCAGGCGGGCTCCGAGGTGTCGGCGCTCCTCGGCCGCATCCCCTCCGCCGTGGGTTACCAGCCGACGCTCTCCACCGAGATGGGCGACCTGCAGGAAAGGATCACCTCCACCCAGAAGGGCTCCGTCACCTCGGTGCAGGCCATCTACGTGCCGGCCGACGACCTCACCGACCCCGCGCCCGCCACGACCTTCGCGCACCTCGACGCGACCACCGTGCTCTCGCGCGCCGTCTCCGAGCGCGGCATCTACCCCGCGGTGGATCCCCTCGACTCCACGAGCCGCATCCTCGACCCCCAGGTGCTGGGCGAGGAGCACTACCGCGTCGCGCGCTCGGTCCAGGAGCTCCTGCAGCAGTACAAGAACCTGCAGGACATCATCGCCATCCTCGGCATGGACGAGCTCTCCGAGGAGCAGAAGCTCGTCGTGTCGCGCGCCCGCAAGGTGGAGCGCTTCCTCTCGCAGCCGTTCTTCGTGGCCGAGGTCTTCACCGGCACCAAGGGGCAGTACGTGAAGCTCGCCGACACCATCCAGGGCTTCAAGCAGATCGTCGAGGGCAAGCACGACGCGCTCCCCGAGCAGGCGTTCTACATGGTCGGCACCATCGATCAGGCCATCGAGAAGGGCAAGAAGCTCCAGGGCTAGGCCATGGCCGCGGACCTCCTGCACGGCAAGCTCCAGCTGGACGTGGTCACGCCCGAGGCGCGCGTGCTGTCGCTCAGCTGCGACGAGGTCCGCGCGCCCGGCGCCGACGGCGGCTTCGGCGTGCGCCCGGGCCACACGCCGTTCATCACCACGCTCGCGCCCGGCGTGCTGACGGCGGTGTCGGGCGGCCGGGAAGATCGCTACGCCATCGCGGGCGGCTTCTGCGAGGTCGCCGAGAACCGCGTGACCGTCCTGGCGGAGTTCGCGCAGCACGCCGCCGAGATCGATCCCGCGGCCGCGATCAAGGAACACGACGAGGCCGTCAAGCGCATGCACGAGGCGCAGAACCGCGACGAGGCCGCCTTCCGCCGCGAGGCCGCGGTGGTCCGCCGCGCCGCCGCGCGCGTCGCCGCCACCCGTCACCGCAGCTGAGCCGCCATGATCGCCCTCCTCCGCCGCGGCGCCGTCGTCTTCCTCCTCGCCGGCGCCGCTTGTTCGGGCTCTCCGAGCGCGACCGACGGCGGCGTGGACGCGGGCGTGGACGCCGGCCTCGGCGAGCGCCAAGGTTGCCTCTCGGGCGCCGAGTACCCTTGCGACTGCGACGGTGGGCCCACGGGCGCGATGGAGTGCCTCGAGGACGGCGGCTTCGGCGCGTGCCAGTGCCCGCTGCCCCCGGGCGAGCCCGACGGCGGCGACGCGGGCTGAGAGCCGGCGTCTCAGCCGGTGATCGCCAGGGTCACCACGCCTGGCCGGCCCGGTGGGCCCGGTGGGCCGTCGGAGCCGTCGGATCCATCGGAGCCGTCGGAACCCGCGCTGCAGCCGGAGACGGTGTTCCCGTCTGCGTCGGTCGTGTCGGGGCCGGCCGGACCGCCCGAGCCGCCCTTGCCGCCCGGTCCACCGGCGCCGCCCTCGCCGCCAGGACCGGCTGCGCTCAGGACCGTCGCGCGCAGGAGCGCCAGCGCGTCCGCGCAGGGCGCGCCGCCGCAGAGCAGCGACACGGTCACGTTGCCGCCATTGCCCCCCGGGCCGCCCGGCCCCCCGGGACCGCCATCCTCCCCGTTGCTGCCGTCCTCGCACATCGCGCCGTCCGCGCCGTCGCTGCCCGCCGCGCCGGTGGCGCCGGTGTAGCCCCGTGCTCCGGCGCTCACCACGTGAAAGGCCGGCGCATCGGGCTGCTCGACGACGGCCAGGTAGGCGCCCCCTCCGCTCGAGGACACGTCGAAGATGAAGCGCGCCGGGTCGCGGTGATCGGCGACCACCGCGAGGGCCGGTCCGTCCGTGCCCGGTGCCGGCCCCGCGAGCACGAGGTCGGCGGGCCGCTCGTACCAGAGCGTCCACTGGAAGTCGGTGAGCGCCTTCCCACCCACGCTCACGGGGAGCACGAAGCGGTCGCGCATCTGCGCCAGGTTCACCGCGTCGCGCATGGTGAGGTCGTCCCGGAAGTGGAACGCGCCGCCGTGGTCGAGGTACGCCGTCGGGTTGTCGAGCGAGACGTCCTTCACGGCGATGCACGGCGTGACGTCGAGCGCCTCGCGCGGCTGGCAGAGCGTGACGGGGTGCGACACGCCCTGCACCTCGACGACGAGCACGCCCCGCAAGGAGACCTCCGGAAGCACCGATGCGCCGGGCCGGTCGCCGCTCCAGCCGAGCAGCGTCGCCTTCTGCGCGTAGACCTGCTGGCGCACGAGCACGCCGCGCATCGTCACCTTGGACGCATCGATCGAGGCGCGCAGCGCGGGGTGCGCCGCGAGCGAGAGGGGGTTGCTGCCCCGCTGCATCACCGCCGCCTCCACCGCGGCCGCGCCGGCCTTGACCTCGGGGAAGGTCGAGGCCGCGATGTGCAGGCGGATGACCCGCCGCGTGGCCTCGGTGCGCAAGGAGGCGTCCGGCAGGTGGGCGATGAGCAGCCGCAGCGTCGCCTCGTCGCCCGCGGCGAAGAGCGCGTCGATCCTCGGTACGTCCACCGGTGCCCCGTCCAGCCTCCCGTGCTCCAGGCCGTCGACCAGCAGGAGCTCGCTCGCGAGCGCCTCCGCCTTCGGGCCGAGCGCGTGGCGCGCGACGTCCTTCGCGAGCGCCACCTCCATCGCCGCGTCCACGGCGAAGTGGGTGGGCAGCTTCGCCTTTCGCTGCAGGTAGAGCTCCTGGATGGCGGCGGCGCGCGCTTGCAGCGCGGGCGAGCTCTCGAACTTCGCGTCGCGCAAGAGGTCGAGGTACGCGCCCGACACCGCGTCGAGGAAGGCGACGCCCGCCTCGATGGGCGCGCGGCCCATGAGCAGCGCCACGCAGCGCGCCCACAGGTCGGGCGGCACCGCGCCCTTCTCGAGGCCGGCCACGAGCGTGCGGCTCACCGCCGGCGTGCACGACGACAGATGTGGCCCCTTCGCGTGCACGTTGCACACGACCGGGCTCGCGTCCGGCTGCCCCAGGTACGCGACCAGCGCGCCGCCGGTGTCGTAGCGCGCGAGCTGCGCCGCGGTCATCGGCAGGGGGTAGGTGGTGGCGCAGCCGAAGGCGAGCGCGGCGAGGAAGAGCGCGGCGCGCCGGGGAGCGGGTGAAGGGGATCGAACCCTCGACATCAACCTTGGCAAGGTTGCACTCTACCGCTGAGTTACACCCGCGAGAGCGAGGGGGCTCATAGCGCGCCCTCTGCGGGGCGTCAAGCGCGGCGGGCCGGTGCCCTTGCCTCCCCGCGCGAGACGTGATGGAGCTGCCGGCATGAAAGCATGCTTCGCCGCGCTGGCCGCCAGCCTCGCCGCGTGCAGCGCGACCGGCGGCGGCAAGCTCTGCACCGCCGGCGCCACCCAGGCCTGCTCCGGCACGGCCGGCTGCAGCGGCGTCCAGACCTGCTCGGAGGACGGCACGGCCTGGGGCGGCTGCGCCTGCCTCGACGCGGGCGGCTGCACGCCGGGCGAGAGCCAGGGCTGCCAGGGACCGGCCGGCTGCCCCGGCCTGCAGACGTGCGCGTACGACGGCACCGGCTGGAGCGGCTGCAGCTGCACGACGCTCTGCCAGCCCAACGACACCGCGGCGTGCATCGAGGGCGACGCCGGCTGCCAGGGGACGGAGACCTGTACGGCCGACGGCACCAGCTGGGGCGCCTGCGTCTGCCAGCAGAGCACCCTCTGCTCCCCCTTCGCCGAGCAGTCGTGCGCCATCGGGCCGCCCTGCTTCCAGGTGTGCGCAGCCGACGGCTCGGCGTGGGGCAGCTGCAGCTGCGTGTGCACGCCCGGAGCCGCCTCGTCGTGCACGGGCGCCAATGGCTGCGCCGGGACGCAGCTCTGCACGTCCGGCGGCACCGGCTGGGGCACGTGCAGCTGCGACGAGACCAACTGCCAGCCCGATTCGACGCAGAGCTGCACCGGGGCCGGCGGCTGCGCCGGCACGCGCAGCTGCCCCGCGAGCGGCGTGAAGTGGGGCGCCTGCCAGTGCAATGGCGGCGACGTCGGCGCGCTCGACTTCTCGTGGACCCTCGGCGCGGCCGGCGCCTGCGAGCCGGCGGGCGTCGCCTACGTGGAGCTGTCGGCCGCGGACGCGGGCGCCCTGTTCCCCTGTCGGGCCGCCGACGCGACGCAGACGGGTGCCCTGGCTGGCGTGCCGGCCGGCGCGACCGCCTACCAGGCGGCCGGCGAGGCCGCGGCGCAGACCGCCGTTTACCAGGCGCAGGGGAGCGCCACCGTCCAGGCGGGCGGCAGCGCCCCGGTCTCGGCCACGCTCGCCGCAGTGCCGGGCGCCCTCGGCGCGAGCCAGCTCACGTTCCAGTGGACGTTCGGAGGTCAAAGCTGCGCCACGGCCGGCGTGTCGCAGGTCACCCTCACGGTCAGCGCCCCGGGCGATCCGAGCGCGCCCGACCAGGCCGTCCTGCCCTGCACGGACGGCGCGGGCGCCGACGGCACCGCCGTGGCCGGGCTGGCCGCGGGCAGCTACCCCTTCGTCGTGGCCGCCACCGGCGCGAGCGCCACGTACCACGGCAGCGGCACGGTCCACGTGGACGGCCTCCCCGCGGACGCCCTGGCCGTGGACGTCCCGCTCGCGAGCGAGGCCTCCGCCACCGGCAGTCTCGCGATCACCTGGACCCTCGGCGCGCCCTGCGCCGACGGCGGCGTCGATCACGTGCACGTGTTCCTCGTCGACCCACAGGGTGCGATCGCCAGCGACGCCACCGGCGCGACCACCGAGCAGACGCTCGCGTGCGGCGACGCGGCCGGCGCCGTCTACGGGACGCTCCTGCCGGGCGGCTACTTCGTCGACGTGCAGGGGCTCGGCGGCGGCGCCGTGATCTCGCAATCGCTCGGCACGCAGGTGGCCGTGCTCGCGGGCGGCGACGTCACCCTGTCGGTCGCCGGCGCGCCGCTGCCGTAGCGCGGCGCATTGCGCGCGGCGGCGCGCGCGTTGTAGACCGGTCGGCGCTCGCCCACCGAGGGGTTCCCCATGCCGCGCTTCACCGCCGTCTGCCTCAGCGTCCTCGCGCTCGCCGCCTGCTCCGGCGGATCGAACGGACCCGACGGCGGGAGCACCACCGGCGGCGCCGCGTCCAGCAGCGGCGCGGGCGCGGGCAGCAGTACCGGCAGGGCGGCGAGCAGCGGCGGCACCGCCGCGACCACGGGCACGGGCGGAAGCAGCGGCGGCGCCTCGACCGGCGCGGGCAGCACCGGCGGCGCGCCTTCGTGCGTCGCGGGCACGGCGTGCACGCTCGACGGCGGCGGCGCGGGCAGCTGCTGCGAGGGGCGCTGCAGCGACGTCGCGAGCGATCCCATGAACTGCGGCGGCTGCGGCTTCCCCTGCAGCGGGAAGCAGAGCTGCTCGGCCGGCGCGTGCCTCGACGGCGATTGCGCCACGGGCCTGCCGGGCGACAGCTGCGTGCTCCCCGGCGGCGGCGCCGGCAACTGCTGCCGCGGCGCGTGCGTTGGATCCGTCGCCGACGACCGCGACTGCGGCGGCTGCGGTCTCGTCTGCCCCGCCGGCAGCGCCTGCACCGCCAGCGGCTGCGCCGACGACGCGGGCAACGCCGCCTTCGGCTGCGGCGCCGGCTGTCCCGCGGGCACCACCTGCCTGCCCGAGCAGTCGCTCTGCGTCGCGACGGCCTGCGGCGACGGCGGCGTCTTCTGCGCGCTGCCGACCGGCGGCCTCGGCGCCTGCTGCGGCGGCGGCTGCGCCGACGTCCTCGGCGATCCCGCGAACTGCGGCGGCTGCGGCGTCGCCTGCCCCGCGGGCCAGGTCTGCCAGCTCGGCGCCTGCGTCCTGCCGGTCGCCTGCGGCGGCGCCAACCAGGGCGGCGCCTGCGCGCTGCCGAGCGGCCGCGCCGGGCTCTGCTGCGGCGACGCCTGCGTCGACGGCTACGCCGACCCGGCGAACTGCGGCGGCTGTGGCCTGCTCTGCCCGCCGGGCACCACCTGCGTGCAGGGCGGCTTCTCGAACGGCGGCGGCTGCCTCCTCCCCGACGCCGGCAGCGGCTGCTCGGCCGCGGCGTGCCCGGCCGGCTCCTACTGCGGCGGCAGCAACGCCTGCGTCCCGCCCTGCCGCGCCGACGGCGACCAGTGCTCGATCTCGCCGTTCGCGGTGGGCCTCTGCTGCGGCGGCCTCTGCGTCGACCCGAGCCAGGACGCCTTCAACTGCGGCGGCTGCGGCGCCGCCTGCGCCTCGGGCGTCTGCGAATCGAACGGCGCCGGCTCCGGCTTCTGCGTACCGCCCCATGGCACCAGCTGCGCGAGCTGTCCGGCCGGCAGCGCCTGCGCCGACGGCCTCTGCGCGTCCGTCGCCTGCCCCGCGAACGGTAGCGCCCTGTGCGCGCTCGCGGACGGCGGCGTCGGCGCCTGCGTCGACTTCTTTGGCAGCAGCGGCCCCACTTGCCTCGATCTCTCCAGCGACCCTTCCAACTGCGGCTTCTTCGGCGCCTGCGCCCAGGGCTTCGTCTGCCAGGGCGGCGCCTGCGTGCCCCCCGGGCCCGACGCCGGCTGCGCGGGCCGCGAGGGCGACGACTGCGCGCTCGCCGACGGCGGCCAGGGGCTCTGCTGCGGCGCCAGCGGCTGCGTCGACGTCGCGAGCGACCTCACCGACTGCGGCTACTGCGGCCACGACTGCACGGCCGTCGGCGCCCCGCTCTGCTACGCCGCCGCCTTTCTCTGCGGCGTGCCCAGCTGCGCCAACGTACCCGCCGCCGACAACGGCGCCGTCGGTTGCCCTCTCGACGCCGGCATCGGCCTCTGCTGCAACGGCGGCTGTGCCGACCTCGACAGCGACCCCGCGAACTGCGGCCAGTGCGGCAACGGCTGCGACGGCGGCGCCTGCGTCGGCGGGCTCTGCCAGTGAGGGACTGAGGTCCGCTGCGACGGCCGCGAGCGGGGTGGTGACGGGCGCGGCTGGCGGCACCCGGTCCTTCGCCTCTGTCGGATCGGCCACTTGCGTCATCGCACGTGGACCTCGCACCGGGGCGCGTCGATGCCCAGCGGAGCCACCAGGACTTCCCTCGGCTCCCGAGGGCTTCTGGCCCTGCGCGCGCTCTCCGGGGCGCGGTCCGCCCCGCTCCCCGAACCCGCGAGATCTCGCCCCTTTGCCCGCGCTTGACCGCTTCGTCAACCGCCCGAGGGCCGCCTTGACCATGCCTTCGGCCGATCTGTAGAATCGCCGCCCTCTCTCGCAGGGGTCGAAAGTCATGGCGCGTCGCTCTTGGAATCGCGGCCACGCAGTGGTCCTTGTCGTGGCCTGGGCCGCGGGCCTGTCGGCCTGCTGCCGCGGCGGCGGCGGCGACCTCGGCAGCAGCAACGGCGAGCCGCAGATCGCGACCCAGACGGGCGTCACCTCGCCGGATCAGGCGGACGCGGCGGTCGACTTCGGCAACGTGCCGCTCGGGCAGACGAAGACCATCACGCTCTCCTTGCAGAACACGGGCATCGCGTCGCTCACCGTGATCTCGGTCGACGAGACCGTGAGCGACCCCGAGTTCACCGTGGATCTCGCCGAGGGCTCGGTGGTGCAGTCGGGCGCGCCGCTGGCGGTGCCGGTGCACTTCACCCCGTTCAGCGTGGGGCAGAAGAACGCGACCTTCGTGCTGCACACCGATTCGGCCGACGTGCCCGCGGTCACCGTCACCCTGACCGGCCAGGGCGTGAAGCTCGAGGTCACCGTCACGCCGCAGGGCATCGACTTCGGCAAGGTGGTCGTGCACACGCAGGAGACCGAGAACGTCACCATCGCCAACGCCTCGGCGCTCACCGTGAGCCTCACGATCTCGGCCATCCAGGGCGCGGAGGCGGCGCTCTTCAGCGAGGGCGCGCTGTCGTCCACCACGCTCGCCGCGAACCAGAGCGTGACGCTGCCCATCACGTACGCGCCCACCACGGTCTCGCAGACCCCCGACACCGCCTTCTTCACGGTGGGTTACTGCGACGGCTGCAACGCCGTCACGGTGGACCTGCGCGGCGAGGCGGTGGACACCGGCCTCTCGGTGACGCCGAACCCGCTCGACTTCGGCTTCGATCCGCCGGGCACCCCGGTCACGAGGAGCATCAAGCTGCAGAACGTCGCGAACCGCGTGATCCACATGACGGCGACGCCGCTCTTGAACCCCGGCAACCCGGCGGCCTTCGCGCTCGCCGCGAACGCGCCGACATTCCCGCTCGCGATCGCGGCCGGCACCGAGGTGGACGTGCCGGTCGTCTTCACGCCGCCCGCGCTCGGGCAGTACACGGGGAGCCTCCTCTTCACGAGCGACGACCCGCAGGCCGGCGAGGTCACGGTGCAGCTCAGCGGCGTGGGCGGCGGCGGGCAGATCCAGTGCCTGCCCGAGAGCCTCGCGTACGGCACGGTGGCCGTGGGCGTGCCCGTCACGCAGAAGGTCCTGTGCACCAACGTGGGCCAGGACGTGCCCGGCTTCCCGGGCGGCAGCCTGCAGATCACCGGCCTCACGGTGCCCGACGACCCGGCGTTCGTCGCGCACTTCGACACGCCTTTCCCGCTGGGCGGGCTCACCGCGGGGCAGAGCGCCCTGATCGACGTCGTGTACACCGCGGTGAACACCGCGGGCGACAGCGGCCACCTGCACATCGCGAGCAACGACACGCAGAATCCGACGACGCTGGTGCCGCTCTCGGGCACGGGCAGCAACCTGCCGCCGTGCGACTTCACGATCGCCCCGCAAGGTGGATTGCAGTTCGGTTTCGTCGCCCAGGGTGCGACCGCGCAGCTCCAGTTCGCCATCGTCAACAACGGCGCCAACGACTGCCTGGTGAACGGGCTGAACCTGTCGGGCACGAGCGACCCCTCGTTCTCGCTGCCGAACGGCCCGATCGCCTCGCAGACGCTGAGCTACACGGGCAACCCCACCGGCGCCGCCTCGACGCTGCCGGTGACGGTGCAGTTCGCCCCCACGCAGTACGGCACCTTCGCGGGCGACGTGACCTTCACCATCTCCGATCCCACGAACCCGCAGCAGGACGTGCACGTGACCGGCACCAGCCAGCCGGGTTGCCTGCTCGTGGCGCCGAACAACCTCGACTTCGGCGTGGTGGGCGTGAACCCCGCGACGCAGGCGTGGTGCTCGAGCGTGAAGCGCGACTTCACCGCGTACAACACCTGCAACTACGACGTGCACATCACGTCCATCACGATGAACCCGGGCGTCGGCGGCAACGAGTTCGTGCTCTCCGGGCAGCCCTCGAGCTACCCGGTGGACGTGCCGCCCGGCTCCACGCCCGTCACCTTTCAGGTGGCCTTCCACCCGGACAGCGCGGGGACGAAGCTCGGCTCGCTCTCGATCGCGACGCAGGAGATGCCGAGCTCGCCCTACCTCGTCACGTTCCACGGCGAGGCGAACGCGAACGCGGTGCAGACCGACACCTTCGTGCAGAGCAGCCAGCCCAAGGTCGACATCCTCTGGATCATCGACAACGACGACAACGGCCAGGTGCAGCAGTTGGTCGCGCAGAACATCCCGAGCTTCATGCAGTACGCGCAGTCGCAGGGCATCGACTACCACATCGCCGTCACCTCGGACGACGTGTGCCAGGGACCGACGTCCGACGACGGCTGGTTCGAGCCGTGCGCGCACTGCGCCGAGACCGGCACCAACGCGGAGATCATCACGCCGCAGACGCCCGACCCGGTGGGCGCCTTGGGCACCCTGATCCAGCTCGGGCAGAGCGGCGGTTGCGACGACCCGCTCTTCGAACCGGCCTACGAGGCGCTGCAGCCGGCACTGCTCGCGGGCCACAACGCGGGCTTCCTGCGGCCCGACGCCTACCTCGCCATCATCGGCGTCTCGGACGCCGACGACGACAGCCCGCAGAGCGTGCAGTTTTATTACAACTTCTTCGAGAGCATCAAAGGCTTCCAGAACGCCAGCCAGTTCTCCTTCTCGGCCGTGAACGAGACGCCGGCCGATGCGCCGCTCGGCGGCTGCGCCAACGGGATCGCCTTCGACTCGACGAGCGTGACGCGCGTGCCGCAGATGGTGCAGATGACGGGCGGCATCAACGTCTCCATCTGCACCAACGACTGGGGGACGGCGCTCGAGCAGCTCGGCAACATCGCCTTCGGCGGGCGGCTCTCGTTCCCGCTGACGGCGCAGCCCGCGAATCCCGCGAGCATCACGGTGACGGACTGCTTCCAGGGCAGCTGCACCACCGAGCCATCCACGCTGCCGAACGGCTTCGTCGAGTGGACCTACGACCCCACGACGAACTCGATCGTCTTCGACCCGAACGCGGCGCCGCAGCCCGGCGACACGCTCACCGTCACGTACGACGTGGCGTGCTCATGAAGCCTTGGCTCGTCGCGGCGCTCGTGCTCGGCGGAGCGGTCGCCCCCGCGTGCTCCTGCGGCAACAAGTGCAACGGCGTCACCTGCGCCGCCCCGGAAGCCTGCGACCCGACCGACGGGCTCTGCAAGTGCGGCGGCGAGGAGGGCGTCGGGCAGACCGGCAAGAACGGCGTGGTGTGCGGGCAGGGCGAGAGCTGCAACCCGCAGCTGCAGGCCTGCGTCTCGAACCTCTGCGCCAGCACGCCGGCCTGCACCAACGGCACCTCCTGCGATCCCGCCGATGGCACCTGCAAGTGCGGCGGCACCGTGTGCGCGGCCGACGAGCTCTGCGACCCCAACACGCACAGCTGCCTGGGCACCGCGGCGTGCACGGGCGTGCTCTGCGCCGCCGGGGAGTCCTGCGACCCGTCCGACGGCAGCTGCCGCTGCGGCGGCGCGGTCTGCGACGGCGGGCAGGCCTGCATCGACGGCGGCTGCGCCGCCGATCCTTGCCTCGGGGTGCACTGCTCGGGCGCCCCCGACGACGCCTGCTACGGCGGCGCTTGCCGCTGCGGCGGCCCCGACGGCCCGATCTGCGACACCGGGCAGGTCTGCGTCGCCTCGGCCAAGACCTGCGAGCCCGCGGCGCTCTGCGCCGGCACGAGCTGCCAGGCCGGCGCCATCTGTGGCCCTTCCGACGGCCTCTGCCACTGCGGCGCCCTCGCCGGGCCGGTGTGCACGGGCGGCGCGGTGTGCGTGCTCTTCTTCCCCGACGGCGGCCAGGTGCCCGACGCAGGTCCCTCGCTCGACGGCGGGGCGGAAGGCGGCGCCCCGGTCGATGCCGGGCCACCTACGGGTCTCGTGGGCCGCTGCCTCGGCGGTAACCTGTGCGCGGGCGTGACCTGCCCCGAAGGCGAAAGCTGCGACGAGACCAGCGGCGACTGCCTCTGCGGCACCGACGCGGGCTTCGCCGGCTTCAAGTGCAACCCCGCCCAGTTCTGCGGGTCGCTTCCCGGCCATGGTCCTTCCTGCCTCACGAGCTGCGACGTCTACGACCAGCCGCCCTACACCAAGACCTCGGCTTGCCCGCTCGCCGACGGCGGGAGCCCCGATGCCTCCGTGCCGCAGGCCTGCTTCTTCGAGGGAGCGCTCGGCGATACGCTGTGCGAGCCGGTGGGCAAGGGGATCGACGGCGATCCCTGCGCGGCGCAGACCGACTGCGCGGCCGGCTACGGCTGCTTCACCGCGGTCGGCGGCGGCGACGCGGGCAGCGGGCCGGCCTGCTGGGCCTTCTGCGACACCTTCTCCGGCGTGGGCGGCGTCCACGGCTGCGCCATTCTCGGCCGCACCTGCGTGCGCGTGACGGTGCTGCCGCTCGGCGACGGCGGAGTCCTCGGCATCGGCGCGTGCGAGCCGAGCGGGGCCTGAAGACATGGAGGCTGGCGTGAGACACTTCGTTCTAGGCGCGGCGCTGCTGCTGGCTCCCGGCGCGCTCGCACAAGAGTACCCGGTGGTCGTGGGCGGCGGGACCTACGCACCGCTCGGCGACGCGGGCGCCCCGGTGCCCGGCGTGACCGGCACCTACGCGGGGGCCGGCACCATCGACCTCAACGGCTGGACCTTCCCCTACTTCGACGCGGGCTACGACCAGGTCACGGTCACGACGGACGGCTACCTGATCGTGGGCAACGGCCTCCTGGGCGGCTGCACCCCGGACGCGGGAATCTGCGGAACGAGCTTCCCGTGCCCGTCCGCGCAGGGGTCGTCTTTCGGCTGCTGCGGCGACTCGACGGGGTGCGCGACCCAGAACGGCTTCGCGGCCTGCTGCGTCATCTCCGGCACCTTCCCGCCCTTCAGCCAGACGAGCTTCCTCCAGGTTGGCCCCTCGGTGGACGCCGAAGGAACCATCGCGGGCTGGTGGGAGACGCTCGACGACACGGGGGTGAGCGGCATCAGCTACGCGCAGGGCGGCGCCGCGGGGAGTCACTACCTGACGGTCGACTACCACGGCGTGCCCACCAGCGACATCAGCTTCGGCGAGGGCAGCTACTACAGTTTCTCCATCACGCTCACGGAGAGCGGGCTCGTGCAGGTGGCGTACGGCACGATGTCGACCCCGGCGAACAACTTCCCCGACACGAGCGTCGCCTGGGCCAGCCTCGAGGATCCCGCGGGGACGACGTGGGTGACGGGCCTGGGCTGTGAAAGCGATGGCGGCTGCACCGGCGGCGGCGGCGACTTCCCCTCGAACACCGACATCACCTACGGCTCTCCGCCGGGCGTTTACCTGTCCCCCGAGTCCATCACCGCGGGCAGCGGCGCCCTCGACGCCGGCAGCCTCTCGTTCGACGTGAACGCGGAGGCCGCGGATCTCGGCTTGACCCCCGTCGACGCGGGGTTCCCCTACAACGCCTACCTCGTGCAGAGCCTCGTTCCGACCGCGCAGTTGCCCGCGTGCCCGGGTGGCGCGTCGTGCCTCGGCGTCTTCGCCGTGCCGAGCGGCATCGCCGCAAAGGGCAGCGAGCCCATCAGCACCGGGACGCTGGCGGTGCCCTACCCGCTCGCAGGCGGCGCCGGGACCTATTACGTCGAGCTGTGGCTCGACCCGGCCAACGTGACCGGGAACACCTCGCAGGCGGTCGGGCTGTCCCAGCCGCTCATCGTCGGGGTCGATCTCGCGGGCTCGGTGAACGTGACCGCCGACGGCGGCGCCGTGCCCGACAATGGCAGTTTCCCGCTGCCCATCACTCTCGAGAACACGGGTCTGCTCGCGGCGGACGGCGTCGAGTACCAGCTGTGGCTCACCGCCGGCAACCAGTCCATCGACACGACGACGGACTTCGAGGTGGAAGACACCACGGTGACGCTGGCCGGCGGACAGACGATCAACCGCTCGGACACCGCCCAGACACACGACGCCGCCCAGGGCACCTACTACGTCGCCATGTCGATCGACCCGAACCACCTGTCGGGCAACCTGAACCCCACCTCGGTGTTCTTCTCGACCGGCCAGGTCACGGTGTCGCCGGCCCACCTCGAGGTCACGCAGATCGACGCGCCCACCGAGGCCTTCGTCGGTCTGCCCACGCACGTCGGCTACACCATCACCAACAACGGCTCGGACCCCGCCGACGGCTTCTCCATCGGCCTGTACATCCACCCGCAGGCGCGCGGCTCGGCCTTCACCATCAACGACCCCCAGCTGCTGGAGATCGACGGCGTGTCCATCGGACCCGGCTGCACCATCGTCGCCCAGGACGGGACGGTCCAGTCGATGAGCCCGCTCGGCTGCGCGACGTTCCCGTCGGCGGGCGCCGACGGCGGCGCGCTCGTGAGCGTCGTGCCACCGATCATGTACGGCAAGCCGACCGTCGCCGGCGACTACCTCGTGGGCGTGATCGCCGACCCCTACAACCAGGTGAACGAGACGCGCAACGCGAACCGCCTTGCTTCTCCCACGCCGACGTTCGTCTCGCCGCCGGAGCCCGACTTCGCGGTGGGGCCCGGCGACGTGACCGCGCCAACGGCGGCCGCGGCGGGCGACCGCATCTACGTCGACCGGCAGATCCACAACATCGGCATCGCGCCCGGGGCCACGCCCTACGGCTACTTCCTCTCCACGGTGGGCCAGGCGAACGCGGGCGGCATCCCGGTGCCGGTCGTCACCGCCGGCGGCACCACTTTCCGGCCCATGACGCCGGTCCTGCAGCAGCCCGGCCAGGGGATCAGCGACGACATCGGCACCGACGTCCTCCAGCTGCCGTCGACGTTGCCGCCGGGGAGCTACACGCTCGCGCTGATCGTCGATCCCGACCAGGTGACGGCAGAGCTGAGTCGCGCCAACGACGTCGCCACGGCGCCGCAGCCCATCGCGATCGGGGCGGACGGGCTCGAGATCGTCTCGCAGAACCTGCCCACCGCGCTCGTCCAGGTGCCGTATGCCTTCCAGCTCGTCGCCGTGGGCGGGCTCGGAACGGAGGCGTGGTCGGTCCTCGAGGGCAGCCTACCCGGGGGGCTTTCGCTCTCGACGGACGGCGCGATCTCCGGCACGCCCGCGGCCACGGGGACGGCGACGTTCGTGGTCCAGGTGGCCTCGGCCGGGCAGTCGCAGATCGCGGTGCTCTCCATCACCGTCGCCGCGGCCTCCGGACCCTTGCAGATCGTGACGGCCGGCACCGAGCTGCCGCCGGCCACAGTGGGGCGCGAGTACACGCTGCAGCTCGCTGCGGAAGGCGGGGTGCCGCCCTACCGCTGGTCCGGGACGCCGCCCGGCGGGGGCGCCCTCGTGCTCCAGCGGCGCGCAGCCCTTCCAGATCACGGTCTCGGACTCGGCGGGCAACAGCGCGCAGGCCACGTTGCGGCTGCAGATCGTCGACGTGGGGACGCTGATCATCTCCACGACCTCGCTCACCCCCGCCACCGTCGGCCAGGGCTACTCCGCGGCGCTCGAGGCGACCGAGAACGACAACCTGCAGCACGAGTTCTCGTGGAGCCTGCCCGCGGGCCAGGCGCTGCCGCCCGGCGTGACGTTCTCGCAGCAGGGGACGCCGGCCATCGGTCAGCTCCAGGGCACGCCGACGCTGGCGGGCAGCTGGCCCTTCCGCGTGGTGGTGACCGACGAGCTCTCGCACGCCGCGTCGCGCCAGTTCGTCCTGGAGGTGGCGCCGCAGATCCTCACGCTGCCGGCGCAGTCGCTACCGGCGGCGACGCAAGGGCAGGCCTACAGCGCGACGATCCAGACGAGCGGCAACGAGGCGGTCTCGTTCTCGCTGTACTCCGGCGATCTGCCGTCGGGGCTCTCGCTCGCGCAGAACGGCGCGATCAGCGGCAGCGTCGCCGGGTCGGCCGATCCGCGCCAGTGGGCGTTCGCGGTGCTGGCCGTCGATGGCCAGGGGCAGCAGGCGATCGTGCCCCTCTCGATCCTCGTGCAGCCGAGTGCGTCGGGTTCGGGCGGCGGCTGTGGCACGGCCGCCGGCGAGGGTTCGCTGGTCCTCGCCACGCTGGCCCTGGCGCTGGTGGGACGGCGGCGGCGCGCCAGGCCGTGGCTCGGGGGCGCCCTCGCGGTCGCGGCCCTCGCGTGGTTGCCGGCGTCGCCCGCCAGGGCGGCCTGGAGCTACACGATGACGCAGACGACGACCACGTGGAGCGACATCGACACGCAGGGCGCGACGGCGCTGACCACGAGCGAGTTCGTCCCGAGCCAGCTCCCGGTGGCCCTGCCGTTCCAGTTCTCCTACGACGGCACGAGCTACGGCCAGGTGACCGTCTGGACGAACGGGGCGATCTCCTTCGACTCGGGTAGCACGGTGCAGGTCCAGGACACGTGCGGGGCCTTTCCGTATTCGACGGGCACTTGCCCGCCGCCCACGACGATCGTGGCGCCTTGGTGGGGCGACCTCGTGGTCTGCACCGGGGGCGGCTACCCGGGCGGCGAGGTGTCGACGCTCCTCAGCGGGACGCCGGGGTCGCGAACGTTCACCGTCGAATGGAACAACGTGAACACCGATGACGAGTGCGAGGGCGGATTCAGCAGCTTCCCCGACAGCTTCTACAGCTTTCAGGTCGTCCTGCACGAGGGCTCTGGCGACATCGACTTCGTCTACGGCCCATCGACCCAGACCAGCGCTCCCTTCTGTTTCAACACCACCTCCTTCACCTGCGTCTTCGCCGCCGGCCTGGAGGACGGCACCCTCGGCGGCCCCGCGCTTTCGTGCAACGCGAACTGCGCCACGACGGCCTTCCCGGCGAGCGGCACCGAGCTCGTCTTCTCGCAGCATCCCGACCTGGTGATCGACGCCGTGCAGACGCCGGCCTCGGCGGTGCAGGGCGGACCGCTCCTCGTGACGGTGCAGCTCGACAACGTGGGAGGCGTGGCCGTGAGCAACGGGACCGGCAGCCTGTACTACTCGACGGACGGCACGACGTTCGACGCGAGCCAGCCCCTCGCGACGTTCGGCCCGTTCAACCTCGCCCCGTTCACCACCTCGCCGATCCAGCGGCAGGTCGCGATTCCCGCCGCGGCCCCGCTGGGCACCGGCTGGATCATCGCGACGGTCCAGGATCCAGGGGACGACGCGACGGCTGGAAAGCAGCTCGCCTCGGCTGGCTTCGACGTGTTCGTCGCCGAGCCCGACCTGCAGGCCGTGTCGCTGAGCGCGCCGGCGACGGGCTCGCCGGGAAGCGCGATCAGCCTCGGCGTCGCCATCAAGAACGGCGGCGCCGCGTCGGCCTCGCAGGTGCCCTACGCGTACTACCTGTCGTCGTCGCCCACGGTGGGGCCCTCGGACTTGCAGATCGGCAGCGGCACGATCCCGTCGCTCGGGCCCGGCGCGACCTACGAGTCGACCGACAGCGCCACGTTGCCCGCGTCGCTCCCCGCCGGCAGCTACACCGTGGGCGTCATCGTGAACCCCGACGGCAAGGTCGCCGAGTACACGCTGAGCAACAACACCGCGGTGGCGAAGCCACCCATGCAGGTGTCGGCGGGCCAGCTCGCGGTCTCGACCAGCCAGCTTCCCCAAGGCGCAGTGGGCGCACCCTACCAGACCGTCCTGGTGGCGACCGGCGGCGATGGCAGCTACAGCTGGAGCCTGAAGAGCGGCAACCTGCCGGCGGGCGTCGCCCTCGCCACGGACGGCACGCTGGCCGGGACGCCGTCATCCGTCGTGAGCAGCTCGTTCACGGTGCAGGTCGCCGACGGAGCCGGCGACGACGCCACGGCTTCGCTGTCGCTCACCGTGTCGGCCCAGCCGCTTCCGCTCGGCGTGCTCACCAACGCGCTCCCTGGCGGCTCCTTCGGGCTGCCGTACCAGGTGGATCTCGCCGCCGTCGGCGGCACGCCTCCCTACCAATGGTCGGTCGTGGCGGGCGGGGGATCGCCGCCGCCCGGCATCGCGGTCTCCACGGACGGCGTCGTGGCCGGCACCCCCGCCGCCGATGGAGCCTTCGTGTTCCAGGTGCAGGTCGCCGACGCGGCCGGCAAGACGGCCCAGTCGCAGCCGCTGGACCTGCAGGTCCTGTCGCCCGGCGCCGTGGGCGTGGCCGAGGCGCAGCTGCCCACCGCCACCGAGGGCACTCCGTATCAGGCGAAGCTCTTGGCGTCCGGCGTTCCGGAGGGAGAGAACCCTACCTGGACCCTGCTCGACGACGAGGCCTTGCCGAGCGGCCCCGGCACGCAGGCCAAGGATCTCGGAGCGGCGATGCCGACGGGGCTTTCGCTGGACCCGAGCGGCGACGTTTCCGGGACCGCCACCGTCGCCGGGACGTTCGCGTTCACCGTGCAGGTGAGCGTGCCGGCCGACGGCGGCCAGGAGACGGCGAGCGACACCGTCGAGCTCCAGATCGTGCCTGGTACCGCGCTCGCGATCCTCAACCCCACCGTGCCCGACGCCACCGTGGGCCAGCCGTACTCGGTGACCTTCTTCACCAACGCGACCACCCAGACGGTGACCTTCTCGGCCGTCGACGGCCTGGGAAACCCGGTGGGGATCGGCGACGCCACGAACCAGGCCTCGTTGCCGCTGCCGCCGGGGCTCTCGCTGGATTCGACGGGCACGCTCTCGGGAACGCCGGCGAACTCGGCGGCCGGGGCCGCGGGGCTGACCTACGACTTCCTCGTGCGGGCCGACGACGGTGCGGGCCGCGTGGCGGTGGCGGCGGTGGCGCTGACGGTCGATCCCCCCGCCGCGGGAGGGGGGTGCGGCTCGGCGCCGGGGGCCGACGGCTCCTGGCTCGCGCTGGGCCTCGGCCTGGCCATCTTGTGGCGGAGGCGACGTTCGTGAACCCTTTCACCGAGGAGCACCGGCAGTTCCGCCGCACCGTGCGGCAGTTCGTGGAGAAGGAGATCGCGCCCCACTCGCGCGAGTGGGACGAGGCGGGCCTCTTCCCGCGCGAGCTCTTCCGCCAGATGGGCGAGATGGGCTTCTTCGGCATCCGCCACGACCCCAAGTACGGGGGCAGCGGCCTCGACTACTGGTACGTCGCGGCCTTCGCGGAGGAGCTCACGTACAGCCGCAACGCGGGCGTGAACATGGCGATGCTCGTGCAGGCGGAGATGGCGACGCCGATCATCGGGGCCATCGGAACCGACGAGCAGAAGCAGCTCTTCCTCGCGCCGGCCATCGCGGGGGAGAAGATCGCGGCGCTCGGGATCAGCGAGCCCTCGTGCGGCTCGGACGTCGCGAGCATCCGCACCACGGCGAAGCGCGACGGCGACGATTACGTGATCAACGGCAGCAAGCAGTGGATCACCAACGGGACGAGGGCCGACTTCATCACCCTGGCCGTGCGCACCGGCGAAGCCGGGTACGGCGGGATCTCCCTGCTCACCTTCCCGACGGACGTGAAGGGCTACGCCGTCGCGAAGAAGCTCGACAAGGTGGGGAACCTCTCGAGCGATACGGCCATCCTGTACTTCGAGGATTGCCGCGTGCCGCGCCGGTTCCTACTGGGTGAGGAGAACCAGGGCTTCTACCACGTCATGACCAACTTCCAGGGAGAGCGCCTCGTGGCGTCGCTCGGCGCCTGCGAAGGCATGCGCAAGATGGTCGACGAGGCGGTGCAGTACGGCCGGGAGCGGGAGGCCTTTGGGCGGCCGCTCATCAAGTTCCAGGTGTGGCGGCACAAGTTCGCCGAGTACCTCGCGCAGATCGAGGCCGGCCGGCAGCTCTGCTACCACGCGGTGGAGAAGTTCGAGAGCAAGGAAGACTGCACCCTCGAGATCAGCATGGCGAAGCTCTACTGCGGCGACCTCGCGCAGCGCGTCGCCTACGACTGCATGCAGTTCCACGGCGGCATGGGCTACGTGGTCGAGAGCGACATCGCGCGGGCCTGGCGCGACGTGCGCCTGTTGACCATCGGCGGCGGCACGAGCGAGGTGATGAAGGAGATCATCTCGAAGTACTCGGGCTTCTGAGCGGTGGCGCGGCCGCGCACGCTGGTTGCCCTCTCCACCGCCCCGGCTTCCGCCGCCCGCGCGCTCGCGCGGGCCTTGGTGCGCGAGCGGCTCTGCGCCTGCGTGAACGTCGTCCCCGGCGTTGGTTCGGTGTACCGGTGGAAGGGGAGGATCCACGAGGACCGCGAGAGCCTGCTCGTGATGAAGCTCGCGGCGGCGTCGCTGCCGGCCCTGCGCCGCCGGCTGTCGGCCGTGCACCCTTACGAGCTTCCCGAGCTCGTGGCGCTGCCGGTCGCCGGCGGGCTGCCGGCTTACCTCTCGTGGGTCGAGCGGGAGAGCGGGCCGCCTAGCGCTTGAAGAGGGCGTCGAGCTTGGCGCGGGCGTCGGCGGAGGGGTCGGCCGCCGCGCCGCCAGGGCCACCGGCCAGCTGGAAGAGCTCGCAGAAGTTGCTGCGCACCTTGTCGCCGACGCGCTCCGCCTGCGGCTCGCGGCACTGGTTGCTCGCGGACAGGTCGTAGAAACGGCACTGGACGCACGCGTGGAGGTCGGCGCCGCAGCGATCGCAGGCGTCGCGGCGGCCGATCGGGCCGTCGAGGCTCACGGCGGCTCCGCAGGTCTGGCAGTGGCGCTCTCCGGTGGGCATCGCCGCCACTCTAACACGCTCCGCCGGGCCGCCGTTCCCCGGGGGGCCGACCGAAGTTGCTGCCCGAGCCCGCCTGGATCTAGACTTGCGGCTCTCATCTCAGACGAGGTCCATCGCGAATGATCGCCCGCTCGGTCGGATCGCTGCTCTGCGTCGCCTGCTGTCTCTCGCTCGCCCCCGGGGCGCGCGCCGACCACGTCGACATGACGGAGGCGCAGTTCAAGCTGTTTCACGACTACCTCGACGCCTTGAAGGATCCGCGTGTCGAGAGGATGAAGTCGAGCAAGCGGCTGCCGGCGATTGCCCGCAACTTCGGCGTTCCCGTGCGCAAGCTCGAGGCGGCCATCCACAAGGGGGAGGAGCTCGGCGGCGTTCAGGCCATCGCGAAGAGCTGCCAGGACGAGGTCGCGCAGGAGGTGCAGGGGACGCCTCTCGAGGGGCGCCTGGGGGACGTGCGCGTGGACGCGAGCGACTCCCACGTGGTCACCTACGTGTCGTGGAAGGCGGACAAGCCGGAGGCGCTCGAGCAGGAGGCGTCGCTCCTGGCGGTGCGCGTCAAGCGCGCCGTCCCCATCACCGCGGACATCCGGCTCTGGGCGACCGACCCGGCGAGCGCGGACCACAAGATGTTCGACGCGATGATCACCGGGGAGGCCGCGGGCCGCATCCAGGAGGCCCGCATCGCGGACTTCGCCGCGACCCGCTACATCAAGCTGTTCGAGCACGTGAAGATGGACCGCCCGGCGCAGTAGGATGGAGGCC
>Ga0335073_10003937_pt1 | contig 20709 bp, 13 predicted proteins | sample Lox_Sample_22_FD_207093 | JGI IMG/M metagenome (GOLD analysis project Ga0335073, IMG submission 207093) | Soil microbial communities from Loxahatchee National Wildlife Refuge, Florida, United States - Lox_Sample_2.2 | ecosystem: Environmental > Terrestrial > Soil > Wetlands | place: USA...
CGGTGAGGCCCGGGTTGGCTTCGACGTTGCCGAGGATCCAGCTTTCACGCTCGGTGACGACGGCGTCGCGGAACTCGGCGACGGCGACTTCGTAGCCCCACTCGCGAAAGGCGCCTTCCGTGAACTTCTGGATGTTGCCCTTGTGCACGAGGGTCACGGTTTTGCGGCCGCTCTCGATGGCGTGACGGATGGCGTAGCGAACGAGACGTTTGGTTCCGGTGATGGAGATGGGCTTGATGCCGACGCCGGAATCGGTGCGGACTTTTTTCTTGCCGCCCTTGAGCATCTCGTCGTTGAGGAAGGCAATCAGTTTTTTCGCGTCGTCGGTTCCCTCTTTGAACTCGATGCCCGCGTAAACGTCTTCGGTGTTCTCACGGAAGATGACGACGTCGAGCTTCTCAGGATGCTTCACGGGGCTGGGTACGCCGGAGTAGTACTTGACGGGGCGCACGCAGGCGTAGAGGTCCATGATCTGGCGCAGGGCCACGTTGAGCGAGCGGATGCCGCCGCCGACGGGGGTGGTGAGAGGGCCCTTGATGGAGACGCGGAAGTCGGTCGCAGCTTTGACGCTGTCGTCGGGGAGCCAGGTTTTGAACTCGCGGAAGGCTTTCTCGCCTGCGTAAATCTCAAACCATTTCACGGCGCGCTTGCCGCCGTAGGCCTTCTCTACGGCTGCGTCGAAGACGCGCTGCGATGCACGCCAGATATCGCGGCCGGTGCCGTCGCCCTCGATGAACGGGATGATGGGGTGGTCGGGAATGGTGTATTTCCCGTCGGCGTAGGTGATGACCTCGCCTCCCGCGGGCAGGGCAAGAGAGTTGTAACTGGTCTGCATGGAAGCGGTTTTCCTTCAATCGGAGATGGGTTGGAGTCGAATTTTCACGGTAACACCCGCGAAAGAGCGGGCGCAACGGGAAGCCGGCGCGTTGCGCACGGCGGTAACATCGGGGATATGTGGACACGGATCGCGCGACTTCTCCCTCTCTGGCTCATCGTCGGCTTCGTAACGCTTCCTTCAACCATCTGCGCACAGCAGGCGCCGGTGCGCGTAGCGATCGTGGGGCTGGAGCATGGACATGTGACGGGGTTCCTGCATGCCTTTCCGCAGCAGCACGACGCGGAGCTGGTGGGGATTGTGGATCCTCATGCGGATTTGCGGGAGAAGTACGAGCGGGATTACCACCTGGACGCGAAGCTGTTCTATCCGACGATCGACGCGCTGCTCGAGGAGCAGCATCCGCAGGCGCTGCTGGTGTACACGTCGATCGGGGAACATCGGCGGATCATCGAGGAGGCGGCCGCGCATCATCTGGACGTGATGGTGGAGAAGCCGCTGACGCTTTCGCTGGACGATGCGCTGGCGATTCAGCGCGTCGCGAAGGCCGCGCACATCCAGGTACTGGTGAATTACGAGACGACCTGGTACGCGAGCAACAAAGCCGTCCACGACATGGTGGAAGGGGGAAAGCTGGGCACGCTGCGCAAGGTGGTGGTGCATGACGGGCACCAGGGGCCGAAAGAGATTGGAGTTCAGCCGGAGTTTTTGTCGTGGCTGACCGATCCGGCGCAGAACGGCGCCGGGGCACTCTACGATTTCGGCTGCTACGGCGCGGACCTGGTGACGTGGCTGATGCGCGGCGAGACGCCGGTGAGCGTGACGGCGGTGGCGCAGACGGACAAGCCGGAGATTTATCCGCGGGTGGACGACGATGCGACGGTGATCCTTCGCTACAAAGGCATGCAGGCGGTGCTGATGCCGTCGTGGGACTGGACGTTTGGGCGCAAGGACATGGAGGTGTATGGGACGAAAGGCTACGCGATCGCGGTGAATCCCACGCTGGTGCGGGAGCGTTTCAGCGAGTCGTCGCCGGCGGAGCCGATGACTGAGCCGCCGCTGGCTGCGCCGGAGGATACTTCGCTCCATTATCTGGCTGCAGTGGTGCGGGGACAGCTGGATCCCGACCACGATCTGACGTCTCTGGACACGAACCTGGTGGTGATGCAGATACTGGATGCGGCGCGGGAGTCGGCGCGGACCGGAAAAACGGTGGCGTTGCGTCCACTGCCCGAATAGGACGCTGCAGCAGCGTATTCTGAAGTGTGATCCGCATTCGTAACCTGGTTGTCTCGGTCGGGGTGGGCGTGGCTCTTATTGCGCCTTCAGCACACGCGTGGCAGTACTCGGCCGATCGGCCGGTGGGGGCATCGGCGCAGCAGGCGCCGGATTGGCAGAAACACGCGGGCATCGATCAGAAATTGAACGGACAGTTGCCGCTCGACGCGGCATTCACCGATGAGACGGGACGAACCGGGAAACTGGGCGACTACTTCGGGCACAATCGGCCGGTGATGATGGCGCTGATGTACTACAACTGCCAGATGCTGTGTCCGCAGGTGCTGCACGGTATGGCGGACGCGCTGCGATCGAGTGGCTTCCACGCAGGACGTGAGTACGACGTGGTGGTGGCGAGCATCGATCCGTCGGACAAGCCGTCGGACGCGGTGCAGGAAAAGCAGCATTTTCTCTCGATGCTCGACGCGCCGGCCGCAGCGGCGAGTTCGGTGCATTTTCTCACCGGGCCGCAGGCGTCGATCACGGCGCTGGCGCAGGCGACGGGGTTCCACTACGTGCGGGTGCCAGGGCCGGACGGCAAGATGGACCAGTTCGCGCACTCGAGCGTGATCATGGTGGCGACGCCGGATGGGCGGCTATCGAAGTATCTGTTCGGCGTCGATTACCAGTCGCGCGACGTGCGACTGGCACTGATCCAGGCGAGCAGCCGGCACATTGGGACGCTGAGCGATCTGGTGCTGCTGTATTGCTGCAGCTATTCGCCTTCGCAGGGGCGGTACACGGTGGCGGTGCTGCGGATTCTGGGCCTGGCGGGCGTGGGGTCGTTGCTCGCAGTGGGGTTCATGCTGTATTTGCTCTCGAAGAAGCCGAAAAAAGCCGCGATTGGCGTTTAGCAGTTAGGGTCAGGTGCGGGTTGCTGACCGTGACATCCGTCATGGCTGCGCACCATCATGGCGGCGACATAGGCGGCGCCGAAACCGTTGTCGATGTTCACTACGCACACATTGGGAGAGCAGGAGTTGAGCATGCCGAGGAGGGCGGCTACGCCGCCGAAAGCTGCGCCGTAGCCCACGCTGGTGGGCACCGCGATGACGGGCGCGGCGACGAGTCCGCCGACGACGCTGGGCAGCGCGCCCTCCATGCCGGCGCAGACGATGGCGGCGCGGACATCGGCGAGGGTGTCGCGTTCGGCGAGGATGCGGTGCAGACCGGCGACGCCGACGTCGGCGATGCGGGTGACGCGGAGGCCGAGATACTCGGCGGTGACGGCGGCTTCTTCGGCGACGGGCAGATCGCTGGTACCGGCACAGATGACCGCGACGGGGCCGGCAGATTCATGAGGGGCGGCCTTGCGCAGGCCGATGATGCGAGCGGTTTCATGGAAGACGGCCTCTGGGACGCGCGCAAGAACAGCGTCGCAGGCATCGGCATCAGCTCGCGTGGCGAGCACGCTGCCCCCGGCGGCGGCCATGCGGAAGAAGATTTCCGCGACCTGCGCCGGAGTTTTGCCCGCCGCGTAGATCACCTCCGGCAAGCCGAGGCGCAGCGCGCGGTGATGGTCGATGCGCGCGAAACCGGCATCTTCAAAGGGCAACTTCGCGAGCTCACGCAGAGCCGCAGTGGGCGTGGTTGCGCCGGACTGCACGCTCTCGAGTAACTGCAGGATGGTCTCGCGCGTCATGCCTTCGCCTTTGCTGCCTGCTGTTCGGCCCACGCGACGCGGGCGGCTTCCATGGCAGCGCGCAGGGAAACGTTATGCTCGCGCGCGGCGCGACGGCAATCTTCATATTCGGGCATGGCGTTGAGGATTTCGCCGGCGGCGGAGGCGATTTTCAGGCGGATTCTCCCATAAGCCGTGTCAACGGTTACAAATTCGCGATCGAGAATCGCGCGATCTTCTTCGCGGCGGCGGATGCCGAGGGTCGTGGTCTCGCGGAAGATCAGTTTCTCAAGGGTCTCCTCGTCTTCGGGCTTGCAGAGAACCGTGAGGAGCGTGCCAAGCCGGCCCTTTTTCATCGTAACGCCCGCAGCCATGGCGTCGAGAGCGCCATGTTCGAGCGCCAGTTCCATGGCATGCGCGATCACCTGGGGCGTTGCGTCGTCGAGAGCGCACTCGAGAACAACCACGCGATCGCGGGAGAAGTGGCGGGGACGGGAGGCGGTCGATTCCGAGGTACCGACGGAAAGTCGAAGAACGTTGGCGAAGCCTTCGGGGTTGCGATTTCCTGCTCCATAGCCGCTGGCGGTGACGGTGATGGGATCGCTTGCGTCGAAGCGGCACCCCAGAGCCTGCAGCATAGCGGCGCCGGTGGGGGTGGTGAGTTCCATGGCAGGACCTGCCGCGTAAGCGGGGATACCATGGAGCAACTCGGCGGTAGCGGGCGCGGGAACGGGCATGCGGCCGTGGGCGCAGTTCACGAATCCACTGCCGGTATTGACGGCAGTGGAACGCCATTGGGTGATTCCCTCATGAGTGGCGAGCCATGCGGCGCCGACGGAGGCGCAGACGATGTCGGTGATGGTGTCGATGGCTCCGACCTCGTGGAAATGGACTTCTTCGGGAGTGATGCCGTGGACCTTCGCCTCGGCGCGCGCGAGGAGTTCGAAAGCGCGCTGGGCGATGCGCTTCGCATCATTCTCGATGGGGGCGGCTGCGATCAGGGCGCGAATCTCGGGCCAGTGACGGCCATGAACGTGCGTGTGCTCGTGCTGATGATCGACAACCTCGTGAGAGTGCGCATGCTCACGCTGGTGATCGACGCTGGGGTGGGGATGCTCGTGCGCATGCGTGTGCTCGCCCAGCTGATTATCGGCGGGAGGCTCGTGAGTTGCGTCTTCGGCGATGTGGCCATGCTCAAGAACGTCGACTTTGACGGCGCGAATGCCGCTGCGCTCGACAGCGTGGACGCGGAGATCAGCTCCGATACCGAGAGATGATGCGGCATGGACGAGGAGATCCGCGGGAACGCCGGCGTCAATCAGCGCGCCGAGCAGCATGTCTCCGGAGATACCGGCAAAGGGTTCGAGAGTGGCGACATTCATAGAGGCAGCGGTTAGCCTTTAGCGGTTGACATTCAGCATTTCGGCCGGGAGGAGTTCGTTCATAGAGCCGGAGCGGTAGCCGTCGCAGTCGATGGCGACATAGGGGAATCCGGCGCTGCGCACGGCGGCGGACATTTGCTGCAGAAAGCCGGCATGCAGAGCGTTCGGCATTTCCTCCGGAGCGATCTCGATGCGGGCGACGCTGCCGTGATGGCGAACGCGAAAGCGACGCAGGCCCAGCGCGCGGAGGGCTTCTTCGGCGTCTTCCACCTGGCGCAAAGCTTCGGTGGTAACGCGGCGGCCGTATTCGATGCGCGACGAAAGGCAGGCTGACGCCGGCTTGTCCCACAGGCGCAGGCCAGCCTCAGCGGCAAGGGCGCGAATGTCGGCCTTCGTGAGGCCTGCATCCTTCAGCGGCGCGACCACACGATGCTCTTCAGCGGCACGCTGGCCGGGCCGGAAGTCTCTGCCGTCATCGAGGTTGAGGCCGTATGCGACCGCTGCGAATCCACGCCGCGCGCGTTCGGTCTCGAGCACGGTGAACAGCTCGTCTTTGCAGTGGAAGCAGCGGTCAGCCTCGTTTTTCGCGTAAGCCTCGTGCTCCAGTTCCCTGGTTGCAACCACCAGGAGCGGAATCCCCAGCTCGGAGGCAAAGGCTACGGCGTCCTGGTAGTGGCTTCGAGGAAGAGAAGGCGAATCGGCGAGCGCGGCGAGCATCTTTTCGCCGAGGCGGCGATGCGCCGCCCAGGCGAGGAAAGCGGAGTCGACGCCCCCGGAATAGGCGACGACTGCGCTGCCGATTTCCCCCAGGCGCGTCTCCAGCGCGGTTTGCTTGTCTGCCAGGTCCATATTGGCGGTTCAGCCTGCCCTCATGATGCTAACTCTGAGCGTATTCCTGAAGAAAGTTACCTGCATCTCAGCAAGGAGCGCACAAGCCGCAAAAATTTGAAAAAATGGTGTTTGACGGAACGATGACGACCCTCCACTCGGGCGTGGTGCTCACACCGGAAGAACGGCTGGCGCGGCGAAGGCTGATCGTGCACGATGCGCTTTCGCTGCTAACCCTTTTTCTTATTACGGCGGTCATTTTCGCGCTGACCTGGCTGCTCCATCGCTCGTTTGAGGATCACCGCGAGGAGCTGGGGCGGCGATGGAAAACGCGCGGGGAGCAGGCGCTCGCCGCGGGACACCCGCAGAGCGCGATCGAGGCGCTGCGGTCGGCGCTTGCGTACGTGCCGGATCGCGGAACAGAGATCGAGCTGGCTACAGCCCTGGCAGATGCCGGAAAAACAACGGAAGCCATGGCCTATTTCAGCACGCTGTGGGATTCGGCGCCCGGCGACGGAACGATCAACGTGCAGCTGGCACGACTGGCGGCCCGGCAGGGGAACGAGGCGACCGCGGTGCTCCACTACCAGGAGGCACTGGACGGCACCTGGCAGGGGAACGGTTACGATCGTCGTCGCGAAGTGCGGCTCGAACTGGCCAACTATCTCCTTTCCCGAGGCAAAAGCGATCAGGCGCGCACCCAGCTGCTGATCGCGGCGGGAAACGCTCCGGATGACCCGGCCATCAAGATCCAGATTGCGGGAATGATGGAAAAGGCCGGCGATCTGGACGGCGCGCTCGGCATCTATCGCACGCTGTCGACGAGGCACGGTGCGCCGGTAGCGGCACTGTCGGGCGCGGGACGCACCTCGTTCGAGCTGGGCATGTATCGCGCAGCCGCCGATTATCTGAGCCGAACGCTGGCCCAGGCCGACGCCGAAACTCTTCCGGAAGCCGAGCGCGACGCAGATCGCGGGATGTTTGCGACTGCCGATCGCATTCAGCTGCTCTTCCCGGCCTACGATTTGCCGGCGCGGTTGCGGGCCGAACGCATTCTGTCGCTGCGCAACACAGCGCATGCGCGGTTGGCCGCCTGTTCAGCGGCGCCTGCCACCGCGGCAGCGCTGGGGGACCTGGTGGATCGCTGGAACCAGTTGCCGGCGAGGTTGACGGTTAGTGGTTTAGAACAGGATCCGGATCTGGAGCAGACGATTTTTCAGCTGGTGTGCGATACGGAGACCGTCACGGCGTCGGCGTGTGGACAGCCGAGCGGCGACGACGCGCTGATCCTGCGGATTGCGAAGAATCCTGGGGCGGTGGAGCAGCCATGAGCGCGGAGCGGCCTATGAGCGTGACGACGGCCCCATCGGAGACGATGGCTGCCGCTGCCGCACCTTCCGTGGCAGAAGCGGTCGCTGCGATCCCGAACGCAACGTCGACCATCGAGAGGATCGCTCCCTCGCGAGGAGAGCGGCTTTTTCTGGTGCTCTCGATTTTTATCGGGGTGATTTCGGGACTGCTCGTGGTGGCGTTCCGCATCGCGATTGAGTGGATTCGGATTCTGCTGCTGGGATCGGCGCCGCATCCCGGACAGGATCGGCTGCTGGTGGTGCCGGCGGTGATGGGGCTGGTCGTGGCGGCGATGGTTCTGTGGTTCTTTCCGGCAGCGCGCGGCAGCGGCGTGAACCAGACGAAGGCGGCGTTATACGTCTATGACGGTTACATATCGATTCGGACGGTCATCGGCAAATTCCTGACGGCCGCGCTGGCCATCGGCAGCGGGCACTCTCTGGGGCCTGAAGACCCTTCGCTGCAGATTGGCGCCGGTGTGGCATCGATCGTGGCGCGCAATCTGCGGCTTTCGCGACGGCGCATGCGCATGTTTGCGCCAATCGGCGCAGCGGCGGGACTGGCGGCGGCGTTCAACGCGCCGATCTCGGCGATTCTGTTCGTGATCGAAGAAGTGATCGGAAGCTGGAGCGCCGGAGTCCTCGGCTCGCTGGTGCTGGCGGCGAGCTCCAGCGTGGTGGTGGCGCGCGCGTTCTGGGGATCGGAGCCGATGTTCCGCATCCCGTCGATCACGATGAAGGACTGGCGCGAGCTGCTGGCCTACGCGGTGCTGGGTATTTTTGGCGGGCTGCTGGCGCCGTTGTTTTCCGCGGCGCTGGGATTTCTGCGGCCGCGCCTGCGCGCGCTGCCGCGGTGGACGCTGATCCTGCAGCCTGCGGTGGCCGGGCTGATGGTGGGGGCGATCGGATACTTCGGCTTCCCTGAGGTGATGGGCGCGGGGTATGGCGCGATCGACCAGGCCATGCATGGGGAATTCGTTTGGCAACTGCTGCTGGGCCTGGTTTTTCTGAAGCTGGCGGCTACGATTTTGTCGTTTTCGAGCGGAACGCCGGGCGGCATGTTTGCGCCGACGCTGTTTATCGGCGCGATGCTGGGCGGCGCGGTGGGCGCCTTTGAGAAGCACTTCTTCCCCGGGCTCACGGGAACCGTGGGTGCGTATGCGCTGGTGGGGATGGGCGTGCTGTTCGCGGGGTTCCTGCGCGTACCGCTGACCTCGGTCTTCATGGTGCTGGAGGTGAGCGGGAACTACTCCATCATTCTGCCGGTGATTCTCGCCAACACCATTGCGTTTCTGCTCTCGCGCAGCCTGCAGCCGGTGGGAATCTTCGAGATCTTCACGCGGCAGGATGGACTTGACCTGCCGTCGATGGAAGAGCAGCGCGAAGAGGCGGTGCTGCACGTTGAGGATGCGCTGCAGCCGGTGAGCGTGCCGGTGGTGCGCGGCGCCTATACGATCCAGACCACATCAGAAGTGCTGACGGAAACGCATGCTTCGGCTTGTCTGGTGGAATTCCTCGACGGCACATGGTATGTGCTGAGCGACGCGGAGCTGACCGGCCTGGCGGCGACGCTGACGCCGGAAACACCCCTGCAACGGGCGCTGCCGGCGGAGCGCGCGCCGCAGTTGTTCCCGGACATGCCTCTGGATTCAGCGCTGCATTATTTTCCACGCTGGCCGTTACTGCCGGTGGCCAATCGCGCGGCTCGAGGAACGATTGAGGGCACACTGACCCTGGAGGACGTGCTGACACGGTATCGCGGGACGACGAGCGGTTAGCGTGCCTGCAGACGCAGCTCACTCGTTCGCGCTTGCATCGCTGCGCTCTGACCAATAGGCTCATCTTTCAGGAAAGATTCGATTTTTCTCGGGATGCTGAGCCTTTATCAACGCCTGATTCTCGGCTGCCTTCTGCTCATCGCGCTGGTGACGACCGTGAGCATGCTGGTGCGCACATCGTTTGTGCACCTCGGTGCGCTCGACGAGCAGGTTCACGTGGCAGAGACGGCGGTGACCTCGCTGGCATCGGCCCGGGCTGCGATCGCGCACGAAGAATTGCTGGCGGCGCGCATCGCCATCGGTACGGCGACGGCTGCGGAATTTCGGACGCAGGCCAAAGCGACCCAGACGCTGCTGGAGGCGGCGGTGGCGGATGTGCACGCCTTCGATCCTTCCCTGCGCATCGATCAGTTGGCGCTGCGCCATCAGCGCCTGCTCGATCACGCGCCGCAGGATCCCACCGATCTCGCCCGGGCCGTGGAAGGGATTCACGACGATCTGCGCCGCGATCTTGACGAGCTTTCCACGATGCGCTACGCCGCGGTGACGGCGCTTCGCGGCCAGCAGGATTCGCTGCGGGCACGGCTGATTGCGGCGTGCGGGCTTTCGATTGCGGCGGCTACGGCGATTTCGGCGGTGATGCTGGTTCTGGTGATCGTGCCTCTCCGGCACACTGCGCGCGTGGCGCGCAGGATCGGCCAGGGCGATCTGCACCAGCGAGTGGAATGGCGATCGAAGGACGACCTGGGGACGATCGCCACGGAGCTGAACCGGCTGGCGATCCGGCTGCGCGATTTGCGCGAGACGGAGTCAGGCCGGCGGCAGATGGAATTTCAGCTCATCGACGCTGTGGTGCGCTCGATCTTCGAGCCGGTCATCGTGACCGACGGCCGCGGACAGGTGCTGAAGCTGAATCAGGCGGCAGTGGAAGTTCTTGGCAGCTCGTCGGAAGATCGCATGGTGCTGGCGAGCACGCCGGGCGGCGACAAGATTCTGAATGCGATTCGCTCGGCGGTGAGCATGCAAAGGGCAACCACAGGCGAAGAGGGCGAAGCCGCGCTGCTGCCGATGCGTATTGGCAAGGCCGAGCGCAGCTACCGGCTGCGCACCACGCCCATGCGCGATGCGGAGAATAAATTGCTGGGCGCGGTGACGCTGCTGGAAGACGTGACGGAGATTGCCGAAGTCGATCGCTTCAAGTCGCGCTTCCTGTCGGTCGCCTCACAGCGGCTGCGCGATCCTTTGCAGCGGCTGCGGCTGGCGCTGTATTCGCTGATGGAGGGCCACGCCGGAGAGTTACAACCCCTGCAGGAAGAGCTGACACACACGGCTGCGACCGAGGCCGAGAACCTGGACAACCTGATGCTCGACCTGATTGAGGTAGCCGAACTGGAGACCGGCCGGCGCCCTTTGAAGCAGGAGAAGATTCGGCCCATCGATGCGCTGCGGGACGCGTTTCTGCGATTCCGCGACGCGGCGCGCAACAAAAACATCGACCTGGAGATCGTCGCCTTCGAGGACATCGCGTACATCCAGGGCGATCGCCGCGCGCTGCGCACAATTCTCGACAACCTGATCACCAACGCGCTGCGCTACACACCGGAAGGCGGACATATCCGGCTGGGCGCGTCGGAGCTGCAGGAGCGGGTGCAGTTTTTCGTGCACGACACCGGGCGCGGCATCGAGGCGGAGCGCGTGCCGACGATCTTCGGGCGATTTACGGGTGATCCCGACTCCGGCGGTTCCGGCCTGGGACTGGCTCTGGTGCGACGGCTTGTCGAGTCACAGGGTGGTCAGGTGTCGGTCGAGAGCCGACTCGGGGCCGGCACCACCTTCCGCTTCACGCTGCCGATTGCCGCCGCGGAACCGGACCGGCATCCTGTGGAGGTTGGATGAGCGAACCGTTACAACCCATCCAGCATGCAGCTGAACCGGGCAAGCTGCGGATTTATCTGGGGGCGGCGCCAGGCGTGGGCAAGACCTACCGCATGCTCGAAGACGCGCACCTGATGAAGCGGCAGGGCGTCGACATCGTGATCGGGCTCGTCGAGCCGCACAATCGCGCCGAGACGATCGCGCTGGTGGATGGCCTGGAAATCATCCCACTCGAGGAGGTTCAGTATCGCTCGGTCACGCTGCGCGAGATGAATGTCGAGGCGATCCTCGCGCGGCGCCCGGCGTGGTGCATGGTGGACGAACTCGCGCACAGCAACGTGCCGGGATCGCGGAATCGGAAGCGCTACGAGGATGTGCTGGAGCTGCTCGACGCCGGCGTCAGTGTGATGACGGCCATGAACGTACAGCACCTGGAGACGCTGAACGATGCCATCGCTCGCTCGGCGAGCACACAGATTCGCGAGACGGTGCCGGACAGTTTTCTGCGGCGCGCCAACGAGGTAATCAACGTCGACATCACTGTCGATGAGCTGCGCAGCCGGTTGCGTCTGGGCAAGATCTATGCACCCGAAAAGGTGGAGCAGGCCCTGGCGAACTTCTTCCGCAAGGGCAACCTGAACATGCTGCGGGAGCTGGCGCTGCGCACAACAGCCGAACAGGTGGGCAACGCTGCTTCGGAGTATCGGCGCATTCAGGGCCTGGAGCAGGCGCCGATGCCGGAGAAGGTTATGGTGTGCCTCTCGCCACGGCCGGGTATGGAGCGGCTGGTACGCGTGGGCGCACGCATCGCGGGCCGCCTTGCGACGAACTGGTACGTGGTTTATGTGGAGACGCCGGACAGGGATCACCGGCACGGCGATCCGGCTGCGTTTGCGCGGCTGGAAGAGAATGAGCGCATGGCGCGGGATCTGGGCGCACGCGTGGTCGTGCTGAAGGACAAGAAAGTCGCCGATGCGCTGATCGAGTTTGCGCGCAAGGAGAACATCTCGCACGTGGTGTTTGGACAGTCGGCGCGCACGCGATGGGATATTCTGCTGCACGGCTCGATCGTGAACCGGTTTCTCAACGAAATGCGGGATACGACGGTGCAGGTGGTACCGATTCAACGCGAGAAGAAGATCACGCAAACGGGCAAAGAGGCGCGGCCCGGGAGTTCCAAAGGCGATCGGCTGCAGTAGGGGCGATCGTGGGTCAGCGAATATAGCGAAGTGAAAGGCACACCTGCCCACACCAGGCAGATGCGAGCACCTCGTCTATTGCTTCTTCAGCACGGCGTCGCTGTTTTCGTCGGCTGTGATCTGGCCTTCGAGCTTGCGCAGCGTAGCGTACTGATCGGGAGCCAGCTCTACCTTCTTCAGAACATACTGCCGAGTGTAGTGGAGCGTGTCACCCTGGGCCTTCACCTCGCTGTGGTACGTCGCGAAGCCGACGTCGAGGTTCACAGGGTCGGGCACGTCGTCTACCGTGTAGCCGGCGGGAATCTTCACGTCGAAGGAGTCAGTCCATGTGCCGACGCGCGCAAAGCTGATGGGCACATGGCGCGGTTTGTTGTCGAGTGGATCGGCAAGCGACCCCAGAACGCGGGGCCGCACCAGCAAAAGCGTGCCAGCATTTTTGGCGTAGGAGGGGGCAGTAACGGAGTATTGCAGGTCGAGCGGCTGATCCACCTCCTTAACGTTGTCGACAATCTCGCTGCCCAGGGTGAAAGTGGAGAAATCCTGCTGCAGCAGTTTCTCGACAAACTCTCGCTGCTCTTTGGCGCTGCTCATCGTCATGCGATCGCGCATGCGCCATGCGGCCCCCCCGGTGCGGGTCACATTCACGTCGCCCTTGAGGGTACCGTCGGTGCCCAGCTCAAACTTCGCCGTCTGCTCGGTCTTCGCAAACGCCGGATTCAGCACGGGAAACGCGATCACCTGACTGTCTTTGCCAGCAAGCAGCAGACCATAGCCACCCTGCTCGTAGTCGGGCATATCGCCCAGAGGGATATACGGGTTGGTTGGATCGAATATCAGATAGCGCTTGCCGGTTCTGGCGGCGACCACCGCGTGCATGCGGGGGTTGTCGTAACCCTGTGGGATCTCAATGGCCACGATCATGTGGTTGCCGTACTCTGAAGGCGATTCCGGGGCCATGACGCCGCGGTCGGCATCGACGACCACCCATGACGCCCGGATGCCAACCGCATCGAGCATGGCGATCATCAGCGTGGCCTTGTCCTTGCAGTCGCCGTAGCGTTTCTGGAAGACCTGCTCGGCGGGATGCGCCTGGCGTCCACCAATGCCAATCTCCACGCCGACATAGCGAATTTGCGTCTGCATGAACTCGGCAACTTTAGACGCCTTCGCCATAAAGTCGCCATCGCCGGCAGCGGCGCGAGCGGCGGTGGCCAGATCGCTGGCACCCTCGCTCTCCGGGGCTTCGAGACCCGTGTAGTGGTCCCCGATCTCGGTCCAGAGGGCATCGCCTTCGGGAATCTCGTTCGGAGAATAATGCACACTGAGGCGCGCAGCGAGCGCCTCCCACGCAGGATGAAGCGGAACATCATTGAGATCGACGGCGGGAATATTCGTCAGCTGCCAGCGGGCGCTGCCCGGCTGCGCCGTGACGGGTTGCACGGCGTCGTGCCGAAACCAGACTGCGCGGTTGTGCCAGCCGGCGGGTAAGTCGATCTCAAACGAGGCTTGCGCGACGGGAATGGACTGCTGAAAATCCCAGATGTCTTCGCTTTCGTAGCCAGGAACCTGCTCGACGATTTCCCATCCAATGATGCCGCCGGGATCGGCACCCGGCGGGTTGGCAACCTTGTAGAGGCCGTCGAGGTAGACCATGTCGGGGTCGTTCTCGCCCACCTCGACGTACTCGTTGTCTTTCATCGCGTAGTGGTGGCCGTCGGGGCCGATACTCCACACATGAAACGACTGCAGCTTTTCGTCTTTGGAGAAGCGGACGAGAGGGATGGCGTCTTCGCGGCCCTGCGGGCGCAGGATTTTGACGACCATCCGGGAGCGCTCAACGGCTCTGCCGTCGGGCTGCACAGTCAGCAGCGTGTCCCTCAACAGAACCACGGCGCGCGCGTCGCCCCAGCTGCCGGTGGTGGCTGCCGCCTGCATGACCCAGTCAGGGAGGCTGGGGTTGGAGCTGGCGCGGGCCAGGCCCGGGCAGGCGAGAAGAAGCAGGCCAGCGCAAAGACACGCGGAGGAGCGCCGCACAATCGCTTCCGAAACTCCCGTTCCTCTGTCGATTTTCATGCTTTCCTCAATCACTGGCCGGAAGGCGCGGCCGCGCCGCCGCGCTGAAGGACTACCTGCTGCTGATCCTGAGCCCCGGCTTTCTGGAAGAAGTCGCGCAGTTGCGGGTAATCGTTCTTGGAATAGACGGTGTTGCCTACGGCCAGGAGCCGAGCCTGCTGGTACACGCTGCCGCTTCCCACATACTTTGCAATGTATTGTGCGTTCTTCGGGTACGGGATCTGCGCGTCGGTGGGCACGGTGTCCACAGTGAGGCCCGGCGCGAGAACAATCTTCACCTGGTCGCGAGTGGCCGACGGGTAGTGCAGATCGACCGGGTTCTCGCGCTTTTCTGCCGCGAAGAGCGGCTTGATGCCGGCCTCAAAAAACGAAGCGGGCAGGAAGACGCGATTACCGGTCGCCGTGCCCATGCTGCCTGTCACCTGTATGAGGGCTGTGAGCGGCTGAGCGCTGTCGGTGAGATTGTCGAGATGCGCTGTGGTCACCTGGATTCCGGGCGGGACATCGCGCTGCAACTCGTCATTGAATTCTCTGGCCGCCTCATCGGCATCGCGACGGAGGGCGACCTGGCGCCAGCGCAGAGCTTCCGCACCTGTCGCGGAGAACTGGATGGTGCCCTGCACTTTGCCGTCGGACGCAAGTTGCAGATTTGCTTTTCGCTCCACGACGGTGTCTTTGTAATCGGCGGCCGGGGTGAGGACGGGCTGCGTCCCGCCGTCGGTCTGGCGGATCCCCATCACCTGGGTGTGCTCCCACGCGAGCTTGCCGTATTCGCAATAGCGCTCGCCGGGATCGAGGAATACGTCCCTGCCATCGATGCTGACGATCGCGATCTCATTGTTCATCTGGCCCCAGTACAGATAGCTGGCGTTGAGAATGCGCTCGTCGCGGCGGGTTACAGCCATTTCCGAAACCCGGAGCCCGGCGGCCCTCGCCATGGCGGTAAACAGGCGCGTGATCTCGACGGGAGTGCCACGCTTCTGTTCCCAGATATCGGCGGCAGTTTTCTCTTTGACGCCCTGCGCCGTGTTTTCTTCCTCAGTGTGAGCGCGGTCGTAAGCGGTGTTGTCGACGGTCATCACCGCGGTGAAGATCTTCCGGGCCTTCTGGTCGTCCGAGTCGCCGGGGCTGACGATCTGAGAGACCGCCTGGCGAATGGCGTCGGTGGTTGCCGCAAAGTGATCGACATCCTTCGACCAGGTGCGGCCTTCGCTGGTCCAGAACTCCTGCCCGGTGAACTGCGCCGAGTAAAAGAAGGTGAGGCGGTAGGAGAAGCTGTCGAGCGGCGGAGAGTAGGGCTCCTCGGGAATCGGCGGCACGTCTTTCACGACAAGGTCGATGCCCGAAGGAAGGTCCTTGAGCGTGGAGCCCGGCGGCAGCTGCTGATCGTACAGCAGACGATTCGCGAGGAGGACGTGGCCCATGCCGTCGGGAACCGATACCCCACTGGAACTCGCGGGATCGATCGGGAACGGATTGAAGTGATAGTGACCCTCATGCATGAAGACGGGCTTCTGCAAGTCCCACGAAGGCGGAAAGATATACCAGTCGTCATATTGCCGCTCCCACTGGTACTCGATGATGCTGCCAACCTGGACGTTGGGCATGGAGAAGACCTTCTCCATCACCCGGATATGGCCGAACTTCACCACTTCCTTGTCGAGGGGGGAGCCGGTAAAGGGGACAATCGTGCCATCCGGCTCGATTGTGCGCGCTTCGATACCGCGAATGGCGGTGGCACCGGTCTCGTAGGGAATTTCGACGTCGCCGAACTCTTCTTTCCCGCGCTCGGTGAGGATCTTGATGCGGGCATAGACGCGGTGAAAATGCGCCTTAATGTCCACGTACTCGTCGTAGTTGAGATAGACCGCCGGCGCATTCGGAGCCTGGGGATCGGAGGTCATCTTCAGTTCATCGGGAGTGGGCTGAATCCACTTCACGCTGCCGAAGGCCGAGGCACACAACAGAAAGACGGAACAGGCAGCAAAATACGAACGGCGCATCGAATCGATCACGGAAGGTCCCCGACAACACATATGTGAGAAAACTCGAAAAGCAAATTTGCATGGCCTGCCTGCGGAGCACGCAGGCGACATCCTGAGAGATGTAAAGCCCAATCGTCGCCCGTCATTTGGCTGCCGTTTGGGGCTGCTTCTCCAGAACCACCTGTTGCTGATCCTGGGCGTTCATCTTGCCGTAAAAGTCGCGGAGTTGTGAATATTCCTCCGTCTTGTACAGGGGGTTCGCGAAGGCCTCGACGCGATCTTCCACATAGGTGCCGTTTGAGGCCGTGTATTTCGCCTTGAAGACGGCGTTCTGGGGATAGGGAATGCTGGAGTCCGTGGGGACGCTCTGGACCGTGAATCCAGGAGGCAGCTTGATGGTTACGGTGTCCTCGGATACGAACGGATAGTGCAGGTCAATCGGGGCGTCGCGCTTTTCCTCCGCAAAGGGCGGCTTCACGCTCGCCTCGAAGAAAGCAGAGGGCAGGAAGACGCGCTTTCCGGTCACGGTGCCGAGACTGCCGCTCACGTCGACGACGGCCATCAGGCTCGAAGTGAAATCGTTGAGCGAAAGGAAGTGGTTCATCGTGACTTTCACGCCGGGCGGAACAACATCCTGCAACTGCGCTTCGAACCGCTTCTTCGCTTCCGGCTCGTCGTTGCGTAGCACCACCTGACGCCAGCGCAGGGCTTCTTCGCCCGACATGGAGATCCGCACCTGACCGGCGATGGTTCCATCCGGGCCGAGGGTCAGCTCGGCAATGCGACGAGTGGAGTTATCGGGATAACCCCCGGATGGGGTCACGAGCAACTCCGGGCCGTGGTCGGTCTGGCGAACACCGGCCACCAGCGTGTGCATCCAGTGGAGCTTGCCGAACTCGCAGTAGCGCTGGCCGGGATCGAAGTACACATCTTTGCCGCCGACGTCCACGATGGCGATTTCGTCTTCGAGCTGATCCCAGTCGAGGATGCCGGTGTTAAGGATGTTTCGATCGCGCTCGGTGACGATCATGGCGTAGGCTTTGAAGCCGGCCGCGCGCGCCATGGAGATGAACAGGCGGGTGATCTCGTCGTCGCTTCCCCGCTTTTGGTCCCAGATGTCGGCCGCGGTTTTGACGCGCAGACCTTCGGATTTGTTCTCGGCGGCGGAGTGCTCGCGGGTGAAGCGCGTGTTCTCCAACTGCATGACGGCTGCGTAGATCTTCTGCAGCTTTTGCTGGTCGGTATCGCCGGGCGCAACGATCTGCGCGACGGCCTGGCGGATCCGATCAGACGGATTGGAGAAGCGGTCGACGTCTTTCGACCAGTACTTCCCTTCCTCCTTCCAGTACTCGGGACCGGTGAAGGCCGTCGCGTAATAGAAGTTGACGCGGTAGGCGATGCTGTTCAGCGGCGGGCTGAAATCTTCGCGAGGCAACGGCGGGACATCGTTGACGAGGAGGTCGAAGCCGTCGAGGCCCTCGCGAACGCTGACGCCCTGCGGCAGCCAGTGGTAATACAGGATGCCGTTGACGGGATTTTCGTGTCCGAGCGAATCCTTGTAAACCATGCCCCGGGCATCGGTCGGGTTGAAGTGGAAGTGCGCGTGATGCACAAAGATGGACTGCTGGATGGTCCATTCGGGCGGGATGGCATAGCCGTCGTCGTAGCGCAGCTCATACCGGTATTCGAGAATGCTGCCCACCTGGACGTCGGGCATGCTGAAGACCTTTTGCATCACTTTGATATCGCCGGCCCTGATGAGCTCCTTGCTGAACGGCTTGCCTGTGAACGTAACGACGGTTCCATCCGCATGGATGGTGCGGCCTTCGACGGCCTCGACGTTGGAGACGCCCGATTCGTAGGGGATCTCGACGTCGCTGTAGTCCTCTTTTCCCTTTTCGGTGAGGATTTTGATGCGCGCGTAGATGCGGTGAAAGTGGGTCTTGTCGTCGACGACCTCTTCGCGGAAGAGAAACACGGCCTCGGCGTTGGGCGCCGATGGGTCGGAGGTCATCTTCAGCTCTTCCGGGGTAGGCTGCGTCCAGGTGGCCGCGCGACCGGGAACGGCCGCAGCCAGAGACAGTAACACAGTTGTAAATAGGGGATAAGTAGAGAGAGAACGCGCCACAGCAGGAGCCTCACAAGGATCGAACTACGCCCAATGTCCGCACGGATTCCGCGGAACCCATACGGTAACGTGAAGGAAGTGTGCTCCCTTTGTACGGCGAATTGGTCGCAGCCGCAAGAAAAATCTCACACGTTTTGGGGCATGGTTACTGATTTGCAGCGGCTGCAGAGGCAGGCGCTGCCGGCGCGGTAATTGCGACGAGCTGCTGCTGATCCTGGGCGTTCACTCTCTGGAAGAAATCGCGGAGATTCGGGTAATCCTTCTTCTGATAAAGGATTTGGCCTACTTTCTCGCGCCTTATCGCGTGATAGACGTTTTGCTTACTCTGATAACTCCCGTCAAAGTTCAGATTCGCAGAATAGGTCACCGCACCGTCCTTCGGCACGGACTCCAGGGTCGCGGCTGGCGGCAGGGTCAGGGTGACATCGTCGTCGACGGTGTACACGAAGTACAAATACACCGGGTTCTGGCGGGTTTCGCTCGCAAAGCGCGGCTTCGCTTCGGCTTCGAAGAAGCTGGCAGGGAGAAAGAGCCGCTTGCCGGTTCGCGTGCCGAGGCTGCCGGTCACGTCGAAGGTTGCGGTGAGCGGAACTTCGCCGTCATCGAGGGGGCTGAGGCTGGTCAGCTGCAGGTTGAGGGTCGAAGGCAAAGGCAAAGCCATCGTGTCGTGCAGTTCTTTCTTTGTGGCGCCGGCGTCGGTCATGAGTGCGTCCTGCCGCCAGCGCAGAGCCTCGGAACCGGTCATCACCACGCGAATGGTCCCGTGCACCTGGCCGTCGGGATCGAGCCGGAGGTCTGCCGTGCGCTTCAGGGCTGTGTCGCTCAGGGAGGGATAGGGAGTCTGAGCGATTTCCGTTCCGCCTTTATCGATCTGGCGAATCCCCATGGTCCAGGAGTGCTTCCAGTGCAGTTGGCCGAACGTGCAATATGGATCGCCGGGATCGAGATACACCTCTTTCCCGTCGAGTTTCGCAATCGCAATCGTGTCATCGAGCTGTTGCCAGTCGGTCTGGGTTTTGGCGAAGGCGTTCTCGTCGCGATTGGTGACGCGCATGCCGTAGACCGTCACCCCCGCGGCCCTCGCCAGTCCGATAAAAACGAGCGCGATCTCCTGGCGGTTGCCACGGCGTTGCTGCCACACATCGAAGGCGTCGTTCACCCTGGATTTGTCAGCTTTCTCTTCGGCCTCGGTACGCTCGCGCATGAAGTCGGTGTTCTGGAGCTTCTGGACCGCAGCGTAGATCTTCCGCAGCTTCTGCTCGTCGGTGTCTCCTGGCGCCACGATCTGCGTAACGATGGGCTTGAACTTGTCGGAGGCGGAAAACAGGTCGACACCGGTGCTCCAGAAGCTGCCCTGCTCCTTCCAGAATTCGTCGTACGTGGAGTATGTGTGGGCCATGTAGTAGAAGAGAACGCGATATCCGAGGCTGTGCATCGGCGGGGAATCCTCTTCGTCCGCCTGAGGCGCCACGTTCGCGATGCGGAGGTCGAATCCCTTTTTCTCGTCGACCTGCGAGTTGGGCGGCAGGAAGCGCGTAACCGCCACCTGGCCACCGGGGCCCGGATTGAAGCGGTAATGGGCCTCGTGAACAAAAATGGCTTGTTGCAGATACCATTGCGGCGCGTCCCAGCCCTGGTAAGTGGTCGTAAAGCGGTATTCAACAATGCTGCCGATTTGCACGTCAGGCAGAGAGAATCCCTTCTCCATGATGCGAATGCCGCCACCCTTCACCATTTCGCGCTTCCACGGCTTGCCGGAAAAGGGCACCACGGTTCCATCGCTGTGAATGGTTCGGCCCTCGACGCCGCGGACGCCTTCTTCGTGAGCCCAGTAGGGCATGACGACGTCACCGTACTTTCTGCCTTCGTCGGAAAGGATTTTGATGCGTGCGTAGAAGGTGCGCTCGTGACTTCCGTCGTCGGCGGTCTCTTCGAGGAAAAGGTAAACGGCCGGGGCGCCCGGCGCCGCGGGGTCGGCGGTCATTTTCAATTCGCCGGGAGTGGGCTGCGTCCATTTGGCGCCGCCCCAGGCGGGCATCGACACCAGTCCACCGGCAACCAACACAGCGCTCCGCAGACCACGGCGCATAGACTCCCTCAGAACATTCCGGTCTCTCCGCGGAGCACAGCGCCTCTCTCCTGGAGGTATAGAACGTGTCCGTTGTACGGCGGCAACGTTCACCTCGCAAGCAAAATCTGCAACGGGCGCAATCCAGCGTGTCGGGGGCAGTTGGACCGGGCGAACTGCAGCGCCGGACTGTGCTAACCTGGAATGAGTTGTGAGCTCGTAGCTCAGTTGGTAGAGCAACGCCCTTTTAAGGCGTGGGTCCTGGGTTCGAATCCCAGCGGGCTCACCAAGATTCTAAAGCAGTTACTCC
>Ga0335073_10003938_pt1 | contig 20708 bp, 20 predicted proteins | sample Lox_Sample_22_FD_207093 | JGI IMG/M metagenome (GOLD analysis project Ga0335073, IMG submission 207093) | Soil microbial communities from Loxahatchee National Wildlife Refuge, Florida, United States - Lox_Sample_2.2 | ecosystem: Environmental > Terrestrial > Soil > Wetlands | place: USA...
ATAGCCGGAGCCGACGTCGACGTCAAAAGCACCTACAGCGATCTCAAGCCACAAGCGAACGGAGCCCTGCTCGCCTCTTCTTCTCCAATCCATGTCACCGCTAGGAAAATGCTCGCGCAGAGTAATCCAGGCGTCGCGGTCTACACCGGCAACGCCCGCCTTTGGCAGGATGCGAACGTGATCGAAGCGCCATCGATCGAATTCGACCGTGAGAACCGCTCCGTGATCGCGCAAGGCACCTCAGCGCAGCCGGTGCAAACGACTCTGCTTCAGGAAAAGAAAGCTTCAGCACAGAAAGAGTCTCAGTCGGAGCATTCCAAAACTGGATCGCTCGAAACCATGCCGCTTAGCGCCGATAACGACGTCAGTCCAATCACGATCACTGCAGCCCAACTCACCTATACCGATTCCGCACGCAAAGCTCACTACCAGGGCGGTGTGGTTGCTAGGGGCACCGATTTCACCGCGTCCTGTCAGGTCCTCGACGTCTACCTGCCAGCCCATGACGAAAATCGGGCGAAGCCCTCTCCAAACGGCCCCGGTCAACTCGACCGCATGGTGGCTCAGGGCGAGGTTCTCGTCCAGCAGCCCAACCGCCGTGCAGAAGGCCAAAAGCTGGTCTACACGACAGCCGACGACAAGTTCGTCCTGACCGGCGGTCCGCCTAGCATTTTTGATGCCGAACAGGGCAAGATTACGGGCGTTTCGTTGACTTTCTTCAGACGCGATGATAGGGTGCTGGTAGAAGGCGGAGCGAGCAATCCTGTGGTAACGGAAACGCGAGTGGCCCGATAATTGCGACAAAAATGCGTACCCTGGCCACAGAAGAGATTGGCAAATCATACCGTGGCCGCCGCGTTGTAAACGGGGTCAGCCTGCGGGTCGATCAGGGCGAAGTTGTTGGATTACTTGGACCTAACGGCGCAGGCAAGACCACGACGTTCTATGCCATCGTTGGCCTGATCCCTCCCGACACTGGCCGCGTATTGTACGACGGCCAGGACATCACTGACGTTCCCATGTATCTCCGGGCCCGTCAGTTTGGCATCAGCTATCTCCCTCAAGAAGCTTCGGTCTTTCGCAAGCTAACAGTAGAAGAAAACATCCTCGCGGTCTTGGAGGCGCAGCCGATCCCCTGGCACGAACGACGCGAGAAGATGGAAAAATTTATTGACGAACTGGGACTGGAGCACATCCGTCAAAATCGTGGCTATGCGCTTTCCGGCGGTGAGCGCCGGCGCGTGGAAATCGCCCGCTGTCTATGCATCAATCCCACGTTCATTTTGCTGGACGAGCCGTTTTCGGGGATTGACCCCATCGCCGTTCTTGACTTGCAGAAAATCATCAGCAGTCTGCGGGCGAGCGGCATTGGAGTTCTGATCACCGATCACAACGTGCGCGAAACGCTTTCCGTAACCGACCGGGCTTACATCATCGACGACGGACGCATTTTCCGTCAGGGACAGCCCAGTCAACTGGCCATCGATCCGGAAGTAAGAAGGGTGTACTTGGGCGAGAGCTTCTCTCTGGTGTAGGTTTCAAAGTTTCAAGGTTTCAGAGTTTCAAGGGACCCGAAACTTTGACATCTCGAAACGTGAAAGCTTGAAACTTGAAATTCTGAAACATGGTTCTTCTCCAGCACAAACTCAGCGTGAAACTCTCCCAGCGCCAGATCCTAACGCCTGGCCTGGTGCAGATGGTCTCTGTCCTTGCGCTCAATAAACTTGAGCTTAAGGACATGATCAACGCCGAGATGGTCGAGAATCCCGTCCTCGAAGAGCTCGAAGAATCCGTTCCTCTTCTCGACGAAGTCGGCAAAAAAGAAGAGGACCTCGACCGCGCCACCAGCGCAGCCACTACCGAAGAAAATCCGATCACAGCGGTCGAAAAGAAAGATCCTTTCGAAGAAATCGATTTCGGGTCGTTTTTTCAGGATTACCTCGATCCCGGCTACCGTACACACGGCGAAATGGAGGAAATCGAGCGCCCGTCGTTCGAAAATTTTCTGTCGAAGCCGAGTAATCTTACCGATCACCTGAGCTGGCAACTGGGATCTCTGAGTCTCAGTCCGGAAGTTCGCGAAGCCGCCGACCTGATCGTTGGCAATCTGAACGAAGACGGATACCTGATTGCCAGCGACGACGAATTGCTCGGCGTGGTTCCTCCCGCGTCTCCGGAAGCTGATGCGGAAACAGCAAAGAATATTGTGAGCGAGGCACAAGCGTTGGGGCTCGGCGACGCCGAATCGGACAACGACTTAAACATGGACGATGCCCCGGGAGCAAGTTCGACGGAAGCCGCCCTTGAACCAGAAATCCCCGGCGTCAGCTCCGAATCCTTAGATTCGGGGCCAACCGGTCCCCAGGTATCTCAAACACAATCAAATTCTGCAGCCGCCGCCGCGCCGGCTCCCGCGCCCGTTTCCGAGCCCGTAGCCGCATTCAAACCACGGTTTACCGCGGCCGACCTCAAAGAGGCGCTGGAAGTCGTTCGCCAGCTCGATCCTTCCGGTGTCGCGTGCCGCGATCTCCGCGAATGCCTGCTCTGCCAGCTTCGCTATCATCAGGCCCAGCTTGCGCTTCACAAGAACGGCAATGGCACGGCGCAGATTCTGCAGGATGCCATTGCCGTGGTCGACAATCATCTGCGCGATCTGCAGGCCAAGCGTCACAAAGAAATTGCCAAAGCCATCGGGCGCCCCATCGAAGCGGTCGAACAGGCTCTCCACTACATTCGCACCCTCGATCCACGTCCCGGCCTTCGCTACAACAAGGTTCAGGCGCGGTTGATCGAACCCGATGTCGCTTTCGTCAAACACGGGGACGAATGGCTGGTCATCATGAACGACGAGGACCTTCCCCAGCTTCGTCTCAATCCAGCCTACAAAAAGCTCGTCACCCGCGACGGCAACAACGACAAGTCCACGCGCGATTACGTCAAAGAGCGCTACAAGAGCGCCATCCAGCTCATCAAGAACATCGAGCAGCGCAAGCAGACGATCACAAAAGTCTGTTACTCCATCGTCGCCCGCCAGCAGGAGTTTCTGGAACGCGGTATCGATCAGCTCAAACCCATGATGATCAAGGAGGTGGCCGAAGAAATCGGCGTGCATCCTTCGACGGTAAGCCGTGCTGTTGCCAACAAGTACGCCCACACACCGCAGGGCGTATTCGAGCTGCGATACTTCTTCAGCGAGAGCGTGCAGGGCCCCGAGGGAAGCAACACTTCGTTGCTGATCCTGAAGCGGCGGGTCAAAAAGCTCATCGATGAGGAAGATCCCAGCCGCCCGTTGACCGACGAGCAGATCACCCGCATCCTGCAGTCGCAGGGCATTCAGGTGACCCGCCGCACGGTCGCCAAATACCGCGAAGACATGCGCATTCCCAGCACGCACCAACGCCGGGTCAAAAAATAACGCGGCGCCGGCGAATGCCAGAAAACGCTCTATGGAAGGGCATGGCTTCAGCCATGCCGACCCAAGTTGAACCTAGGAACCGGGGCTTTAGCCCCTGAGGTTTCCGCAACGATGAAGCGATTAGTGACAATTGCCATAATCGCAACCTGCCTGTGTCCGATCATTGTTTACTACGCCGCACCTGCCGTCGGTCTTCCCGCCGATGGAAGCAATTACTGTATTGCGTCTGCGAACATTCCTTTCTACGGCTGGGTGAGAATATCCCAGCGCACGTGGCGGATTCTAAATCTCGTCTGGGTTTCGGCTCTTATCGTCCCCGTCCTCGTATGGGCCGCAACCGCTATATGGGTTCTGTTACGAAGGAGCCAACGTATGCGGGCTTCTGCTGTGATTGGTAGTGGATGCAGTACTCAGCGATAAATGAACGATTTTACGGAGGGGCGCTCATGAACGTGGAATACACCGGAAGGCACTACGAAGTTACCCCCGCCATCCGCAAGGAAGTGGAAACCGGCCTCGCTAAAATCCGCAAAATTCTCGGAGATCGATTCGAAACTAAAGTCATTCTTGCCGTCGAAAAACACCGCCACAAAGCCGAGATCACCATCAGCCCGCGCAATGGCCCGCTGGTCGGCCTGGCACAAGCCAAAGATATGACCATCGCCGTCAGCGAAGCCATCGATCACCTGGAAAAGCAAGCGGTGAAGTACAAAGCCCGCTGGGAAGTGAAAAAACGCAACGCCCGCAAAACGGAAGAGAAAGAGAAGTGGAACGGCCACTCAACGCATGAGGAAATTCAGACGGCGGTTGGGCTGACCGAAACCACGGCCGTACCGGTCGTTGTGCACAAGTATCCTGCGGTTGCCAAAACCACCGAAGTCCATCTGGTCCGCTCCGACGATTCCGTCGCGATGCGTCCCATGACGCTCGAAGAGGCGATCAAGGAAGCGCACTTCAAAGATCGCGATGTCTTCGTCTTCCGCGATCCCAAGGGCAAAGTGATGGTCCTGCACCGCGCCCGCGACGGCAAAATGCAGCTGATCGAAGTCCCATAAAAATCAGCAGAGGACCTGTAGGAATAGCCGCCCCCGGCTGTCCAGCGGCCCGGAAGTATCGGGCCGCAGTTGTTTTCATAGCGAGTGCCCCACGTCTCACTGTTTTTGCGAGACGTGGGATTCGGAGGTTGCTGTGGGCCCAACCGTAGTCCACCGCCGCAGGAGTGCTCGCTGGATTATCGCTGGTTGGTGGAGAATCCCTATCGATGGCTCGAACTGTAGCCTACGGCAAAACCGCTGGCTCCCATGTTGACCATCGAAACGGCGCGCTCCAACTTGTAGTGGCCAGTCTTGTGGAAGAAGTAGCTGAGGCCGACAGTACCGGCGGCTTCGCCGGCGAAGTTCAGAGCAAGTCCGGCGGTTGAGCGTCCGAACATGCGCACGATCGGATTCAATTCTTTGCCGTTGTTCTGAAGATTGGCGCGAGTCACGGCAAAGTCGGCGCTGTCGAGCGCGGTCGATCCGGTGAAGAGAGCGAGGTTCCACTTGTCGAAAAATCGGCGAGGGCGCTCGGGTGCGCTGGTTTGCGGGTTCACCAGTGCGGCAGAGACCGCGATTGCCGGGGTTCCTGACGAGTTTACCGCCGCAACAGCGGAGGGAAAGACCACAGGAAAACGCGATGTAGCGAGAACCGATGCGGACGATGAAGAGCTTTCCGGGGCATCGGGCGGAGTTGACTGCGCCATCAGAGTGGGCGCAGCGAGGAGCGCAACGATAAAGCTTGCAAGAGTAGAGACGATTGGCTTGCGCAGCTTGTCGGATCTCATAGGTGCTCGCCGAATCGGCGTGGCACATGGAGCAGGCGCAATTGCGACGCCAGCCCCCGAACATTAGAACTCCGCTAAGCTGCTGCAAGTCAGTGACTTAGTTGGTTCTCGGCTGATGGGGACGGAAGTTACTGTGCATTGTTTTGCAGTGCCGCACCGGGGCTTTTCCCGTTTTAGTCCATGCGCAACAGAGCAGGCGCGAGTAACCCGATCCATTACTTCTTGTAGACCACTCCGCTTTTCATCACGAAACTGACGTTCTCAACGACGCTGATGTCATGCAAGGGATCGCCCCGCACAGCAATCACATCCGCGAGATAGCCGGGCTCGAGCTGTCCGATCTGGTTGTCCCAGGCGAGCAGCTTCGCTCCGTTGATCAGGTCTGCTTGCAGCACGGCCGCAGGAGACATGCCGTGCTCGGCCATCAAAGCCAATTCCTTCGCCTGCGTGCCATGCGGAAACGGGCCGACGTCAGATCCGACCGCCATGGGCACGCCCGCCGCGACCTGATGTTTGAAATCCTGAATCTTGAGATCGAGCATCTCGTGTTCGCGCGCGGCTGCCGCAGGATTGGGCGCGTGGTCGGCAAAGTATTCGAAGATCGTGAATGTCGGAACGGCGAAGATTTCCTTTTCTTTCATGAGACGAATCGTCTCGTCTCCTAGCTGATTCGCATGATCGATCGACGCAACGCCAGCCTGTGCGGCGAACAACGTGCCGGGCTCTCCAGTGGCATGTACACGGACGCGCGCGCCCACGCGCGCTGCCTCCTTTACCGCCGCTTCCAATTGCAGCTCGGTGTACTGATAAGGTGTCGAGAACTTGCCGTTTTTCACCGAATCGCGGCCGGTCTCATAGATTTTGGTGAAGTCCGCGCCCTCTTTGTACTGCTCGCGCATTACCGCGATCAGCTCGTCGATATTGTTGGCGTAATCCGCGTTGGGCAGGACATGCTGCGCCGGGTTATAGCCGATGGCATCTTCGTGTCCGCCGAGAAGGTTGATAGCGTTGCCGCTGATGCGCAGGCGCGGGCCGGGAATTGCTCCGGAGTTGATCGCGTTGCGGACGGCCGTGTCGGCTGATCCGGCGCCTTCGGTCCCCATGTCGCCCTCGGCGGTGAATCCGGCCATCAGGTCGGCGCGTGCCGCGAGCGTCGCTGTGATCGTGCGCTCGGGCACCGATTCCTGAATCGTCTGCATGTCTTCCGCCCCGGGATGCAGGAAAAGATGCACGTGCGCATCAATCAATCCGGGCATCAGCGTGCGGTCGCCGAGATCGATCACTTCCGCATTCGCCGGATGCTTCACCGATGGCCCGGCTTCGACGATGCGCTCGCCTTCAATCAGAACTTCTGCGGGAGAGATGATGCGCGCGTTCTTGACATCCAGCATGTGCGCGGCGTGCAGGATGATCGGATGCGCAGGCGCAGTTTGCGATTGCGCTCGCGACGCGGTGGAGACGAAAAATGAAGTGAGCAAAGGCAACATGGTGAAAAGCGGAGTTCGGCATTTCATATCGCCGCGATGGTAGGCCAGAGGAGGTCCGCCGGTCAATGCGCCATGCCTGCTGTCAATGAGCCCAGAAAGCGCCCGCCTGTTTTAGAATCTTCACGACTCACTTCTACGTTAAAACTCTTCCGCTATCTGACCATCTAGATTCCCTCACTGGCACGCGAAGCCCCAGGCTCTTAGACTTTTGACCTGAGCAACGCAGTTTTGCGCATGAGGTGAAAGTGTTGATGAAATCCGCGTTTCTGGCTCTCTTCGTTGTTTCGCGCCTTCTCCTCTCGCTGGGGGCGCAAACGGCTCCTTGGCAACCATCGTCGGGACATACACAAGTGCCGATATGGCCCGATAGGCCGCCGGATGCTAAGCCTGTCCCCGGGCCGGAGATGATGAAGATCGATTCCGACTTTTTCGTCGCCGGCAGGCGCGTGACCGGAGTGTCCAACGTGACCCAACCAACAATCACAGTCTATGCACCTACGGGACAGAGTAGCGGCGCGGCGGTCCTCGTGTTTCCCGGTGGCGGCTTTCAAGGATTGGCCATCGACCTGGAGGGCACGGAGGTTTGCGACTGGCTAACATCGGAAGGAATTACGTGCGTGCTACTGAAATATCGCGTACCCAGCCTGCCCTATGACTGGCATTGCAAGTGCCGGCCCAACGGGCTGGCTCCATCGACCCTCGCGCTGGAAGATGCGCAGAGGGCAATGGGGATGGTGCGACTTCATGCCGGCGAGTGGCACATCGATCCTCACAAAGTTGGAGTGCTGGGGTTTTCTGCGGGCGGATATCTGGTGGCGGAGATTAGCACTCATTTCGAGCGCCGCTTGTATGCGCCTGTCGATGCCGCCGATCGAGAAAGCTGCCGGCCCGATTTTGCTGTCGCCGTTTATCCCGGGCATCTGTGGGCGCAAGACAAATTCACGCTCAACCCGTACATTCACGTGACCCGCGATACGCCGCCTACATTTCTGCTACAGGCGGAGGACGACCACGTCGATGGCGTAAGCCAGTCGCTCGTCTACTACATTGCCTTGAAGAATGCCAGCGTCCCCGTGGAGATGCATCTCTATGCGCAAGGCGGCCACGCTTTCGGGCTGCGGCCCACGCAGCTTCCGATAACGAAATGGCCTCAATTAGTCGAGACCTGGCTAAAGATGATCGGGATTACGTCGGAATAGGTGCCGCGCAAAAAGCCGGTGCTGTATTTTATTGCGAAACGCCAAAAGCCTTCGTTCGCAACAACTAAAAACCGTTTAGTAAGTTCGTCCACCGTCGAGGCAACCTTGCATTGGGACAGGGGCATCTTCCGCGAATAGCATTCGGGTCCAGGTAGTTGCTTCTGAGCATTCTATTTGGAGGGCGTGTGATGAAGTTTCGCGTAGCCTTCTTCGTCGTAGTGTCTCTGCTTGCATTGAGCCTGATCTTAACTTCCTGCGGAAGTTCGCCAGCTACTACCGCGATTATTTATGTGGCACACTCGCAAAGCCATAGCCTGTCGGTAATTCACCTTCCCGCAGACAAGACGGTGGCTGCCATTCAAATCGGAAATTCCTCGTTTAGCGATCTGAACCATACCCCGTCCTATCCTACCGGCGTAGCCGTCACCCCGGATGGAAGTCGCGCCTATGTGACCGACGCCGTTCAATATGTACGGGTGGTCGACACCCCGTCAAACTCCGTTATCGCCACTATAGCTGCCGGCAGCGATCCCGAAGCAATTGTGATTTCCCCCGACGGGACGACTGCGTATGTGACTTCGATCACCTGCAGCGCACCGTCATGCCCGGATAATCCCCCTCCGGTAGCTTCCGTCGAGGTGATCGACACCACCAGCAACTCCTTGACGGCAACCATAAGCATTGGAAATGTGCTCAGCGCCTTACTCTCGGGCATTGCAATCTCTCCCGATGGAACCCGCGTGTACGTGAGCAATAACGACGGGGGTCAGATTTGGGCGATTGATACAGCTTCGAAACAAGTCGTGGCAACGATCTCGACTGCCGTGTTGGGCTTCGTTGGCGTGTCGATCAGCCCCGACGGAAGCCGCCTTTACGCTGCGAGTGTCGGGAATCCGTCAGCGGTGGATGCCATCGACACGAAAGCTAACGCTCTGGTCACCAGCATATCGCTACCGGGCTTCGACGTTCCGACACGAATCGCAATAACTCCCGATGGAAGTCACGCTTATGTGACGGGAGACGGCGGGCATGTTTGGGTAATAGACACTGCAATGAACTCGGTGGTGACCGCAATCTCAGTTACTGCGGGCCAACCGCTCATGGACGTCGCGTTTGCGCCGGACGGCACTCATGCTTACGTTACGTGTGGCAGTAACAATGCAATTTATGTTTTGGATACCACGAGCTATCGCGTAGTAGGCCAGATCTCAAGCGACTATCCGGGTGGGTTGGCCATCGCTCCAACATTGTCTGGCGCAACATTTTGATGGTACTCAAAATCTCCCGTGCTGCGATTTGACTCTTAAAACGCATGCTCACATCAACGAAAGTTTTCTTGCGCGTTGAAGGAGGAGTTTATGAAGCAGCTGGCGGTTCTGGTTTTACTGGCGATTGCAATAGTATTTTCGAGTTGCGGCAGCAATCACGCTCCGAAGTTACCAACGAGTACAAATTGGCAGGCACAGTTGAACGGCGGCGCCGGTGCGGCCGCGGCCCTTAATTTCCTGGTTAATTTCAATCTTTCTGCGGTAAGTGGGAGCTTTGGTCAGAACGCGAATATCGACAGCTTTTCCTTCATCACGCCCAGCCAATGTTTTTCCGGGGCGCCCTTCGTAGTCGCGTCGGTGAACCTGGCCAACAATCTCAACACAACCCAGATCAACGGCTCGTTTGTATTGACCGTGACGTCCGAGACAGGTAACGTCCTCACACTGAGCGATGTTCCGCCAAAGGGCGAACTTATCGGAACGGCGTCGAGCAATGGATTTGTGACCAACGGGGTGGTGAATGGCCAATGGTGGCTGACTCCCGGCAGCGGTTTTTCGAATAGCGGTTGCAGTGCTGGCAGCGCGAGCAATCCCTTACCCTTCGTCATGTGCCAAAACGCGGCGAGCTGCAGCATGGTGTCAGCAGCTTCCATTTTGCCTTCGCAGTTCTGAGCTGGGCTAGTCGGGCCTCGGCCCAGACGGTCGAAGTAGCTGATAAGCGAGCCGGACAGCATTGCGGGAGCTGCAACCCAACGCGTAGATCTCGTCTGTGCTGATGTACCGGGGGGAAACAGCGGCACTCCTCCGGGCCCGAACCCGGTGCACGAGCGCGGGGCGAAGATCATTTGCGAAATCTGGCTGGTGGCTCTCGAACGATCCCGCCGCTGCGCAGACAATCAGAAGATGAAACGGCCACCGATTGTCGGGGCACAGTTGTTGTTGGAGTTATACGGGACCCCGGGGCCATGAGGAATGGCGATGGCCAAACCGCCGGTCACGTAGGAATACGCAATTCCCGCAAACCCGTCGAAACGCTTGGTGAAGTGGTGATCGGCGTAGAGCGACCCCTCGTTGAGGGTGCCTGCGCAGGAACTGCGGAAACCCGCAGAGGCCGAGCAGGTCGGCGGAAGACGGAAATCGTTCTGCCGCTGTTGATACCAGGAGAAAGTGAAGTCCGTTTTGCTGCGGTAGGTGTACTTCGCGCCCATCCACCAGATGTTCACCAGCTTTTCAGAGTCAAGATTGTTGTCTTCGACTCCGCTCATGAAATAGCCGCCCTGGTCCGAAGCGCCAACGCCCAATGGGTTCTTCGGATTGTTCTGCCAGATGTATTCATAGCCGGTGAAAAACTTAATTGGATTCCACGCATACTTGGCAGCGAAAATGATGCCGTAGTTGTCAGTCACGATGCCATATACGGTGTCGTTCGGGTCGATCAGATTGGTCGCGGTAATGGGGTTGGTATTGATGCTGTCTGTGGTCGACTGATATGGCTGTGTCGGACTCTGAGGTCCCAGTAAGGGATTCAACACGCTGATCGCCTGGTTGTAATGTTGGGGGACGATGTCGACGGAGAACCTATGGTACTCGCCGCCGAGGTCGAAACCATAGGCGTTGTTATGCGCCGATTCCGGCGTACAGGTGGCGCCGGTCCAGGTTGCAGAAGCCGAGTAGCAGCCACCATTACCATCGGCGAATTTGTACATCGCGCCGAAATGGACTGGGCCGTAGATGAGGCGATACTTGACGGCGTCATCCCAGCGGCTGTTTTCGGTGTCGCCGCCGCCGGCCATCGTGCCGTTGTAACCGATGTAGGAAAAGGCGTAGCTGCCGACGGCTGGATCGTAGAGCAGCATCGCATCGGTACCGAGAGAGCGCTGGCGACCGAAGCTCAATGTGCCGAAATGCGCCGACGATATGCCGCCATAGATTTCGTCATTAAAGGGTTGGCCCGCGCGCGCGCCGTCGATGGCGTACGAATAGCTGTTCCTGGGAAGGCCGTTGTTGATGATGTCAGTCTTTGATGCGTTGGCCAGCAGGCCAGACTGCGGATCAATACCGCTGGAAGCGTTGAATACAACGTACCAGCCATGCCGGAACTCTTCCTTGCCCCTGATGCCGAAACCCGTCTGCGACAGGTTGTTCGGCGCGACGAGGAATCGATGTTGATAGCCGTTCCGGTTTATCAGCGATGCGCCTTCATAGTTGTAGCCATTTTCCGGTAAGCCGTGACTAACCCAGCCGACGCCAATGTCATATGCACCGTACAGCGTGATGCCGTGCCAGCTTAGCGCGCAATCGGTGGTGGCAAGCTCGTGACCGCTCGTGCAGGGGTCGGGGGTGCTCTGCTGAGCAAAGGTGAAGGATGACGAAAGCAAAAAACCAACCGCTGCCATAAATAGGTAAGCCTTGCGCATTTCGACCTCGAAAAAATCAATCCTCTGGACAGAAGTCGCGAGTGTACATGACATACGATTCTGTTGTCCAGAACTGTACGATTTGATGCGCTTGGCAATCAGTCCTTGGCTATACTAATGGCGGATGCGATATAGAGCCCGATGAGGCGGAGAATGAGTCCACGAACTCGCAGTTTGATTGTGCTGTTTGCAGTCATCTGGATTGGCAGCTTCAGTGTGGCACAATCCATTACGGTGGCTGCTGCCGCAGACCTTCAGTTCGCAATGCAAGATGTCGCAGCGCAATTCCAAAAGCAAACTGGAAAGGAAGTCAAGCTGATCTATGGTTCATCGGGCAATTTCCTTCAGCAGCTTCAGAATGGCGCGCCGTTTGACATGTTTTTTTCAGCGAATCTCGATTATCCGAGGACGTTGGAGGCTGCCGGCCTGACCGAACCGGGCAGCTATTACGAGTACGCCACGGGCAAGATCGTGGTCTGGGTTCTGAAAGACTCGCGAATTGACGTAAGTTCTGGCTTGCATGCGCTGCTGAATCCTTCCGTCAAGAAGATTGCGATCGCGAATCCTGAGCATGCTCCCTATGGACAAGCTGCAGTAGCAGCAATGCAGAAAGCGGGCATTTACGACAAAGTAAAAGACAAACTTGTACTCGGAGAAAACATTTCCCAGACGGCGTCTTTCGTAGTCTCTGGATCGGCTGATGTGGGCATCGTAGCTCTTTCACTTGCCTTGTCTCCAAACATGCGAGACAAAGGACGCTACGTTGAAGTTCCTTCGGTGGACTACCCACCTATTAAGCAGGCGTGCGTCATTCTTAAGTCGTCCAAGAATAAAAACACTGCAACGCAGTTCTTGGCCTTCATTAAGACTGCCGGTGTGAGCGACACTTTGAAGAAGTTTGGCTTCGACGTCCCAGGATCCCACTCCGTTGTGAAGTAAAGATTACGCGTGAAAGCGCTGCTGCGCTTTTCCTTCGAGCGGTCAGGATCGCGTCGAGGTTGTCGAAATACTGCGGGTGCACCGATCTCTCCGCGCCAGCGACGTTTTCCAGAATCTCAGACCTTTCACTGCCTGGTTTCCCCATGGCTTCATTTTGAACGGCAGTTATGTGATCGAAGTCACAAAACTCCGTACGAGCCATCACACGCCTGTCACGTGGAAACGGCGAAACTCAAGTCATCCTATGACTGAGTTCTCCATCCTGACCAACCGCAAGCGAGCGGTGATTGCGCTGATTCACTCGGTCGTTTTCCTCGGCGTGGCGATGCACGGTTTCTTGTCTCCGAAGACAGGTATTTTGCACGGCTCGGGCACCAACTCGGACTTCGTCCTGGTAATGATTTACATGACCGTGAGTTCGGTGCTGGCTTGGCTGGTCGGCATCTCCCGTGGAGTGCGCGAGCGCTTCTATTTCGCATTGTGCACGTGCAGCGCAACCTTTGGTTTGCTGCGCGCCATCTTCGGCGACGGAACACTTCCGGTTGCGCAATATATGCGCGTTCTCATGCTGGCCTCCGCCGTAGCGGTGGGTACGTGGATTTGGCGCTCGTTCTCGACGCCAGTGGCCGAAGACGCGGCTTCGGAGTAAGAATTAGTTCTTCCAATCGAAGCTCCCTTGGGATTTTCCGGTCGAGCGAGCCACTCGCAGCCCCGGTCCCGAGAAATGTGTTTAGGAAGTCAAAATCCCCAACTCTTCGCACAAACCGCGACCGGGGTGGGACACCCAGCGTTAAGAACGTTCTACCTTCGCCAGCGGCTTATGACGTACAGAAGCAGCGAAAGCACGATGCTCACGAGAATCGAAGTGGCGAGCGGGAAATAAAAAGTCGTGTTCTTGCGGCGATAGATGATGTCGCCGGGAAGCCTGCCAATCGGCAAATTCGTGCGCCCGAGAAGAACGAGCACGACCCCGACAATCAGGAGCAGCAATCCAAAGAAAATCAGGAGCTTGCCGAAGTCCGTCATGCGTTGGCGAGTAGAGTCGACCCGTTTCCAGTGTATCAATCCAGCGCGCGCGCTTTCATGAGTCACGTTTGGGGACTTGCGAAACGATCTTCTGGTGCGACAGCAACGCTGCCTGTGCTTTGCTATGCAAAGTACTTGACAGTTGAGTCTCGAAGCTCTATGCTATGGGGCATGCGTGATCCGCAGCGGCACCGGCTTCGCCGGATTCATCACAATGCGCCTCCTTCCGGAAAGGTCCGGCTTCCGGCCGCGGTTGATGCCGCCGACGATCTCCGATTCATTCGCGACACGATGGAGCGCTCCGCAGCCTTTACCGCGGTTTCCGGCTGGGGATACATGATCATGGGCGCTACGGCGCTTGGGGCAGCCGCTCTCGCCGCGAAGCAGATGTCTCCAGCGGCATGGCTGCGAGTTTGGCTCGCGGAAGGGCTGCTCGCTATGGCAATCGGGCTTCTTTCCTGTACCTGGAAGGCAAACCGCCGGGGCTTGCCGTTGTTTTCAGGTCCTGCGCGGAAAGTTGCCTTAAGCCTGTCTCCGCCGCTCGTGGCTGGCGCATTTCTCACATTCCTCTTGTTCCGGGCGGGGCTAGATTCGGCTCTGCCGGTAAGCTGGCTGCTGCTTTACGGCGCGGGAATCATTACCGGTGGAGCGTTCTCGGTAGCGATTGTTCCGATCATGGGCATCTGTTTCATGTTAGTCGGCGGTCTCGCCGTGCTTGCCCCTGCCGCGTGGAGCAATCTGTTCTTAGCCGCCGGCTTCGGCGGGTTGCACATGGTTTTCGGATTCCTGATCGCAAGGAGGCACGGTGGCTAAAACGGTACCCGCACATTCGAAGCAGGCGAAATCCAAGCTCCGGATCTCCGGCTCGGACCGGCCTCGAGGGCCTCTTCGTTCGGAACCGTCGCAAGCACCCATCCCGCAGCTGGAACTACCGGAACTGGACCGGTTGATCCACGAGCGGATTCGCCTGGGCATCGTCAGCGCGCTGGCAACGAACGACTCATTGAGTTTCAACGACCTAAAGCGTGTGCTCAAAACCACGGACGGCAATCTGAGCGTGCACGCGCGCAAATTGGAGGAGGCGCAGTATATCTCCTGCGTGAAATTCTTTGAGGGGCGCGTTCCGCGTACTGAATACCGGCTCACGGCTAATGGACGCCGCGCCCTGGCTGAGTATCTCGATCAGATGGAGCACTGGATACGGCTTACGCGCGAAGAAAAATAGCGCCAATCGGATCTGTATCGCGCTTCTCCCCTTCGGTCAACTTTCCTTCCAGTCTTTCTGCGTCGTGTCGAACTGGGCACAGCGTGTAACCTGGCCCACATCCACATAGTGCCGTTGACCCCCTTAACCCTCACCAAATCAACCAGCGCGTGGTTGGCTATACCTGTGCATCTCCGACAGTGCCGCTCGACGGCAGGAGGTGACCAACCATGACCCGCATCAACTTCAATGGAGTACGCAAGTCCGCAAGAGCCCACGAGCTGCTTACGTGGGGAAAGAACATGAAGTGCATTCCAAGCAATATCGGGGGCGATGTGAACGCCCTCGTTTTCGCGACCGTGCTGATCGTCTGTTCCCTGGCTGTAGGCTGCTCCAGTGACAAACCGAAACCAGCAACATCAAACAATCAGATTTCCGCACCGCAAGCACAGAGCCCCGCTATTCCGGCCGAGGCGCCTGTCATGCGGGCGGAGAATAAGCCTGCTCCGAAAAAAATCGTGCACAGAAAACCTGCGACCGTGAACTACACCGATAAGAATTACGGTGTGAGCTTCGAATATTCGCGACGCTATGCCATCGACACCGGCGATGGGGCTGCGGATGTGGTGATGTCCAATCCCGTGCCAATGAACTTTGTTCAGCCGGGTGGCGTCCCCCTCGCCGCAGTGGAATTGCCTGAAACTGGATTTGCGAATACCGATTTCTCCTCGGCGTTTTTCGATGTGAGTGTGAACAAGGCTCTCACGACCGATCAATGCACTCAGTTCGCAGTCCCGGCCCCGAAGATGGTTGCGGCAGCGACGCCGCCGGGCGATTCTGGCTCGCAGCCTTCGAGTGCCGCAACTACGAACGACAGCACGACGGCCGCTGCGCCGACTCAATCTGCGGCGACAGAAACGCAGGGCAGTGCCGATGCATCGAACTCGAATCCGGCAGTTGCTCCAAACACGGCTTCCAGTTCAGATTCCAAATCAGACACGAAGACCGATACTTCGGCTCAGACTGATTCTGGTTCGAAGCTGATGGTCGGTAATCTTGAATTGCATGCCACAGAAGCCGTATCAGGAGAAGGAACGCGCCAGAGCGATGCGAAGTACTTCCATGTCTATCGGAATGGAGCGTGCTACGAATTCGCCCTGAACGTCACCACCGTTGCTTCCAACGACGGATTGATGAAGCACGTCAACCGCGACCGTGTTTTCGATAGGCTGGAGAAGATCCTGGCGACAGTGAAGATCGACGACTTGAAACCGGCAGCGCAGGATGCGAACGCGGCGAATCCCCCGACTCCAGCTGTGGCCGAGAGTCCCGCGAAGTAAGTTGAGCAATACTCATTCCGCAATCTCTGCGGCGTGAGACTCAGATCCCACCCTCTCGCACCGAATGAGAGGGTGGGTGATTTATTTCGAGTGTAAGGTCCTCAGGCCGCGCGACGTTCCTGCGCAGCCTGGGGATTGACGATGGACTCGCCGATCTGAGTCAGCTTGGCGTCGGCAGCTTTCTCCTCATTGAGCGTTTGCTCCAGCAGACCGACCGCTTCCGGAATCCCAAGCTGGCGCGCGAATGACGCCAGCGACCCGTAAACGGCCATTTCGTAATGTTCCACTTCATTTCCACTGACGATGAGGACGGCATCTCGAAGCGGTGTCCCGTCTTCGGTGGCACTGGCCATCTTGTCGGCGGCGTCGGAGATTTTGTCGATGATGTTGTTGTCTTCTTTTTTTGCTTCCGCGCCGATCAGCTTGAAAACGCGCTCCAGGCGAGTGACGTGCGTGCGCGTTTCTTCCATGTGTTTTTCAAGCGCGGTGCGCAGATCGGCGGAACTGGAAGCTTCGATCATGCTGGGGATGCCTTTGTCGACGAGTTTCTGTTCGCAGTCGTAGGCGTAGCGCAGACCTGTTTCGAACAGGCCGCGAAAACTCTTGATCTTCATCATTAACTCCTTTTTGCTGCGTGAGATTCGATAGTTTGCCTTGGAATTGAGTGCAAAAGTTTGGCATTTGAGTGGCGCCCCTCAGATGAATAGTCGGTGCCTAGCATTGCCGAGGGAGTTCGTTTGAAATTTCAGGCGCGCAGGAAAGGCCGTGTGACGCAGGTTGGACCACCGCCGCCATTGATGCAGAGCTCCGTGCCTAGGAAAGTGCGGACATCGAAGCCGGCGCGGCGCAGCCGTTCGTTCGTCTTGCGATTCTCCTCCAGGGCGAGCAGCCGTCTCTCTCCCAGCGCAAGCACATTGCAGGCCAAAGTGTCGCGCTCAGAGACATCAATTTCGATCAGCTTAAGTCCCCGCGAGTGCAATAATTCAACCGTTTCCACTGCAAGCCATGCGAGGTCTACAAGCATGGTGCGCTCATCGAGCATGCTCATCAGCGACATCAGATGAAGGCAGGTGGAGGGGCCGAGCCCGTGCGGCAAAGGCACGGACAGAACTTCCACGCCCTTAGGTGCGAGGAGTTCGCGCATTTGCATGATGCCGGGCGCATTCGTGCGATAGCCGCGGCCAATGAGCAGAGTTTTGGCATCGAGCCACACGATATCGCCTGCCTCGGTTGTGCCCGGCGCGACAATTTCCTCCAGAGTTGGAATTCCCAAAGAAGAAGAAAAAAACGACGCCTGACGCCGCCCTTCTGCAACACGATTCAGCTTCCCGGGACGCATCACGATCACGCCGAAGTCGGTTGCAAACGACGCATCGTGCGCGTAGACGGCGTCGAGCGAAAGGTCTGGCGCCGGTGGCAACTCCGACACTTCGGCTCCTGCCACGGCGAGTTCGCGGCAAAGCGCATCGTGCTGGGCCTGGGCTTGGGTGAGATCTGGAGCGTGGCGAAACCCGAGATCACGCCAGCGGGCCGACCGCTCTGGTTCGTTCCATCCGGCGGTTTGTGGAGAACACACCAGCACGCGTTGCAAACGGCCAACCATGGAATGGCCGTTGAAGCAGGTTTGGGTGATGAGTTCGCTCATCCGAGCCTTGGACAGGCAAGTCTGAATGTAGTGGGTGCGTACAGAAAACGCAATCGATCGCTAGAACTCAACATGCAAGCGGAAGCCGGGCACAATTACAGGGCCGCGGACGCGGTTGTAGCCAGGATGATTGATGTGCTGCAGACCGGGTCCGATATAGATGCCGCGCCAGACGTGCGCTGTGTAGTAGGACTCGACAATATCTTCGCGCGCGTAGCTCAGGCCGCCGTCGCCCAGCAAGAAACCGAGGCCGCCGAGCGCCAGGTATTGCTGATGATCCTTCTTGATCGCATTGGTCACAAAAGCTACGCCAGCGCGGTCCTGCTTGCGATGCCACCACGCTCCGTTCGCGCCCACCCCGCCCGAGAAAGTCTGATCGTCTTCCGTGTAGGCGAAAGATTCGGTCTTACCGTTGTCCCACCCGAAGCGGCCAAACGCGGTCAGATAAGGCGTCAGATTCTGCTCAATGTTTATGCCGAATCCGTACTTGCGCGTGATATGCCAGGGATGGTCGGTAATGTCCGGTGTAGTCCCCGTTAGCTCGGCGAGGGCAATCTGCTGCCGGTAAATACCCATATTGGCGTAGTTGGTATAGGCGAGCAATCGGATCGCGCCCGGCTTCCACGGAACCACTCCGCGGCGGAGTTCGTATTGATAATTCTCGGCGTGTGCCTGCCACGGCTTCCACACCAGATCGATTCCATTCGCGACTTTCGGCATAAGCCCTTCGCCAAACTTGAAGCCCCAGTTGCGATCTTCGTAGTCGACAACCAGACCGACGGTATAGCCGCGCGTATCGGCCGCGTAATCCCAGGCTCCGTTATTGCAGATGGTCCAATTGAGAAATTGAAAATGCGTGTCGGAGCCGACCGAATTGATGTCGAAAAAATCCGGCAGGCCGAACTTGCCGAACCGAACTTCGATGCGGTGGCGGGGGAGTTCATCGAACAGCGAAAGAGAATTTCGCGAGTTTTCGATCTTGTCGGAACTCAGGGCAAATACTTTGTGAATGATGCCGCGAGCCAAATATGGATTTTTACTAAGCAAGGGGTTGCGCACGATGTCGAGATCAGTATTGCCGGCCAGACCGAATCCCAGGCTCAGCGCCCCTCCGCCCGCCTCCTCTAGATCTCCCATGAGTTCAAAAGAATTGCTGAGGCGCACGCCACCGTAGAGCGTCAACACTCGTGAAACATCTTCTTCATAGTAGGGATGTAGGCTGTGGGGACCGCTGTAAAGGGCCGGGAATCCCGGATGCGTTTGGAAAATGAAATTCGCCTGTCCAGTGAGCCAGAGCCGTGACGTCGCCAGATGAGGAAATATTGCTTCAGTGGCGAAGTCGACGGGAGCATCGGATGGAGGAACCGGCGCAAGGTTCGGCGGGGTTCCGGCCTGGTGTGCAGGCGGACCATTAACGTCAGCAGTCACTTGTTGCGCGATTGCGCTGGGCCAGCCGATAACAAGCACAAGCGCTGCCAGCAATCGTGCAAGGAGATAGTCGCGGGAGCGAAGCCGCTGCTTGCACCCCGAGCGCACGGCCCGTTGACGTCGCCAGAAGTTATTGAAAATGAATTTCACTTTCACTTTCACTTTCACTTTCACGTTCACGCAATGACCATAAGTAGCGGATCAGACCCCCAGTCCGTGTCGAATATCACAAACATTCGTGGCTGGATCACGCGAACTCCCCAGACGGCCCATGACTTGCCTGAGCCTACGTAAATTCGATTAAAGGACTGTTACTGAATTCCGGGCCGGCAGAGCGAAGAACCGTCAGCGGTCATCCGCTGACGGTTTCCATTGCATCCTCAGTACCCGGTTCCCATTGCCGTCGGTGACCGCGACCCAGTTCATGCGTAAACCTCTTCGTTCTGTGATGACCGGGATTTCTCGCCTGGTCCCCGCCTTTTCGAGGCACGTCACGCGCGTGAGCTGAGTCGCCGCCATCGCTGGTGCGAATTGAATCATGCAGGCCATATTGGTTCCCTCCTCTCTCTGAACTCATCCAGTCGCTTGGATGTGGACCGCCAGGAAACGCCGTAAGAAGTTCATGAAAACGTCGTCAAAAAGAGCGAATCGCCACTCCTCCGATATGATACCCCAGTAGGGTATACGGTACAAAGAAAAATAACTCCAATTGGGCAAGAAAAAGCGGGGCGGGCAAGAAAGAATATGAACGAAATGGAGGCAGGGGTCGTCCGTGCCGATCCTGAGCAAGGAAGTGCGTCGGAAGAGGACAGACAAAAAGGACAGTCCGGAGCCCCCGAGACTGTCCTTAAAACCCTCCCGGTTAGAAGGGCAGCTTATAACAATACGTTACCGTCGCCATGTTGCAGCGCGATGGCGAAATGATGAATATCTGGTTAATTCGCTGCCCGGCGATACTGCTATAGTGATCGTCTGCTTTGTGATAGGTTCATGTGTTTTCGCTCGCGGAGCATTTATGCCTGTGACCACATCGCGAAAAACCGAGCAGTCACGCCGTCTACAGCAGCGCGCTGAAAGCATGATTCCTGGCGGAGTGAATTCGCCGGTGCGAGCTTTCCGCTCGGTGGGCGGAGATCCCGCATTCATCGTTCGCGGCAAAGCCTCGCACATCTGGGATGCCGACGAAAACGAATACATCGACTACATCGGATCGTGGGGGCCGTTGATTTTGGGTCATGCCGATCCGGGCGTGCTCGACGCGATCGTTGGAGCTGCTTGCAACGGCACAAGCTTTGGCGCCTCGACGCCCTCTGAGGCCGATCTCGCCGAACTCGTACTCAGCGCATTTCCGCACATGCAGAAAATTCGCTTCGTCAGCTCTGGGACGGAAGCAACGATGTCGGCGATCCGGCTGGCGCGCGCCTACACCAAGCGCAAGTACATCATCAAGTTCGAAGGCTGTTATCACGGGCACGCCGACTGTTTGCTGGTCAAGGCTGGCTCCGGGGTCGCGACGCT
>Ga0335073_10003940_pt1 | contig 20698 bp, 17 predicted proteins | sample Lox_Sample_22_FD_207093 | JGI IMG/M metagenome (GOLD analysis project Ga0335073, IMG submission 207093) | Soil microbial communities from Loxahatchee National Wildlife Refuge, Florida, United States - Lox_Sample_2.2 | ecosystem: Environmental > Terrestrial > Soil > Wetlands | place: USA...
CACTGCAACGGCCGGCGGGCGGCGACGACCGGCGGGCCCCCAGCCCCCAGCCCCCAGCCCGCCCGCGGCCAGCTCGGCCGCCCGCCGCCCGCCCGCCCTGCCGCCAGTCGGCTCGGCGGCCGGCTGAGCAGTGTGGTGGGCACCTTGCTGTCGCTAGAGGAACAGCAAGGTGCCCACGACATCACTGCGGGCGCGGGGAGCGCGGATCATGAGCGGGCGCGCGAGGCGCGAGGGGTGGCACCCCGGCGAGATCCTGCGGCCGGAAAAATCCGTGGCGAACCCGTCCGGTTTCGGCCGATACTTCCTAGTCATGACGGAACAACTCCCTGACCGCACGTTCGGCTGGTCGAACATGTTCGTCGCCACGCGGGAGTCCGATCCGCGGGAACAGGGCGATCCCCCGGCCGGCGAACGCGACACCCTGGCGCGGTTCCTGCGCGATTACCGCCTGACGCTGGAGCTCAAGTGCGAAGGGCTGGACGTGGCGGCCATGGCGGCCCAGTCGGTACCGCCATCCGACCTGTCGATGCTCGGGCTGCTGCGGCATCTGGCCGCCGTCGAGCAGTTCTGGTTCCGCCGGGTGCTGGCCGGCCAGGGCGCGCCCGCGCTGTACCGCTCCGCCGAGGACCGTAACGAGGCGTTCCAAGGCGCGGTCGCCGACCCGGCTGTCGTCGCGGAGGCCTGGGATAGCTGGCGGGGCGAGGTTGCCTTCGCCGAGCAGTTCGTGGCCGCCCAGGAGGACCTCGGCACCAGCATCAGTTACGAAAACGGCCTGGGCGAGCAGGACAGCGTGACAGTGCGCGCAGTGCTGGTGCACGTGATCGAGGAGTATGCGCGGCACATGGGCCACGCGGACTTCCTGCGCGAGCGCATCGACGGGCGAGTCGGCCAGTAAGCTCGCGCGGTCACCTCGGTTACGCAGGCGGGAGCGTCGCTATCGCGGTTAGCATGTGGCGCCATGCGGTCCATGGGCGGTTTCGGAGGGTTCCTGGTCGTTGCCGGTTCGGCGCTGGCCGTGGCCGCGTGCGGCACGGCGGCTCACCCGGCGAGCGCGGCCGGCCCGGCGAGCGCCACGCGAACCGTGTCACCTACTCCGGTGGTATCACCGACGGCGACGCCAACGCCCAAGCCGACCGTGGCGGCGACGCCCAGCCCGCCGCGCCGGTACGGCAACCCGGCTGGCCACGCCTACGTGCCCCCGGCGGGCCGCGCGGTCAGCACGGCCCATCCGGACCACGTCATCGGCGACGGCACCGCCGCCAGCTGTACCTCGGCCGCGGTGGTCCAGGCCGTAGCCATGGGCGGCCTCATCACCTTCAGCTGCGGGCCGGAGCCGGTCACGATCACGATGACGCAAACCGCGAACATCGTCAACGGGAACCTGATCGTCATCGACGGCGGCGGCCGGGTCACGCTGAGCGGCGGCGGCAAGATCCGGATCCTGGATATGGACACCTGCCCGGGCTGCTGGGAGCAGCCCGGGCCGCACCTGATCGTGCAGAACATGAGGTTCGTGGACGGGTACTCGGGCGCCCCGCAGGTCAGCGGGTCGGCGGACTACGGCGGCGGCGCCATCTTCGACCACGGCGGGCAGCTCACCGTGGTCAACTCCGGCTTCCTCGACAACGGCTGCTATCAGTACGGGCCCGACCTCGGCGGCGGGGCGATACGGGCCTACGGCATGGACATGAGCACCCCGGTCTACCTGACCGACGACACCTTCCGCGGCAACACGTGCTCGAACGGCGGCGCGATCAGCGGCCTGTACGCCAACTTCGTGCTGACCAACTGCCTGCTGGCCGGCAACCAGGCGATCGGCTGGGGCGCCAACCCGGCGCAGGCGGGCACCCCCGGCGGCGGCAGCGGCGGTGGTGTCTACACCGACGGCAACAATTACAACCTGGTCATCGACGGCACGGTGATCCGCTCCGGCAGCGCCCGCGAAGGCGGTGGTGCGATCTTCTGCGTGATCGACAACGGCCAGGGCGCGCTGACGATCGAGGACTCGGACCTGCACGGCAACCCGAGCGGCGAGTTCCAGGACGCTCCCGGGATCTTCGACAGCCTCGACGGCCACGACGTCCAGCCGACCGTGACCGACTCCGCCATAAGCTGACCACGTGCTCCGGGGCGGCAAGGTTCCTGCCAGCGGCACGGGCCGGGGTGCTAGCTCGGCGGGAGCCGCGGCCGGTACCGCGAGCAGGACGACGGCTAAGGCAGCCGCGACGGGCACGGCCAGCCAGCGGCCGTTGAGCGCGGTAGTCAACCGTGACATCGTGGCCCCCTTCATCGGTGCGGTGGCCCGGCCGGGTGTGCCCGGCCAGGCCACCACGCCGCACTTACCTGTGCTCGATGAGCGGCAGCTCGCTGCTGGTTGCCGTGTTGTACATGCCCGCCAGCCACAGCTGGCCGTCGATGGCGGTGATGCCACCGGGGATGTCGCTGTGGCCCGAGCCACCGGGGTTGGGCGCGTCGTCCATGGTCCACTGGCCGCCGGTGTCGCGCAAGACAAGCACGTTGTTGTTGTCGGTCGCCGGGTCCACGTAAGTGCCCACCGCCCAGACGGATTCCTGAGCCACTGCCATGCTGTACAGGTTGCCCCAGTTGGACCCGTCGGGGAGCGCGGGCAGGTGCTCGATGGACCAGCCGTGCCCGGGCGTGTAGCGCTCGATCAGCGGCAGGCCGCCGGCCGGGCTGTCCTGCTCGCCGGCCACCCAGACCTCGCTGCCGGAGACGGTCACACCGTCCAGCAGCACCGTCGCGGACACCGAGGCCGGCAGCGGAACGACCGACCACGTGTGCCCGTTCCAGTGCTCAACCAGGCCCTGATCCGGCCCGTTCGCGAAGGACTGCTGGCCGGCCGCCCACACGTCGGAAGGACTGACCGCGTCGACCGCGTAGAGCAGGTTGCCGTTGGTGCCAGGCTCAGGCGTGGGCACCACGGACCAGCTCTGGCCGTTCCAGTGCTCGACGAGCGGCTCGAAGATGCCGTTGCTGCCCTCCTGGTTGCCGACCACCCAGACGTTGTTCGGTGCCAGGGCAGAGGCCCCGAACAGCATGTCGCGCAGCGAACCTGGATTCGGCGTGTCCGCTATGGACCAGGTCTTGGAGTTCCACACCTCGACCAGCGAGCGGTCCTGATACGCGGCGTTCAGGTGCTCACCGACCGCAAAGGCGTAGCCGTCCGTGGCGGTCAGGCCGTAGAAGGAGTTGAAGTTCGGGCCGGCGTTCGGAGTTCGGACCACCGCCCACGTCTTGCCGTTCCAGTGCTCAGCGAAGCTCAGAGTCGCGTCCACGTTGCTGTCGGGCAAGGGCTTGTCCGGCAGGTAGTCGCCGACCATCCAGACGTCGTCTGGCGACGAGCCGGCGATCGAGCCACCGCTGTTGTCGGAGGTGCCGAGGAGCTGCGCCTGCTGGACGGACCAGCCGCCCGAGTTCGGCGGCGACTTCGGGGTCTCCGACAGCGGCTCGTTCGGCTGTGAGGGCGTCGGGGTGGGCCAGTTCAGCTCGGGCTGCACACTGGTTGCGATCGCCGTGGAACCGGTGACCGCGAGCAGCGAAGACAGCGGCTTGACGTGCTTGCCGTCGCAGGTGAACTGGAGGCAGCCGAGGCCGAAGGCGTCCTCGATCGAGCGCAGCGTGGAGTAGTGGTTGGCCGGCTGGCTGTCCTTGACCGCCCGCGGGCCGTGGCTGGTGACGACGACCGTGGCGATCTGGCCGCCGCCCGGGACCGCGTCACAGCAGCCTGCGTCGTTGTCGCCGTTGTCGTAGGTGATGAAGATGGCGTTGTTGCCCTCGCCCCAGAACTTGGCGTGCGTGATCTCGCTGACCAGCTGGCCGAGGTAGAGGTCGCCGACCGAGTCCAGGTGCTGCTGCTGCGGGTCGCCGATGTTGCCGCTGTCCAGGCAGTACGGCGGGTCACCGTGCATGTCGTGGCACTCGTCGGGAACGATGTAGCCGAACCGCGGCACGTCCCCGGTCTGCAGGTCCTGGCTCAGCTCGGTTATCGGCACTTCCCGGGACCAGTCGTAGGCATTCCACGAGGTGGTGAAGTTCTGGATGCCGTCGTGCTTGGAGACGTACAGCGGGTCGCTGTCCGGGGCGCCATCGCACTTCGGATAGCACATGCCCTCGTAGCCGGGGTGCGGCAGGCCCTGCATGTAAGCCTTCCAGCTGATCCCCGCGTGGTCGAGCTGGGTGATCAGGCTCGGCGCGTCGACCTTGTTCTTCCAGTACGCGTCGTCGCTCGTCACGTTGAAAACGCTGCCACCGAGGATGCTCACATAGTTGGATTCGCTGCTGTCCGCCGACGTGCCGAAATAGTTGGTCTCCAGGCCGAACGTGTTCGCCAGATAGTTCAGATTCGGCGCTGCCTTGTTGCCGATGACGTCGTGGAAGCCGTTGTTCTCCTCCATGATCAGGAAAACGTGGTCGAGGTGCGGCACGGCCGTGGTCGTCGGCGCCGTGGCCTTCGGTGCCGCGGCCGGGGGACTCGCGCTGGCGGCGTCCGAGAAAGCGGTGGCGGCAAACAGTAATAGGCCGCCGGCCAGCACGGCCAGCGTCGCGGTGCCGCGCGGCCGCCACCTCCGCGCGCCATGGCGGTGATCCAAGAACCGCATCGCTCCTCCAGGAAAAGTTGGGCCTATTTTCAGGAGGAGTGAAGCAAAGCTGGCTGAACAACTCGCCACGCCCCGACGACGCGACGGTGACGTTGTTTCCCTACTCCACGTCGGGCTCGAGATCGCCGGTGTGGCGGAGCTCGGGTGCCGGAGCGGCCGGCCGTCCCCTCGGGTCGCGGGTGATGAGCGGCGGCTGGATGTCCGGGCGGGCGACGGCGAGGTACGTGACCAGGACGAAGACGGCGATGGCGAAAACGATCGCGGTGGGGCCGTCACCGAAGTTGATCCCGCTGATGCTCTGCGGCTTGCTGATGTAGTCGGCGAAAGATGCCCCGAGGGGCCGCGTGACCACGTAGGACATCCAGAAAGCGGCGATGCTGTTCAGGCCGAATTGCCGCCAGGCCAGGGCGGGGAGCAGGATGACGACGCCGAACAGGATGCCCGAGGCCAGGTAGCCAAGGTGGAGGGAACTGGCGGTGAAGTCCCCGAGCGCGGTGCCGAGGGCAAAGGTGGCGAACACGGTCGCCCAGTAGAACGATTCGCGACGTTGCGTGGTGATGCTGTGGATGGACAGCGTGCCCTCGCTGAGCTGCCACAGCCCGAAGATCACGGCGAGAATTACCGCCCACAGCAAGGTCGTCCCGGCATAAGGGATGTGCACGTCGAGATGGAGGAAGTCGGCGACGCCGGTGCCGAAGATGGCGATGGCGTAGGCCAGGAACCAGTACGCGAAGGCCCGGTACCGGCGGGTGCAGTACTGGATCACCAGCCCGGCGACGAACAGGCCAACCTCGACGCCGCCGCCCTTGATGTTGCCGTACGTCTTCAGGTAGTCCGAGGTGGCCTCCCCGCCCGCCGTGGTCAGGACCTTGACCACCCAGAACAGGAAGATGACCTCCGGGACCTTGGCCGCAGCGGGAGCGGGAAAGATGCGGCCGATCAGCGGTACCTGACCGCCCGCCGCCGCCAGCTGTCCGCTAGGCGGCGGCGAAGGCCGACGTTGATGGCGAGCATGCCCCACCTGCCAGATGCCTCCGGTGTGTGAACGACAACGACCGATGTACACGCTTAGCGTAGTCGTCAACTTTTACTGAACGCCCACGCTCCGCCCAGGACTTGGCCCGGAAAGAGTAGCTCTTTGAAGGAGACCGTCAAGCCGTCGTAGTTCCCCGGGATGGGACAGCGGTGATGCCGCCCACGATGAAGGCCAGGGCCCAGTGCGCGGTGGTGTCGGCGGAGGTTTCGGAGCGGCTCTCGTGGAATGGCGCTTCCCGCAGGCCACCTCGGGTGAACATGAGCATCCCCAGGGCGGCCATGTCCAGCCGGAAGCCGAGTTCTTCGGCGGAAAGCTGCGGAAGGCGGTCGCAGAGCAGGTTGCGCAGGCGGGCCCGGGGCTCGGCCACCGCCGTTTCGACGAGCTCGCCTAGCGCGGCTGGCGGGCCGGCCGCGATCCGGGCGGAGACCCGGCCGAGCACGGTGTTGCTGGCTACATCGGCAAACACTTGCATCCAGGCCCACAGGATCTGCTCCACGCTTGCGGGTGGCTGAGCGTTGGACAGGGCGTCAACGGTGTCAAGCAACTTGCCTGCATGCTCGCTCAGGGTTCGTTCGATGACCGCCGTGACCAGCGCGGCCTTGGAACCGAAGTGGTAGTTGACCGCCGCCACGTTGGTCCCCGCCGCCTGGGTGATGTCCCGCAGCGGGGGATCCAGGTCGTCGCGCTCGGCCAGGAGCCGCTCGGTGGCGGCGATCAGCCGCTCCGGGGTCCCCTGAGCGGCCGGGCCGCCTCGCGGGGGCAGGACCAACCTCTGCTTCATACACTTGATTTAATCAGATGCTTGACACCATCGCAAGCGGGCTCCTAGACTTAAACATGTGATTGAAGCAACTGCTTAGAGCATTGGAGCCCATGATGACCAGCCAGCATCCGCACCGCAACCGGCGCTGGACGGTCCTGCTCCTGGAGAGCCTGCCCCGCGGGCGGGCCACGGCCGATGGGCGAGCCTGGCCGCTGCACAGCCACCTGGAACTCGATGCGCTTCCCGGCGCTGTCCCTGACGCCCGGCACCACACCCGCCGGGTACTCGCAGGCTGGGACCTCGGCGCGCTCGCCGAGCCCGCCGAACTGGTCGTCTCCGAGCTCGTTACCAATGCGGTCCAAGCCTGCCAGGCCGCCGGGGCCGACCGCCCGGTGCAGCTTCGGCTGGCCTTCGACCGGGTCCGCGTCCTGATCGAGGTCCAGGACTGCAGCCCGCAGCCGCCCGTGCCCGCGGGCGCGGCCGACGACGACGAGAGCCGGCGTGGCCTGTGCCTGGTCGAGGCCGTGAGCGACGCCTGGGACTGGTACCCCGACCCGGCCTCGGGCGGGAAAGTGGTCTGGGCGCTGCTGCCCGCTGCCGACGCGGCACCGGAACGCGCGGCAATGCGGCATCCGCGCCCGGGAGAGTGTGCGCGTCGGGCCGCACACCGCTCCCGGCAGTGCTTGGCCGGGCGGCGGTTAGGGACGGTCAGGCACTGGTGCGGGCCGAGCAGAGCTTCAGGTACCGGCCGGGCGTCATGCCGAAAGCGGCCTTGAACGTCCGGGTGAAGTGGGCCTGGTCGGCGAAGCCGGCCTCGAGCGCGGTTTCGGCCAGCGGGCGGGCGTCGCGCAGCCAGTCCCTGGCCACGTCGAGGCGCCGCATCACCGAGTACCGGTACGGGCTGGTCCCGTAGACGGCATGGAACTGGCGCGCGAACTGATAGCGGTCTAGGCCGGTGACCACTTCCACCTCGCTCGACGGCACGACCGTCAGCCGGCTCCGCAGGAAATCGCGGCCACGCTCGACCGCTGGCAGGTCGACCCGGCAGCTCAGGGCGCCGGTAAGACCGGCCGCGCTGGACCGCAGCAGGCCCTCAGCCAGCTGAAGCACCAGAGCGTCGAGCGCCAGCGGCTCGGGTTCATCCGCGAACGCCGTGCGCACCACGCGCGCGAGGGCTGGGTCGTCGGTCACCGGGGGAGCGAAGGGCAGCGGCGTGGGCCGGCCGGTGAGGGCCGCCACGGCGGGGGCGATCCGGTCCGGGTTGACGTAGATCTGGCGGTAGCCGAACAGCCCCGCGCCCTCGGCCCGGCCGTCGTGCAGTTCATCGGGATGCAGCACGTAGACCTGTCCCGGGAGGCTGCGCTCGACCGTGCCCCGGTATTCGAACGCCTGGACTCCCTCCTCGGTGACGCCGATCGCGTAGACGTCGTGCCGGTGGCGGCTGAAGGGCCGGCCGCGCAGACGAGCCCGGAACAGTTCCACCCCATCCGCCGGCCGGGTGGCGTCTACCCACTCGGCTGGGTCGCACGGACGTTCAAGACCGGGACCTACCTCATCACTCAGGCTGGCGGCCATAGATCAAATCTACGGAGTGGTGCGTGGAACTCATACATGACCCGGCCGAGCTGATCGCGTTCGCGACGTTCGCAGCGGTTGTCGCGGGGACCCCCGGACCCAGCAACGCGCTGCTGACTGCTACCGGCGCCAGGGCCGGTGTCCGGCGCGGTCTCGTGAGCCTGCTGGGCCAGGTCACCGGGATGGGCGCCATGCTGTTCGCCATCACGCTGGGACTGGGCGGCCTGATCCTGGCTCATCCGTTGGTCCTCCAGGTCCTGAAGTGGGCCGGGGCGGCGGTGATCTGCTGGATGGCCTGGCGGATTGCGGCCGCGGGAGACGCCGAAGGAGTCACGAATGCACCCCGCGGGTTCCTCGGCATGGCCGCCTTCCAGTGGGTCAACCCCAAGGGCTGGCTGGTCAGCATCGCTGTCGTCGCCACCTTCCTGGACCGGCACGCGGGCAGTGCCCCAGCTCAAGCCGCCATCTTGGCGATCCTGTTTACGCTGGTCGCCTTGCCCAGCTGTTTTCCCTGGCTGGCGTTCGGCGCCGTGCTCCAGCGCTTCCTCCGGGCGCCACGGGCACGACGCATCTTCAACGGTGTCATGGCGGCCCTGCTGGCCGGGTCCGCGTTCCTGCTGATCTTGACCCGGCTCTGAGCACGCGCCGCCTAGAACATCGCGAAGAGGGTGTTGAGGCCTTCCGCCAGCAGTGGGTGGGTGAAGACCGCGTCGGCCATGGCGGTGTACGGGAGCTTCTCGGCCACCCGGATCGCGCGTCCTTGCGCCCTGGCCTCGCGCTCGGTCAGGCCGGCCGGGCCAAGCTGCTCGTCCAACTCCATGATCGACGTTGAATCGAGCACCGGGACGTCGGCTGCGCCGGTGATCGCGGCCTGGGCCGGGTGCCCGCGTCGATGACGATCACCGGCGCGCTGATCTGCCGCGTCCCGCGCGGCGCGCCTGGTAGGCCAGGCGCGCGCTGGCGACCATCGTCTTGGTCGGCGTGCACCCCCGGTTCACGCAGACGCCGCCGAGTTGGCCACGCTCGACCAGCGCCGCCTTCTGGCCTGCCTTGGCCAGATCAACGGTGAGGAACCGGCCGCCCTGGCTGGTCCCTATCACGATCGCGTCGTAGTGCTCATCGGCCATGGCGTTCCCGTACCCGAGCCCGCGGCTCAGCACGCCTGAACCGGGCGGCCTTGATATGCGGGTCAGCGATTTACATCAACTGCGGAAGCCGGGCCCTACTGCGAAACGTGACGCACCCCGGATGGCGAATGGCGCGGGCGCGGCCAGGTATTGCGGAGCGAAGCGTCATACGATGAAATTGTTCCAGGCCAGTAAGATTGGCCCCGGTGGCCATCCGCAGTGGCTTCGGTCATATTCAGGGGGTGCGCAACATGGGGCGTCCAGCCTGGGGAATTGCCAGACTGTGCAACTGACCATCGGAGAGGTCCATACGGGTCTTCTGCTGACCTCCACCGCAGTGCCCGTCGATACCGCGACCGCGTTGCTTTCCGTTCTGCCTGGCAGTTCGGTGCGAACGCGTGAACGTCCGGTGCGTTATGCGTGGTCGCCCGAGGTGCTCACGGGTGTCGACTGCCTCGCGCCGGTGGCCGGGCAACGCGAGGTGCGCCTCGTGGGCACGCCGGCTACCCGCCTGTCGCTGACCGACGGCCATATCGTCCAGGCCGGCACCCACGCCACCTTCCGGCATGAGTCCACCGGGCGCCGCCGGCCCTGGGCACACTACTTGGCCCAGCCCGGAGTGCTCGAGGTGCTCGGAACCGTGCCCCAGGAAAAGCTGGTGACGGGGTTCCTCAACGGCCCGGCGAACATGCGGGTCCTCGATCTCGGCGCGGTCAACGTGCGCACGCTGGCCGCGATCCAGCGGAGCACCCGGCTGGACCACAACCCGCCGTTCCACAGTCGCCATACCAGGCTGCGCTGGACCGCCGAGTTCGCGGAAGGCCAGCAGGGGATGGTCTTCACCCTCGGTGCCGACGGGCTGCGCACCGTACGCCTCCGCTCGCAGGAACGTGACCCACAGGCGCTGGCGGACTTCTGTGCTGATCTGGCTCTTCACGACTGGCTGCTGTCGGCCCTGGTCGGCCTCGTCGAGCGGGCTGTCGCCCGCAGCCGGCCGGCCGCCGAGTTGGTCGGCATGCTCCGGCCCGCCATCGATCATCTCGTGCACGCCTGGATGCCAGCTGCCCACGTCGAACGGACCCTTACCGGGATATGGCAGGACTTCGATACCAGGTCAAGATTTTCCCTGCAATGGCAGAAAACCGTGCAACGGATACGGGACCAGCTGTCCGTGGGCATCATAGAGGCGCTGCAGCCGCTCACCGAGCCAAGAAGGAGGTCGGAGCCGCATGACCCCCGGCGGAACCCGGCGGAACCTAATCCTGGGCCTCATCACGAAGATCGGGATCCCCCTGCTTCTCGGGCTGATCACGATCGCGTCATCGAGCGCGGGCGGAGTGTCGGGCCGCAGCACGCTTGAGCTCGCCGCCGTGGTCACGCTGGGCACCATGCTCGTGCTGTTCATCATCGACGTCGAGGTCCGGGTCTCGGGGGTGCAGGACCAGCTGGCGGCGGGCTTTCAGAAGATTCACGCCTCAAGCGAGCTTTTAAACCGGGTGGAGTCCTCGGCGCTGGATACCGCGCTGCTCGCTGAGTTCATTGAGGTGGCGGGCAAGGTGGACGACGGCGTCAGCCCGATGCTGCTGCGCCTGGCGCAACGCGAGATCGAAAGAACAACGTTCTTCGTCCGGCAGTTGCCGGCCAGAGGCGAGATCCCGTATGACGGCGAGGACCGCGAGTGGATGCTCGGGCTCGCCGAACAGGTCGAGCACTCGATCGACGCGATCTCGCTCTCGACCGTGGACGCGGGTTTGCGAGGCTTCGACGGCGGGCTGTGGAACAGCGACCTCGGCACTCGCTACGTGGAACTCCAGCGCCAAGCCATCGAGCGGAAGGTCGTCATCCGCCGCATCTTCGTTTTCGAGAGCGAAGACCTGGGCCGCGACGAGACGTTCCTGAGAATCACGCAGGCGCAGCGTGAGGCCGGCATCGACGTGCGGATGCTCGACCAGCAGGTCATCCCGGCGCGGCTCAAAGCAATGATCTTCGACTTCATCATCTTCGACGGAGCCGTCGGCTATGAGATGACCCCGGCGACCAGGTTCACGTCCAAGGACCTTGACGACACCAGGCCGGCCATCATGCGAACCCGGCTCGCGCCGATGCCGCGGCGCGTCCAGGACCTGAAGGACCAGTTCGAGGAGTTGTGGGCGGCCGCCAATCCTGAGCGCGAGATCAAGGCGTGAGCCTGCCGCCGGTTCAGGCCGGGTCCGTTTCCCCCGGCGCCACGAACACGTAACGGATCCGGTCCACGAGTTCGTCCGGCAGCAGCATCCCGTCCCGGGCGGCCCTGGTGTTGGCCTCGGCCAGGACCGCCCCCTCGGGCTGGAACTGGCCCAGAATGGTGCGGACGGCCAGTTCGACGGGCAGGAAGCGCGGCGACAGCGCCGAGAGCGTCGTGTAAGCGGCGAAGGGGGCCGCGTCGCGGTTGAGCCGGGTGATCGGCGGCATCTCTTCCCAGGTGTCGGGCCACCGGCCGGACCAGTCCGCTGGCACCAGGACAGGCCGTCCCCGGTCGCGAAGCAGTCCCAGCCGCAGCAGTTGCCAGACAGCGGCGAGCATCGGGCAGGACCAGGTCCGCTGGCCCTCGTGCTCGTCCCACAGCTCGACGTCGACAAAGATCGAGTGCCGCCGGCGCGCGCTCTCCTGCGGCGGCTGCCAGGGGCTGCGCTTGGCCATGGCCTCGCCGCGGGAGGTATTCGGGGACCGCTGGCCGTTGGTCAGCCAGCCGGTCTCGGTGAGCGGCGGCCGGGCGCCGGTGGTTCCGGGCACCGGCTCGGTGACAAGACGCCCTAAAACTAGATTCGCCGGGCCCAGGCCCGCCTCGCCCGCGCAGGACGATTCCAGGGCGAGGTAGTCGATCCGGAGACCTTCGCTCTCAGCCGCGGACAGCACCATCGGGATCACTTCGGCCGGCGTGGAGAACCGGCTGAAGTAGTCGTCGATCAGGAAGCAGGTACTGATCCGGGCGTGCGGCTTGTCACACCCGATCGCCCGCGGGGTCCGTGCTGCCATGGCCCACGGCGCCACGGTCGCGAACGTCTCCCTCATCCCGGCCTCGCCGGCGGCCAGGTCCTCCATGTAGAGGTGGCCGAGTTCGACCGAGACGTGGGAGAGCGGCAGCGAGTCCATCTTGAGGCCGGCGCTGCTTTCCACGAACTCGGTCTGGACCTCCGTCACAGCCGTTCCCACGCTTGTTCGTCGACCATGCTCTTGGCGATGGCATCGAACGCCCCGATGGTGGGCTGATTCGCCACATGCCGGTCCCATACGTCGCTGTCGGTGATCAGCTGTTCGCGCCACTGCAGGACCGGGTCCAGCGGCACCTCACCCAAGACGGCGGAACGGCCCACATCCAGCTCGGAGGCCAGCCGCTGCAGTTCCCGGTTGGCCTCGCGCAGCCAGGCCAGCTGCGGCGGCCGCAGACCGGCGAGATCTGGCGCGTTGGGATCCACCAGCGCGGTCCGGATGAACCGGATATTCTCGTTGAACTTCTCGCGTTCCTGGCCGTGCGCCTCGCCAATGTCGAGCAGCCCGCGTTCGCCGAACACGAGGCCATGGGCGGCCATGACATGCTGACGGGTCCAGCGGTGGAAGACGAGCCACCGGGAGACGACATTCGACAACTGACGCGTCGAGGTGGCGGCGATCACGATCTCCGCGGCGTAGGAACGGCCGGCGCTCAGGTCCACCAGCACGACCTCGAACTCGCTGTGCAGCCGGAGAAACAGATCGATGCAGCGCTCGACCGTGCCGTCGCCATCGTCGAAGGAGAACTCCCCTCCGCCGGCGTCACCGGGCACCAATGCCAGCCGGCCGGTGCCGGGCGGCCGCTGCCGGAGGCTGACCCGGTCGGAATGCTGCCAGACGTCCCACACCTCCTCCGCATGCGATCGGCCCTGAAGGTAGGAGTGGGTACCGTTGCCCGTCGTCGTGCCGCGGGAAAGCGCGCTAATGCCGAAGATCGCTCCTGAGGTCGGCGAACCGAAGTCGAAATCGACGTAGCAGACGTCACCGCCTTGCAGGGCGCGCCGGTACACCACATTGCTGCCGGTGACCGAACGGCCGGTTCCGCCTTTGTCCGAGATGGCGAACAGCAGCATCCCTAGGTCATCCTTACGGTGTCCTGGCGAGCCGCATCGAGCGTGTCGAGTACGCGAAGGACGTCACCGGCCAGGATGCTCGCGGTGGCGGGCCGGTCCCGCAGCAGTTCCCGGGCCCGGCGCAGTTTCGCGCCCACTACCTGGAAGCTCTCCCGCATCTGCTGCCCGGTGTCGTTTGTGCCACGCAGCCGCTCCTGGTCGAAGAGGTGCTCGGCTTCGGCCAGCAGTTGCTGGGCATAGTCGGCGAGCTCGGAGGTCACCGTGGCCTGGGTTACCTTGGCCGCGGCGACCAGCACCTCGATGACCCGTTCTGTGTGATACCACGAGGGCACGCCGTAGGCGGTGAACGAGGTGTCGGTGAAGACCTGCGTCGGCTCGTCCCAGAGCCCGCGCGCCGCCGACGAGTTCATCCGCCGGCGTTCGATGTGGCCCCAGATCAGATCGGCCAGGTCGAGGAAACGGACCCGCACCGCCGTGTCGTCGAGCAGTTCGGCCACCCGCAGCAGTCGCTTCAGCACCAGCAGGGTGTAGCTGGATACGATCCACCGCAGTTCGGGACCCTCGGCGACCTTCTCGCTGCCGATCAGCCGCAGTTCCATGCCCGGGATATGCAGCGCGATCGCGGGGTCTTCGATCATCGGCCTGCGGGTGACCCGTCCGCGGTTCGCCAGTTCCTCCAGCAGGCGCCCGATCCGCTCGATGTCGACGTTGGCAAACTTCTCGCCCTCGACCACGATCGAGGTGAGCAGCACCGAGTAGTAGTCGGATTCCCGGCCGTCATTCGTGCGCCAGGGCAGGTCTTCGAGCGGCCACCGGCCGGTGCCGAAGGTGGCCACCTTGGCCCAGAACTGCCGGGTCAGGTCGAAACGTAGCTGCAGGGCCCGGGCCAGCCGTTGCTGCTCCTCGTCCAGCAGGCCAAGGATGCGGGTCCGCTCGCTGAACAGGTCCTGGATGCCATCGAGGGCGACCACCGTGAAATAGAGATACGGGCGTGCCTCGGCCACGCCGACGGGCTGCTTGCCGATGTTGGTGGCATAGGGGATTTCCGGCGCGCCGTCGACGACCCCCCACGACCATCCGCACTCGAACAGGCGGCCGCGGTTATCCAGTTCCTCGGCCACCTGGCCGGACCCGATCGTCAGTTCCTGCTGCAGGCCAGCCCGGATCTCGGTCAGATCCTGCAGGAGAGTGCTGACGAGAATCTCGTTGGCCTCGCCGGTCTGGTTGATCATCGTGCACATCGTCTGGCCGGGCAGGTCGCTCGGGTCGAAGGTGTTGACCGTGAAGCTGCGCAGCAAGCCCACCATGGCCGCGGTCAGCCGTTGCGAGGCGAGCTTCTCGGCCTCGTTGATCCGCTGGAGCATCTTCTGGCTTTGCACGCTCTGGCGGTAGACCCGCAGGAAGCCCAGTGTGGCCAGGCACAAGGTGACGGACATCGAGAAGGAGTCCACCACGTGCAACTTCCGCTGTTCGGCCTTTATCTCGCCGGCCTCTGCCTCGTCGACCTGGAAGTAAGAGCTTCCCGAGAAATCGGGGCTTCCGTCGATGAGGTAGGTGGTCAGGTATTCGTGAACGAAGTCGACTAGCCGCCTCGGGATGTCTATCTCATTGCCGAGAGAGTGCAGGTAATCCCGGACATCATCCGCGGTCTGATCGATGCTGTCCACTTTTAGCGACGCGACGGCGGTGGCCGGGTACAGGATGGTCAGCAGCTGCTCGGCGTCGCTGATAGAGTTCGGCCCGCTGCGTCCGCCCCAGTTCCATTTGCCGTCACGGTAAGAGTAATCAAGGGTCGCACGCCAGATCTCAAGGATCTGCCGCCGCGTCTGGATCTCCATAGCCGGCCTTCGTCAATGCTCGCCGGTAATACCGGTAGCCACGATCATTCCCTCGTAATCTTCCCGCACGAGCTGAGGAGTTTCGAGCTCTTTTACATCCAGCTTGCTTACGCCGAGCCGAGTGAAATGGTTCCTTATGTCGCCTGCGGTAACCGGCAGCGCCGGGTAGGTCACCTCATCGGTCTCGCCGAGCGGGTATCCATCGGAGCCTTTCATGAACGCAGCAGCGAACGGCGAATGTGGTTCGAGTGCGCCAGCGAAGGACGCGACCGCCTCCTCGAACTCTTCGCGAATCCTGGTGATCGACTCGGCGACGAAGAACATGGTGCCTAGCTGCCACTGCGCCGAGGGCAGGTCGAAGACGCTGTGCTCTTCCACCGTCGGCTGCGGCCCCGGGCCGGTACAGGCCACCCTGAGTTGCTTGCGCGGCTCGCTGACCTGGTTATAGCCCTCGAGTGCCTGCAGTTCCCGCCAGAAGGGCTGCCACGTCCACGCGACGTCGTCGTCCATGACCTCACTGCGCAGCCAGCGGACGTTGCTCTCGGAATAGTCAGTCAGCAGGATGTGCTCGGCCCAGGGCAGCATCAGCAGAGCCGGGTAAAGGTTCGTGCCCGAACCGACGTCGATCGCGCGCTGAACGCGATCGCGGCGGCGAAATGTCTTGCCGAAGAAAGAGCCGACCAGGCGGATAATTTCTTTGTCCGCCGGCTGAATTTCTTTGTAGTTGCGGTGCCAGTAGTCCTGGGATGGGAAGTCGTCCCACCTGACGTCGGCATTGCGGGTGGGCGCTGCGGTCTCAGCCATAGACGGCAACGCTACAGCTTCGGAATGGTCTGACTCAGCAGGTTCCGGATACTCGTGAGGTAACCCGAGAGGGCTGCTGGGCGAGAGTTGTTTCATAATCGGCCTCAGTCCGCGAGTGACGCAAACTACTCCGGAAGGTTGCGGCCAGCCTACCACCGGAAACGGCGTCCGGACAGCCCGGGCCGCGGGCCGCACCGGCTCGCCGGGGATAGCGCCGCCGCAGGACGGCCGTCCATTTTGCTGTCGGCACGGGCGTTCGGCACCATCACTGACCACGTATGCCCTCACGAAGCGTATAAGCATCGTAACGGGGTTGTGACCTGGGGGTGACCCTACCCCCGGGTACCTGGCGCGACCCACGCTGTCCTGGCCCCACGCGCGCCGGGCAGGTCTATGCCGCTGAGGAGGCGGATGTCGCGACTGCCGGCCAGCTGGCCGCCAGGCCGCCCGAGCCGCGCGGCCCCGGCAAATTTACGACAAGATTCCAAATGGCTGCCATGTCCATTCGCTGGGTCCGCCGGCCAGGTTCTTGGCGAGCCTGTCGGTATTGGCCCGGGTGTGTTCAGTGAAAGCGAGATACTGAATCCAGGAACATGAGCAAGGCTGGATAAAAACCAGCTCCCGTGCCGACACCCACGACATGCGTGAGTCTCATTTCCAGTATTGGCGTCAATCAGAAGATCGCTAGCATAGTGCACTATTCGATCATCTTCTGTAAATGCGAGTCATAATCATGGTTGCGGTATAAGCAGGAACCGGAGTACGGCCAGGGCGCGTGGTCGCTCCGGGCGTGCTGATGGCCCGCTAAGAAATTAGCCTAGCGAGGTAAGAGTCGGTAAATATCCGAAGTGTTGCTACCCGGGCTATCCGTAGCTGATAATGGCTCATCGGGGATGTGAGGCCGGTGACGTCCTGGCCAGATGGCCAGCGAGTGGGCTCCGGGGCAGAAAGGTCCGCCATTGCGCAACAGGTCCGAGCGGCCACGGCCGCAGACGCATCGGCCCTGGTCTCTGGCCCAGGTTCAGGTGGCCGACTCGTGGCCGACCAAGCGCGGTCAGCCGGTTAGTGTCGCCCTGGCGCCGACGGCGGACCGCCTGGCGCTGTCCGTCGGGCAACGGCTCAGCATTTCGGCGATCTCGGATCGCCGGTCGGGTGCGCCGCTGTATCAGCTGGCCTGCGCGCTGGCCCCGGGGCTGGCCTGGTCGGCGGCCGGCGACAAGCTGGCCTTCCGCGACACCGATGGCCGGTGCCGGGTGCTCGACCTGTCCGGCGAGGTCTCCGTCGCCGACGGGGAGGTCCAGACCCAGTTGCTCGGGATGACGAGCGCGATGGCGTTCTCTCCCGAGGGCGAGCGGCTGGCTACGCTCGCGCCGTCGTTACCGGGCCGGATGACGCTGACCCTGTGCGGTCTGCGCGGGGAGCCGTTCTGGGAGTCCACGCTGACGCGGCCGCGAACGTCCGGTTACCGGTCCGAGGGAGTCAACCTGGCCTGGTCGCCCGACGGGAAGTTCCTGGCCTGCACCACCGGGACATCATCGACGGCGTCCGCGGTCTGGCTGATCGACGCCTCGGACGGCCGTCCGGTCGGGCAGTTCGACAATCATTCGGACACCGTGACCGGGCTGGCCTGGGTCGACGACGACTGGGTGCTGTCGGCGTCGGAGGACGCGACGCTGCAGTTGTGGCGCCCGGACGGGTCGGCGCCCGCCACCGTGGTCGAGACCATCCCCTCGGCCGGGATGATCTTCGTGCGGGAACAGGGCATCGCGCTGGTCTGGTCGGGCGACGGCGAACTGTTCGCCTGGTCGCTGGGGGATACGCCGACCCAGCTGTGGTACCGGAACCCGCCATCGCACAGCGTGGCGGCTCACTTCAACCGGCTGGCGGTCAGCGCCGTTAACGGTCGGCTGGCGCTGGTCGACGCGGGAGCGACGGAACTGATCCTGGTCAGCGAGTGGGACCAGACAGCGAGCGCTCCCGCCACCACCATGACCTATACCAACGCGAAGGTGCTGCTGCTGGGCGATTCCGGTGTCGGCAAGTCAGCCCTGGCCATGGTGCTCGCGGGCGAGGAGTTCCGCGCCACCGAGTCCACGCACGGACGCCGGATCTGGCGGCTGCCCGCGACCGAGGAGCCGGATGCCTCCGCCGGTGACCGGGAGGTACTGCTGTGGGACCCGGCCGGCCAGCCCGGTTACCGGATCGTGCATCAGCTGCATCTGGGCGGGGCGGCGGTCGCCCTCATCCTGTTCGACTCCCGGAGCGAGATCACCCCGCTGGCCGGGGTGTACCACTGGGCGCGGGCGATCCGGCACGCCCATCCCGACGCCAGCGGCGGACTGATCACCTTCCTGGTCGCGGCCCGGACTGATCGCGGCGGAATCACGGTCTCGCGTGAGCGGATCCAGCAGGTGATGAAGAATTTCAAGATCGACAAGTACAGCGAGACCAGCGCGAAGGAGGGAACGAACACCGATCTGCTGCGGTCCCAGGTCCTAACGGCGATCGACTGGGAGCGGATACCCAAGATCGCCTCGACCGCACTGTTCGCGGAAGTGAAGCAGTTCATCGTGAGCCAGAAGGAGTCTGGCAACCTGCTCACGCCGCTCGAGGATCTGAGCCGGGCGTTCCAGGACGCCGCGATGGGCAGGCTTGAGCTGTTCCGGGATGAACTGCTGCTGCCCGAGCCCAGCGACGCCGAAGCCAAGGAGGCCTATGCGGCCGCCCTGAACGGGGTCTTCGAGGGATGCGTGGCGCGGCTGGAGTCCGCAGACCTGATCAAGCGGCTCAGGTACTGGGACTATGTGCTGCTGCAGCCCGAACTGCTCGACGCTTACGCCAGCGCGATCGTGAACGCCGCGCGGGACGAGCCGGACGGGCTCGGCTGCATCCTGGAGTCCAAGGTCATCGAACTCGACTTCCCGATCCCTTCCACGGCCCGGCTGCTGGCCGGGCGCCAGGAGCGGCTGCTGGTCCTCGCGACGCTCGAGGAACTCATCCAGTACGAGCTCGTCCTGAGGGAGCACACCGAGGACGGCGTGCAACTGGTGTTTCCCGCCGCCTACCGGCGCGACCCGCCGGCTTCGGAGGCGCCCAAGGGAAACGGCGTGATGTTCCGGTTCGAGGGACCGGTCGACAACGTCTACGCGACGCTGATCGTCAGGCTGACCCGCAGCGACCGGTTCACCCGGGTCGCCGCCTGGCAGTCGGCGGCCCGGTTCGCGGCCGATACCGGTGAGTGCACGGTCTTCCTGAAGACTGACAACGAGGGCAAAGCGGAACTCTGGATCGGTTACGACGGGATGCCCGCCGTCCTGCGGATCCAGTTCGAGCGTTTCATCCACGCCCACCTCACCCGCTGGGCCATACCCGGGACCGTTGTCCGGGAGCGTCAGTACAGCTGCCCGAACGACAACACGGCGTTCACGCCCGAGCAGGTCGAGCAGGTCCGCAATCGCGGCCGGGTGAGCATCCTGTGCCCGGTGTGCGAGAAACGCGTCTCGTTGCGCGATGACTACGAGCCGACGACCGGCGCGGACCATTCCACGGCGGCGATGGATAAATCGGCCGATGTCGGCCGGCAGAAGGCGGCCGCCTCGACCGTGTTGCGCGGTAAGGAGGAGGTCGCGGAGTTCGACGTCTTCCTGTGCCACAACTCGGAGGACAAGCCCGCCGTCCGCGACCTCGCGCAGCAGCTCAGGGAGCGCGGCCTGAGGCCGTGGCTGGACGAGCTCGAACTGCGGCCGGGCCTGCCGTGGCAGCGGGCGCTGGAGAAGCAGATCCAGAACATCCCGGCGGCGGTCGTGATCGTCAGCTCGCAGATGGGGCCGTGGCAGGACCAGGAGCTAGCCGCGTTCATGCGGCAGTTCGTCCGGCGCGACTGCCCCGTGATCCCGGTACTGCTGCCCGGTGCCGAGCGGCCCGAACTCCCGCCGTTCCTGGACGGCATGACCTGGGTCGACCTGGACGCGAGCGACCCAGACCCGCTCGACCAGCTCGAGTGGGGCATTACGGGCCGACGTCCGGACCGCTAGTCAGCCGCCGGCGGTCTGGCCGTGCTGGATGTCACAGGCAGCAGGGATACGGGACGGCCAGTTTCGCCGTTGCACTTGTGACGACCGACGAGCGGGAGAACACCAGTGACCGAGATAGTAGTTACGCGCATCGAGAATGAGTACGACGGGGATGGGCACGTCATCGGGGCTCACGAGGTGCCAGTTGAGATCGGGTCGCCACGGCGGCCAGCTCGTCGCCGGCCCGCGCGCTGGCTAGCCGTTCGCTAGCCGCGCGGAAATCCCTGGGGCGGATCAGGACGAGGGCCAGGCCACCGGCGGCGAAGGCCACGCACGCCGCGATGAGCAGCACGTCGTTGAGCGCCGAGGCGTCATGGCCGGCCACCGTCGCCGTGGTGGCCCCGCCCATCTTGGCGGCGAAGATGGAGCCGAGCACCGCCACCGAGACGGCGATTCCGATCTGACGGAATGTCGAGTTGATCCCGGAGGCCATGCCCGCGTCCTGGGACTGCACCACGCCCACGGCGGTCGATGCCAGCGGCGGGGTGACCAGGCCGCTGCCCGCGCCAGCGATCACGAAGCCCGGGATGAGGTGCGTCCACCCGGTGTCGGCGTGCAGGCCGCACATGAGCAGCAGGCCGAGGCCGGTGAGGCCCAGGCCCGGGCCGATCAGCCAGCGGACCGGCACGTGCTCGGACAGGCGCCCGGCGGGGATGGTGGTCGCCGTCGCGCTGCCGGTGATGACGATGAGCCGGATCCCCGCGCCGAGCGCCGAGTAGTGCAGCCCGTCCTGCAGGTAGATGACGAGATAGAGCAGGAC
>Ga0335073_10003941_pt1 | contig 20697 bp, 20 predicted proteins | sample Lox_Sample_22_FD_207093 | JGI IMG/M metagenome (GOLD analysis project Ga0335073, IMG submission 207093) | Soil microbial communities from Loxahatchee National Wildlife Refuge, Florida, United States - Lox_Sample_2.2 | ecosystem: Environmental > Terrestrial > Soil > Wetlands | place: USA...
GGACGCGGATGTTATCCCCTCGGTCGGCGGGCTTCGCTGGCCTGCCGACTTAATGTGGCGCCGGTCTCACGACCGGTACATGTACTCCAGTTGCGCCACGCGCAGGAGGCTTCGGCGGCGCTCCTCGGGGGTGATGAAGGGCACGCCCGTCCTGTTCTCGAGCACGCGCCGCTGCACGTAATCGAGCTCCGACCACAGTGCCTTCAGACGGGCGATCTTTCGGCTGATTCGCGTTGCTGTTCTCATGTCCGGCTCCTTGGAATCGCGGTTGATCACGAATCCAGTCTCGGCTAAGAACGACAGTCCCACATCGGCAGATCGCAGTCGATGGGGGCGCCACCCCACTTAGTTTCTGAGGGCGGCCCCTTAGGGGCCTAACGGCGCGGGCGGATGCGCTTCGGAACGGGCTCCCGGGGCGCTCCGCGGCGGGTCGGCGCGGGCGCAAGCGGGCCTCGGGTGTGGTCGCGGGATCTGGCCCGCGCCATGTCGGCGTCGGGCAACGGGGGGCCGGTGCTCGGCGGGCTCTCGGGCGGGTGTGGCCGGCGCGGCCCTCCCCCGCCGCCGCTATCGTCCGCATCCGGGCGCTCGGGCGGGGGGTCGCCACCGCCGAACAGCATTCCCGAGACGATGAACATCGCGGGCAGCGCGAACAGCGGAACGAACATGACGGAGCCGCTGGCCAGGCTCAGCGCGGGCAGCACCAGGATTCCGATCAGGACGAGGACACGTGTCGCGACGCTCGCACCGCCCGCGTGCATCGGCCGAGTTTAACTCCGCCGGGCGCCCCGGCGGTCAGCTTTGCGCTGGCTCGTCGCGCCGGCCGGGCGGAAGAGCGGCGTTACCGGTGGAGTTCGTCGAGGCTTCGCTGGCGAGGTCGCCGACCAGAATTCCGTCGCGGATCTGACCCATCAGGTCGCCGACCGCGCTCGGCGAGTGCGGCAGCAGGATCGTGTTCGTCTTGGCGTTCTCGCCGAGCGCGCGCACCATGTCGGTGTATTGCGTCAGCGCGACCAGCGCCATTGCCTCGCGCATGTCGAGACCGTGCTGGGCGATGATCTCGAGGGACTCGTGCAGCCCCTCGGCGATCGCCTTGCGCTCGGCGGCGACGCCCTCGCCCTGGAGCCGCATCGTCTCCCGCTCGCCCTCGGCCTTCTTGACCGCGAGCGTCTTCTGCGCGTCGCCCTGGGCCGCAGCCGCGATCTGGTTGCGCTGCGACGCGTTGATGTTGTTCATCGCGTCCTTGACCCGCTGGTCGGGCTCGATGTTGGTCACCAGCGCCTTGACGATCTCGTAGCCGTAGTCGGCCATCTGGCGGTGCAGCGTGTCCTGGATGTGCGTCGCGATCGTGTCCGCGTCGGCATACGCCTGGTCGAGGTCCATGCTCGGGATGTGCGAGCGGACGACGTCGAACGCGTACGACTGCATCTGCACCTCGGGGTTGTCGAGCTTGTAGTAGGCGTCCTGGACCTGCTGATCGTTCGCGCCCACCTTGTACTGGACGGCGAGCTTGACCCGGACGAACACGTTGTCCTTGGTCTTCGTCTCGATCTCGGCGTTCAACTGTTCGACCTGAAGGCTCATCCGACCGGCGACGCGCTCGACGAACGGCGTCTTGGTTTGCAGCCCCGGACCCGACACGCGCACGAACTTCCCAAACCGTTCCACGATCGCCCGTTCTTGCTGCTCGACTGTGAAGAAAAACAACGGCATCTTTGCCCCCCTTTCCAGGGACGCGTCTCATGCGCTGGCCGATCCATCCGGCGCGTTATCTGATGTCGTCAAGTGTAGGACCGCTCCCAGCGCAAAACGGCACCCCATGGTGTCGATTTACGACCCCTGCAACCCGCGCCGATCGAGGTGTACCTTCACCTCTTACATGACCGATCAGCAGAGCCCAGCCGAGCTGGTGGGACGCGAGCCCGACCCGCGCCTGCTGTCCGAGGATCTCGAGAATCTGCCGGAGGTCGTCGGCCGCCCCGAGGTGTTTGTTCCGACCGCCGCGCGTGGCCGGATCGTCGGCACCGGGGCGACGCTCACCGCGGCATCGCTGATCATCGGTTCCCTGCTCGTGGTGCTCGGGCTGATCGACGCCATCGCGAGCGGGATCGACGGGCTCAGCGTCGCGATCCTCGTTGTGGGCGCGGTGCTCGTCGTCACTCACTGGGGCTGGGTGCACGTCGCCGAGATCAGCGCCAACTCGATCGAGGGCCGCGGCAACGCCGTCGTCGAGGACCACCGCCAGCAATGGCTCGCGACGATCGAGCCGTATACCCGGTTCGAGATCTACACCCGGGTCGAGGAAGACGGCTCGATCACGATCTATCGCGTCGCCCACCGGCCCGTCCCCACCGGAGAGCGCCGCTTCACGTTCGAGCGCGACACCGAGTACCAAGAGGTGCATCCCCCGGACGAGCCCGCCGCCGAGGTCACCGAACGGGCCGAGCTGCTCCGCCGCCAGGCCGCACAGGACACAGAGCACGAGCGCGAGCGCTATCAGATCGCGGCGGACGCCTACGAGGCCGTGCTGCTCGACGACGCCGACGAGCAGCAGAGGCGCCTCGCGCAGCGCGCGGCCTCTGAGGCCCTGTCGAGCCAGATCAACACGAACCTGCGCGAACCTCCGCTGATCGAGTAGCGCGTCCATGAGCGTTACGACAGAGGCGATGCCGTATGGCGGCCGCACGGCGTGGGCGAGGAACCTCGCCGCGCCGGTACGGAGCTTCCTGAGCACCGAGTCGGGCGGCGCCTTCGTGATGCTGGGCGCCGCGATCGCCGCGCTGCTGTGGGCGAACTCGCCTTGGTGGCACACGTACGAGTCGGTGTGGACCACAGAGCTCTCGATCCAGATCGGCACCGCCGGCATCGCCGCCGACCTGCGCTCATGGGTCAACGAGGGGCTGATGACGCTGTTCTTCCTCGTCGTGGGGCTCGAGGCCAAGCGCCAGCTCGATCTCGGGGAGCTCCGCGAACGCAGCCGGCTCGCGATCCCCGTGTTCGGGGCGATCGGTGGTGTGATCGTGCCGATCGCGATCTATCTGGCGTTCAACGCCGGCCGGGCCGGCGGACACGGATGGGGCGCGGCGATGTCGTCCGACACGGCGTTCGCGCTGGCGGCGGTGGCGCTCGTGACCCCCCGGACCGCGACACGGATCCGGGTGTTCCTGCTGTCCCTGGCGGTCGCCGACGATCTGATGGCGCTGGTCGTGATCGCGACCGTCTACACGACGCACGTCTCAGCGCTCGCGCTCGGCATCGCGGTCGCGCTGTTCGGCGTGCTGGTCGCGTTGCGCTATGCCCCGTTCGGCCGGAGGGCGATCTCGGTCGGGGTGGCGATCGCGATCTGGGTCGCGATGTTCAAATCCGGAATCGATCCCGTGATCTCCGGCCTGGCGATCGGGCTCGGCATCAGCGCGTACCCGCCGTCGCGCGACGACCTCGAGCGGGCCACGATGCTGACGCGCGAGTTCCGCGAGCAACCCACCCCCGAGCTCGCGCGCTCGGCGCAGCAGAGCCTCCTGGCCACGATCTCGCCCAACGAGCGGCTCCAGTACGAGCTACACCCGTGGACGAGCTACGTGATCGTGCCGCTGTTCGCGCTCGCGAACGCCGGCATCCACATGACCTCGAAGCTGCTGAGCGCCGCCGTCACCTCCCCGATCACCTGGGGGATCCTGCTCGGGTACGTGGTCGGCAAGCCGATCGGGGTGTTCGCCGGCTCCTGGATTGCCTCGCGGCCGGCGCTCCATGGACCGCGGTCGCCGATCTCGGAGCCGGTGCTGCTCACCGCGGGCGCCTGCGCCGGCATCGGCTTCACAGTGTCCCTGCTGGTCTCGAGCCTCGCCTTCCACGGCATCGAGCTCGACGAGGCGCGGCTTGGCACGCTCTGCACGGTGCTGGTGGCGCCGGCGCTGGCATGGGTCCTGACCCGCATGATCAGGAGGCTGCCCGAAGGGCTCCGGGCGCGCCAGGTCGCCCGCACCGCCGAGGACATCCTCGATCTCGCGGTCGACGTCGATCCCGAGTACGACCACATCCGCGGGCCCGACGACGCCCCCGTCACGCTGGTCGAGTACGGAGACTTCGAGTGCCCGTTCTGCGGCCAGGCCGAGAGCACGATTCGCGAGCTGCTGTCCTCGCACGGCGACGACGTCCGGTACGTCTGGCGTCACCTGCCGCTGAACGACGTCCACCCCAGCGCCCAGATCGCCTCCGAGGCATCCGAGGCGGCCTCCGCGCAGGGCAAGTTCTGGGAGATGTACGACACCCTGCTCGCGCATCAGGGCGAGCTGACGCCGAAGGACCTCATGCACTACGCCACCGACCTCGGCCTCGACGTCGACCGCTTCCGGGATGAGCTCCGAACGCGTGCGTACGCCCAGCGGGTGAGCGAGGACGTCGCCAGCGCTGACGAGAGCGGCGTGTCGGGCACGCCGACGTTCTTCATCAACGGCCGGCGGCACTACGGCGTCTACGACATCGACACGCTGACCGAGGCCGTTGGTGCCGCCAAGCGCAGGGCGCGCCAGCTTTCGTACACGACGATGCCGGCGCTCGAGGAAACCCCGAGCTGATTCACAGCAACAGTTGTGCCCACAACTAACTGCTAGACTCGGGGCATGGAACTTGGACTTGCCACCTTTGCCGATCTGTCCTCGGGTGTGTCCCCCGAGCAACGGATGCGCGACCTCCTCGAGGAGGCGCAGCTTGCCGACGAGCTTGGACTCGACGTGTTCGCCATCGGCGAGCACCACCGCCCGGACTTCCTCGTGTCCGCGCCGGCGGTCCCCCTCGCCGCCATTGCGGCGCGGACCGAACGGATCCGCCTCGCGAGCGCGGTCACGGTGCTCAGCTCGGACGACCCCGTCCGCGTGTTCCAGCAGTTCGCCGAGATCGACCTGATCTCCGGCGGCCGCGCCGAGATATGGGCCGGGCGCGGCTCGTTCATCGAGTCGTTCCCGCTGTTCGGGTATGACCTCGACGACTACGACGAGTTGTTCGCCGAGAAGCTCGACCTCCTCCTGAAGATCCGTGAGTCGACGCACGTCACCTGGGCCGGCAAGCACCGCGCGCCGCTGAACGACGCCGTCGTCTGGCCACGGCCGATTCAGGACCCGCTGCCGGTGTCGATCGCGGTCGGCGGGACGCCGCAGTCGGTGATCCGCGCCGGCGCGCTCGGACTGCCGCTGACGCTCGCGATCATCGGCGGCCAGCCGGAGCGGTTCGTGCCGCTTGTCGACCTGTACCGCCAGGCCTTCGAGGCCGCGGGTCACGATCCGGCCGACGCCAGGGTCGCGATCAACACCCACGCCTTCGTCGGCGCCACCGAGGAGGAGGCGAACCGCGCGTTCGCCTCCTCGTATCTCGCGATGATGAACCGCATCGGCCGCGAACGCGGGTGGCCGCCGTCCGGGCGGCCCGAGTACGACTCGCTCCGTTCACCTCGCGGCGCGCTGGCGGTCGGGTCGGCCGAGCAGGTGGCCGAGAAGGTCCTGTTCGAGCACGAGCTGTTCGCCAACCAGCGCTACGTCGGCCAGATGAGCGTCGGCGCCGTCGCCCACAAGGACGTGATGCGGTCGATCGAGCTGTTCGGCACGCAGGTGGCCCCGGTCGTGCGCGCCGAGGTCGAGCGCCGCGAGTCCGCGCTGCGGGTTGCGTGAGGCTACTCTCGCCTTGACCGTTCAAGGGCCCGGACCACGCTGACCAGCACCCTGGCCGGCTCGCGCACCACGTGGTTACACGTTGGGCGCAGCACATCGAAGCCCGCGTCCCGGAAGACGAGATCCTTCTCGCGGTCGTTCTGAAAGCCGTCTGGGCCTCCATGGAATCGGTAGCTGTCCAGCTCCACGATCACGCGCTCGTCACGCCACATGAAGTCCGGCTCGTACCGCCCGAGCCTGTGGTTCACCTCGGGCGCAGGTAACCGGGCATCGCGGATGAGCTTGAGGAACGCCTTCTCCGCCCGCGAGCGGGTGATCGTCATCGCCTCCTCATCGCCGAGCACCTCCGCCAACTTCCCCGCGCCCCGGCGCCCGCGGTGGCGCCCCAGCACTACCTCGAGCTCACGCGCCGTGAATAAACGGAGCGCCTGACCCTCGTTCACGAAGTGAACGATCTCGCCGACCGAGGCCGTGGCGGCCACCTCCAGGATCGCCCGCGCCGGCGAGCTCACCCACAGGCCCTCGTGCGAGCGCAGCTCCGCCCGGTGGATCTTCTGGATCCGATGAACGCGAATCTCCTTGCGCGAGTCGCACCGCCGGCCTACGACGGAGACCTCGACCCGCGCCGGCGGGGTCTTGCAAAGGCCCCAGACGAACGCGGCGGAGCGGTGGCTGATGAAGCTCCGCTCGCCGCACGCCAGCAACGCCGCCTGCTCAAGGGCGAGTGGCGGCAGGTCCCCGGGCGCAACCGTGTACACCCCGCGGAAGACAACGCGCAGCCGCGTGGAAACGAGCCGGTACTCGATCGCCCGCTTGCTGATTCCGCGTGCGTACAGCTGCTCGGCGGAGGCGATCGTTCGCTGCTTGGCGGTGACCCGCGCGATCTCCCGATCTCGCCACCCGCTCGTCATCGGGCTAACCCAGCACTCGGGCGCCGCTCTCGGCCGAGCGCGCGGTTAGCCACACAGCAGGTGGCTGAACCCGCGTTCACCCCGCGGGGCCGAGGCGAGTGCGGAGTTGGCCACATTGAGGCGCGGGACATCGGAGTCAGGATGCACCCGCAGGCGGGCCGCACGGCCGAAAGACGCAGAGTTGTTGCGAGGTTTTCGCGTTTACGATGCACCGCGTGATGCGCGTGGCGCTGTTCAGCACCTGCCTTGTCGACGCCCTGTTCCCGGACGCCGGCAAGGCGACCGTGCGCATCCTCGAGCGGCTCGGCCAGCCGCTCGAATTCCCGCTAGAGCAGACGTGCTGCGGTCAGATGCACGCCAACAGCGGCTATTTCGAACCGAAGCTCGTGCGCCGGTATGTGGACGTGTTCGAGCCCTACGACGCGGTGGTCGTCCCCTCCGGCTCGTGCGCCGGCGCGATCCGCCACCAGCACGCGATGGTGGCCCGGGCGGCGAATGACGAGACGCTCGCCACGCGCGCCGAGGCGATGGCGAACAAGACCTACGAGCTGTCCGAGTTCCTCGTCGATGTGCTGAAAACCGATGACGTCGGCGCCTACTTCCCGCACCGCGTCACGTATCACCCGACGTGTCACTCGCTGCGGATACTCGGCGTCGGCGACCGGCCGCTGCGCCTGCTCCGAAACGTCCGCGCGATCGACCTCGTCGAGCTGCCGCGCCACGACGAGTGCTGCGGCTTCGGCGGCACGTTCTCGATCAAGAACCCCGACGTCTCGGCGGCGATGCTCGCGGACAAGATGGAGTCCGTGATCGACACCGGCGCCGAGGTCCTGTGCGCCGGCGACCGCTCGTGCCTGATGCACATCGGCGGCGGTCTCAGCCGGATTCACGCCGGCGTGCGGACGCTCCATCTCGCGGAGATCCTCGCGTGCACCGAGGGGGCGGCGGCGTGAGCTCCGGCGAGCTCATCTGGGGCAAGGAGGGGTGGCCGGGCCCGGACTTCGCCGAAAACGCCAAGCAAGCCGTCGACGACTCCCAGCTTCGCCGCAACGTCCGCAAGGCCACCGCCACGATCAGGGAGCGGCGCGCCGGCCTGGTGGCGGAGACTCCCGACTGGCAACAGCTCAGGACTGCGGGCGCCGCGATCAAGGACGACGTCCTCCACCACCTCGACCACTACCTCGAGCAGTTCGAGCGCAACGCCACCGCGCGCGGCGCACATGTCCACTGGGCCCGCGACGCCGACGAGGCGACGCGGATCGTCGCTGACCTCGTGCAAGCGACCGGCCACACCGAGGTCATCAAGGTCAAGTCGATGGCCACGCAGGAGATCGGCCTCGTGAAGGCCCTCGAAACCGCCGGGATCACCGCCCATGAAACCGACCTCGCAGAGCTGATCATCCAGCTCTCGCACGACCGGCCCAGCCACATCGTGGTCCCGGCGCTCCACCGCAACCGCGCCGAGATCCGACAGATCTTCCGGGACCACATGTCGGACGCGCCAAAGGACCTGACCGACGACCCGCTCGCTCTCGCCGAGGCAGCCCGTCTGCACCTGCGACGGCTGTTCCTGAAAACCAAGGTGGCGGTCAGCGGCGCGAACTTCGCGATCGCCGAGACCGGCGGGCTGCTGGTCGCCGAGTCGGAGGGCAACGGCCGCATGTGCCTGACGCTCCCGGAGACGCTGATCAGCGTGGTCGGGATCGAGAAGCTGATCCCTACGTTCCGCGACCTCGAGGTGTTCCTGCAACTCCTCCCCCGCTCCTCGACCGGCGAGCGGATGAACCCCTACAACTCGGTGTGGACGGGAGTCACGGAAAACGACGGACCGCAGCAGGTCCACATCGTGCTCCTCGACAACGGACGAACCAAAGCCCTCGCCGACCACACAGGTCGCCAGGCCCTGAGATGCATCCGCTGCGCGGCCTGTCTCAACGTGTGCCCGGTGTACGAGCGGACCGGCGGCCACGCCTACGGCGCCACCTACCCCGGGCCGATCGGAGCGATCCTGACGCCGCTGATGGTCGGGGTCGAGCACGCGCCCGAGTTGCCGTTCGCCTCCTCCCTCTGCGGCGCCTGCTACGAGGTGTGCCCGGTCAAGATCGACATCCCCACGGTGCTGGTGAAGCTCCGGCATGACGCGGTCAAGGCCGACCGACACCGAGTTCAGGATGCGACGTTCCAAGCGGCGGCCAACGCGATGAGCGGACGCCGGCGCTGGACCGCCGCGCTCAAGCTCGCTCAGCTCATGCGGTTCATCAGGCAGGGCGCGCCCCCGCCGCTGTCGGGCTGGACCCGGACCCGGGACCTTCCGGACCCGCCGAGACAGTCGTTCCGCGAATGGTGGATAAACCGGTGAGCGCTCGTGACGAGATCCTCGACCGCGTTCGCGAAGCGCTTCGCCCCGCGCCCCGACCGGTACGCGACATCCCCCGCGATTACCGCGCCACCACGCAAGACGGCCTCGACGCGTTCCTCGAGCGGCTCGCCCACTACGACGCCCGGGCCATCCACACGACCACCACCGATCTCGACGCGACCGTCCGCAACACCCTTACCGAACGCCAGGCCCGCGACGTGATCACGCCCGATGGCGTCCCCGGCAGCTGGCTGACCACCGTAAATCAACTAAAAGACACCCCCCCGCTCGACAACGAAGCCCTCGATGGAGCCGACGGCGTGGTCACGACCTGCGCCCTCGCGATCGCCCAGACGGGGACGATCGTCCTCGATGGCGGGCCCGGCATGGGCCGTCGGGCGCTCACGCTGCTGCCCGATTACCACCTCTGTGTCGTCAGAACCGAGCAGATCGTCCCCTCGGTCCCTGAGGCAGTCTCAAGGCTCGATCCGACCCGACCGCTCACCTTCATCTCCGGCCCGTCCGCCACCGTCGACATCGAGATGGTGCGCGTCAAGGGCGTCCACGGACCGCGCACGCTCGACGTGATCCTCGTCGCGGCTCCCTGAATAGACTCGCGCCCGTGAAGACCCAGGTAGGCATCGTCGGGGCCGGTCCCGCGGGGCTCATGCTCGCGCTGCTGCTCCACCGCGAGGGCATCGACTGCGTCGTGCTCGAGGCGCGCGACCGCGAGTACGTCGAGGAGCGCGTCCGTGCCGGGCTGCTCGAGCAGAACACCGTCGACCTCTTGCGCGACCTCGGCGTCGCCGAGCGCCTGAACGACGAAGGCCTCGAGCACGACGGTATCTACCTCCGCTACCACGGGGATAACCACTACGTCGACATGGCCGGGCTGACCGGCCGGCACATCACGATCTACGGCCAGCAGGAGGTCGTCAAGGACGTCACCCAGGCGCTGCTCGACCGCGGTGTCCCGGTTCTGTTCGAGGTCAGCGACGTCACGCTCCACGACATCGAATCCGATCACCCCCGGATCACCTATGAGCACGACGGGCAGTCACACGAGCTCACCTGCGACGCGATCGCGGGATGCGACGGGTTCCACGGTGTCAGCCGCCCGACGATCGCCGAGCACCTGACCGAGTACGACTACGTGTACGAGTTCGGCTGGCTGGGGATCCTGGCCGAGGCGCAGCCCGCGACCGATGAGCTGATCTACGCCTGGCACGAGAACGGCTTCGCGCTGTACACGATGCGCTCCCAGAAGATCAGCCGCCTGTACCTCCAGGTCGACGCCGACGACGACATCGCCAACTGGCCCGACGACCGCATTTGGAACGAGCTCGGCACGCGCCTGGGCAATGTCAACGAAGGCCCGATCTTCGACAAGGGGATCACGCCGATGCGCTCGTTCGTGGCCGAGCCGATGCAGCACGGCCGCCTCTTCCTGGCCGGCGACTCCGCTCACATCGTCCCGCCCACTGGAGCCAAGGGCCTCAACCTGGCGGTCAACGATGCGCGCCTGCTCGCTCCCGCGCTCACGGAGCTGAGCCGGGACGGCAACCCGACGCGCGCCGACGGATACACCGCGGCGGCCCTGCGCCGTGTGTGGCGCGCGCAGGACTTCTCGAACTACATGACCCAGATGCTCCACGACCTAGGGGACGGCTCGTTCCAGCGCCGGCTCCAGCTCGCCCGCATGGAGTACGTCGCGCTGTCGGATGCCGCGGCCCGGAGCCTCGCGGAGAACTACGTCGGCCTCCCGGCCGAACCGGAGTTCTAAGGACCAACAGCCGATGAAGATCGCCTACGAACGAGGACTCCACGAACTCGGCGACGGCCTGTACGCCTACCTTCAGCCCGACGGCGGCTGGGGCTGGAGCAACGCCGGACTGATCACCGCCGACGGCACCTCGCTGCTCGTCGACACGCTGTTCGATCTAACGCTCACGCGCGCCATGCTCGACGCGATGGCGCCTGTCACCGAGCGCAAACCGATCGAGCAGGCGTTCAACACGCACGGGAACGGCGATCACTGGTTCGGCAACTCGCTGCTCCCCGACGGCATCCCGATCGTCGCCAGCGCCGGCGCGATCGAGGACATGAAGGCGGCGCCGGCCGCGGCCGTGAACCTGCTGTTCAACGAACTCGACCTCGGGCCGGAGTTCGACGCCTTCGCCGCGGGCGCGATGCGCAGGTTCGACTTCGCCTCGGTGGTCGAGCGACTGCCGACCAAGTCGTTCGAGGGCCGCCACGAGCTGTCGGTGGGCGACCGCGAGGTGCGCCTGATCGAGCTCGGGCCGGCGCACACAGCGGGCGACGCGATCGCCTATGTGCCCGACGCGGACGTCGTGTTCACCGGCGACATCCTGTTCATCGAGGGCACGCCTATCATGTGGGCGGGTCCAGTCTCGAACTGGCTGGGTGCGTGCGACGCGATCATCGAACTCGGGGCGCGCACGATCGTTCCGGGCCACGGGCCGGTCACCGACGAGTCCGGCGTTCGCGACGTCCAGCGCTACCTCACCTACATCCGCGACGAGGCGACGGAACGGTTCGAAGCGGGCATGGACGAGCACGCCGCCGCCGACGACATCGATATCGGCGACTTCCGCGACTGGGGAGACCCCGAGCGGATCGCCGTCAACGTCGCGACGATCTACCGGGAGCTTGACCCCTCACTCGCCGCGATCACACCGCCCGAGCTATTCGTCCGGATGGCGCAGTGGAGCGCCCGTCACTGAACGCGGACGCCATGCGGCTGATCACTCTGGAAGAGCACTATCGGGCGCCGATGCTGAGGTCAATCGGCGGCCTCCCAGATCCTCCGCCGGGCACCCCGCTCGCGGCGATCCAGGCCAAGCTCGACGATGTCGGCGATCAGCGGCTCGCGGACATGGATGCCGGCGGGATCGACTTCCAGGTGCTGTCGCACGGCGCGCCGGGCACCGAGCAGATCGAGGCCGAGCGCGCGATCCCGCTCGCGCGCGAGGCCAACGACTACCTCGCGAGCTCGATCGCGGCGCACCCCGACCGTCTCGCCGCGTTCGCGACGCTTCCGACGGCCGCCCCCGAGGCCGCGGCCGACGAGCTCGAACGGGCCGTCACCGAGCTTGGGTTCAAGGGCGCGCTGATCAACGGTCACGTGCAGGGTGAGTTCCTCGACGCGCCCAGGTTCTGGCCGATCTTCGAGCGGGCCGAACGACTCGGGGTTCCGATCTACGTGCATCCGACGGTGCCGCCGGCCGCCGTGAGAGAGGCCTACTACGGCGGCCTGCCTCCGCAGGTCGCCCAGACCCTGTCGATGGCGGGTTGGGGCTGGCACGTTGACACCGGCCTGCACGGCCTTCGCCTGATCGCGGGCGGGGTGCTCGACGAGTTCCCGACGCTCCAGATCATCATCGGCCACATGGGCGAGGCGCTGCCGTTTTTCCTCGCGCGCTCGTCGCGAGTCCTTCAGCAACAGGCCGGGCTGTCGCGGCCGCTAGAGGAATACATCGCGGCGAACTTCCATTTCACGACGAGCGGGATGTTCAGCTATCCGCCGCTGATCCTCCTGCTCGAGGTGATCGGGGCCGACCGGGTGATGTTCTCGGTGGACTACCCGTACAGCAGCAACGCGGAAGGCCGCGACTTCGTTTTGGGCGCACCGATCAGCGAGGCCGACCGGGAGAAGCTCGCGCACGCCAACGCCGAGCGGCTCCTCCGGCTCGACCTGTCAGGATCATGAGCGCGGGTAGCAACAACGCCAGGAGGTGACTGATGGCGACAGAGGCAGTGGAAGCCAGCAACAGGACAATCTCGCGCGCGGCCGCGCGCGCCGCGGAGCGCTTCGGCGACGAAACGGCGGTCAAGTACAAGCACGACGGCGAGTGGGTCGAGCGTTCGTTTGCCGAGGTCGGCGAGATCGTCGACGAGCTGGCGCTCGGGCTGTTGGGGCTGGGCGTCGAGCCCGGTGATCGCGTCAGCCTGCTGGCGAATACCCGTCCGGACTGGACGTACGCGAGCCTCGCGATCTCGCGCGTCGGCGCGGTCGTCGTGCCGATCTACCCGACGAACTCCCCCGAGGAGTGCGAGTGGGTGGCGGGCAACTCCGAGTCGCGGATCGTGATCTGCGAGGACGCCGAACAGGTGGCGAAGATCGAGCAGGTCCGGGCCAACCTGGGCGATCTCGAGCACGTCGTCGTGATCGATCCGGGCTCCGGCGACATCTCGGTGGATGAGCTCCGCGAGCGGGGCCGCGGCGGGGATCGCTCAGAGCTCGAGCGCCGCTGCGAGGCCGTGTCCCCGGAGGATCCGTACACGATCATCTACACCTCGGGCACGACCGGTCCGCCGAAGGGCGTCGTGCTCAGCCACGGCAACTGCTCGTCCGTCGGCTGGATGGTCGAGGAGATCCACTTCATCAACGAGGGCGACCTGTCGTACCTGTATCTGCCGCTCGCCCACGCGTTCGCGCTCACCGTGCAGCTCGCCTCGTTCGACGTCGGCACCGGCATCGTCTACTGGGGCGGCGACCCGCTTCAGATCCTCCCCGAGCTGATGGAGGTGAAGGCCACCTACGTGCCGTCGGTGCCGCGCATCTTCGAGAAGATCTACGCGCTCGCGCTGTCGATGGCCGAGAGCGAGGAGCAGCTCCTGGGCGCGGTCGACGTCGGCGTCAAGGTTCGTCAGCTGCGCGCTCGCGGCGAGGACGTCCCGGAGGAGCTGAGCGCCGCGTTCGACCACGCCGAGCAGGCGCTGTACGGCAAGGTCCGGCCGCTGTTCGGCGGCAAGCTCGAGAAGGCGGTGTCGGGGGCCGCCCCGATCTCGGCCGAGATCCTCAAGTTCTTCTACGCCTGCGGCGTCCCCGTGCTCGAGGGCTGGGGCATGACCGAGACGACGGCATGCGGCGTCGTCAATACGCTGGACGCCCTTCGGTTCGGGACGGTCGGGCGGGCGATGCCGGGAGTCGAGCTCAAGATCGCCGACGACGGCGAGATCCTGATCAAGGGACCGAACGTGTTCCGCGAGTACTGGCGCAACCCGGAAGCCACGCGCGACACCTTCACCGACGACGGGTGGCTCCTCACCGGCGATCTCGGCTCGCTCGACGACGACGGCTTCCTGTCGATCACCGGGCGCAAGAAGGACATCATCATCACCGCCGGTGGCAAGAACCTCACCCCGTCGAATATCGAGAACGACCTCAAACAGTCGCGCTGGGTGTCGCAGGCGGTCATGTACGGCGACCGGCGGCCCTATCCCGTGGCGCTGATCACGCTCGATCCCGAGGAGATGGGACCTTGGGCGCGCGAGCGCGGCCTGCCCGAGGACATGGGCGACCTCGTCCAGCGCGAGGAGGTGCTCGAGCTGATCCAGGGGATCCTCGACCGTGCCAACGCCAAGTACGCCAAGGTCGAGCAGATCAAGAAGTTCGCGCTGCTCGACCACGACCTAACGCAGGAGGCCGGCGACTTGACGCCGACCCTGAAGCTGAAGCGGAACGTCGTCAACGAGAAGTACGCGGACGTGTTCGAGAGGCTGTATGGCTGAGCAGTTCTGCGACGTGGGGCGCGCCGTGCGGCTCTGCTACGAGACGTTCGGGAGCGACGCCGACCCCCCGATGCTGCTGATCATGGGGCTCGGGATGCAGATGCTCGGCTGGCCGGACGAGTTCTGCGCGCAGTTGGCGGACCGCGGCTTCTACGTGGTCCGGTTCGACAACCGCGACGTCGGCCGCTCCACTCGGATCCACGGCCGGCCGCCGCCCCCGGGACAGCTGCTGCGCCGGCAGATCCGGCCGGTGCTCTACACGCTCTCCGACATGGCCGATGACGCTGCCGGGCTGCTACGGGAGCTCGGCCTGGAGCCGGCGCACATCGTGGGCGTGTCGATGGGCGGAATGATCGCCCAGACCGTCGCGGCCCAGCACCCCGAATCCGTTCGGTCGCTGGTGTCGATCATGTCGAACACCGGGAGCCGCTGGAAGGGCCAGCCCGCGGTCAAGATCTACCCGTACCTGCTGCGGATCGCGCCGACCGAGCGCGAGGCCTACATCGATCACATGTCGCGGATGTTCGCGACGATCGGGTCGACGGGGTTGCCCCAGGACGCCGCCCGGATTCGCGACATGATCGCCCGTAGTTACGACCGCGGCCACGACCCGGCCGGCTCGGGTCGCCAGCTCGGGGCGATCGTCGCCTCGGGGGATCGCACCGCCGAACTCGCGGGCATCACCGCACCGACCCTCGTGATTCACGGCTCCAAGGACCCGATGGTCGCGCCATCCGGCGGCAAGTCGACCGCGCAGGCGATCCCCGGAGCTCGGCTGATGGTGATCGAGGGCATGGGTCACGATCTCCCGGAGGCGGCCTGGCCACAGCTCATCCCGGCGATCGCCGACCACGCCCACGCCGCCGACGGGGTGGCCGCCGGCACGCCGCTTCAAACACCTTGAACCGCGCGTCGCGCACCCGTCTGCGCGACGGCTCGGAGGTCGTGATCCGGCCGATCCAGCCCGAGGATCGGGAGCTACTGCGCTCGGGGTTCGAGCGCCTGTCCGAGCGAGCGCGATACCTGCGGTTCCAGAGCCCCCTGACCGAGCTGAGCGACCAGCAGCTGTCGTATCTGACGGTCGTCGATCACCACGATCACGAGGCCCTGCTCGCGGTCGATCCCGAACGCGACGACGCCGTCGGCGTTGCGCGCTACGTCCGCGTGGGCGACGGCGTCGCCGAGTGTGCGATCGTCGTCGCCGACGACTGGCAGAACCGGGGACTGGGGTCGGAACTGCTCGAGCGTCTGGTGGAGCGTGCGCATGAGGAGGGGATCGAGCGGTTCACGGCACTCGTGCTCGCCGACAACAGCGACGCGCTGCGGCTGCTCGAGCGCCTTGGCGACACCGTCCGACGCGGCACCGGATCACAGGTCGAGCTCGAGATCGAGCTGCCGGCGCAGACGGACTCCAGTCCCCAGCTTCAGCTCATCCTTGCGGCCGCCGCGCGCGGGCTGCTCCTACCGGCGACGACCATGTGGCGGCAGGTCGCCGACTTCGTCCACCGCCGCGTGCGCCCCGACGCCATAAGCGAGCCAGCCAACGTGATCGTCGCGCACCCGTTCGTGTCCGGGGACACCGGCGGCGCGCCCGCGCTGAAGGTCGCGGCGGAGCTGGCCGCGACCCGGAGCGCTCACGTCCATCTCGTCGACAGCTACTGGCCGATGCTGTCCAGTCGCGCGGAGGTCTCCGAGCGCCTGGACGCGGCCGCCGACGAGCTCCGCCGGCGCGGCATCGCCGTCACCGCCCACCTCCACGGCGGGGACACCGTCGACGCCGTGATCGACGTGGCCGAAGCGACCGAGGCGGCGCTGATCGTGATCGACCCGCGAGCGGCCAGCCCGATGACGCCGTGGCGCGCCTACTCACTGCCCGCCCGCGTGTGCGCTCGCGCGCCGTGCGACGTGCTGATCGCCCGGGACGCGGCTTAACGAGCGCGGGCCCGGGGTTTTGCGCCCGGGCCCGCTCTCTCTAAATCAGGTTGTTCCGCTTAGGCGGCTTCGCTCAGGCCGGCGAGCTCACCGGTCGCGGCGAGACGCCGGAGACCCTGCTCCTCGAGCTGGCGGGCCCGCTCGGCGGTGATTCCGAGCTCCGATCCCGCCTGGCGGAGCGTCCGGGGCTCCTCGCCCGACAGACCGAACCGCAGCTTGATCACGCTGGCCTCGGCGGCCGGGAGCCGCCGCACGGCCTCGTTGACCTTCTGGTCGCGCTCGGTCACGGCCACTTCCTCCATCGGCTCGGGACGGTCGCTGGCGAGCAGATCGCCCAGCGCGGTCTCGCCGTCCTCGCTGACGGGCTGATCCAGGCTGGTCATCGCCCGGCTCAGCTCGCGAAGCTCCATGACCTCGTCGAGCTCGAGCCCGGCTACGACCGCGATCTCCTCGTCCGTCGGCTCACGCCCGAGCTTGGTGTTCAGATCGCTCTCGATCTTGCGCACCTTGACCTGGCGCTGTGAGACGTGGACCGGGACGCGAATCGTCCGGCCGTGGTTCTGCAGACCACGCTGAATGGCCTGCCGGATCCACAACGTGCCGTATGTCGAGAACTTGAATCCACGCCGCCAGTCGAACTTCTCGACCGCACGGATAAGTCCAAGCATCCCCTCCTGGACCAGGTCGCCCATCTCCAGGCCGTGGCCCTGATAGCGCCGCGCCTGCGAGACGACCAGCCGAAGGTTCGCGTTGATCATCCGCTCCTTGGCCTCGAGGTCACCGCGCTCGATCCTCTTGGCGAGCTCGATCTCCTCAGCGGCCGTCAGCAGCGGGTGCTGGCGCGCCTCGCGCATGAACAGCTCGAGCGACTCGAGCGAGCCGGTGCTCCGCTCGGTATCGATCGCCCGGGTGTCGACACCGACCTCGGTGCCGGCATGCGCGCTCCGACGCCGGTCCTGGCGCCGATTGGCAGCGGTCGACCTCCGCTTCGGCGCGGTCGACCGAAGGCGCCTGGTGGTTTCGTGGTTGCCAGACCGGGGGGAAGCAGTCCGGCGATCTACTTCAAAATTGTCCAATTCAATCCTCTTGTCATCCATAGTTCGATGCGTATCGAATTATACCATTGTTCGACGGTCATCGAACCGATGAGTTTCGTAAGTTCCGCCGCTTAGATTTTCTGCGGCTGAAAGGGAAGGACGCCTAAGCGCCCCGCTTTCTTCTACCCGTTTAGACCCTCTTCTTGAATACTTCGATTCGGCGCAAATGTCACACCCCCTTCGGGCATTTGGGCGGACGGAGCGCAGATGCAGGGAGTCGCCACTCAACTGGGTGCATCGAGCGGCGGCGGCGCGGGCGATGAGGGCGTCGGCGGGGCGTCATCGGATATTCGAGTCGGAATTCGGGCGTTTCCCTCGGTGGGCCACGGGTAGCGCTTGCGTCGTGAGCGTCGACAGCCTGACCCGCGAGGCCCGCGATGCGTTCGCGGGCTACGCCGAACCGCAGGAACGCCCGCCGTTCCGCACCTACGCCACCCTGGCCGCCGTGCTCAACACGGGGTTTGCCGGCGCCCTGGTCGCCGCCAGACGGTCCGGCCGGCTGCCCGAGAGCGTCCCGGCTCGAGATGTGGTCCTGGTCGGTGTCGCCAGCCACAAGCTGTCGCGCCTGATCGCCAAGGACAAGGTCACGGCGTTCCTGCGCGCCCCGTTCACCGAGTACCAGGGCCGCGGTGGGCCGGCCGAGGTGGAGGAGCGAGCGCGCGGAGAAGGCGTGCGCCGGGCGGTCGGCGAGCTCCTGACCTGCCCCTACTGCCTCGGGCTATGGGCCGCCGGCGCCTTCCACGCGGGGTTGATGTTCGCCCCCCGGGTCACCCGGATCACGGCGTCCACGCTGACCGCGTTGACGCTGTCCGATTTCCTCCAGATCGCGTACAAGGCGGCGGAGGAGCGCGGTCTCGGCGGGTCGTAACGGCCGCCACGGTCGTCGCCCCCTACTCTTGCCAACCATGCGCTACATCGTCGTCGGAGGCGGAATCCTCGGCCTCGCCACCGCCCGCCAGCTCGCTTCGTCCTCGCCCGACGCCGAAATCGTCGTGCTCGAGCGCGAGTCCGGACTGGCCCGCCACCAGACCTCGCACAACAGCGGCGTCGTCCACGCCGGCATCTACTACGCCCCCGGCTCGCTCAAAGCGAGGCTGTGCCGGCGCGGCCTGGCGCTGCTCCGCGACTACTGCGCCCAGTACGACCTGCCGTACGACGCGTGCGGCAAGCTGGTCGTGGCGAAGAACGAGGGCGAGGTCGAGCCGCTCCGCCGGCTCCAGGAACGCGCGACCGAGAACGGCGTCCCCGGGCTCAGATGGCTCGAGGCGAACGAACTGACCGAGGTCGAGCCCAACGTCCGCGGCGTCGCCGCGCTGCACTCGCCCGAGACGGCGATCGCCGACTTCGCCGCCGTCGCCAACGCCTATGCCGCCGAGGTCACCGCCGCCGGCGGGCAGATCAGAACGAGCGCCCCGGTGGCCCGGGTGCAGCAGCACGCCAGCCGCCCGACCGTCGAACTCGAGGACGGCTCGACCATCCAGGGCGACCGCGTGATCGTCTGCGCCGGCCTCCAGGCCGATCGCCTCGCGCTCGCCTCGGGCGAGCCCGCCGAGCCCCGGATCGTCCCGTTCCGCGGCGAGTACTGGCAGCTGCGCCCCGATCGATCGCACCTCGTCCGCGGGCTGATCTACCCGGTGCCCGACCCCGCGCTGCCGTTCCTCGGTGTCCACCTGACGCGCAAGATCGACGGGACCGTCGTGCTCGGGCCGAACGCGATCCTGTCGACCGCCCGGGACGCGTACGAGCGCCGACGGTTCGACCTGCGCGACACCTACGACGCGATCCGCTGGCCCGGGACCTTCCGCATGCTCCGCCGCCACTGGCGCGCGGGGGTCGGCGAGCTCAAGCGCTCTGCGTCCAAGCGGGTGTTCGTCGGCGAGGTCGCCGAGTACGTGCCCGCGGTGTCGGTCGAGGATGTTCTCCCGGCCCCCGCCGGCGTGCGCGCCCAGGCGATCGATCGCGACGGCTCGCTCGTCGACGACTTCCGCCTCGGCGTCAGCGGCAACGTGGCCTGGGTCCGGAACGCGCCCTCCCCCGCCGCCACCTCCAGCCTGGCGATCGCCGAAGAGCTCCTCGAGCGCGCCGCCTGACCTCAAATCCGTAGTTCCCCGCAGACCGCCCGGCGAACTACTGCTAACGCTTTCGGGCGACTACGACGATAAGGAAGCCATGTTCTCGAACAGCCAGGCGCTCTCCCGAGCCAGCCACGAGCTCAGGACACCGCTGAACGCGATCCTCGGCTTCGGTCAGCTGCTCGCGCTCGATGAGCTGAACGAGTCCCAGCGCCACAGCGTCGATCAGATCATCGCCGGCGGCCGGCACCTGCTGGCGCTGATCGAGGATCTGCTCGACCACTCGAGCCTCACCGCAGCCGACATCGAACTGGCTCCGGTCGACGTCCAGGCTGAGATGGCGGACGCCCTGGCGATGTGCGGACCCCTCGCGGCCGAGAAGTCGCTGACGGTCGAGCTCAATACCGGGGAGGATCCGGTCTGGGCGATGGGCGACCGCCGCCGGCTCAAGCAAATCCTGCTCAACCTGATCTCCAACGCCATCAAGTACAACCGGCCCAGCGGCTCGATCACCCTGACGGCCGCCGCCGACGGCAATGACGAGGTGCGCATCGAGGTGAGCGACAGCGGCATCGGCATGACCGAAGCTCAGCTCGCCCGGCTGTTCACGCCGTTCGAGCGCCTCGACGCCGCCCGCCACGGCATCCAGGGCAGCGGACTCGGACTCGCGGTGACGAAGGCGCTGACCGAGGCCATGGGCGGCACGATCGAGGTCGCCGCGGCCCCCCGGGCGGGGGCGGTGTTCACCGTGCGCCTCCCGGCTACCGTGCCCGTGGTGGCGATGTCGGCCGAGGCCACCCGCGCAAAAGCGCTCGCCCACGCGGCCTGACACCGCTCCGCCACACCTGCCGGATCGGTGGGTACGCTGGCTGCCGTGACTCGGTGGGCGACCGCGTTGGTGGTTCTTGCGTGCCTTTTCCTGGCCGCGTGCGGCGGGTCGAGCCACCGCCGGCACGCCCACGGCCACCAGGTCGTCGTCGCCGGCGTGCTCATCTCCACCGGCGGCCCGTACCGGTGGCTGGTCAAGACCGAGGGCGCGCAGCCGACGGTCGCCGTCGAGAACCGCCAGCCCGGCACGACGGCTTGGCGCCTGTCGGGCCCGCTGAGACAGGTCGGCGGGCTCGCGCGCGGCGA
>Ga0335073_10003942_pt1 | contig 20694 bp, 23 predicted proteins | sample Lox_Sample_22_FD_207093 | JGI IMG/M metagenome (GOLD analysis project Ga0335073, IMG submission 207093) | Soil microbial communities from Loxahatchee National Wildlife Refuge, Florida, United States - Lox_Sample_2.2 | ecosystem: Environmental > Terrestrial > Soil > Wetlands | place: USA...
TACCCGCAATCAAGAGTGCCGCTCGTTCGTCCGCGAAGGATATGTCATGAAAAAGTCAGTTGCCCGGGCTAAGCCTGCTCCCCCAAACGATAAGTACCTCCTTCGCGATCTTCATCGGGAGATCGATCTCTACGATCGCAAGCTTGCCTATCTCAACCAATTTGCCGAATTTGCCTCACCTGGAGACCGTGAAGAGGCAGAAAAGCAATTGCGGACCAAGAGGGCTCGTCTTGAGAAAAATGCTCTGGAACTCGTAGCATCGGGCGTTGAATATGAGGAGAAAGATCTTCCGCGATCTTTCCTCGCCATGAATCTGGAGGACGACTGCGCGCGAAAAAACCTCACCCTGATTAAGCAATCCAAAGGGCCAACAGCTACTCCAACGGTCGCTGATGGTGATTTGCTGAAGTAGCCAGTCTTTTACGAATAAAAGTCTCGCACATGAATTTCAGGCAACAATTCTCTCCGTTATGCGATTTGCATCACGTTTCGATGCGGCGCGTGATGATGGAGGAAGACTCGGAAGAAGTCCGATCCTACCATTCCTGTCAGCGGCCCGATTGCACACGGATATTTCGCGACTTCGACGGCTACACGGATCTGATCCAGGGCGGGTTCGATGATTCGCGGGTTTCCGTTCGTTCATGTCCCCGATGCGGAGCCGTTCTTTATCTCGCGGAGGTGGATCATTCCCGGAAAATCGAAACGTGGGAATGTCCTCAAAAGGAGTGCGACTTTTCGGAAGAGTGTGCATCCCCCTCCTCGCGATAAATCGCCTATTCGTTCATTGTCTGCCCGATCGGAATCTCAACTTCGCATTTGCGCCTGATCGGGTGCGATCCCCTGGCATCCCATTCGCCCTGAGCTTGTCAGCGTGTTCCACCGCGTTTGTGACGCCAAGACCGGGATGTCAGATGACGGCGCGGAGGGCAACAGTCAGGCTCTCCCGTGTAGTTCTGAGAGCCAGTTCACCTGCTGCGATCGTATGCGCGAGTGCCGATCTCTTCCGTGTTCCCGGGTGGTCCAACGCGACGGTCTCGATCTCGCCGCCGAAGAGCGCGTACTTCTCCTCCAGTTGATCGAGCGCGGCGTTCAACTCTGCCACAACCGGCTCGGCCTCATCTGCCAGAACCAGCAATTCGATATTGATCTTTTTATAAAGCATGTGAATCCTCTCGCCTTCAATTCTATTCCCTAACCGATCGCGGCAAGAGCCAGTGCTGCATGCTAATTCACCAGCTGCTCATCCAGGCGATTGATGCTGATACCAGGGACGCGTCGAGTTTTCTGCATAAGCAAGGATGGGACTCGGCCTCTGATCGATTCTCAGGCATGAAATCTCGTAACTTCGAATGACATTATAACGTCATAATAACATCGAGCTTCTCAGATCAAGGTTCGATCAGAAGGAGGAATTCATGCCGGCACGATCCAAACCTGCTGCAGCAACTCGCATTTCTCCGGCACAGCGTTACGCCGCGATACCACTGCGCGCAATCACCGGCGGGGGCTTTATGCAGCACGGTTGGGCGAAGATCATCAAGGGCCCGGATGCCTTCGCAGCGATTCTGCAGTCTCTGCACATTCCCTTCCCGCACCTGTCCGCGTACCTCACGATTTCGGTAGAGTTGCTGGGAGGAGCAGCATTTCTTTTCGGCGCGTTTATCGCATGGGCAAGCGTTCCGGCGATCGTGGTGCTGCTAACCGCCATGTTTACGGTCCATCTTCCTTATGGCTTCAGTTCCATCAAAATCACAGCGATTGTGGATGGCCGAGCGCAATTCGGGCCTCCCGGGTACGAATGCGACCTTCTCTATATCGCGTGCATCCTGGCTCTCGTGTTCCTCAACCCAGGCCCGCGGTCCATTGATAGCTATCGCTTGCGGAAGCGCAACGCCTGAGTTCCCGCCGAGTTTCCTGGATGACGAAGAAGCTTCGTGACGAAGCGGACGATATCACCTCGGTACGACAGTACCTCATAGTCAACCGGCTGATTGCCGGTTGTCAGCGAGGTTCGCTCGATCTGAAAGATCGGAGAACCGACCCTTACCTGAAGGGCGTCAGCGACAGCTTTGGTTGCGATCACCGCCTCCAACTCATAATCTGCTTCGACCAGAGGGACTCCATATTCTTCTTCGAGAAGAGTGAAGATCGGATGCAGCCGCAGATCGTTGCGCACGATCTGCTTTCCAAGGAGGAGCGGTAGATATGTCTCATCAAGCGAGATCGGCATGTCATCGGCGAGCCGCACCCGCTTGATCTGCATCACTTTTGTCCCTTTCGCCAATTGCAGGCGTTCTGCGACTCGTGCCGAGGCGGCAATCACACCCTGGCTTACCACACGGGCAGTGGCTCTTCGCCCGACAGATTCCATATCCTCTACGAAGCCCGTCAGCTTTGTGAGCTCCGCTTGGATCCGCGGCAACAGAACGAAAGTTCCAAGTCCACGACGAATCTCGAGCAAGCCTCGACTAACCAAATTCTGGATCGCGCGGCGAACGGTGATGCGGCTCACCTGAAATCGCTGAAGCAATTCATCTTCGGTAGGTAATTGATCTCCAGGGCGATACTCGCCCTGGGCGATTTCAGTGGCAATGGTTTCCTCGATCCTGGCATACAGCGTCAATGCTGGCATGACGACAATATAACGTCAGGACCATTGAGACAGCGAGTCGCAGATTCGGGATCGAAAGATTCTGTCTATGCATATCGTGCTTTTTTGACGATTGGCAAAAATCAAGCGGATCGATACGTTCTGGCCCAGGCACAGATTTGCGGGGGACCTGCCACCTGACTGTGAGCTCGGCGCACAGCATCCCTCACCCGCGTTTCCAGCGTTTCTATCCCCATGAAGTCCGTTGCTATGATCCCTAAACCCTGCAGTTGAGGTAAAAGGGCGCGTAATGTATCCACCGCCCACGCAAAGTGAGGCGCGTCTGCGGCCCCCGAAACATAGGTCTCGCAGAACAAGTTGGGTTCAGGCAATCCTGCGTGACCAAAATGCTCTATCAGCCTGTCTCCCGCGTCGTAGTGTGGCAGCGCGCTGGTAAGAGCTACGCGAATTAATCTGTCGATCATCTCCCACAGCGGCACGTTCGGAACAGAACGGTACGCATCGCGCAACCAGAGTTCATGAAAGGCAATTGAGCCGCCCGGTCTAGCCAACCGCGCAGCGGCACGCAAAAAAGCAATCGGATCAGTCTGGTGCATCAAAACGTAGCGGCCGATCACAAGGTCAAATCCAGCGTCGTCCACGAAGGTTTCAACCGCTGCTTCGTGAAAAGACAGGTGCTTAAAACCGGCGCGGTTAGCCCGCTCCATGGCTATCGATAGAACCTGCGAATTCCTGTCAATTCCAACAACACTGCCAGAGGGACCAACCAGTTCAGCCGCCAGCATGGCAACATCTCCCGCTCCGCTGCCCAGATCCAGAACGCGCATGGCGGGCCGGATTCCGGCGCTTCGGAGAAGACGTTCCGTGATCGGCCGCAAAATCCTCGCCTGCGTTTGCAGGCGAAGGATTTCAGCTTCAGAATGACCAAGGATATAGCTCGCTTCACGTTTGTTGGCTTCGCTCATTTGAGATTTGTACCTTCTTTCGAGAAGATGCGTTCGCCCACTATTCCAAAATCATAGAAAAATCTTGAGAGAACGGATCCTGGTCGTCAGTGAGTATTTCGCTTTTGCCGACGCGTAGGTCGTTACTCCGGAAGACACGGGAAGGAACTGGTTCGCACAACACTTTCGGTGTGGGCGTTGTCACACTTTCGCGGAGAAGCACCAAAGCCTCATCGATCAGAACCCGGAGCAGCCAACTGCGATGCTCGCCTTCATGTTCAAACCGCTGAGGCTGACGAGAAGCTATGCGCCAACAATTTCCGATGGCTTCTTCCGCGCGTTCAGAACCGCCGAGGACGCGACATGCAATGAAGTGAAGCGTCTGGTAGCAGGGCCAGAACCTAGCATCGAAGATCACCCTTTGCTGATTCAGCCGCAGTCGCTCCGCGAAGTCCGTCCCAGAATCATTCGTGAGATGGGTATCAACCTTGCTGTTCGCCATGCCTCGAGACTAGCGCTTATGGCGAAGGGGGTCCTCTGAAGAAGTGCGATATTTCCGAGGGTGTGATAAATGTTGCAGCTATAGTCCTTCTGGTTTTATCAGCGCAGTTCTCAGCACGAATTTGGAAGCCCAGCACTTTCCCGGCATATCTCTCGCCTCCATTGCCGTTATCGTCATTCCAGTGAGATGAGGCTTAAGGGAAAAACCGCTTTGGTTACCGGTGGAAACAGCGGAATCGGTCTCGCGACAGCTCGCCTGTTCATTGCAGAGGGGGCAGGTGTGGCGATCACCGGAAGAAATCGGGAAACCCTTGATGCCGTCATGTCGGAATTGGGAAGTAACGCTCTCGCCCTGCGGGCCGATGTGGCGGACCTGCCAGAGATGGAGAAAGTGATCGCCGCAGTCGTGGAAAGATTTGGGAAGATTGACATAGTATTTGCAAACGCCGGGATCGGATCGTATACACCGCTCGGGTCTGCATCGGTTGATACGTTTGAACGGATTATGCGGGTCAACGTTACATCTATCTTCTTCCTTGTTCAGGCATGTTTGCCGTATCTGCCCCAAGGAGCGTCGATCATCTTCAATAGCTCCGTACAGAGTGTCAATGGCAGACCTGGACTGTCGGCGTATGCCGCAAGCAAGGCAGCTGTGCGTACCATGGCGAGAGTCATGGCATCGGAGCTGTCGTCACGGTCGATCCGCGTTAATGTCGTCACCCCGGGGTCAGTTGACACTCCGATGTGGGACGCGGTAGGCAATCATGAAGAACGCCAGTTATTTCTTGACAAGTTGAAAAAGACAATTCCTTTGGGCCGGATAGGTGACCCTATGGAGGTTGCCAACGCCGTTTTGTTCCTGGCCACGGACGAGTCATCCTTCATTCAAGGCGGAGAGATTGTGGTAGACGGTGGCGCTACGACTGCCCCAATGGGTGCGAGGATCTATCGCGAAGAACTATAAGTACTTCCCGTCTGGCATATCGGCCGCATGGGCGATGGGGGAAAGCAGCCGCGGCGGTCACGATTCTGAAGGCATGTAAACCAAACCTATACTTGGAGTGGCTAGTCGGCAATGAAAGGTCCTTTCAGACTGTGCGCTACTGGCGTTGTGGCAGGCTTGTTAACTATGTCTTTTCTTCAAAGGACGGTTTTCGCGGGAAATAAGCAGGAGCTAAGTGCAGATCACCCGGAACTTCTCGCAGGCAAGTGGGTACTCGACTTGAAACAATCGTCCCTCGGGTCCGATCCGTATGAACAGTTTGACGCCTGGACTCTGACATTTACCCGAGCCACAACCACGACTCTGGCATGGACTTCAAACGCTACTATTCATGGCAAGGCCATAACATTTTCATGGGCAGGCCCAATAGACGGTTCTCCAAAGCCCTTAATTGGGACAGAAGGATCAGATGCCTATCGCTGGTGCAAGAATGCCCTGGTTCGATTGAGCGACCTTGGCCATGGGGAGACAAAACGCGACACTGTGACGATTTCTCGGGATGGGGAGAGGATGACGATTCAAGATCGTTCGACTACTCCAGGGGGCGTGGTCTTTGCGACTTTGGTAATGCGCCGCCAACACTAAGGCTGCTTGTCGAGGTTTAGTATGGGTCTCTACGGTCGCGGCTACCCCAAAAGACCGCTCTATTCAACGCCCAGCCTCGCAGGAGGATTACTGCCGCATTCTCGCTTCTGGGTAAAGCCAATCGCATTCACAATTGCGCAAGGTGCACACCACTCCTTAAATTGACGGATACGACGCGGACGGGATGCGTCTTCTGAAGAAGTGCAATATTTCGGAGGTCGTGCTAAATATTGCGGCGATATGCGAGTGGTGTAACACCAAGCCGCTTCCGGAAGACATCGTTCATGTGTGTCTGGCTGGAGAAACCACACTTGAGGGCGATATCAGCCAGCAACATCTTGGACTGTCGGAGCAACTGCTGCGCAGTGCTCAGCCGCCTCTCCAGCACATATTGGTGGGGTGTCAGCCCAGTGGCTGTACGAAACATGCGCAGAAAGTGCGCTCGGCTGTAGCCGCTCTCTTTCGCGAGGGACGCAAGCGAGAGGTTTGTATCCAAGTCGGCCTCGATCCTCTCTCGAATTCTGCGGAGAATCCTCGGTGGCAAGGGCTCGACCGAAGAATTCAGCGTATGCTCCGGCGAACTCCCATGAAGCAGGAACCGCATCGCCAATGCATGTGCCAGCGTCTCAGAGTATAGCGCACAGGAGCGGGACGCTTCGGACTCGTTGATCATCAGATCAACGAGCCCTTCAATGGGTCTATCACGAATGTGAAATTCGGTACCCTTGGCAGGGTGCCGATCAATCTCCAGAGCGATCTCACGAGTGAAGTTCTTCTCTAACGCGCAGATAATCATGTTGGAAGGAGTCAGAAGGCGAACCTCGGGAACGGGTCCCGACGGTACAATTGCCAACGATCCACGCTCTAGCGGAAATTGGACCCAGCTTCCGTTCGCGGCGCGACGTTCAGCCCGCGGAGAGTCGCGCATTTGCACGATGACGTGCCTTTCATTTGGTTCTTTCAGATATTCTCCAGCATAGGCCTGATACCTCTCGATCTGAAATCTCTGTCCGGGAAAGAATGCATTCCAGAATGCGTTCGTAATGACGGGTTCAGAAGCAGAGGTTGGGTCTGATGAAGCTACTGACGCAGAACCACTCATTGGCTGTACAGCTCCTTCAACAGGTTTCAGACATTATAATATTATAATGTAATCCGGGTTCTGTAATGCTGAACATCGGTCGAAACGCTGCCAGGGCACGATTGTGAGGCTGCTATATCCCTTATGGTTTTATCGCACAGCTCCTAGCACGAATCCAGAAGCAAAGCATTTTCCCAGCATATCTCTCTTATCCATTGCTGTTATGGTCATCCCAATCAAGGACAATGCGGGGTGGCAGTTGTTCCCTCCCGGCTAGTGATGAAGGTTATGACGAATCTCAGGGATCTGCTTAACGCGTCAGCTCTGATGGTTGGTGGATCCGCCGTGACAGGCAATCCGCATAAAAGCACGACCGCCCACGGCAGGGAGCCGTGGCCAACGCGCAGAAGCATGGAGCGAACAGATGAGAGCGAATCGAACATTCGACATCGCCATCTTTGGAGCATCGGGCTATACCGGAAGGCTCGTTGCTGAGTATCTTTGGAACAAGTATGGGAAACGTCAGTCATTCAAGCTCGCGATTGCCGGGCGGAATCTCGAGAGGCTGCAGAGCGTAAAGGCTGCGCTCAATGCCGGCGATGAGCTGGGGATATTGGTCGCGGATGCTGAGGACCTTGGTTCGCTCGCCACCATGGCGAGCAATACGCGGCTCATCATCACCACCGTTGGTCCGTATCAGTTTCACGGAACGAAGCTGGTGGAGGCCTGCGCTTCCGTTGGAACAGACTACCTTGACCTGTGTGCCGAGCCACACTGGATTCGCCGCATGATCGATACTTATACAGCCCCCGCGAAGACCAGCGGCGCGCGCATCCTCTTTTCATGCGGTTTCGATTCGATCCCCTCCGAGATCGGGGTGTATTCAGTTCAAGAAGCTGCGAAACGGAAGACTGGCAGCTACAGTTCGAGTGTCAAGTGCCTCGTGCGCCAATTGAAGGGCACCTTTTCTGGAGGAACGGTCGAGAGCCTCAGCGCCAACCTGAGCGCCGCGGCCAACGACGAGAACGTCGCGAAGCTATTGGCGGATCCATTTGCACTCACGCCGGGCTTCGCCGGACCGCCGCAGTCTGAGACCAACACCGTCACGTTCGACGACGACTTGGGCGTGTGGACTGCACCGTCGATGATGGCGTACATCAACACGTGCAGTGTTCATCGATTAAATTACCTGCTGGCTCAGCGCTTCGGCGAAAACTTTCGCTATGACGAGTGCATCATGACAGGGCCTGGTGACGAGGGTAAGGCGGCCGCTGAAGCAATCGCGTCTGCTCCATCACCGCTGGTTGGCGATCACGCTCCGAAGCCTGGCACCGGCCCAACAAAAGAGGAGCGGGATACCGGTTCATTCAGCCTCCTCTTCATCGCCCGGACGGCTGAGGCCGGGCTTATCAAAGTGGGAGTGGAGGGAGACCAGGATCCCGGTTACGACTCCACATCAAAGATGATTTCTGAAGCCGCAATCGCCTTGTTGACGCAGAAAACCAGCTGTCTTGGAGGTATTTGGACACCGGGTGCAGCGCTTCGCGATGAACTGAAAGCGCACCTCACCCAGGCAGGAATTCTGGCTTGGAGCGAAGACTGATCACAGGCGTTGGAACCGTTTGGCGCCGACTTGACAGAGGCCACCGAGGATGTCCCATCGGAGGATATCGCTCCCTTGGTGGAAGCCGGGGTCCCGGGTATCACACCGGCGCAGGAGCCGCATATTACTTCAACTACCACCACGCTGCAATCGACACCCTCGATAAGGTAAACCCGCTTTACCTCGCCGGGAACGCAGCCGTTATCGCTGTCACGGCGTATGCTCTGGCCGACGCGTCGAATCCGCTGCCGGCGTGCAGGCAGACTCTCAGGAGGTGATCGTTGCCAATCTCTAAAGTGCCGCCCTTGGAAATTCGCTCGCCTTATGGCATAACAGATTTTTCCTACCTGTCTCGTGAGTGGAACGGTGTGATTGCGTACCATGTTACGCAGCATCTTGCCACAGGGCGATCCTGGCAAAACCTATGTACCAATCAGGCGACTGTCGCAGTGATTCTTGAACAAGTAAACGGATATTGCGAGCCCCGCACGCGAGTTAACATTCCCACTCCTCGGGACCGCTATGATGCCGGTCATTCAATGTTCATTCCCCCCAATATGGACGTTTGGGGTTTTGCGGAAGACTCGACCAGTGCCGTTCGAGATTTCAGGATGCGCTTTGACTACCACGTCATAGAGCGTCTCCTCGCAGAGGAGTCCGACCCAACGAAGTGGAGTGAGCCCCTTCTTTTGCTTTATGACGACCGCATTACTCAGTGTGCGCAGCTCCTGGCAATGGATTGTGATGCGGATGGAGAATCGCCGCTCTATGGCGAGAGTCTGATGACAGCACTGCTGGCTGCACTCTTTATTTCACCACGAACCCGGGTAAAAGCTGCACAGAGGGGCCTCGCACGATGGCGGCTTCGGAGAGTCGTGGAGTACATGGAGGCAAACCTTGTGGAAGGTATCCGGCTCACCGAATTGGCAGGAGTAGCAGGACTATCGCCGTCGCACTTTGTGCGAGCCTTCAGGGTTTCTATGGGGCTGACTCCCCATCAGTGGTTAAGCGAGCAGCGCATTCACCGCGCCAAGCGGCTAATGACGAAGGACGGAAAGCCAATATCAGTGGCCGCTCATCTGGCTGGTTTCGCCAGTCAGAGCCATTTCACGAAAGCCTTTCGTCGTGTGACCGGAACAACTCCCGGGCTCTGGTTGCGAAAGGCAGTTTGAGTAGATGCTCCGGTAGTCGCAGCGTTTTCGGGAAAAACGCGATGATTTCAGACAACAACTTTATACCCAACTTCGATTAAATCAGTAGGTAGCTGAAGGCACCTAGGTCAGAGACAGCCACGAATCTTAGGTGCCGGAGTCGAAGACAAAGGAGAACGGAACTCATGCCGAACCACCGAGCGCAGGCCTCCACAGAAAGAACCGCTGAGGTGAAAGCGGCCCCTGCTGACAGCAGAATGAAAGTCGGCCGTGACTATCGCGACGCGGTTCCGCTACTTCTAGAGGATGAACTGAGAGGGAAAGAACTCCAGAACTTTCGAAAACACATTGCAGACTGTACCGATTGCAAGGAACTCCGGGCGGAGGAAGAAGCGCTATCACGACTTCTGCATCGTACCCGTCCGCTTTATAACGCTCCGGAAGCTCTTCACTCGCGTGTTTCCGGCATCCTCTCTTCTGAGATTCGCTCAGGCTTCCATGTCTCGGAGCGGCCGGCGCCACCCGAGGCGAAGTAGATAACAGGTGCTCCCATACGGATGGATGGTGAGAAGATCATGAATACCCTGGGTAGGCACCCACACCCGATGCCTAACGCCGCCTACGTGATATCGGGAACGTTGAACCTGGAAAGCAAGGAAAGTAGCCACCACGCGACGCCCCACGCTGGCGGTGTGCTTTCCTGGGATGGTCGGGACGGTGCGTCGAGGTTGGACAGGCGATGCCCCAGTTGAACTCATTGTCTTCTACGCCGGCGCGAAGGGCATGCTGACAGCGGTCGAGACTCTATAGAGCAGGCTCTCTCCTCAGCCCTGCAGCCGATAGGCGCGAGACTTGCGCTGGTGGCCCGACTCACTCTCAGTAGGCGAACCCATCTGTTTAGATGTCGACTCGCGTTCTTTCTGACATCCGGAGACAAGCGCCGCGGTCCTCAGGGTCCAAGGCCTAATCACCCGACAGTGCTGCTGCAGTGCTGCAGTCAAGCGTTCAAGGGCAGATCTTGCGCGCCCGAGCGTCATCCAACGCAGCCCTTTTGTAGCGTCACCGGAACAACTCCAAGGCATCAATTGCGAACTGCCGTCCAGGGGAGATCGGTGCCTGTTGAAGCTTTGGAAGTCACAGCAGTTTCGGTAAAAACGTGATGATTCCAGACAACAACTGTATGCCCACATTCGATTAAATAAGGCAACGCGGCGCTGAGGTGTTCCCATCCTTAGGAGCAGAAATGATTGAGTGGTTTCTTGACTGGTGCGCTCGAGCAGAAGATAGGCGTGATCGCAGTCTTTTGGACCGACTTATATCTGGCTCGGGCAAGGAAGACGAATCGAGTGGGACTCTACGTGGCAGAGCCGAGAGAAGCACGGACGAAAGGGAGGATGAAGATGAATGAAGTTGTGACTGAGGTGGCAGTTCGTGCGGAAGGGGTGTCGAGCGTTCTGAAGCCGCAATCGCCTTGCCAACGCAGAAGGCCGTCTGCCCTGGTGGCATTTGGACATCGGGTGCGGCGCTTCGCGATGAATTGAAAGTCGACTCTTGCTATGCCTTCGGTTCACGACGCTAGTTCCCCTAGACACGGCGGAGAGTGTCGTAGCTATATGTCACTTTTGCAAAGAGTATTTGCCTATGAAAGGGGCACCGGTTCAGTGAAGCGTAGGAATTTCATCTCACTGTGCGCCATGGCCACCGCGGCAGAATCTGAACGGAGGCCGTTGTTTGGAGCCGCCAACGACATTCAGCTGCCCTCGGCAGACACAGTGCATGTGGGCGGCTCAAGGCGAATTGATATCGGTGGAGGACATTGGGTCTGGACGAAGAAGATTGCTAGTGGAGACATCAAGGTCCTCCTCTTACATGGCGGCCCCGGCGCGGATCACAGTTATTTCGAGGGGTTTGAAGACTTCCTGCCGCTCAATGGAATCGAGTTCTATTACTACGATCAGCTGGACTCAACCAATTCCGAAAAAACCAACGATCCCAGCCTCTGGACAATCGAACGTTATACCGATGAAGTGGAAGCGGTTCGCACAGGACTCGGCCTTGATCAGTTCTATCTGCTAGGACATTCATGGGGTGGGCTGCTGGCCATCGAATATGCCTTGAAATACCAACAGCACTTAAGAGGGCTGATAATTTCTAATATGGCCGCCAGCACCGACTCATTTGTAAAGCATGTATTCAAGATCCGGTCTCAGTTTTCTGCCGATATTCGTGCACAGTTGGAGTACTACGAGAACGCCAACAAGACAGGCGACCCTGCATATCAAGCGTTATTATTTGACAAGCTTTACAAGGTCTTTATCTGTCGACTGGATCCATGGCCCGATCCTGTCTTGCGGAGCCTGGGAGGGTGGAATCAACACGTCTATCACGTATTGCAAGGACGAAGTGAATTCGAAGCAACCGGTCGTATGAAGGGATGGGACCGATGGGCCGATCTACCCAAGATCAAAGTCAGAACGTTGACGATGGGTGCGCGATACGACGAGATGGATCCGGAGGACATGCGGAGAATGGCTACCCTTTTGTTGCGCGGAGAAGCGTGGATTTCAAAAACAGGGAGCCATTTTGCAATGTATGACGATCAGCAGAACTACTTCAGAGCTCTATTGAGCTTTTTGAAGGCATGAGAATCCTCAGAAACGGCGGCGTTCTATGCCGTAAAGCATCACCGGCTGCTTGCGCAGCCGTGCTAAAGTGCCCTGAAGCGCTGTCGCTTCCACGCTGTCCGTCCGCGCCGCGAAATGATCTGCCGTGCATAGCGTGCGCTAGCTCTATCTGATGGGAGAAGGCATGCGACTTCACCTGATGTTACTGACCCTGATCGCCGCGTCGCAATAGATCTTGATCGAGCTCTCGCCGCTACCTGTACTGCATGATTCGGCACTAACGAGTCCTGTTCTTTGGTTCGGCAATTGCTGTTGCCGAAATGATTGCCTTCGAAAATCAACAAACTGAGCTGACAGCTAGTTTTGGGGGAAATACTCTGCTCTACAACCAGTTAATTCGGCCTCATGGGCGGAGTGTTTAGACGGTGTCGGCTTCCTGCATAAAAGGCAAGCCGGAAGCCGAGGGTGCCGCGCAGCGGGCTCGGACAGAGCTCAGAGAGTTAGAACTAAAGATGCTTATGAAGCTAAGAGCAGCGTGGGGGATGATTCGATGGAAGATGATGATCATCTTCTCATTCTTCAGCATTATCTCCGTTGCTATGATCACATGTTTTGCGATTGCGCTCCTGAACGTCGTGATACGACGAGAGAGCGCCTACATGATTGAGGAATGGATCAAGGTAATTGTCGAGAGCCGCGAGGGAATCATGGATCCCGTCTTAGACAGGACGAAAGGATGTGGGTACGCATCCAATGCAGCCCCATTTGGGCTCTTCACAGAGCACCTGAGTGCCTCGTGGCCGGGCAGTCGAAGTGTCGTAAGCGTTTTGTCATCGGGAACGATGCTTAGCACGAATCCTCCGTGGCTTGGCACGCCGGCATTTGCCGGCATAGTTCAAGATCGCGGCAAGTTGGAAATCCGTTTTCTGCGGATGGTGAACCGGAACGGTTGTTCTGTAAAGGTGCTTGTCAGAATACCCCTCAGTGAGGCTTTTCTGAGCCAACTCTCAACTGCTTCGGGACTAGAGGTCGTCGACAGTCAACCGGCGATGCTTCCTCGCTACAGGCAGCAAGAAGGAGTGTTCGGTGAAATTCAGGCTAACTTTGTCCCGGGATCGCGGCGTCCCGTCCCAGTTGTCGTGGTCGCGCGAGATTGGCAATCCGGGGCACTTGAAAGTTGGGTAATCTGCCAGATTCGGCCCAGCTATTCCCGGACGTTCGAGGACCTTTCACGCATGGGATTGAGTAGGGCGTCCTGGATCTTTCCCTTGATCAGCATGGGATCAGTGCTATGTCTTGCGTATACATTCGGCGTGTTTCTCTCTGTTCGTCTGAGCAGACGTATTGTCACTGTAATCAATACGTTGAGTCACGCCGCGCACCATGTAGGGCAGGGTGATTTCTCGGTGACAATTCCGGTCACCGAGCAGGATCAACTCGGGCTACTTGTCACCTCGTTTAATTCGATGACAACCCATCTCATGGAACTGCGAGAACAGGAGAAGCAACGGATTATTCTTGAGCGAGACATCACGCTGGCTCACGAGGCGCAGCAATATCTCTATCCGCGGTCTGCACCTGCTTTGTGCGGTGCCAACGTGTGCGGCATGACAACCCCCGCCCGTATCGTGAGCGGTGATCTCTATGACTTCTTTCCGTTCTGTGACGGCGCCGTGGGCTTGTTCTGTGCGGATGTGAGCGGTAAGGGAATGTCGGCCGCCTTGATGATGGCGCATCTCCAGGCGGTTGCGCATGGCAGGATGCTGGGCCTGGAACAGACTAGCGTGAGGCCGTCACCTTCGGCGTTTGCTGCGATGCTTAATCGCGATCTCTGTGGCTGCTTCGGGGACAATCGATATGCCACGATGTTCTACGGAGAATATGACTTGAGCACGCGCTCGCTGCGGTACATCAATGCAGGGCACTGCCCACCAGTCTTGATTTCCGCTGCTGGCGAAGTTACTGTGCTTCGAGATGGCAATTTGCCCATAGGGTTATTCTCCGAAATGGCTTATCAGGAACTGCGAATTACGCTTTCGAGGGGTTGTGCCATCGTCGTATACAGCGATGGCTTGATTGACGCGCTGAATTTGAAAGGTGAGGAATTTGGCGAAGAAAGACTCGTGAATTGCTGCCGGCTGTTGCCCAGGGGAGTAACGGCCGAATCGATCTGCACATCCTTGTCGCAGCACGTTTTAGAATGGTCAGCGGGTGCGGAGCAGTTCGACGATGCTACCATTCTTGCATTGGCTGTGAACTGATTGCAGGCCTTTCGCCGTTAGAACGAGCTTGCGGCTGGCATCAAGGCTAACCACTTTCCGGACAGTGGCGCCTGGTTCCGTGAAAAACGAGGTTTTCAATAATAAAACATGGCAAAACAACCGCCGCTGGAAGAGCGGTCAAGACTACAAAATGTGGCGGCGTTTCGTTCTGTGCCAAAGTACGAAAGCGATGGTACCCGCACGTACTAGCAGAAATATGTAGACGGCGTGAGCGGGTCAATGAGGAAGCATAGTGAATGCAAGGCAATGGCACCTGCGACGGATACAAAAGTATCGGGCACGGAAGCTCCTGCCTGCCCGCGGAACACGTCACTGTTCCCGGGTGAGCTAAATTTCCACGCCGGGAGCCAACGGAACCTGGGGACCGAAAAAAACTCCGGGCCATAGCTCTTATTGGCCTCCGTTGGGATCTATATAGGTGGCAGGAAGGCACGGATCCGGCCCCGGGCAGCGTGGATAGTACACAGGCAGGATCGCGGCATCTGCCGGGGTGCGCTTAGTGCGTACTCTTGACTGAGCGGTTTTGACATCTGAATCCGCCGGAACGGCAAAGCGTAGCCGCGCATGGGGTCGTCGTTCCAGCGGTCTCCTGCTCTAAGTTGAGGCGGGAATCCGCCGGTCCTTCTCTAAAACGAGCTATCGGGCGCGTTTCCTTCCATTCCCGGTCGGCGGCCCTGAGGAGGGGCAACGATGGGGCACTCGCACCCGAGACTGGCTGCCACTATCCGGCTGGGGAAAACACGCGCCCGCGCCGGGCGGGGCGCTTTCTACCGTGTCCCTCCCACCGCGGGCGGAGATGTCTGGTATCTCCCCGCGGCCTGCGCATCCCTTTTTTCGTGGCCGGTGAGTTACTGAAAATCCTCGAATTTTATGCAGATTTATAAAAAGTATCCAGGTATACCCCGGATCCGCGCTCGAGCTTTCGGGGAGCCAGGGACTTATCTCGCTTATCTCGCACAAACCACCCCGAGCTGCCCCCAAAGCGTCGCGAAATAGGGAGCGGTTTAGGATGACGTTTCGTCTGTAGCCTGTCGTGGTGGCCATCAAGCTTGGCGAGATTTGGGTCGGTCTCCGGCATATCCTTCGACTCACGCTGCACCCTCCCAAGGCAATTACCGCGCATAACTCCCGAAAAGGCGCTGCAAAAACGCACCGAAACACAAATAACCCCGGGTTCGCCGCTGGGCAGCGCTTCGAGCCCCTGCCACCCCCCTAAGCCAAAAAAAGCGAATTTTACGTACATTTATGAGAATACCCTGGTGAGCGTCCCCCTCCTGGGCACTCAAAACTCGCCGCGAAAATACGAATTTTATGCAGATTTATAAATTGACCGCAGCCCGGCGTCCTCCGGCGCATGCGCAAACGGTTGCCCCCGGTCGGCGGCCGGCAAAACCCAAAACAAAACACTCGCAAAATCGCGAATTTTATCCAGTTTTATAAAAAGCGCGCATGGACGGGCGGCGGTCTTGATCGGGCCGGCTGGCCACCGCGACAGACTGGAAGCTCCCCAGGCCGTGCTCCCCAACCGGCCCGGCGAAAAAACTTGCTTGGGCATAACTCCAAATGAGCCCAATTGGGATCTAATACATATACATGAGCGCGGGTGGGCGCTCCGGGAAGCTAAGTCGAGCCGGGTCACGGGTCACGGGGGAGCCGTGGTAGTAAGTCTCGGAAGGACTTATGGGAGGAAATTAGAAAATCTCGCCATCTTGACCCTCACGTGAAAGAGGATAGGGTGGTGCCCAATCCGGGAAAACCGGGTTGTTCTTGGCCGCGATGTTCGATTCCCCGGCCAACATCTGCTGTATCGGTCCTTGGGACTGTAAGAGGAATCGCGTTCAGGTCCGTTTTGCTCGGACCTGCCGGCGCATGCACCGAAAACCACTTCCGTGCATAGCCAGCCACACTCTGAGATCCTGGTCCGGTCATGAACGGGCGTCGATCCAGGTGAGACCCCGGGGGTTGCGCCCAGTGCGTCCCTCGAAGCTATCGCTCTTTGACAATCTGGCAACCGGGCGGGCGGCCGGCACGGCACGGCACGGCTTCAACTTTTCCGAACTTTCCTCGGAACTTTTCCGGGGACAGATGGTTCAACCCCCATCGCGGCATCGGTGACGAAAAGTTCACCAGTGTTGCAGAACCGCCAGGAGATTCGTGCCTCAAAGCGATACCTTGCTTCGAGTGCCGTAACCAGGGTCTTGCCGACCACGCCAAAGATAGCCGTCGATTTCGATTGTTGTCGCGGTCCAGGCGATTGACGCTGATGACCAGGGACGCGTCGACAAGTCACGTGCCCGGAATGACAATTCATCCCCAGAGTCACCGATGCAGCAATCTTTTACCGGCCGGCGTCTAAGGAATAGCGTAATTCCCGAGGTTCGCTATGCCGTCTTTTCGGGGCCTGTTGTGCGCGGTGATCTTGATTGCGTTTCCGGCCCCACGGTCGCTGGCGCAAAGCCCACCCACCAGCCAGTCAGCACCCTCCAACATCCCCACGCTTCGAGTGACCTCGCGGCTCGTTTTTCTCGATGTGACGGTTCTGGACAAAGCGGGAAATCCGGTAGTCGAGGGACTCGGCAAAGACGATTTCACCATCACCGAAAACAAGAAGCCGCAGCGCATCTTTTCCTTCGAGGCGCCACAGGTACACACCATGGGCGGGGCTACCGGAGACGACAACCCGGATGGCAAGGCGCCGGTGACCATCTTCGTGCTCGATCTGCTGAACTCGCAATTTGAAGACTTCGCCTTCATCCGTTATTCGGTGCAGAAGTACCTGGCTGCGCAGCCGCCGCAGTTGAGCTCTCCGGCGGAGATGGTGGTGGTCGGCAACAACTCCCTGGAAATCCTGCAGGGCTACACCCGCAGCAAAGAGGACTTGCTGTTTGCCCTGGACCACCTCCCGGCGGCCCTGCCCTACAAGATGATGAACGGCGCGTTCTTCTGGGAACGCTTCGCGCAATCGATCGACGCCCTGCAGCAGATCGCGCTGCAAAGCCAGGGCGTACCGGGAAGAAAAAATGTGATCTGGGTCGGGCACGGCGGCCCCAACCTGAATACCATGTTCCTGCCCGATCTATGGGTACAGCGAATCCGCCGCTACGTGCATGAGACGACCAACATGCTGGTCGATGCGCGTGTGAGCCTCTTCGTCATTTATCCGGGATTGAAAGGCTATGGGCCCGCTCTCTCGATCAGTGCAATGGACGCCGATGCCGACATAGGGAATACCGATCCCTTCGCCGGGGACGTAAATTTCGGCGTACTGGTGAATGAAACGGGAGGCAAGCTCTTCTTTGACCGCAACGATGTGGACGCGGAAATCCGGCGATCCCAGCAATTGGGTTCCGCGTACTACACGCTGACCTACCAACCTCATGATGGCATCGAGGACGGCAAGTTCCGACGTATCCGTGTGACCCTGCGTAATCGCAATCTGCGCGTCATCACCAAGGCAGGATATTTCGCTCCGCTTCCGGGCGAGCAGGTCGATCCCCGGCAGCAAATGATGTTCAATCTTTCCCAGGCCGCCCGCTCAGACCTGCCGTTCCACGCATTGGATGTGACCATAGCCTCTATCGTGCGGCATCCGGATACCCGCACCGCCGAGCTCACCGTCGTCCTGAACGGCAGGAACCTCGCTTGGCAGGCGGCCGACGAAGGGAAGAGTGGGGCCAAACTGATGCTGGCGGCAGCCAGCCTCACGGAGCAAAGGGAGATGCTGTCTTCCCGGGTAGAAAACGTGACCCTGTTGCGGCCCGCCGGCGATCAAACACCTCCGGCCCAGCGGGCGGCTCGCCTCACGCTCACCGTTCCCGTCCCCCGCAAGACGCGCAGTGTTCGGGTGGTGGTAGAAACCGAAGAAGGCGGACGAATCGGGGCAGCTGACCTGGATCGAAAGACCCTCGATGCGGCTCCGGAAGCTCCGACACCCAACGCGCAACTGCTCCGTCGTCCGGTTAACGATCCTCCGCCGGTCCCGGCAAAGCCTTAGCCGGGGAACCGCCGCCCCGTTGGAGCGCGCCGCGCAAAGAGGTAACTTTCATCCTGCATCCGCCCCACTCATCCCACCCTATTGAGGAGCCTTCCGCTTCCAAACCCCGGAAGCAACCTCTTTCTGCGTGTACGCGTGCATCTTCTCAGCTTGCTGATGGATCGCTTTGAACTCAGGAGTATTGGCAATGTAATGTCCTTGGGGCCCGAGCGTGGCAATCTCATCGTTGATGTATTCCGTGCGGTTCCCTGGATTCGGATGATCGCTCAGGAACTGGGCGCTGCCCTCGCCATATTTTGCCTGGATGGTCTCGAAGAACTGCGGCATCGCGCGTGGATCGTAACCCGAATCATACAGAATGCCTACGCCTTCGAGATCCGCCTGCTTTTCCGCATTGCGCGACATCTTCAGAAAACCAAGCCCGGCCGTCAGGCCGATTCCTTGCTGTGCCACCGCACCCACTGCGGATCCCAGCAGAACTCCGCTGGCGATCTGCCCAATGCCGGCGAGAATTCCCACGCGCTGTTGCTTCACCAAATTGCAGACCGAGTGCTGCAGAACCACGTGGGAAATTTCGTGCGCCATCACGCCCGCGAGTTGTGCTTCCGTGTCAGCCGCCTGGATGGTTCCCAGGTTCACAAAAATCGATCCCCCCGGCAATGCGAAGGCATTGATCGCGTCCACGTCGACGACATGAAAGTTGTAAGGCCATGCATAGCCCGGTGTGTGCGCCACGAGCTTCTGTCCCAGCGCCTGTACATACTGTGTGATGGGACTGGAGTCGGGCAGCACCGGCATCTGCTGGTAAACCTGTTGCGCCGCCTTCTGCCCAATCTCGATCTGCTTCTGCGGCGGTATGTTGTTCTTGCAGGGTTGCAACGCCACCCGCGCCGAAGCCCATTCCGCCCCAAAAACGCAGAACAGGGCGAAGCACAGCGTAATTGTAAGACTCCTCTTGAGGGACCACCTGGCCGCGACGTTCATCCTCAATATGATCGCAAAAGTCGCGGGCGGCGGGGGCGAACAGGACTCCTGAAGATGTTGACCTGGATCAAACACGGCGGCGCCTCATCCGCCGGGTCCTGCGGCTGGCGAATGAGGCGCCGATATTGTTAGACAGAGTTTGGTTACTTCTTCGCCAGCATCGCGCTTGGCGTCGTATCCGCCGGCAGATCTCCCAGCACAAACTGAATCGCGTTGAAAATCATCTCCGACAGCGCAGGCGTTTCGAACAATGTCGGCGTGTGCCCGATTGCACAGTTAAAGACGCGGCCTTCTCCGTACTTCTTGATCCACACCAGCCCGTAGTCCTTGTCCGGACGCACGTGCCAATTGCTCAAATCGGATTTGTCCGCATCGATGCTGATCAACACGTGCAGCTTCTCGCGCGAGTAGGGGCCCGTGGGCAGGAAGTGATAGAACTCGTCCGTGTATACGAAACCCTTTCCTCCCATCGATGCGGTCAGGGGGCTGTTGGCGAATTGCCGGGTCAAGGGGCTGTCCGGATCGTCGATTTTGAGTGTGGCCGTCTCCACGTGATGAGGACCGCTCTGCGCTCCGATCAGGTCGCCGAATTCCGGCACGTCCTGCGATGCGTAGCTCGCTCCGTGCAAGCCGGCGAGACCGCCTCCTTCACGTACAAACCGGATCAATCCGCTCATCACCTGCGGATCGGAGAAGACTTCGCCATCTCCGCTGTTCATAAACACAGCGTCGTAGTCGAGAATCTTCGGATATTTCAGATTGTTCAAATCGTTGCTGAAAATTGCCTGGAACGCTCCCGTCGTCTCGGCCATCTTCTGAATGGCAAAGTTCGCATGGGCTGCGGTGTCGTGATAGTAGGCCCCTGCCGGCGCCACATCGATTACCAGCAATTTCCGTGGCTTCAACGGCTCGACCAGCGGCTTCTTCGGCAGGGCTGCGAGAATCTTCTCCTTAACGTCGGCAGGAATGCGATCCGGTGGAGTAATGGGAATCAGCAGTGCATCCTGGTCCACGCGATATCCCATTGCCGGACGAACGACTCTTTCAAAGGCGTCGGCCTGCTCCCACAATTCGCGGAACACTCCGCCGGTGGTTCCTGGTTGCGGCCCTGTCGCGATGACGACTTGCCATGGGTCGACATCCAGCGCGATGAACAGAAGTTTCGTGCCCCCATATGGCCGGCTGCAGTTCACGCATTTGTCGGGCTGTTCCTCCGGTGTAGGCTCCTGCTTGGCGACTTCGAACAAGAACTTTTGCGCGTCCGCCACTCCCGTGCCCAGCAACACGTCGCGGCCGTTCTCTCCAAGTCTGTCCCGGTCCCGCATCCT
>Ga0335073_10003944_pt1 | contig 20693 bp, 20 predicted proteins | sample Lox_Sample_22_FD_207093 | JGI IMG/M metagenome (GOLD analysis project Ga0335073, IMG submission 207093) | Soil microbial communities from Loxahatchee National Wildlife Refuge, Florida, United States - Lox_Sample_2.2 | ecosystem: Environmental > Terrestrial > Soil > Wetlands | place: USA...
TCATGACCAGCACCGCAGGCTCGCCCCCGGCGAGCACGTAGTCGCCGATACTGACCTCCTCGACCCGCATCCTGGACCTGGCGTCCTCGGTGACCCTCCCGTCGATGCCCTCGTACCGGCCGCAGGCAAAGATCAGCCAGGGCTCGGCTGCGTACCTGGCCGCGTGCCGCTGCGTGAACGGCACGCCGGCGGGCGTGGGGATCACGAGCAGCGGATCGGCGCCGGGCCCGGCGTCCATGCTGGCGACCGCGTCGAGGGCCTCGCCCCAGGGCTCTGGCTTCATCACCATGCCCGGCCCGCCGCCGAACGGCGAGTCGTCCACGGTTCGATGCACGTCATGCGTCCAGCTGCGCAGGTCGTGCACGCGGAAGCTGATGTCACCCCGGTCGGCGGCCTTGCCGATCAGCGAGACGCTCAGGGGACCGAAATACTCCGGGAAGATCGTGATGATGTCGATCCGCATGCCCGCCCCTAGACCGCCTCGTCCGGGTCAAGGAGGCCCGGCGGCGGGTCGATGCGCATGAGCCCAGCGGAAACGTCCACATCAGGGACTATGGCCGTAACGAAGGGGATCATGATCTCGGTCCCCGCCCGCGCGCCGTGGCCGGCCACGACCAGCAGGTCCTGACCATAGTGCAGGACATCGGTGACCTGGCCGACCTGGTCGCCATCCATCGTGAGGACTGCCAGCCCGATGAGCTGATGGTCGCGGAACTCATCGGGATCAGCGACGTCTTCCAGCTCGGCGGAATCGACGACCAGCAGGACGCCGCGGAGCTGCTCGGCTTCGTTCCGGTCATTGAGGCCCTCGAACGTGACCAGCAGCCGGCCCAGATGCCAGCGGGTGCTCGCAATGGTCAGCGGGCCCGCCGCCGTCGGCTCCGTCGCGAGGACGGCGCCGGCGGCCAGCCGCAGCCCCGGATCATCGGTGCGAACCTCGACCGCCAGCTCACCGCGGACTCCGTGCGGCCTGGAGATCCGGCCGACCACCAGCTGCATGGCGGCTAGCGGACCTCGTCGGCGTCCAGCAGGTCGACGCGAACGTAGCTGTTGCCCGCCAGCGAGCCGATCACCGTGCGCAGGGCCCTGGCCGTGCGGCCGCCGCGGCCGATGACCTTACCCAGGTCGTCAGGGTGAACGCGCACCTCAAGCACGCGCCCGCGGCGAAGGCCGCGGCTACCCACCTGGACGTCGTCGGGGTGCTCGACTATGCCCTTGACCAGGTGCTCCAGGGCTTCCTCGAGCATGTCAGGCTCCGCTGCCTTCCGCCTCGTCGGCCGCTACCTCGGCCTCAGCCTCAGCCTTGGCCTCAGCGGTCGCCGCGGCGTCGGCGGCCTCACTCTCGGCGGGGGCAGGCTCGACGGGCGCGCTCTCAGCTGCCGCAGCCTCGGGCGCTTCGGCCGGCTCAGCAGCCGGCTTCTTCGCCCTGGCCGGTGCCTTCTCTGCCTTCTCCGTCTTGGCCCCAGCCTTGGTGTCCGCGGCCTTGGCCTCCGCAGCCTTGGCCTCGGCGCCCTTGGCCTTCGGCTTGGCCTTGGCGCCGCTCTCAGCCAGCGACTCCGCGGCCGCCGCCGCGAACGCGGCCTTCTTGTCAGCCCTCGGCTCGGCAGTCCGCAGGGTGCCCTCCGCGCCCGGCAGGCTCTTGAACTTCTGCCAGTCGCCGGTGATCTCCAGGAGCTTCCGGACCGGGTCGGTCGGCTGCGCGCCGACGGACAGCCAGTGCTGGGCGCGCTCGGAGTCAACCTCGATGAAGGACGGCTCGGCCTTCGGGTGGTACTTGCCGATCTCCTCGATCGCGCGGCCATCCCGCTTGGTGCGGGAGTCGGCGATGATGATCCGGTAATACGGCGCGCGGATCTTGCCCATGCGCTTCAGCTTGATCTTGACAGCCACGGCTGTGGTCTTCTCCCAGCGAATTGGTGTCGGGCAGGTCGCTGTCCGGGTGAGGACCGGATGCACACTGCCCAGATGGTCTGCCGGCTCAGCGAGTTAGAGAGGGCCTCGCGCGACCGAGCATAGCGTTGACATTCTGCCAGATGAGTTGCGGCTGAGCGTAATCACGAGGGTGCGAAGCCGCTGTGCGCACCCAGGCCATGCCCGACTTCGGCTATTTGCCGCGCTTGTCCGGGCGAGGACGGAAGGCGGCTGGCAGATTCGGCTGCTGAGCGCCGGGACCGCCCGGTAGCCGGAACGACCCGTTGCCGCCCAGGCCAGGCAGCGAGCCGAGCCCCGGCAGCGCAGCCGGGCTCCCGCTGCCGCTGCCACCACTGGCGCCCGCACCGCTGGCCGCAGGGTCGAGGCCAGCCAGTTGCTCCAGCGCCTGCTTGGCGCTCTGCTGCGCGGGCCGTCCGGCGCCCGCTGGCCGGCCGCCGCCCTTGCCCTTCTTCTTGGCCTTGCCCCTGGTCTTGCTCTGCCGCCGGGCGCCCATGCCGGGCATGCTGCCCATCATCTGGCGCATCATCTTCTGGCCCTCGAGGAATCGGACGATCAGCTGATTGACCTCGCCGACCGTGACGCCCGAGCCACCCGCGATCCTGGCCCGCCGCGAGCCGTTGATGATCTTCGGATTGCGCCGCTCCTCCACGGTCATCGAGTTCACGATGGCCTCCGCCCGGTCCAGGTCCTTGTCGTTGACCTGGCTGAGCAGCTCCCGGTTCTGCGCGGCGCCGGGCAGCATCCCGAGCAGGTTGTTGATCGGGCCGAGCTTGCGGACCATCTTGAGCTGGTCGACGAAGTCCTCCAGCGTGAAGCCCTCGCCGGAGGCCAGCTTGCCCGCCATGGCTGCGGCCTGGTCCTGGTCGAACGTCCGTTCCGCCTGCTCGATCAGGGTCAGCACGTCGCCAAGATCGAGGATGCGCGAGGCCATCCGGTCCGGGTGGAAGACGTCGAAGTCCTCGAGCTTCTCGCCTGTCGAGGCGAACATCACCGGCTTCCCGGTGAGTTGCGCGATCGACAGCGCGGCGCCGCCGCGAGCGTCACCGTCCAGCTTGGTGAGCACCACGCCGTCGTAGCCGACGCCGTCCAGGAAGGCCTGGGCGGTCTGGACGGCGTCCTGGCCGATCATCGCGTCGACCACGAAGAGGATCTCGTCCGGGTCGACCGCGTCCCTGATGTCGGCTGCCTGCTGCATCATCTCCTGGTCGATGCCCAGCCGGCCGGCCGTGTCGATGATCACGACGTTGTAGAGCTTGTGCTGCGCCTCGGCGATGCCAAGGTTGGCCGCACGCACCGGATCGCCGATCCCGCTACCTGGGAACGGGGCAAAGACGGGTACTCCAGCCCGCTCGCCGAGCACTTGCAGCTGCTGGACCGCGTTGGGGCGCTGCAGGTCAGCCGCGACGAGCAGCGGCGTGTTGTTCTGCGACTTCAGCCACCGCGCGAGCTTTGCCGCCAGCGTCGTTTTACCGGAACCTTGCAGGCCGGCCAGCATGATCACGGTCGGCGGAGTCTTGGCGAACCTGATGCGCCGCGCCTCGCCGCCCAGGATGGCGATCAGTTCCTCGTTGACGATCTTGATGATCTGCTGCGCTGGGTTCAGCGCCTCAGAGACCTCAGCGCCGCTGGCCCGTTCCCTGACGTTCGCCATGAACTCCCGGACGACCGGAAGGGCGACATCCGCCTCAAGCAGTGCGATCCGGATCTCACGACAGGTGGCGTCGATGTCGGCCTGCGACAGGCGGCCACGCCCGCGCAAGGATGAAAAGACCTGATTAAGCCGATCGGAAAGTGTCTCGAACACGTAGGGGCGCCGTCCTCCCAGATGACCGCTTGCTAGTCCAAGGTTATCGGGTGGCGGCCGCGCAGCCCGCAGGCCGACGCGGCTGGCCTCACTCGCCGTGGGTTGCGATGGGTGAAAGCATCTTGTTTGCCATCAGGACCGCACGTAACGTTTTAGATGTTGAGATTTTCTGACAAGCTGCCACACGGAGGTATTAGTGCGGGCGGCACGGCGGCATCGTTCGTTATCCTCTCGCGGGCAGTTATCCGCTGAGCTGGAGTTGTTAGCCAGGGCCGAAGTATTCCTCGCCCGCTTCCACGCGGAGAATCCGCAGGCCGGATCTATGACAACACGCATGCGGCAGGTGCGCCGGGATGTCGCGGCCGAAGGGACCTACCGGCATACCGACGCGGAGCTGACGTTCGCGGCCCAGGTGGCGTGGCGTAACAGCTCACGCTGCATCGGCCGGCTGTACTGGCGGAGCCTGCGGGTACGCGATCGCCGTCACCTCAGCTCGGCGGCCGACGTCGCCGACGAGTGCTTCGCGCACCTGCGGGCCGCGACCAACGGCGGCCGGGTCAGGCCGCTGATCACCGTCTTCTCTCCCGACCAGCCCGGTCAGCCAGGGCCACGGATCCTGAGTCCTCAGCTCGCCGCATATGCCGGCTACGGCGACGGAGATGTGGGCCCGGTCGGCGATCCGGCACAAGTTCCGATCACCGAGTTAGCCATCCAGCTTGGCTGGCCCGGCCCGCAGCCACGCAGCCGGTTCGACCTGTTACCCCTGATCATCGAGACGGCCGGAGCGCCCCCTAGCTGGCACGAGGTACCCGCCGACGCGGTCCTCGAGGTGCCGCTGGTGCATCCGGACTTTGACTGGTTCGCCGGGCTCGGGCTGCGCTGGTACGCGGTGCCGGTGATCAGCGACATGCAGCTGGAAGCCGGCGGCATCTGCTACCCGGCCGCCCCGTTCAACGGCTGGTACATGGGCACCGAGATCGGCTCACGCGACCTGGGCGACATCGCGCGCTACAACCAGCTGCCGGAGGTCGCAGCCCGGATGGGCCTGAACATCACCGACAACCGCTCGCTGTGGAAGGACCGGGCGGTGACTGAGCTGAACCTCGCCGTGCTGCATTCGTTCGGCGCAGCCGGCGTCACCATCACCGACCATCACACCGAGTCGGTCCGCTTCCTGAAGCACGTCGAGCTGGAGGAACGGAGCGGCCGGGCGTGCCCGGCTGACTGGACCTGGATCGTGCCGCCGACGGCGTCATCCACCACGCCGGTGTTTCACCGTTACTACGCCGACTTCGACCAGTCCCCTGGTTTCCGCCGCAGGCCCGCTGGCTGCTAGTCGCCCAGGATCGCGTCCACGAAGATCTCGGGATCGAAGAACGCCAGGTCATCCGGACCTTCGCCGAGACCGACCAGCTTGACGGGAACGCCGAGTTCGCGCTGCACCTGGATCACGATGCCGCCCTTGGCCGTCCCGTCGAGCTTGGTCAGGATGATCCCGGTGATGTCGACGACCTCGGCGAACACTCGCGCCTGGCGCAGCCCGTTCTGGCCCGTTGTCGCATCCAGCACTAGCAGGACCTCGTCGACCGTGCCGTGCTTCTCGATCACGCGCTTGATCTTGCCGAGCTCGTCCATCAGCCCGGTCTTAGTGTGCAGCCGACCGGCGGTGTCGACGATCACGCTGTCCACGCCCTGCTGGATGCCGACGTTCACGGCCTCGAAGGCCACGCTGGCCGGATCGGCGCCTTCCCGGTCCGACCGCACCACCGCAGCCCCGACCCGATCGCCCCAGGTCTGCAGCTGGTCCACGGCGGCAGCGCGGAACGTGTCTGCTGCCCCGAGCACGACCGTCTTGTCATCGCCGACCAGAAGCCTGGCGAGCTTGCCGCAGGTGGTGGTCTTGCCGGTGCCGTTCACGCCGACGACCAGGACGACGGACGGGCGGTCGCCGTGCCTGGCAATATGCAGCGTCCGGTCCATATCCGGGTTGATCATCGCGACCAGATCCGACCGCAGCAGGTTCCGCACCGTCACCGGGTCGCTCGTGCCCGCGACCTTGACTTCGGTCCTGAGCTCTTCGGTCAGCTCGCGGGCCGGGCCGACACCCATGTCCGCGCTGATGAGCGTGTCCTCGATCTCCTCCCAGGCCTGGTCGTCAAGCTTGCCGGACGAGATCAGGTTGAGCAGCACCGAGCCGATCGCCGTGTGCGACCTCGCGAGCCTGCTGCGCAGGCGAGCCAGCCGCCCGGCCGATGGTGGCGGCTTCTCGACGACGCGCTCGGGAACGAGTTCGACTTCGGGCGGTGGCGCGACAGGACCGGGCGGCGCGCTGGGCTCTGGCGGCGCGAGCGTGCCCACGCCGGCCTGACCGGAGTCGTCGCGCTCGAGTGTGCCGACCCCCCTGCCCTGGTTTACACTCCGGCGGCGGGACCGGACGTACGGAACTAGGCCGGCAGCACCGCCGCCGACAACGACGACGGCGACGACGGCAATAACGAGATCTTCAACCATGGCGCAACCAGTCTGACAGACAGCAGCCGGTGGCTCACTGGGGGGAACCGCCGGCCTAAACGGTTTCGCGCTCCCGCAGCCGCTGGCTGATGACCGTGGACACGCCGTCGCCGCGCATGCTGATCCCGTACAGCGTGTCCGCGACCTCCATGGACCGCTTCTGGTGCGTCACGATGATCAGCTGCGAGGCGTCCCGGAGCTCGGAGAGGATCTCCAGCAGTCGCTGCAGGTTGGTGTCGTCCAGCGCCGCTTCGACCTCGTCCAGCACGTAGAACGGCGACGGCCGCGCCTTGAAGATCGCGATCAGGAACGCGATCGCGGTGAGCGAGCGCTCGCCGCCGGACAGCAGCGACAGGCGCTTGACCTTCTTGCCCGGCGGCCTGGCCTCGATGTCGATGCCGGTAGCCAGCATGTCGTCGGGGTCAGTGAGAATGAGCCGGCCGTCGCCGCCGGGGAACAGCCTGCCGATGATCGACTCGAACTCCGCCGCAGTGTCGGCGTAAGCGGACGCGAAGACCTGCTGAACCCGCTCGTCCACTTCCCTGATTACGGTGAGCAGGTCGCGGCGGGTCTTCTTCAGGTCCTCCAGCTGCGCCACCAGGAATGCGTGCCGCTCCTCGAGCGCAGCGAACTCCTCCAGCGCGAGCGGGTTGACCTTGCCGAGCTGGTCAAGCTGACGCTGCGCCTGCTGCGCGCGTCGCTCCTGTGCCTCCCGGTCATAGGCCACGGCGAGCTGCCCGTCGTCCGCACCTCCGACCATGACATCCGGTCCGTACTCGGCCACGAGCACTTCGGCCTCGGTCGCGAACTCCTCCAGCGACCGCTCGGCGATCTGCTCGAGCTGCAGTTGCCGGGTGGCTCGCGCGATCTGCGCGCCGTGGGCGCTGTCGACCACCTTCTCCAGCTCGTCGGAGGCAAGCCTGATCCGGGCGCGGACTTCCCGCAGTTCTCCGTCCCGGCCCTTGTGCGCTTCCTCCGCCTGCTGGCGGTCGGCGTCGGCGGCTGCCGCCGACTGCTCGATCCTGGCCAGCGTTATCCTGGCGCCCGCCGCGACCGCGCTCGCGACCAGCGCACCGGCCGCGCGGCGCTCGGCCCTCGCCAGCGCGCGGGCGGCCGCCTGGCGCTCGCCTACCGCCGCCGCGGCAAGGGCGTCGGCCCGGCCGGAGATGGCCCGCTGCCGTTCCTCGACCGTGCGGACTTCCAGCCTGGCTTCCATCTCGGCACCGCGCGCGGCGACAGCCTCGTCAGCAAGCTGCTGCCGGCTGGCCGGCTGCGTGTCCAGCCCGTCAGCCGCGGGTTCGGCGGCCTCGTCCTGTTGCGAAAGCTGCTCCGCCAGCCGGGCCTCCGCCTCGGCGGCCTGGGCCAGGCTCTGCTGCCGGGACTTCTCTGCCGCCGCGATCGCTGCCGTCAGCCGGCCCACCTCGTCCCTGGCGGCCCTGGCCCGCCCGGCCAGCGAGCCGAGCTTGCCCGAGGTCTCCGCCGCGGCGGCATCGGCCTGCTGCAGCTCGGCTGCCGCGTCCGCGAGAACGTGCCTGGCGTGTTCCTCGTCCTCCAGCGCAGCCGCCAGGTTGCGCTCTGCTCGCAGGCACTCAGCATCGGCCTCACCTAGCTTGGCTGCGGCCTGGCCGGCGGCCGCGCGCAGGCTGAGCAGGCTCTGCTCGCCCGCCGACCCGCCGCGTGCCCAGTGCGCGCCGAGCACGTCGCCATCGGTGGTGACGACGCGGAGCCGCGGGTCCGCCCGCACGATCCGCAGGGCGTCGGCCAGGCTGGTAACGACCACGACGTTGCCAAGCAGCTCGCCGACCGCGCCCCTCAGCTCGGCCGGGGCGGTGACCAGATCAACAGCGCGGGAAACGTGGCCGACGCCGCTCTCGGCCGCCAGCCTGCTGATGTCTTCTGACAGCACCAGTGCAGCGGCCCCGGCGTCCGGACCCGACGCAATCACCAGCCCCGCCCGGCCCTCATCCCGGCTGCGCAGCGCCGCCAAGATGTCCGCCGCGACCTCGAGGCCGTCGACGACGACTGCGCCTGCCGCTGCTCCGAGCGCTGCCGCGACGGCTTCCTGGGCGCCATCTGACACGGTCAGCAGCTGGGCCAGGGGCCCGAGCACTCCGCCGAAGCTCCCGGTCCCGGCAAGCAGCACGCCAGCCGCGTCGGCCCCGCTTGTCACCGCCTCGGTCAGCGCCTCAGCCCTGGCCCGCAGTGCCGCCCGCTGATCGCTCGCGGCGTGCTCGGCCGTGCGCAGCCGGCTGACGGCTGCCGACGCGACCGCCAGCGCCTCGGCGGCGCGATCATGCCCGGTCGCCAGGTCGGCTCGGCCCTGCTCCCTGCCTGACACCAGATCCTGGAGTGCGGCGTACTCGACCTGCGCCTGCTCGGCCCTGGCGCGTGCCTGTGCCTGTGCTTCGGCGAGGCGCCCCGCCTCTTCCTGCGCCGCGGCTGCCCGGCTGGCTGCCGCCTCTGCCTGGCTGCGCAGCCGGGCGAGCCGGTCGGCTCGCTGGGCCGCGGCCTGGGCATCCGCGGCCAGCCGTCGCTCGTTCTCGGCAAGCGCGCTCTCCGCCCTCGTCCGGCCGGCGATCGCGGTCGTCAGCTGCTGTCGGGCAGCGGCCAGCCGGGTGGCCAGCTCGCGCTCCTGAGTACGCAGCTCGGCAGCCTCGGCCTCGAGCTCATCCGGATCACGTCCGGCGCGCTGCGGCTCGGGCGCCGACAGGTTCCGGTGGCGCTCGGTCGCCAGGTTCAGCACGCCGCGCATTCGCTCGGCCTGCGCCGACAGCGCGAAGAAGGCTTCCTGCGCCGCCGCCAGCCGGGGCGCATGCTGTTGCTCCGCGAGCTCCAGCGCGGCCTCGGCCTCCCGTGCCTCCGCCAGGGCAGCCTCGAGCGTGGCCCGGACGGCAGTGGCAGCCGCCTCGTCGGTCTGGTCCTGGGCCAGTTCGGCCGCGATGCTGACGTAGTCATCCGCGAGCAGCCGGAGCCTCGCATCGCGCAGATCAGCCTGGATGACAGCCGCCCGGCGGGCGATCTCGGCCTGCCGGCCGAGCGGCTTGAGCCGACGGCCGAGCTCGCCGGTGAGATCGACGAGCCTGGTCAGGTTGGCCTGCATGGCGTCGAGCTTGCGGACCGCCTTTTCCTTCCTGCGGCGGTGCTTCAGCACCCCGGCCGCTTCCTCGATTAGCGCCCGCCGGGCATCCGGCCCGGCGTTCAGCACATCGTCGAGCTGGCCCTGGCCGACGATCACGTGCATTTCCCGGCCGAGGCCGGTGTCGGAAAGCAGCTCGGCAATGTCAAGCAAGCGGCACTGATCGCCGTTGATGGCGTACTCGCTCTGCCCGGACCGGAACAGCAGGCGGCTGATCGTCACCTCTGAGTAGTCGATCGGCAGTGCGCCGTCGCTGTTGTCGATGGTGAGCGTCACCTCAGCACGGCCCAGGGCCGGGCGGCCTGACGTCCCGGCGAAGACGACGTCCTCCATCTTGCCGCCGCGCAGCGGCTTGACGCCCTGCTCTCCCATGACCCAGGAGAAGGCGTCGACGACGTTGGACTTGCCCGAGCCGTTCGGGCCGACGATGCACGTGATGCCCGGCTCGAACCGCATCGTGGTCGCCGATGCGAACGACTTGAACCCGCGCATGGTGAGGGTCTTCAGGTACACCTGCCGACTCCTCCCAGCCACTGGCCACAGGGCGATGGACTATGCCAGGCCGCGGCCACCACCGTTCGCACTTTATCGCGAGGCTGCCGTGACCCCGCGCATTCAGGTGCTCGCGCGAGTGCGGGTTTCGGCGAAAGGGCGCATATCCGGCGACCCTGAGCAAAGGCAATTGGCCCGCGCCAGTGGCGGGCGTACATTCCATGATTCCGGACAGCCGAAGAGGGACGCCAAAATGCGCGCCCCTCACGGTGTTCTTTTGTGAGCCTAAGCGCCCTGTCAGGTGAGCGCGGGCTCGCGCACCGGAATCAGCAGGTCATTGCCGACGGAAGCCACGAGGACATCGTTCTCGTCCTGGAGCCGGGCAAGCTCGGCTTCCAGGTCACGTACTCGTTGCTGCAAACGGCGCATCTCTGAGACCATGCGGGGATCCGGCCCGCCGACGTGGCCGAGTAGAGCCTTTGCCATTGTGTAAGGTCCTCCACACTGAGTGACCAGAGTGGGTGTGCGCGCAGACGCCGGACATGGCTGCGCGTTTGGTTAACACTCCCATGGTCCCACCGTCAAGGCTATTCGGTCAAGTTTGCCGATCGTGCAGGTCACAGTGCTAATACGAGGCCTGTGACGAACCCGTGGTAACCGACAGTAATGGCCGGCTTCCAGTGATCATCGTTCCGTGAAGCCGGACATGTCGCCCGCGGGCTCCGCCCACCGGTGTGCCACCCTTGTCACCCGGCCTGGCCTGCCGATCCCGTCTGCCAGTACCGAGAGCAAGTCCTCGCAGCGCTCGCGGCCACCCTCAGCCACCACCTTGACCCGCCCGTCAGCCAGGTTCTCGGCGAAGCCGGACAGGCCCAGTTCGAGTGCGCGCGATCTCACCCACCAGCGGAAGCCGACGCCTTGCACCCGGCCCTCCACCCAGGCAGTGAGCCGGGCGCCAGTTACCGGCCTCACCAGCGGCCGTTCCTCGGCCGCGGCTGGCAGACAGGGCAGCTATAGGAGGACCGGTTCATGAACGGATCGCGGCGGATGAAGGCACCACAGCGGCGGCACGGCTCGTTAGCCCGGCCGTAGACATTCAGCGACCGTTCGAAGTAGCCGCTCTCGCCATTCACGTTGACGTAGAGGCTGTCAAAGCTGGTGCCGCCGTCTTTCAGCGCCTCGGTGAAGACGTCCACGACGGCAGCCATCAGGCCGGCCACCTGGCCAGGGCGCAGCCGGTCGGTGGCCCGTGCCCAGTGCAGCTTGGCGCGCCAGAGCGCTTCGTCTGCGTAGATGTTGCCGACACCGCTGACCAGCGACTGGTCGAGGAGGGCTCGCTTGATGCCGGTCTTCCTGGTGCGCAGCCGCCGCGTCAGCCACGCCAGGTCGAACGTATCCTCCAGCGGGTCGGCGGCGATGTGCGCGATCACGGGCGGCAGCTGCGCCCCGTCCGCCGCCACGAGCAGGTGGCCGAACGTGCGCTGATCGGTGAAACGCAGGTCAGCGCCGCTGTCGCGGAAGGTGAACCGGACCCGGACGTGCGGTGATAGCGGCTCAGCCCTAGGTACCACCAGCAGCTGGCCGCTCATGCCGAGATGGGCCAGCAGGGCGTCGTCGCCCACCGGGAGCCAGAGGTACTTGCCCCGCCGGCGTGCGCCGTCGATGGTGCGGCCGGTCAGCCTGAGCGCGAAGTCACCCGGCCCGCCCTCGTGTCGTCGGACCGCGCGCGGATGCAGCACCTCGACTGTCTCGATCTGGCGACCGACAACGAACTGCTCAAGACCGCGGCGGACTACCTCCACCTCCGGCAGTTCTGGCACTGGCTAGGCCTGCTGCGACTGGCCGGACAGGCTGGACTGGCCTGCTGATCCGTTGTTCCCGGCCGTGTCAGCCGCTGACTCAACCTCGGCCGGCGGGGCCAGGCCGTCAGTGATCGCATTCCAGGCCGCCTCAGCGGCCTGCTGCTCGGCTTCCTTCTTGGACCGGCCCTCGCCCTCGCCGTAGGTCCGGGCGCCGATCCGGACGAACGCGCGGAACGACTTCTGATGATCCGGCCCGCTCTCCTCGACGTGATACTCCGGCACGCCAAGGTCCTCGGCCGCGGTCAGCTCCTGCAGCGAGGTCTTCCAGTCCAGGCCCGCGCCCTTGCGGGCGGCCTCGTCGATCACCGGATCGAACAGCCGGTGCACGAGCGCGTCCGCGGCCTCCAGGCCCTGGTCGAGGTAGACCGCGCCGATCACCGCCTCGAGCGTGTCAGCCAGGATCGAGGACTTATCCCGGCCGCCGGTGCCCTCCTCGCCCTTACCGAGCATCACGTAAGCGCCAAGATCCAGGCCGCGCGCCACCCCCGCCAGGGCCCGCATGTTGACCACCGCGGCACGCAGCTTCGCCAGGTGGCCTTCTGGCATGTCCGCGTAGGTGCGGAACAGCGTGTCCGTCACGATCAGCCCGAGGACCGAGTCGCCCAGGAACTCCAGCCGCTCGTTAGTCGGCAGCCCGCCATTCTCATACGCATACGAGCGGTGCATGAGCGCGCGCTCCAGCAGCTCGCGGCCGACCGGCACCTGCAGAGCCGCCAGGAGGCCACCATTGTGGCCAGCCCGACATGACGACCGGTCAGACACGGTCGCCTTATCAGCAGGTGAGTCGGTCACCAGCCCTTCCTTTCGCGCAGCTCCTTTCAGGACGGTGTAATCACCTGACGCCTGTTGTAGGTGCCGCACGTCGGGCAGGCAGTGTGCGGAAGCTTCGGGTTCCGGCAGTTCGGGCAGACCATCAGCTGCGGCGCGGTGGTCTTCCACTGCGCGCGCCGCGATCTGGTGTTGCTGCGAGACATCTTTCGCTTGGGTACTGCCACTTCTTCACTGCTCCTTCGCCTGTCCCGGCACGGCATCCGTCCCAGGATTTCCGTCTGGCTGATCTACCCGAAAGTCCTTCAGCGCAGCCCACATCGTGCCGCGCTGCTCGTGTCCGTGGCCGGGCTCGGCATCGGCGAGCCGGATGCCGCACTCCACGCACAGGCCCTGGCAGCCCTGCTCGCATAGCGGCGACAACGGCAGCTCGACCACCACCGCGTCGCGCAGTGCGGCCTCGAGGTCGAGCAGGCCGCTGGCGTCCAGCCGGTAGCTGTCATCGGCGGCCGGCTCGCCAGTCCGCCGGTCCTGCTCGCCCAGCACGAACAGTTCCTGGAAGCTCACCTTGATCGACGAGGCGAACGGCTCCAGGCAGCGCGCACACTCCCCGGCCAGCGGCCCGGTCACCGTCGCGGTCACCAGCACGCCCTCGCTCACGCCCTCGAGCTGTACTTCCAGGTCAAGCTCGGCACCGGCGGGCACTCGGGCCATCCCCGCGCCCATGTGCTCGGGTGCCGGGACACTGCGTGTCAGCGTACGCGCCACTCCGGGCCCGAGGTCCCTGGTGTCAAAGACCAGTGGATTGCGAAGGTCGAGGCCCTTGTGATGTTTGATCGAAGAATGTGGCATTATCGCGGTTGAGCTTGACGGCATGACAGTTTGCGGACCAGGCAGGGTATTCCCCGCGATTATACCGGCCAGCCTCAGGTTGGCCCAACCGAGCCGTGCAATCTCAGGACAGGCCCTGTCGTCAGGACTCGCTCATCCGCCGGTTGAGCTGCTCGAGCACGATGGCCGGCACCAGCCCGCTGACATCGCCGCCAAACCGGGCGAACTCCTTTACCAGGCTCGAGGACAGGAACGCGTACTCCGGATTCGTGGTCATGAACAGCGTCTCGACCCCGGCCTGGCTGTAGTTCATCTGCGCCATCTGCATCTCGTAGTCGAAGTCGCTCACCGCCCGAAGGCCCTTCACGATCGCGGAGATGTTGTTATCCCGGCAGAAGTCGACGATCAGCCCCTCGAACCGGTCGACCCGTACGTTCTCGTGCTCCTTGGTTGCGGCTGCGATGAGCTCAACCCGCTCCGCGGCGGTGAACAGGGAGGTCTTGTTCGGGTTCAGCACGACGGCGACCACGACCTCGTCGAAGAGCTGGGCGGCGCGCGAGATGATGTCGAGGTGCCCGTTGGTTACCGGGTCGAAGGAGCCTGGGCAGACTACTCGCCGCACTCGGGTTCACTCTCCCGTCGGGGATATCGCAGCAGGTTGTGCGCCTGCGGCGTGACCGTACCAGAGCGTGGCCTCACCGTATCTCCGGGATCGGTCAGATTCGTAACCAACTGGCCAAGTTGGCGCCCCGGACCGGGTGGCGCGCTCCACCGCGATCAGCGCACCCGGCGCAAGCCAGCCCCGGCCGGCCAGCGCCGTCAGGACCCGGCTCAGCTCGTCGTCGCCGACGGCATAGGGCGGATCGGCGAAGACGAAGTCGCGCGGTGCGGTGTCATCGTCCCGGCCGCGGGCGAGCAGCCGTTCCACCCTGTCGGTCACCAGCCGGGCGCCCGGCAGCCCGACAACGGCGACGTTCTCCCTGATCACACGGCTGGCCCTGCTGTCGGCTTCCACCAGCAGCACGTCCGCGGCACCGCGTGACAGAGCCTCAAGCCCGACGGCCCCCGAGCCCGCGTACAGGTCAAGCACGGCAGCCCCGGCGAGCCCGCCACGGACCGCGGTCACCGTCGCGAACAGCCCTTCCCTCGCCCGGTCGCTAGTCGGCCGCGTGGTCTGGCCCGGCACCGTGGCGAGCCGGCGGCCGCCGGCAGCGCCGGCGATGATCCGGGTCAAGCCTTTTCCAGGAACGAGGTCTGCTCCGCGTCGGTCAGCGCCCGCACGGCCGCCGCGAGACCGGGCTGGCCTGCCAGCGCGGGATCTGCATCGACGAGCCTGACCGCTTCCTCCCGTGCCTGGCCGATCAGGTCCTCGTCGCGCAGCAATTGCAGCAGCTTCAGGCTCGACTTGCGGCCGGCCTGCGCGGTGCCGAGCACGTCGCCCTCACGGCGCTGCTCGAGGTCAATCCTGGACAGCGCGAAGCCGTCCACTGTGCCGGCGACCGCCTCGAGCCTGGCGCGGGCCGGCGCCGCCTCTGGCGCCTCGGTGACTAGCAGGCACAGGCCAGGATCGCTGCCGCGACCAACCCGGCCGCGCAGCTGGTGCAGCTGGGAGACGCCGAACCGGTCCGCGTCCATGATCACCATGACGACGGCGTTCGGCACGTCCACGCCGACCTCGACGACCGTCGTGGTGACGAGCACGTCTACCAGCCCGTCCGCGAACGCCAGCATGACCTTGTCCTTGTCATCAGGCGGCAGGCGGCCGTGCAGGATGGCGAGCCGCAACCCGGCCAGCGGCCCGGCTGCTAGCTCGGCCGCGAGGTCCAGAACGGCGACCGGCGGCCGCGCCGGGCCATCGTCGGCACTGACCGCCTCGTCGGAGCCAGCCGGCTCGTCGCCGCCGATCCGCGGGCAGACCACGTAGGCCTGGCGGCCGCCCGCTACTTCTTCCCTGATCCGCTCCCAGGTCCTGGCCAGGTAGTGCGGCCGCTCGGCCACCGGCACCACATGCGTGCTGATCGGCGACCGGCCAGCTGGCAGCTCGGTCAGGGTAGAGACGTCGAGGTCACCGAAAACAGTCATGGCCACAGTCCGGGGGATCGGCGTGGCGGTCATCACGAGCATGTGCGGCCGACCGTCGCCAGCCTTGTCGCGCAGGGCGTCACGCTGCTCCACCCCGAACCGGTGCTGCTCGTCGATGACCACGAGGCCGAGGTCCCCGAACTGCACCCGGTCCTCGAGCAGGGCATGGGTGCCGATGATGATCCCGGCCTCGCCCGATTCGGCCTCGACGAGTGCCCTGCGCCGCGCCGCTGCTCCCATCGACCCGGTGATCAGGGTCAGCCTGGTCGCGTCGTCGGCGCCGCCCAGCTGGCCAGCCATGCCGAGCGGCCCGAGCAGGTGCGAGAGCGACCGGAAATGCTGCTGGGCCAGCACCTCGGTAGGCGCCAGCAGCGCGGCCTGCCCGGCAGCGTCGACGACCTGGAGCATGGCCCGCAGCGCGATGATCGTCTTGCCCGAGCCGACCTCGCCCTGCAGCAGCCGGTGCATCGGATGCTCACGAGCCAGGTCGGCGCCGATGGTCCCGCCTGCCTCGCGCTGTCCTGCTGTCAGCTCGAACGGGAGGTCCGCGTCAAAGGCCGCGAGCAGCCCGCCCTCGACCAGGGGCCGCGGGATGGCGCTGTAGCTCACCGCCGCGAGCCGACGCTGGGCGAGCAGAACCTGCAGGGCGAACGCCTCGTCCCACTTCAGCCTGGTGCGGGCCCGCTGGACGTCGGCCTCGTCCACCGGCCGGTGGATCCCGCGCAGCGCGTCGGCGTAGCCGCACAGCCCGAGCCGGGCACGCATCTGCGCAGGCAGCGGGTCATCGGGCACGTCCAGCACGTCCAGTGCGATGCGGACGGAGTCGGCGATCCGCCAGGACGCCATCTGGGCACTCGCCCGGTACACCGGGATCAGCTCGCTGGCGAATTCCGCCGCCCTGGCGCCCGAGCTGCCCTCGCCGAGCAGCTCATACTCCGGGTGGGTGAGCTGGCGCTTGCCGCGGAAGCTCGACACCTGGCCGGAGAATAGTCCCCGGACGCCCGGACTGAGCTGGTCCTGGCGCCAGTCCTGCCGACCGTGGCCGAAGAACGTCAGCGTCAGCGTTCCCCGGCCGTCGGTCACGACGGCTTCGAAGATCGAACCGGAACGGCGGTTCATCTTCCGCACCGAGGTCTTGGCGACCTCGGCCTGCACGGTGACGTAATCGCCGTCTCGCAGCGCCGCCAGGTCGGTCAGCTCGCCGCGCTTGTCGTACCGGCGCGGGTAGTAGGCCAGCAGGTCTCCGACGGTGTGCAGGTCAAACACCGAGGCCAGTCGCTTGGCTGCCTTGTCACCAACGACCAGCCGCAGCGGGTCAGCTACGACCGCCATGAGCCAATGCCGCTGTTTGCAGGACCGCTGTCACACCGCAAGGATAGGCGGCGGCACTGTCACCAGCCGGTGATTGCCGAGCCGGTGATGACCGCACCGGCAAATGACGTAGCCGAGCGGATACTCGGCACACAACGCCATATTCCCGGCTCGTGTTGCCCTGACGGCCGTCATGAAGTCAACATTTCACGGCTCCAGTACACATTTGCGCCCGTTTAGCGATGGTATGGGCGTACCGGATCCGTGAAATGTTGGTCGTCCGGCGACTCACGGCTCGCTACCCTGAGCGCGAGACCCTGCGGTGTCGCCGCCAACAGCGTCCCGGCCAGCGGCTGGATCCCCTAGCCCAGTTCGCGCGGCACCCGGTTCGTCGGATAGCCTTGCCCGACTGGCGTGGCGCATGCCGCGCTGTCAGTAATCCGTAATCTCCCGAACTGGAGCGATCCCGTGGCTTCCGTCTGCGATGTGTGCGGCAAGGGGCCGGGCTTCGGCAACAACGTGTCGCACTCGCACCGCCGCACCCCGCGCCGCTGGAACCCGAATATTCAGCGCGTGCGCGCGATGGTCGGCAAGACGCCGCGGCGGCTGAACGTGTGCACGTCCTGCATCAAGGCAGGCAAGATCAGCCGCTAGCCGGCGCGGCGGCTCCGCTGCGCAGCCGCCAGCCATGGTCAACTGGCCCGATCCCTGCGCCCAGCGGGAATCCGGCCGCAATCGCGCCGGTCACGTAGTCCTTGGCTGCCCTGACAGCAGCTGGCATCTGGTCTCCGAGAGCCAGCCTGGAGGCGATAGCTGAGGCGAGCGTGCAGCCGGTCCCGTGAGTGTGCTGGCTGACGACGCGCTCACCCGGCACCCGGATGACGTCCGAGCCGTCAAACAGCAGGTCGACCGGGCTGCCCGGCAGGTGGCCGCCCTTCACGAGGACCCACTGCGGGCCCATCGCCCTGATCATCTTCGCGGCGACGAGCATCTGCGCCTCGTTGCTGATCTTCGTTCCGGTCAGCAGCTCTGCCTCGAGCAGGTTCGGCGTGACGATCGTGGCCAGTGGCAGCAACCGCTCCCTGACGGCCTCCAGCGTGCCCGCGGACAGCAGGCTGTCACCATGCTTGGAGATCGCCACCGGATCGACCACGACCGGAGCTGCGACTCCGGCCAGCACGTCGCAGACCGTGCGGACGAGCACGGGAGACGCCAGCATGCCGGTCTTGATGGCCTGCGCGCCGATGTCGCCGAGAACCGAGTCGAGCTGAGCCTTCACGGCCTCCGGCGGCAGCTCCCAGTAGCCCTGGACGCCGACCGAGTTCTGCGCGGTCACCGCGCAGATGACGGTCATGCCGTGGACGCCGAGCGCCAGCATCGTCTTCAGGTCAGCCTGGATACCGGCCCCACCGCCAGAGTCAGAGCCTGCGATAGCCAGGACTCGGGGCGGCGTCGGCGACGGTAGCGGGACTGACGACATGAGTACCAGCCTACGGACGCCAGGCCGCGCGCCAGGTCACGGGGCGCGGGAGCTACCGGCCGTCCCCGTTTGACGGCCCGGCCCACCCCGCCGTGAACGTGCACTGCTGGCCGTTGTAGACACAGCTGGCCGGCGCCACCGCCGGACCCGCCCCGGATACCAGGAACGTGAACCCGTACAGGTGATGATCCCCGCCGGACTGGCCGCCATCGCCCTGGCCGTCACCGGGCCACTGCCATGCCTGGCCGCTGCCGCTAGCCGTGCCACTGTCACGGGTGGTGCGCTGCCAGCTAGCACCCGAGACCGTCCGGATCTTGTCTCCGTGCAGCACGAAGGCCAGGCTCCAGTCCTTGATCTTCCGCGCGCCGGACACGCTGATCCTGATCGTGAACTTGCCGTCCGGGCTCGACAGCACGAAGTAGCGGAAGTCCAGCCCCGAGACGGCGGAGCGGGCGCCCTGGCCGGTGCCCCCCGCCGGGTTGGCGCCTGACTTCCGCGGCTCCTTCAGCCGATTCTTCCCCGCCGCCGCCAGCGAGCCTGAACCTTTCCCGCTAGCGCCAGAAAGACAGCCCTGGCTACGGCAATGCTGCAGCTGGGTCGCGTTGTCAGGGAACTGCAGCAATGCGGCGTGCGGCGAGTAGATCCACAGCGATGCCGCGATGACAAAACCGCTGGCAGCAGCGAACCACGGTGTCACCAGCAGGCCGCGCGTGGCTCCGCGGAAGACCTCCGGGCGCACGCGGCGCTGACGGGCCCGCGCATGAGCTGCGGCCCTGACCCTGGCCGGCAGCGGCAACGGGGCGGTATCGACGGCATCAGGATCCACGGGCCGGGGGTCATCGAGCACCGCGATCGCCGTGTTCGTGGCAGCACTCAGCCGGGCGCGCCGGGCCGACGTTTCGGCTTGCCGTTGCGCCCTGTGCCAGGGCACGCGCTCTTTGCGATGGCGGGGCATCAACGGCGTTATATCAGCCCGGGCAGTGATCGGCCAGTGCTCGACGAGCAACGATCGCGCCGAGCGCTAATTGCCGGGCCTCGGGAAGTGATCCCAGCCTGCTCCGCTCCACGGCTTCGAGTCGACAAGGACCCCGCTCCCCCGGCTGACGTCCCCGATCACTGACCAGCCATCCGGGATCTTCGATCCAGCCGGGAACGTGGCAGCGAGCGCATGATCCTCACCGCCCTGCAGGGCCCATCCCCGCCAGTCAGAGCCGAGCCTGGTGGCAGCTTCCAGGAGCGCGCCGGTGCCGGGCAACTGGCCGAGCGCTACATCGAGGCGCACGCCGCTCGCCTCCGCTATGTGCCCGAGGTCGGCGACCAGGCCGTCGCTCACGTCGATCATCGCGGTGGCGCCGGCTATGGCTGCCGCGGGCCCGGCACCGTAACCGGGCCGCGGCCTGCGGTGTGACGCCACCATCGACCGCAAGCGGGCGGTCCAGGACGGATCTGGTGCGCCGAGCGCCTGCAGGAGCGCCAGCCCGGCCGCGGAGCGGCCCACCGGGCCGCTGATCGCAATCACGTCACCCGGCCGGGCGCCCGCCCTGGTCACCGGGTCGCGACCAGCCAGATTCCCGAGCGCGGTGATCGCCAGCATGATCACGTCAGAGCTAGTGACGTCCCCGCCCGCGATGAAGGCACCGGCCCGCTGGCATTCGGTAACCATTCCCCTGGCGACTTCCAGCACCCAGGCCACAGCAAGGTCGGCGGGAATGGCCAGCCCGAATAGCAGCGCTGTCGGCTCGGCGCCCATCGCCGCGATATCGGCGAGATTCTGCGCAGCCGCCTTGACACCGATATCGGCGGCAGCCGACCACTCGCGGCGAAAGTGGCGGCCCTCGATGAGCAGGTCGGTGCTGGCGACCACACGGCCATCGGGCGCAGGGAGTACCGCGCCGTCATCGCCCGCGCCAATGACACCTGCCGGGTCCGGCGGGAGTACGGCTCGGATCGCCGATATCAGGCCGAACTCGCCGAAATCTGCAACGGTAATGAGGGCGTCCTCGCTGATCGACTCGCCGCTTATCACGGCGCTTCCTTACGGTAGCGTTGCCGTGACACCCACAACTTGTGGAGGGGCGCCATGGTCCACGCGTACATTCTCGTCCAGACCGAGGTCGGGAAGGCTGCTGAGGTGGCGGTCGCGATCGCGCAGATCGCTGGCGTAACCCAGGCTGACGACGTCACCGGGCCGTACGACGTGATCGTCCGGGCCGAGTCGGACAACGTGGACGATCTCGGTCGGCTGGTGGTCGCTCAGATCCAGGGCGTCGCTGGCATTACCAGGACGCTGACCTGCCCCATCGTCCATATCTAAGGCTGCGGTAGCTCAAGCTGGCCTAGCAGCGTGCGGGTGCGCGGGCCAAGCCCGATCTCGGCGGCTAGGCGCAGGTCTTCCATCGTGTCCACATCGCGCCGCAGTCCTGTTCCCGACTTAATCTCTGCGGCGCCGCTCGCCAGGTGCCGGTCCCTGGAGGCCGGGCCGAA
>Ga0335073_10003945_pt1 | contig 20693 bp, 19 predicted proteins | sample Lox_Sample_22_FD_207093 | JGI IMG/M metagenome (GOLD analysis project Ga0335073, IMG submission 207093) | Soil microbial communities from Loxahatchee National Wildlife Refuge, Florida, United States - Lox_Sample_2.2 | ecosystem: Environmental > Terrestrial > Soil > Wetlands | place: USA...
GATAGCGCCGCGCGAGATCAATGGCGCGCGGGTCGAAGTCGACCGCGACCACCTCGCGTGCGATCGATGCATAAAACATGTCGGTATAGAAGCCGCTGCCGCAGCAGAGTTCCAGGTAACGGCCGCCCTGCTTCATGGCCAGCGAGCACATGACGGCGCCTTCGAGCCAGAACGTCCGCTTGAGCTCCGGCCAGAGGTAGAACTGGTTGATGAAATGATCGGCGAACTCGGGCATCGGGGGAACGGTCCATTCGCAGATCGTCTTGGCATAGTGGGAAACGCCGGCGAGCGAGCGGCTGAGCTCGGCGAGCCGATCGACGGCGGTATAGAAGCCGGCGAAGTCGTCGCTCGCGGTCAGTTTGGGGACGAGCTCACCGAACGTCTTCAAGGCTGCCTGGATCGAGGCGACCAGGGTGGCCGCCACCTGCTTCATGGCCTCCCGATGGACTGGCGCCGGTCGCTTCTGTGCGATCCAGCGTTGCTGGTGCTCGTCCGGTCTGTCCATCGTACCCGTCCTCTCGTTGCAGGCCATCTAGCGCGACCACCTGAAGCGAGCCTTTTGGTTTCGAATCTCGCAGCGCGGAGGTCGAGGAGGCGCCGCCGCCGGACTGGGTGAGACGGAACGCGAGGCGGCGACGGCTGCACGCCCGGACGCTGGAGATCACTTCAGCTTGACGTAGTAGGCATTGCTGTCCTGCAGGCCGGTCCATCGGTGCAGCGCGGGGATCGGGTGGCAATGGTCGATGAGCTCACGCGCCCCGAACGTATGCTCGGTGCGGAAGGTGTAGCGCAGCCGTTGCCCCTGCCAGACCCAGTCGACCGCGTCACCGTCCTGGAATTTGCCGCTCACGATCATCGAGACCGTGGGAACCGCCGGGTAGCGGTAAGCCCGGATCTCGCCGAGATCGGGCGTATCGTCGAGCACGAGGTGCTTGAACCCGCGCTCGTAGGCCTGGCGGATGCGCAGGCAGTTGTTCACGTGGTCGTTGAAATAGCAGAGATCGGTCGGGCCTTCGGCGCGAACGTCGTCGAGCCCCCAATCGCGTTCGCGATAGTCGACCGCATCGAACCGGTGCGTGAGCCACGAAAAATCGACGTCGAACGCGAACATCTTGTGGCGGGGCGACGCGCACCGCATGGTGAACAGCGAGGAGCCCTTGAACACGCCGCTCTCGACCACGATGCGCGGCTGCAGCGCGCGCACGATCATGAACAACCAAGCCGTCAAATTCACCGGCGTGGTGATGTGCTGGCCGACCGCCGGATTGCGGCTCTTGACCGTGAGGTAGTCGACCAGATCGGGCAGGCCGATCCTGTCCGGAAGCTGGGCCTCGACCAGGAACGCCCGAATCACGCCGACCAGTTCGTTCCAATGTCGTATGCGCAGCGCCGGACTGGCATCGTAGGGTTCCATGGGCTCGCCCGCGCCGACCGGTCCGAGCTCCTCGACATGGCTGACCGCCGACATGTCGAACGGCGAGATTCCCTTGACCTGTTTGTCGTCGGCTGGCATCGGCGTCGGGGCGCCCGTCGTCAGAAGCAACGCGTTCGTCATATCATCGAACCGTCCGGCGGGGCCATGCCGGCGTGCGGCCGGGCGCGCGTGCCGCCGGCAAAATTGCTTTTGCACAGCGCCACTTCTAGGCTGATCGCTTGGCGGTCGAGGATGTCCGGCGGTGCTCTCGGTCCTGATCCAATATTGCAACGACCCGCGGCCGGAGCGCATGGCCGAGTACGACGAGTGCGTGCGCCGCAACCTCGCCAACCCGCACGTCAAGGCGGTGCACAATCTGGTCGAGCACGGGGTCGCGGTGCCGCGCGAGTTCACCGAGCACCCGCGCTACGTCGAGCATCGCGTCACCAGCTGGCTGACCTACGAGGCGGCGTTCGCCTATGCCAACGCGGCATTACCCGACGAGATCGTCGCGCTGACCAATCTCGACATCTTCCTCGATCCCACGAGCGACTGGGCGCGCGCCGAGGCCATGCTGCGCGGCAGCAACACCGTGTTCTGCCAAGGGCGCACCGAGTACAGCCCCGACGGCTCGACCTACAAGGATCCGGCGTTCGCCGCGCTGGCCCTCGCGACGACGCAGGACGCCTGGGTGTTCAAGACCCCGGTCACGGTCGCCAATTGCGGGTTCGAGCTGGGCACGCTCGGTTGCGACAACGCGATCGCCGACCGCCTGATGCGCGCGGGCTACGTGCCGATCAATGCCCCCAACCACTTCAAGATCTTCCACTACGACCGGGTGCGCGAAAAAACCGCGCGCACCATGACGGCGACCCATATCGCCGAGCGCGGCGCCGGTCGGCACACGCGCCATCCCGAGCGCGACGGCCAGTACCTGGTGCCGGACTACGACGCCTTCCAGAGCGTCGACAAGGTTCTCGATCTCCTGAAGGTGCCCGAGCTCGGGCGTTACTCGGTGATCTGCGACGTGTTCACCAAGTTCATCAAGATCAACAACCCGTGATCAGCGCGTCAGCGATTCCAGCCGCGCGAGCACCGGCCCGAAAACGCGGTCCGCCATCGCGCGCTCGACGTCGGTCAGCACCGAGGCGTACGAGTTCGCGTTGAGCCGCCCGACGAACCGGTAGCCCCGGTCGTAGCCCTTCTCGAGCTGCGGCCGGTAGAACGCGCCGGACTGCCGGCTGTCGATCTCGCGCTGCTCCTGCTTGCGCATCTCGCCGACCGAGCTCCGGCTCACGGCGAGGGCCAGACGCTCCGGCGCCACGGCCTCGCCGAGGAATCCGCAGATCCGCGCGAGCTGGGCGACGGGGTCGGCCTTGAGCTTCTCGTAGCCCACGAACAGGACCGGCAGGTCGCGCTGGTCCATCCACGAACTCGCATGCCCGACCCAGCTTTGGCCGAGCACAAGGTTGCCGCCCGACGTAACCCACCCGCCGACGAACCCGCGGAAGATCTGCTCTTTCGCCTCCTGAGGACCGTCGAGGAGGTTGGGATCGCCCAACAGGTGCATGAAGTCCCAGATCGACATCATGACGTCGATCGGGTCGCGCACCAGACAGATGGCGCGCTCGGCGCGATCGCGCAGCGGCAGCGCCAGGCTGTAGCCGAAGTGAGTCTTGACGTAGCATCGACGCGGCCCTGGCGGGGGCACGCGCGCGAGGTTCTCGTGGATGTCGATGATGTAATCGGTGTCGATGCGTGGCGCGTCGTCGGGCGCGTCGAACAACGCGTGGAACAGCATGTAGTTCAGATAGGTGATGCCGGATTTCGGATAAGCGGCCGAATAGATGATGTCAGCCATCGCCATGCCCCGACCGATCCCGGCCGCCAGTCAACGAAACGCCTGCGGTTGCGCGGTGCGTTCGAGATACTGATTCGCCATCTCGCCGAACGCCACGGCTTCTTCCTGCCAGTTCTCCGCATGCCGGAAGCCGCGGCTGGGCGCGAACAGCTCCTCGAGCAGCGGGTCACCGCCGAGCGCGAGCTGGCGACCGACGCAATCGACCGTGTGGCGATAGAAATGGCGCCACAGCGTGTCGAAACGCCCGCCCGTACGCTCCGGATGTTTCAGATGGAACACGGTGGGACTGAACATGCGGTTGAGCGCCAGGCCGCTCCACCTCAAGGCCATCGGAAACCACAGATCCCACCATACCATGCCGAGCAGGTGTTCGGTCGGGACGATCGACCGCGCGGCGGCGACCTCGAAAAAGAAGTAATCGTAGCCGTGAGCGTAGAACGCCGCCTCGGCGCCGTCGGCCAGATCCGAGACGTCGACGCGCTGACCGTACGCGGCGCCGCCGCTGGCGCACAGGCCGATCAGCCGGTCGAAATACTCGCGATCGCGGGTCGTGAAGACATCGGCATTCACGATGCCCCCGACCTCGTAGCCGCGCTCATGCAGACAATCCACCAGGTCGACGACATAGACCAGCGGCGCGCCCCATTGATCGAGGCCGGTGCGGCGCGCGCGCACGAACTCCACCTCGGGATGGAGCGGCCGGAGCACGTCGAGCTCACTGTCGCAGTTCAGCGACAAGACATCGAATCCGGCAGTGAGCCAGGACCGAATACAGAGCGCCTGATACTCCGGGCCTGCCCCGTCGTTGCCCCGAATGGTGCGGACGAGCCCCGGGGAAATCGACGTCACGACTGCGCGTTTCGAGGCCATGGCCAATCCGTCCGATTCTACGACTCCTTGACCCGCGCCCCGGTTCATATAATCAGAGGCCTAGCCTCAGCAACACTCATGCCGCTTCCGGAGCTTCCATGCCGCACCGGGTAATGGTCCCACAAAGCGCCGTCGACAAGCTCCTCTCTGCGGCGCAAGACCTGGTGCGCGGCAATGAGGATGCTTTCACGTCCCTGGTTCTGTCGCATGAAGCGGCGTTGCGTCGGATCTCGAGCCGCGGGGTCGACGTTCGCACGGTGATCGACGTCGGCGCGTCCGACGGCCGCTGGTCGCGTCGCGCCTTGGCGTTCTGGCCGGATGCGCGTTGCCATCTGATCGAGGCCAAGGAATATTGGCGGCCCGCTCTCGCTCACGCGGCATCGACACAGCCGACCTGGTCATTCACGATCGCCGCCGCGGGTCCTACGGACGGCACCATCGCGTTTTACAACAACCCCGAGGATCCGTTCAGCGGCACCGCCTATGTGGACCCCGCGTCGGGGGTGCCGATGGTCCCGCAAGTCGCCCTCGACAGCGAAATCGCGCGCCATCGTCTCGAGCCGCCGTTCCTCATCAAACTCGACACGCACGGCTACGAGCCCGAGATTCTCGCAGGCGCGCGGCGGGCGCTCGACCAGGCAAACCTCGTGGTCGTCGAGGCCTATAATTTCCAGGCACCCGGCCGACGCTTCCCCGACCTGACCCGGAGCGTCGAGGACGCCGGATTCCATTGCATCGATATCGGTGAGCCGCTGTTCCGGGAGAAGGATCAGGCGTTTTGGCAGATCGACCTGTTTTTCGTCCGGGCCGATCGCCCGGAGGCCATTGCGCAGGGTTACCGCTAGTCGCGCCTCGCGCCGGGGTTCGCTCGTCATGCCGGATCGAGCGACGCCAGGAGACGGCCGATCACGTCTTGAGCTGCTGGATTGGAATCGCGCGCAAGCTGGGCGCGCCAAGCCTGACGCAGCGCCTCGATCGGCGCCGGATGCTGTTCGAGATAAAGCTTCATGAGCAGCGATAGATACTGCGCGAAATAGACCTGCTGCGCCGCGTCGGCCGACGGCCTGAAATGCCTGACGAAAGCACCCAGACCGCGGTTGATCTCCGCCGTGGCCGGGCGGTCGATCGGCAGCGGCAGCCGCACCGTCAACGAGCGCGCGAAATTGCGGAACTGCTCGAGATAGAACGGCGCATGGTGGCCGATCGGGCCTTCGCCGTGGCGCAGATGGACCACCAGGGGCTCGGCGGTCGGGCGGAGGCGGCAGCCACGCTTGGCGAGCACCAGCGGCAACCAATAGTCCCACCAAGTCTCGCCGAACACGAAACCCTCGTCGGCCAGATCGCGGACCATCGAGGGCGCGCAAAAGAAATAATCGATCCCCCAGAAATAGCGCTGCTGGTCACGCGGCTGGTCGAGATCGTCGACGTCGAGGCGCTGCCCATAGATCAGGGTGTCGTCGCCCGCAGTGGCGATCGTCTCACCGAGCAGGTCGGCGGAGCGCAGGAAGAGGTCGGCATTGATCACGCCGATCGCGGCCTCGGGCGCGGCCGCCGCGGCATCGAGCATGTCCGACAGGAAGACGAGCGGACGGCCGTAGCGGGCGGCCGCGGTGCGGCCCGCGGCATGGAACTCCACCCCGTCGAAGCGCGGCGCGATCGCGGCGATCTCGGCCTCGTCGTTGACCGAGACCACACGATGCCCCGCCGCGAGCCACGAATCGACGCAGCGTCGGAGGTACGCGGGGCCGATCTCGGCGCCGTGCGCATCAACGCGCTCGATAAGCGCGGGGATCGACGTGTACAGCCCGAGGCGAGGTGGCGCGCCCGCCATCAGAAGACCTGGGCGTTGTAGATCAGCTGCTTGATGTCGGAGCGACGCAGCGCCACGAACTGGCGCTCGCCCGCCTTCCAGCGGCTGGCCGGATCGCGCGGATTGTCCTTCACGACGACCTGTCCGACATAAATGCGGTGCGGCTGGCTGATGTCGTGCGGCTGCCACCCCGTTTCGGCCCGCAGTCGCTGCAGCGCCGTCATCGCCTCCTGCGCATAACTCGTCGCGTCGGACGAGATCTGCTGATCATGACGACGGAAGCAGGCTAGAGGCGCGTCGACGCCCCGCAGATCGGCATGGCGGTAGAGCTGACACCACAGCGCGAAATCACCGGCGGCTCGGAAGTCGGTCCAGGAGGCCGGATCTATCTTGTCGAACAGCCCGCGGCGCCAAAAGCAGGATTCCTGCTGGATGAATTCCGTGGCGTAGGGATTGCCGCCGCCGCCGAAACCGAGATATTGCCCGTCCACGAAGGCATCGCGCGAGAACCCGGCGTGCCGGTGCACCTGGGTGATGTCGCCGCCCATGTCCCCGGTGATCGGGGTCAGCGAGCTGATCCACTCGACTTCGGGCACGTCGCTGAAGATGCGCGCGACCGTGGACAGGGTCCATGGAAAGTAGGTGTCGTCGCTGTTCAGCCACGCCATGATCTCGCCACGGGTATGGGCAAATCCCTTGGCGATCGCGTGGTACATGCCGCGATCGGGCTCCGACGACCAATAGGCGAGACGATCGGCGCGCGCACGGATCAGCTCGACCGTGCCGTCCGTCGAGCCGCCGTCGATCACGGCGTACTCCAGCGTGAACGGACCGCTCTGACCGAGCACCGACTCCATGGTCGTCGGCAAGGTGTGGACGCGGTTGAAGCACGGCGTGACGACGGTGATCGTCGGCGAGGCGGCGGCGGTCATCGCGTCAGAGCGGCGCGCCGGCGGCGGCTGAACGAGCCGCCGCCGCGAGAGCGCCGGCGGCCTGCTCGGCCGCCGCATACAAACGATCCAGGATCGGCCGAGGCTCGACCGGGTAGGCGGGATTGAAGCGCCAGTCGGCGAACATCTGACGAATCGCCGCAATCAGATCAGGCTCTTGATGCAGATAGAGCCGTACGACATGTCCGAGGAACTGGACGTATATGATTCGCTCCGAGGGCTCCGACGCCGGATTGAAAAGCCTCAGGAAACCGACGAAGCACGCGTTGGCCTGGATCGTCCAGGGGTCGCTTCCCGGCAGGGGCAACCGAACGGTCAGGGCGCGGACGAACGAGTCGAACCCGTCGAAATAGTGGCCGGCATGCGCCCCAAGACCGCCGTCGCCATGCTGCAAATGCTTGATGAACGGCGGCGGCCCGGCCAACTGCAACCGATGGCCGCGCTTCGCCAGGACGATGGGCAGCCAGTAGTCCCACCAGCACTCGCCGAAGATGAAGTTTTCGTCGCCGATCTCTTTCACCATGGACGGCGAGAAGAGAAAGCAATCCATGCCCGCGGAATACGGTTCGGCCTCGCTCGGGTCGTCGACATCATCGACGTCGAGTCGCTCGGCATAGACCAAGGTTCGGCCATCCATGCGCGCGAGCAAACGATCGAACGATTTCGGCGCGTGCAGGAAAAGATCGGCATTCACGATGCCGACGACGTCCGCCTCGGCAACCGCGCACTCATTCAGCAGATCCGACATGTAGACGAGCGGCCGGCCGACCGCTGCAACCGCGCTGCGCTCGACCGCGCGAAACTCGACGTCCGCGAAGCGGGACGCGATCTGGTCGATCTCGGCGGGCGTGTTGACCGATATCACGCGATGCCCGCCCTCGAGCCAGGACCGGACGCAGCGCTCCGTATAGGCCTGTCCGATATCCGCGCCACGACGGTCGTGTCGCTGCACCTTGGCCGGTATCGACGTGAAGATCGCGGCTGACGCGGTCGACATCGTGACGACGCCGCTAATGACGCACTTGCCGATCGGCAGACGACGCCTCGTCGCGATCGTGCAAGATGAAATCGAAGAACGGCCCGGCGCCCTGCGTCTCGCGCCAGCGTTTCGCGCCAGCGACCGCGCGCGCCTGGTAGGCCGGCAGGTCATCGAGCACGGCGCGGATCGCGGCCGCCACCGACGCGCTGGAGAAGCTGTCGAACACCGTGCCGACGTCCCAAGCGCTCGCTTTGCGGCCCATCCATGTGCCGGTCGGCAACACCAACGGTTTTCCGAGGTTCATCGCGTCCATGAAGATGCCGGTCGCGCGACACGGATAGAACTTGCTTCGGTAGGGCAGCACGACGATGTCGCTGGCCTGCAGGGCCGCCGCATAATCGGCCTCGGCGAGATCCCCTTGCAACAACCGTATCTGAGGCCTGGCGGCCGACAGACCCGCCAGGGCGGTCACCGTGCGGTTGAGCTGGGCCGGCTCGGCGCCGGCTCCGGTGATCTGAACCACGGCGCGAAGGTCGGGATGGCTGCCCACCAGGTTCTCGATGATCCCAGGAATCAACTCGAAGCCCCTGATCTTCTCGGCCCGCCCGAGAAACGCCAAGCACGGCGCCTCACCGGTACTCGGACGTTCAACCAAGGGAGCACCGGAGTCGGTGTGAGGCGTCGCGGTCGGATGGCACAAAGGCCGACCCGCGACGAAATTATAGACGTCCGCCTGGGCCTTGGTCATGCACGAGAAGCGCACGCGCTTCGCCGAGGGGTCGGAAAAGGCCTTGAACGCCAAGCGGTACAGCGCGTGGGCCATGTCGTCGGTCATCGTCGCCGCCTCGTGGTTCGGCTCGAACCACAGCCCGATCACGATCCGAGGGAGATTGGCCGCCGGGAGGCCTTGGGCCCAGGCTCCGATCGCCTGCAGCTGGTTCTGGTTCACCGGCTGGAACACGAGAACATCGTTCGGCGCGAAGCGGCCGGGGTCGAGCCGCTTGAGGTCCTCGAGGTAGACCTGGTTGCCCAAGACATAGTTCTCGATCGGACCCGACAACGGGTCCTGGCTGAAGCGGTAAGCCGGCTCGCACCTGAAATGAGGCTCCGCCGGCAGATCCCCATGCGGGTCGGCGCCGATGCCCTGGTTCCCATACACCATGCATTCGATGCCGCGCGCGCGCGCCTCCGCGACCATCAAACGATCGGCATTCGCGCGACGCCCCGTGCGACCGGTCAGGCCGGCGTCCAGGATCACCAGCCGCATGCTGCGCCATCCCGCATCACACCGCTTCTGCGACGCACCAAACGTTCCAACTCGCCTCGGAAGGAGGCTGCTCCGGGTGCTCGAAATCGCACATGCGCCGCAGCACCATGCCGGCGCGTGCCATCAGCAACTCGAGCTCGACGGGAAAGAAGAAACGGACCTCTTGATGCTCCTCGGTGTGCCGCGCCGCCGCGCCCTTCGGCATCCACCAGATATCGTAATGAACAGTGCAGATTTGCCGGACGGCATCGAGATCGCCGCGACCGGTGCGCAGTAACGTGCCTTCGGGATGCGTGATCCGCTTGACGCGCGCGCTCGGCCGCTGCGCCAGGACGGCAGGCCCGTACCAGCAGTCGAAGATCAGCAGCCCGCCGGGTTCGAGATGGTGCCGAGCCGTGTCGAGGGCTGCGCGCACCGCGGCATCGCCGATCTGGAGATCGATCACCGCAAACATCATCGTCACGACGTCGAAAGTCCGTCCGGCCCGATAGTCGGCGATATCGGCCTGATCGAACCGCAATTTCGTCGCCACTCGGCTTGCCACGGCACGTTCGCGCGCGCGCGCCAGCATGGCCTCCGACCGGTCGACGCCCGTCACGGCGTAGCCAAGGTCCGCGAAGGTCACCGCATGACGCCCGGTGCCACATCCGAGGTCGAGCAGCTCCGTGCCGCATCCATGGTTCTTGGCGGCGGCGCGAACGAAACCGCATTCGCCATCGTAATCCTTGGCGGCATAGAGTCGGTCGTATGCGTCCGCGTAGGCGGGGCCGAAGGACGCCGGATTCACCGCATCGGCCGACAACGTCGTCGTCATGACCCCAGCTCCGGAATCGCGTCACGCAGCGCCGCGCACACCTGATCCGCTTGATCCTCGGTGAGCGTCAGACCCGAGGGAACATACAACCCGCGGCGCGCCAGACGCTCGGTCACCGGGTAGGCCTCGTTGGCGAACAGGCCGCGGTCGCGCAACACCGGTTGCTCGTGCATGCCGAGGAAGAGCGGCCGCGTATCTACTCCGCGCTCGCGCAGCCGCCGCGCGAGTTCTGCAGCATCCAGCGGCAGACTGTCATCGAGCACGACGCAGAACATCCAATAGACATTTCTCGCCCACGCGCGCTCCACGGGCAATTGAAGCAAATCGATATCGGCCAGACGCTCACGATACCACGCAGCCATCCGACGCTTGCGCGCGACGTGATCCTCGATCTTCTCGACCTGAGACAAGCCCACCGCGGCTTGCATGTTGGTCATGCGATAGTTGTGGCCGATCTCGGTATGCAGAAAGCGGCGATCCGATCGGAAGCACAGGTTGCGATAGGAACGCAGCCGCTCCGCGAAGCCGGCATCGGAGGTCACGACCATCCCGCCTTCGCCGGTGGTGATGATTTTGTTGGCGTAGAAGCTGAAGCAACCCATGTCGCCGAGACCACCGACCTTGCGGCCCTCAACCTCGGCGCCGTGCGCCTCGGCGGCGTCCTCGATGACGCGCAGATCGTGCTTCGCCGCGAGCGCGCGGACCCGTCGCATGTCGGCCGGATGGCCGAACATGTGGACCGGCATGATGGCGCGTGTCCGCGTCGTGATTTTCGCCTCGGCCTGATCGAGATCCAGGCACCAGGTATCGGGGTCGGCGTCGACCAGCACGGGAACGCAGCCGGCTTCGATAATCGCGATCACGCAGGAGATGATCGTGAAGGAAGGCAGTATGATCTCCGCACCAGGCTCCAGCCCGAGCGCGCGAACCGCGATCTGCAGCGCAGTCGTCCCATTCGCGACGGCGACGCCGAAGCTGGCGCCGCAGTACGTCGCCCAACGATCCTCGAAGTCTCGCAAGAACGCGCCTTCGGACGAGATCCAGCCGGTTTCGATGCACTCACGCAACCGAACGAGCGCATCGTCGCCGAGCAGAGGCTGCGAGACGGCGATCACGCAGGCCCGATCCGACGCGGCGCGATCAGGGGTTCGTCGAGCCGGAAGGTGTCGCGCTCGTAATCGTCACCGCCGCGCGGGCCGCGCGTCAGGACGAGGAAGGTCGTGTCCGAGAGCGCCTCGAACGCATGTCGCTCGTCGGGCACGTTCAGGATGAGATCGCCGGCCTCGAGCCGCACCTCGGATACCGGCTCGTCGGGCATCTGCGAGACGACCCGGAGCGACCCTTCGAGCACGTAGACGTACTGATAGGTGTCCTTGTGAAAATGGTTGGCGCGCACGGCGCCCTTACGCGACCGGATAATCGTCACGTATTCGATCACACCCTTCTTGAGGACGTCGATGATCTCGCCGCGCTCGTCGCGGAACGATACGGGTACCTTGACCACGTCCATCGAGATGTCCTCTCGGCTTCCTTCGCTGGGGACCACAGTAGGACCGCAATGCGGGGGCACGGCGGGCCGGGCAACACTAGCCTACGATCGTGGGACGCGGAATCGGGATGATGAACTTGCCGCCGCGGTTCGAGAACTCGCGAAGATTTCTCATGATCTCATCCGCGAAATTCCAGGCGAGCAGCAGGGCGTAGTCGGGCGGGTCACTGAAAAGCGCTTCGTCGGCCACGACCGGAATGTGCATTCCGGGCGTAAATCGCCCGATCTTGAGCCGCGATTTCTCGGTGACGAAGTCGAGGAGGTCGAGCCCAATCGCGCAATAGTTTAACAGAGTCATGCCTTTGGCCGGTGCGCTCACTCCCGCGATGCGTTTGCCGCTGCGCTTCAGGCCGGCGAGCATCTGGCGCAGATCCTCGCGGTTCTGCGCCACGTCGCTGGCAAATCGCTGCAATCGCTCGAGGTCCGTGATGCCCTCGCGCTGCTCGGCGCCGAGCAGTTCGGCGATGACGCTGGAGACCGGGCGATCGGACGAGCCGATGCGGCGCACGAAGACCCGGAAGGATCCGCCGTGGATGTCGCGCCGCTGAACCTCGAAAATCTCCATGCCGAATTGGCTGAAGAAGCGGATCAGCGGCTTGAGCGAGAAGTAGGACAGATGCTCATGGTAGATCGTGTCGTATTCGAGCGCGCGGACCAGATCGACCATGTAGGGCGCCTCCATGATGAAGACGCCTGTCGCAGTGAGCAGCGCATCGACGCCGCGCATCATGTCGTGCAGGTCGTTGATGTGGGCGATGACGTTGGTTCCGGTGATGACCGACGCTCGGCCCTGTTCGTCGCGGATCCGCAGCGCCGTATCGCTATTGAAGAAGGCGACCAGCGTCGAGACGCCATGAGCTTTCGCTATCTCGGCGATGTTGGCGGCGGGATCGACGCCGAGGACGCGCACGCCGCGCCTCGCGAACATCTGGAGCAGGACACCGACGTTGCTGCCGATATCGACGACGAGATTACCATCGGTCAGAGCCATCATGCGGACGACGGTGCCGGCGAACTCGTCCCAGTGCTCGCGTCCAGCCGCCGTGGTCGACGACTCGTAGGGATAGTCGTTGCAGTAGAGCGTCTCGGGCGGCACGACCCAGTCGAGTTGGCTCAAGCCGCAATCGGTGCACAGCAAGACGCGAAGCGGATAACTCTGCTCGGCCGGACCCAGTTGATGCTTGAAGAGAAACTCGTCGGCCGGGGGATGATTGCCGAGGTCGAGGAAGCGCACGAGGGAGCGGCTGCGGCAGATCCGGCACTCCTTCACGAGCATGCGCGGCCTCCTGCCGGTGACCGGCAGGACGCCGGCGCACCAAATGGGGGGGGCATCGCCATGGAGAAGGATCTGTAATGGTCGCGTTGGCACGGAAAATTATGGTTAAAATGTTATCAAACCCTTAAATCACAGGGCAGAACTCCCAGCGACGAGCCGGGCAGGAGGGGTGGCGACGCTCAGCGCGGCATTTGGATCGGGGGCGGGACCCGGCCCGCCGCGACGCGCTCACTCACCTCGTCCACGAACTTCCCGACCAACGAGGCGTAGTCGGTTTGGGCGATCCGCCGTGCTTGCTCGCTGCCCCGGCGCGCCAGCTCCGCGCGGCATTCCGGATCGGTCCACAATCGCCACATGGCGTCGGCGATCGCGTCGACCGAGCGCGGGTCGACCAGGAGCGCGGCGTCAGCGGCCTGCTCACGCACGCCGCGAATGTCGGACGTGATGGTCGGGCAGCCGCACGACCATGCCTCGAGGATCGGTATGTTGCTCGGACCGAAGAACGTCGGCATGACGAGGCCGACGGCTTGGCTGTACAAGGCTGGCATGTCGTCGGCATCGACGAATCCGAGAAGATGCACGGAATCGTTGAGACCGTGCTCGGTGACACGCCGCATGACGGTGTCGAACGAGGGGGCCCAGTCCTTGTCGCCGTGCAACCCGCACAAGGCGATCGGCATCCGCTCGCCGGTGCGCGCGGCGATCTGCGCGATCGCGTCAATGATGCGCGCGTGATTCTTGTGGAACCAGAACTGGGCTGGATAGAAGAAGAAACGCTCGGGCAGTCGATACCGCGCGCGGACGGCCGCCAGTCGCGCCGGGTCGTCGACGCGCTGGGCTGCGACGACCGGATACAGCGGCATCACGTAGATGCGATCCGGCTCGATCAGACCGCCGTAGCAAGTGAGCACGTCCTCTTTGCCAGCCTCGGAGTCGACCAGGATCATCGCGGCATGTCGGCACGCATGCGTGAACAGCGCTTCCCGGCGTGTGAACTCGGCAGGTCGCCCGACTTCGGGGAATTCCGGCTGGAAACGGTGCTGCAAATCGTGGATCGGCATAACGAAGGGCCGCCGCGCCAGGACGCCGATCTCGGTCGGGCACGTGAGAAACAGCCAGTCGACCGAGTTCAGCGCCCGCGAGCCGTCGAGCTGCTGCAACACAATCGGGGCGAGCGCGCCCGCATACTCGCGCAGCTCGGCTTCCGCGGGCTGCCACAACGCGCGCACCGGCAGGCCGTGCAGACGCATCTCGCCGCTCATGAGCCAACTGAGACCAGCCGGACCGAGATGGAATAGAAACTCGAGCTGGTGGCGGCCGCTCTGGTGTACCTGGCCGAGCGCGCTCAGCAGCAAGTTCTCATATTGGAAGGCGCCGCCGTTCCACCGCGTCGTCAAGCTGATGACCCCAATCGTCACGACCGCGACCCCTCGGCGACGCTCCCAAGCCGGCAGGCGGGAGGGTCGTCGTTAAAGTATTAGGGAACGCTTAACGGTAAATTTCCACGGGCGCGCGCCGCCTTATTTCACAGCGATAGTTCGGTGTTTACGAATTGCTAAGACGGAAAGCCCTACAAACACTGCGTGTTGGCCGATCCGGGCCTCCCCACAAGGTCACCCTAGGTTCACCGCCATGAACGAGACCGGCGCGTTGCCGGGACCGATCACGCTCCTCACATCAATCCCGGCGAAGATCGAGCGCTTGGACATGCAGCGGCGCGACATCGGCGCGGCCTATGTCCGCACGTGCATCTCGTCCTGGCGTGACGCCGGCTTCCGCGTCGTCACCATCAACGGCGAGGAGGAGGCCGCGGCGATCGCGCCCACCTATCCGGACGTCGAGATTCGCGCCGTCGAGCGGACGGCGCTCGAGGAATACGGCCGGCCTCTGATCTACATGAAGGACATTCTGGCCCAATGCGACCCGGCATCGGAGGCCCTCGTCGGGATCGTCAACGCGGACGTCCTGCTGACCGATCCGGCGGCGCTGCGCCGGCACTTGGCCACGCACGACGGCCGGCACATCCTCTATGGCGCGCGCCGCGACGTCGCCGATTACACCAAGCCGCTCGACGGCATGCGCTACGCCTGGGGCTTCGACTACTTCTTTCTCCCGGAAGGCGCGGCACACACCGTGCCGGATGCCGGCCTGCTGTTCGGCCACAACTGGTGGGACTACTGGTTTCCGCTGGCCCTGGCGGCGCAGGGCTATCGCCTGAGCCCATCGCGTGACCTGTCGGTCGCCCATCTGCACCACGACGTTTGGGTTCACGACGACGAGCGGTTCCGCGCCCATTACGATGCGTTCGAGCGTTTCTGGCGCGCGCTGGTCACGATACTGCCGCTGCCCGGTGACGAACCGTGGGCCGTCCAGGCCAATGCGCTGCTACGGCCCGTCGCGACCGCCGTCGCGGCACACCCCAATGAGCTGAGGACCCAACCGATGTTCTCGGTGGTCGCCCTAATCATCCTCTTCTACCTGAATTGTGATCCCAATCTGGCGGCATCGTTCCAGGACATCTGGCAGCGCTACATCGCCGACAAGTTCGATCTCGGTGGGGTCGCAACCGTCGTGCGGCTCACACGCATCCTCGACGATCTCGCGCCGGTCGATAATTTGTTGTCAGCGACGTAGTGAAACGGTAAGGAAGCAACCCGAGAATGGAGCGTTGCGGAGCCTGGAGAAGCGCTGGCAGGGGCTGCGGCGCCCTATCGGCGGACCGACGACAGCACAGCACGAGCGCCCCCCGTGGCCGCCGTTTCTGATCAACGAGGCGTCATGCAGGTCAAAGAATACGCCGTTGGTCGGACCACGCTCCTGCTTCCCGCTGATCATGCGATCGACCGCTATCAAGCCCGCTGGAAACGCTACGACCGCGCCCTCGGCGAAATCGCGCGCATCGTGCATGAAAAATATCCGGACTTCACCGCAATCGACATCGGCGCCAATGTCGGCGACAGCGCCGCGCTGATCTCCGCCTATCACGATGTGCCGACACTGTGCATCGAAGGTACCGAAGCGTTTTTGCCCTTCCTGCGAGAGAATGCTCGCCGGATCCACAAGCACGTCGCGATCGAGGTTGCGTTCGTAGGCGACGACGCCTCGGCCTCCACCTTCGGGCTTCAGAACAATCAGATGGGCAGCGCGAAATTGGTCGCCGCTGCCGGCGGGGGAGCCCAAATCGAGGTCAAGCGCCTCGACGCGCTGCTCGTTGACTCGGCCGGCTTCGAGCGGCCGCGGCTCATCAAGATCGATACCGACGGTTTCGACTTCCAGATCATCGCCAGCTCGGTCGCGCTGCTGAGCGACATCAAACCGGTCGTGTTCTACGAGTACGCGCCGTTCGAGCAACCCAATGGGATCGCAGACGGCATTCGAAGCTTCCAAGCGCTGGTGCAGGCCGGTTACCGGCACTTCGTCGTTTACGACAATTTCGGTAACTTTCTCGTGCATCTCAACAACGATGACCTTGACCAATTCGTCGATTTGAACGGTTACCTCTGCTCCAACCAAGTGAACGGAATTGCCGTGCACTATTTCGATCTATGCGCGTTCTCGGGTCAGGATGCCGACCTGTTCTATGCGCTGCGCCGGTCCGAGCTGGCGCCCTATTTCGGCTCATGATCGCCCGAGCGTCTTGCGGACTACAGCCGCCGGGTTGTCTGCACCGGCCGATGGCGGTGGTGCAGGAGGTCAACGTCAGGCCTGTCAACGACACAACCCGGCGCGACGGTAAAGCGGCCCGATGAGCTTGTCGCTCCCGTCGTCTGCTGCAGACCCCGACAGCTGGGCGTGCGTCACGGCCTACAAGGCCGCGAGCAGCTATGTCGGAGCTTTGCTCGGCACACTGCTCAGAGCGCGCGGCGTACCACAGATCGATCTCGCCGGCGAAGCCTACAAGCAAGGTGTCGACGAGGCGACGTTCTGTATCGAAAATCAGGATCTCGTGGGCACGCCGGGCTACTATTTCGGTCCGTTTCGCGACTCTTACATCAAGGACATGCCAAGCCTTCGAAACGCCAGAGTCGTGCTGCATGTCCGCGATCCACGAGACTGCCTGGTGTCCCATCATTATTCGGTCGCGTACAGCCACGAAATTCCGCCCACGGGGCCGATCCGCGATGATCTGATGCACCGGCGCCAAGTTTATCTGAACCAGGGCGTCGACCAATCCTCGCTGACGGACTGTGGCGATTTCCACCGGATATTCGCCGCCCTGCGCGACCTCGCTCGCAGCCACGGGGGACTCTATGTCTCGCGATACGAGGATATGGTCGCGGACTTCGGCGGGTGGCTCGACCGCTTGTGCTCGTTCGTCCGGTGTGACCGGCTCGACGCGGTGAAGGAAGCCCTGAAGCACCAGACGAGTTTCGCGGTTCGCGAGAACCCGCTCAATCACATGCGCCAGGTCACACCCGGCGACTACCGCCGCAAGCTGACACAACAGACGCAGCGTGCGCTCACAGAGCAGTTGAGTGACGTGTTGGAGTACTTCGGCTATTCCCGTGAGTGACGCCGCCGCCGGCCATCACGCACCGAGGTTCTGGTATCTCCCCGCCTTTCTCCGCGGGCTCGAAGCGTGATCCACGTCGCCTACGACGAGATCGACTACACGCCCGACTACGATCGCGTCCGTGCGATGCCGAACGGCGGTGGTCCGCAGTGGCGATTCCACGCCTCGGCCTTCTTGCCACAATGCTTGATGGACTTCGATCGGTTCCGGGTCGAGCAATCGGCGCGTCTGGTCGCCGACGGTCGACCCTTCATCTACCCCTTGGAGCTGACCGGGCGGATGGCCGTCAAGCTCACGTCCGGTTCACCCGATTTCGCGCCGGGCCTGCCCGACGAGGTGATCAAGAGCATCCAAGGCGGGCGCGCCGCGCTCGTTATTTTCATCATCGAGCCGACAGCCCTGGAATTCGTGCCGGGCAGCCGGTGGGTATTCGATCACATCCAGGAGATGATCGATCAGAAGCAGCTCCCGGCCAGCCGGGTCTGGTTCATCTCGGGTCGGGTGACTGGGGTCGAGTCATTCGCCGCGTGGCTTGCCGCACGCGGGTACTTCGAGGCGGAAGTGTTCCGCTTTCGCGCCGTCGCAATGCTTCCGAGTTGGTTTCGGGCGCTCTATCGCGCCGCCGCGCAGGGTTGGGACGTGGAATATGACGTGGAATATGCGGAGGATGAGAGCGCGACCTGGGCCTCCACCGTCACGCGCCGCCCCTGCCCACCCTCGGTGTTCCGCCAGCGGTGGGTGGCGCCCGAGCAGCTCTCTTCGGAGTGGGACGAGGACGTCACGCGGCCGAAGCGGTTCCTGTGCATGAACGGCAAACCGCATCACCATCGGCAGCTGATCGTGGCGTACCTGCACGGCAGGGGCTACGCCGAGCAGAGCCTGGTCAGCTTCCCGGACGCGCCAGTCGACCTGAACGACACGTGTGCCTCGCCCGTGATGGCGGATTTTCTCCGCGAGTCGTGGCTGCGCCTCCAGCCGAACCTGCCGCTGAGCATCGACGCGGGCCCACCGCCCAACCTCGTGTCCGTACCGATGAAGTTTGCGCGTGTCGAGCACAACTGGCCTTACCGCCAAAGCTACTTCAACATCACCACGGAGACGACGTTCTTTCCAGGTTACCCGCCCCACATCTCCGAAAAGTTGCTGAAGCCCGCGCTCGGCTTGCAGCCCTTCATCTGCGTCAGCGTGGCACACACACTGCGCTATTGGCGCGCGATCGGATTCAAGACCTTCTCGCGCGTGATCGACGAGAGCTACGACGAGGACGTCGATCCGGCGATCAGGCTCGCCCGGGTCTTCCAGACAGTCGACCGTCTGGCGGCCTTGACGCCGCGCGAGGCGCGAGAGCTATTCTTCGAGTGCCGACCGGAGCTCGAGCACAACCGCGCCCATTTCATCGAAGGGCCCCACCAGCTGGATCTCGTGTTCGACGAGTTGGAAGCCCAAGTGGGGAGTACTTGATCGTTCGGGATCGCGCTCGGCGGCTCGAGCCCGGGACGCGTTTCAGCGCGTCGCCTGAACCTGATCCAGCCACTCCGCGCTGAAGGCATCGCCGAGCGAGCCCAGTGGGACGACCTCGCCGGTATCGACGCGCTGTACCGGCATATCCTTCATCTGCTCATAGGCCTCGAGCGTCGATTTGTGATCGAAGTTCTGGGCGCGGTCGCGCGAGACCCGGAAGCGGGGCGCGCGCGGCCGCCGGTCGGCGATGCGCTCGCCGATGGCTTGGAAATGCGCGTCTGCCACGAAGAAGGCGTTGCAGCCCTTGAGGTTGCTGCCGATCGGCGAATAGCCCTTGCGCGCCGCCAACTGGCACAGCGCGCCGATCGACGCACCGTAGTAGTGGCCGGAGAAGTGCGCCTTGTAGCGCTGGAAGTCCGGGTCGTAAGGCACCGTGATGGGGTGGAGATCGCCGAAGGCGCCGTTGTACTCGCAGACCACGATGTCGGGCCGCACCACGGCGATTCGATCCCAGACCCAATAGTCCATGCCGTCGATGTCGATGCTGAGAAGGCCGATGGCGCCGATGAAGCCCGATTGCGAGAACAACGCGTTGATGTTGTCGCGCGTGATGAAATGGGCGAGCGAGGTCAGATCGTAGAGCCGCGATACCGCGTCGCCCTGGATCGTTCGGACGTTCTCCGGCGAGCCGTCGATCACCAATCCCTTCCAGTTGCGCCGCTTGAGCAGGAAGCGCGTATTCGCCTCGACATAGCTCTCGACGCCAAATTCGATGAACCGCTCCGCGCTGACGTTGATGTGCTCGATCAGCCAATCGATGATGCCGTCCTCGCCGAATTGGGAATAGACCCGAAACTCCGCATCCGCGAGGGAGCGGAGCGATTGCAGCTTCCGAATCTCCGAGCTCGCGCGGAAACCAGCGAGCTCGAGCGCCCGCTCGCCGGTGCTACGCTGCGCGACGAACTGCTGCAGCAAGATGGCGAGAAGCTGCTCGGGGTTGCTCATCGTGCGAAGCTCCGAGAAACCATCGGAGTAGAGCTCCACGGCTGCTTTCTCTTGTCAGGCAGGTTGGCGTTTCGTGAATGCATGGGCGACCCCCGGGCGGCCTCAGGGCTTCGAGAGCGTCGTGGTCCCGACTGCGGTCGACACGTAGTCGAGCAGGCTCGCGACCGAGCGCTCGATCTCCTGGTCGGTCGTGTCGATCACGAGATCGGGCGCTGCCGGCGCCTCGTAGGGTGCGGCGACACCGGTGAAGTTCTTGATCTCGCCGGCGCGCGCCAGCTTGTAGAGGCCCTTGGGATCGCGCTGCTCGCACACCGCGATGTCGGCCTTGACCCAGATCTCGTGGAACGGTGCGCGCGACGCGGCGCGCGCCCGCGCGCGGTCGTCGGCGTAGGGCGAGATCGCCGCCACCATGGCGATGAAGCCGGCCTCGGCGAACAGCGAGGCGGCCGCGCCGAGCCGGCGCACGTTCTCCGTACGATCCTCGGGCGAGAAGCCGAGATCGGCGTTGAGCGTGGTACGCACGTTGTCGCCGTCGAGCACGTAGACCTGGTAGCCGCGCTCGAACAGGCGCTGCTCGACCTCGTGGGCGATCGTCGATTTGCCGGCACCCGAGAGCCCGGTCAGCCAGATCACCGCGCCGCCGTGACCGTTGCGCGCCGCGCGCATCGCCGGCGAGATGTGCGCCTTGCTCTGATAGATGTGTGCGGACTTGGGCGTCGCAGTCGGGCGCTGGTCCGTAAATCCCTTCATCGACATCAGGCCGCCGGCGACCACGCGCTCGCGGTCGACCAGCACGAAGCGTCCGGCGAAGCGGTGATCAGCGTACGCGTCGAGCGCGATCAGATCGCGCGCGCGGATCACGACGTCGACGATCGAATCCTGGCCGACCGAGCCGTGCACGCCGGCGCTCGCGCCGAGCCCGTC
>Ga0335073_10003946_pt1 | contig 20685 bp, 15 predicted proteins | sample Lox_Sample_22_FD_207093 | JGI IMG/M metagenome (GOLD analysis project Ga0335073, IMG submission 207093) | Soil microbial communities from Loxahatchee National Wildlife Refuge, Florida, United States - Lox_Sample_2.2 | ecosystem: Environmental > Terrestrial > Soil > Wetlands | place: USA...
TGAAGTCCAATGAGGACGGCCCCACCCACCCACCACCACCTTGTTCCTCAGAGATCGCTAATCCTTCGACGTCGCCAGCTTCAATTCCGCGCACACTCAGCGTGTGTCAACCGCTCGCCCACCTTTTGTCGCGTCTAGCGAATCTTACTCTTCTCAGCTGTCTCATCTTTTCTCTCTGCTTCTTTCTAACTGACACTGCGACCTTAGAAACGTCCTTCAGCATCGAACGCCAGCCTACCAGGCGCAATTCTACCAACATGGCACGCGTCTTCGCCGATGTCAACGCCAATATGCCCAGGAGTTACTGGGACTATGACAGCGTAAACATACAATGGGGCGTATTAGAGAACTATGAGGTCGTCCGCAAGATTGGTAAGTTCCACCAACTCTCCCCGCGAGTTCCGCATGCTGACTCTTACTTCAGGCCGTGGAAAGTACTCGGAAGTCTTCGAGGGCATCAACGTCGTCAACTACCAGAAGTGTGTCATCAAAGTTCTCAAGCCAGTCAAGAAGAAGAAGATCAAGCGCGAAATCAAAATCCTACAGAACCTGTCCGGCGGGCCTAACATTGTAGCGCTTCTTGACGTCGTTCGCGACAATCAAGTCAGTCAAAGCCAGCCTTCCACGGACCTGCTCCTCTTCGATGAATCGCATGCTAACATGGTAGTTACGCGCGAAAAGAGTAAAACTCCCTCCCTCATCTTCGAGTACGTCAACAACACCGACTTCCGCTCTCTCTACCCCAAGTTCACCGATTACGACGTCCGATACTACATCTACGAGCTACTGAAAGCGCTACACTTCTGTCACTCCAAGGGCATCATGCATCGCGATGTCAAACCCCACAACGTTATGATCGATCATGAGAAACGCAAACTCCGACTCATCGACTGGGGTCTCGCTGAGTTCTACCACCAAGGGACAGAGTACAACGTGAGAGTTGCATCAAGGTACTTCAAGGGCCCAGAGCTCCTGGTGGACTTTCAAGAGTACGACTATAGTTTAGATATGTGGAGCCTGGGTGCAATGTTCGCATCTATGATCTTCAGGAAGGAGCCTTTCTTCCATGGCAACTCCAACTCGGATCAACTGGTGAAGATTGCGAAAGTTCTCGGGACCGAGGACTTGTTTGATTACCTGGATAAATACGACATCGAGCTCGATCAACAATATGACGACATCCTTGGCCGTTTCCCCAAGAAGAGCTGGCATTCGTTCATCAACACGGAGAACCAGAGATTTGTGAGCAACGATGCCATTGATTTCCTGGATAAGCTGCTGCGATACGATCATGTGGTGTGTTCACTATCTTCCATGATTCGCTAGACATTAAACTAACTCTTTCAACAGGAACGCTTGACTGCTGAAGAAGCCATGGCGCATGCGTACTTTGCCCCAGTACGGCAGGCAGCTACACAGAATCACACAGCGGCTTCAAAGTAACCGCCTTGTCACTAACGCATGAATACGGTTGAGGGAGGAATGAATTGAAGGGCATCACAATCACGATGGGGACTCATGCAAGTAGGGGATTACTTCAAAGCACGGGCGTTCTTCGGGCATATGTGGATCTGCTGAGCATAACGTGGAGCTGGTCCTACTTGTAGATATCCCTCGTGTCAATTGACATAGTTCTCTTTGGGGTTTAGTTTTTCGGCAGCCGCGAGTGTAAGGTAAATGAGAAGTTTGAGATATTGAAAAGCAGCTATTGCCTTCTACGTTGCGTTGCTTGCAAGAATGAGAGTAGTAACAGTATCACGTGTGAATACAACGTCATGGGCCCGTAAGCTCGAGCTTGAAACTCATGATGGAATGACATCTGCTGCCTCACGGATTTCTCTCGTCTTTCCTTCACCACGTAGCCAAAATGGCCCTCATTCAGGCGTCTCTGATATGGGTTACCTATGCCATCGTAATTGCCATTCTCCTGATCATTGCCGCCATTTTCGTCATCCTATACCAAAATCCCCGCGAACGAGCCCTGTCCGTCACCATAGTCTGCATCTTCACCGTTCTCGCACTTCTGGCAACGGTACTACTTCTACCTGTCGATGTCGCCCTTGTATCCTCCACAGTCATCTCTAAGGAAGGCCGCAGAAAAGATTGGGCGACTCCGGATGCCGTCGACAGCATTGTTTACACGCTGAAGATCGTTTACTACGCCCTGTATTCGCTCGACGCACTCCTCTGTTTGCTCGTGGTACCATTTACATACTTTTGGTACGAAGAATACGATGAAACTGCCACAGAAGAAGGCTCTCAGACGGCATTGTCAAGAGTTTGGGGGGCGTTCAAGTACACCGCCGTCTTCATTATCCTCTGCGTCATTCTTTTCCTGGTCGGTTTCTTCGTTCCCATCGGAGCTGGAGCTATTGGCAGAGGAAAGAAGCACATGGATCTGGACTACTTCAAACGCTTGTTATCCGAGAATCACGGAGAGCGTGCGTTGACATTCGCGCTTGGTCTGCTCATTACGCTCGGGACTCTCATCTACATAATCTACACGGCATCCGGTCTCGCTTTGCTCCCAGTTGCACTCGTCAAATCGGCACCGTCCATTTCTGCTCCTTCGCTGGCCGAAAACACTGCTTCTCAGCTGGAACAAAATCACGAGCGGCAGCGGCAGCTCGAGCGCCGAAATGAGGGGCGTACAGGTGGTCTAGATCCAAAGGATAGACGCGAACTCGAAGCTCTCGTACGTGAAGAGCGCACTCTCGTCCGTCGGGAACGTCTGGCGTCCGAAGCACGCGGTGAGGGCTCGTGGCTCATGAAAGTATGGGTCAAGACCTGTGCCATCTTCCGACCCGTCAAGCTCCTCGGCGGTTTGCTACTTATGGTTCTTGCCCTATTGATATGGGTATCTATGCTCATCACGGGTATCGACAAGGCCAAAAACAGCATCTGCAAAGTTGGCTGCGGCTACGTTCTCGGCCACATCAACATCTTCCAGCCTGTCAATTGGATCTTCGTCGTGTCAAGCAAGGTCTTCCCTATCGACTACATCATCTTCCTCCTGCTGGTACTGTTCCTGTTTAGCGCATCGGTCGTCGGAATCGCCACCGTCGGCATCCGCTTCCTGTGGGTGATGATATTCCGGATTCGCAAAGGACACACATCACCACAGGCGCTGCTCATGGCGACGGTGTTGCTGACGCTCATCGTGCTGGCCATCAACTACAGCGTGGCGATGATGGTGGCGCCGCAGTACGCAACGTTCGGGCCGCAGACGTACTGCGACCGGCCAGCGCGGCACCCGGGCGAGCAGCCGGACTGCAGCGCGCACCGCGACGCCATCAAGCCGTGCTCCGAGATCGCCGACAACCCCGTCGCGCAGGACGTGTGCGTGCCCAGCGTCGTCAGCACCTTCATCAACCGCGTCACTGTCAACTTCCCGTTCTTCGGCGTCGTCGACTTCTGGGCCCAGTTCGCCTTCCTAGGTTCGTGGCTCCCTGCTCGGATAGCCGTTTCTTTTTGTCGTAACTAACACTCCATCGCAGGTGTCTATCTCATCGTGTTCTTGCTGACGCTCTTCCGCGCGCCGCGCCTCAACGAGGAGCAGATCGACGCGGATCTGGAGGAGGAGGAAGAAGAAGGCCTCCTTGCTAGTACAGGTCGCCGCTTCAACGCTACGTGGCAGGATATCACCGGCCGCGGAAAAAAGAGGGCTGTGAGGTATGGCACGACGGACGGGAATGGCGATGGCGGGGAGAGAGGCACAGCACCTCACTGAGTCGCTTAAGGGAGCAGTGGTGAGAGTGATTTCTATTTGTCCTATGGCTACTGGCACCAGATTGGAATGGGAAAACTAGGGACACATGTTGTCTTACTCAAGGCTGGTTGGTGAGGCGGTGTATGCTTTCGATCACGGCGCTTTTTGTGACACGGAGTTTGATGGCAAAAGAAACATGGAATGGGTTTCAATGTGATACCACAAATAGGCTGTGTTATTTGGTTGAGCATGCTATTAATATCAAACTTGAACGCTGCCACGCTTTATGGCGCGAGAGTATGCTACATGTATCTAGTCCGCTCCTTTCCTTAAACGTCCTCACGTAATTCCTACAACATCTCCACAGTACGTGAAAAAGCAAAAGTCCACCTCGGATATACTCCAATCTCCTCGCTCTAGTCACGAGATTGCTCTATTCGCTTCGCATTCTAAACAAATCCACGCTATTCAGACCTCCAAGCTCGCCACCACTCAACTCGCACCCAGCGACTGCAGCGCAATCCGCAGCTCCTTGACGGCGGTGTCGACGTCCTCGAAGTTTAGCGCGGAGATGGCCCACTTGGCGTGCTTCTGGGCGGCCATGACGGCCTCGTCGTCGCGCCGGTACTCCGTGTCTTGCATGTACATCTGCTGAAGTGGTTGTGACGGTTGCTGTTGGTTCTGCAGCATCGCCAGTGCCGGCTGTGAGAAGGACGGCTGTGAAGGCTGCTGTGGCAATAGTGGTGGCTGCGGCATTGGGTATTGCGGAGATGGGTGCTGTGGATGGCTCGGTGCGCGAGGTGCCGAGCGAAGAGGCATTGGTGGGGCGATTGGCTGAGGTGGTGGAGGTGTCGTGTAGAAGGCTTGGGGTGAAATGAACGGAGCGGCTTGCGGTGAGATCATCGCTTGGTCGACTGGTCCGGATACACCGGGACTTGTGTCGGCGGTAAAAGTCGGGATTTGTGGTTGGGGAGGAGGAGCTGTAGGGAAGTAACTCTCTTGTTTGACCGTTGGTTCCAGAGGTGAGACATCGTGTTGCGAGGGAGCGGGTTGCTGTGATATTGCGAGCGGTGAGGGAGAAAATGAACTTAGATGAGGTGGTTGTGACTGCAGTGGTGGAGGCGCAAATTGAGGTGGTTCGTTGTTCACAGACATTGGACGAGATGTGTCGCTGCCATCTTCCACAGTCGGTTGTAAAGATTGGATACGCCGTACTTCAGGGTCGTTTGGATCTAGCGGCGGCTGTGAGGGAGCAGAGTCGTCTATATGTACAGGATTCGACAGATTTGGATCCTCGCCAGCCTTGATAGCCTTCGCAATTCTGAGCGCATGGAATTTAGCATATTTTGATTTGGCGGCTATCTCCTGGTCTAGAGGGTCTTGCCATATGTTCATGAGATCTAAAAATGTGGCAGCAGCTTGGTATGTGTCCGCGGTTTGGCTATTCGTCTTCCGTTAGCAACTCCTACTCCAAGGAAAGTTCAGTTCTCTGGCAGCACCTACGCTTTGACTTGGTTTGCCCGAACAGCTTTTTCTGCTCTTTCAAATGTTTCCAGAGCAAACTGCTCGACATATGCCTGTGCCGCCATGTCATCATGCACGGCATCATTGTTTGGATTCTCGGCTTTCCAGCGCTCCAGCTTGTCCATCATGTTGGTGGTGTAAGTCATGCATTCGTCGTTCTCGGTGTGAAGGCCCTTCTGCAAGATCTTTTGCAAAATACAGTAGTCACCTGCGGCATACAAGTGAGTGATCAGCCTTGAAAGTTTCCAAACGGAGGCATACACCAATAAGCAATCACTGGCTTGAATTTCTCAAGCTGAGCAGCGCGCAAGGCAAATCGAGTGATGTCTGCCGCCTTCAGCGGCGCTGGTATTGGTGTGGTCATGGGAGGAGAGCGTGTATGTGAGAGTTTTGCTATGTAAGGAGATGGAGCTTGGAATCCGTGAACTGGAGAAAAGAGCTATCTTCGGTCAGGCAGTTCGTGGGTAGATGGTGCACAGTAGTTGTTGTACAAGCAAGATATTCCTGACCTAAAGGCGGAAGTTCGGGCAAGATCCGAAGCTGCGTCTTCAGCCAATCGACAAAAGTAGTCATGCAACGAAGAGGCCAGAAATCAACCTCCAACCAACATTGCTCAAATACGGAAGACCACCACCTGTCCTTCATACGTCGTATCATGGTACATTCTTCCGACGAGAAGCTGTAGAGCTCTGTTCCTTTCATTAACCCGCAGCAATGGGCTCCTCTTCGCTTCTCACGTTCGTTATTACAACCCTCCTTCTCGTACTCGACCCAGCTATCGCCTCTGGTCTCTATTCTAAGCATTCCCCCGTCATACAGATTGACGCCAAAAACTATGAGACCATCATAGCAAAGTCAAACTACACTTCGGTATGTTGGTTTGTTACTGTTCAATCTTTAGCTCTGCTAACAGCCTGTCCTCCAGATTCTCGAGTTTTACGCTCCCTGGTGCGGCCACTGCCAGAATCTAAAGCCCGCATACGAAAAGGCCGCCAAAAATCTACAAGGACTGGCAAAGGTTGCAGCGATCAACTGCGATGAGGAGAGCAATAAGCCACTCTGCGGTTCAATGGGTATTCAAGGCTTTCCCACGTTGAAAATCATCCGCCCAGGAAAGAAAAGCGGTCGTCCCGTCGTTGAGGACTATAACGGCCAGCGAGCTACAAAGGCAATCGTAGATGCCGTTGTCGGAAAGATTCCGAACCACGTTAAAAGGCTCAAGGATGAAGATTTCGAGAGCTGGCTACAGGAAAAGAACGGCTCGGCGAAAGCAATCCTGTTCACCGACAAGGGAACAACGAGCGCACTACTAAGGGCTTTGGCGATTGACTATCTGGGCAGCATAAGCTTTGCTCAAATTCGGAATAAGGAAGAAGATGCCGTAGAGACCTTTGGAATTTCGAAATTCCCCACCTTTGTCCTGCTCCCAGGCGGGGATAAAGATGCCCTGGTGTACGATGGCGAAATGAAGAAGGCTTCCATGAGTGAATTTTTAATGCAAGTCGCAGAGCCGAATCCAGATTCCGCTGGAGAAGCAGAGAAACCCAGGACGAAGGCATCCAAGAAGCCTGCAAAGTCGTCTGACACTACCGAATCTTCGAGCTCGCATCACCCAAAGGCTGAGCATACTCCGTCTACGCAGGTTGATGAGTTGCCAGACCTCATTGATATTGATCAGGAATCGGTTCTGAACGAGGAGTGCTTCGCACCAAAGTCGCATATCTGCATTCTTGCGTTATTGCCAAACAACGACGAGACACAACCCATTGCAGCGATGGATGCTGCACAGGCGTTGTTGAGCTTAGGGCAAGTGCATAAAAAGCACTCCAAGCGGCAGTCACTCTTCCCGTTCTACTCAGTTCCACCAAGGAACCCACAAGCCAAAGTTATCAGGGACGCATTGGAGTTAAAAGGAGAAAACGAGCTCGAGATCATCGCTGTCAACGCTAAGCGCTCCTGGTGGCGCAGGTACAGCGGATCTGACTATAGCCATGACAGTATCGAAGCTTGGATAGATGTCATCCGTATGAATGAGGGTGCAAGAGAGAAGCTACCTGACAGTCTCATTGTAGATGGAAGCTCTTCGGCCGCTGATGACACCAAAGAAGCCCCAAAAATCATTGTCGATGAAGACGAAGCTGCTCCATCCGATATTGAGCAAGAGCCTATCGATGTCGAATTTAAGCAGTTCTCAGATGAGGTTGTGGAAGAGGATGACGAGCCCGAGCCTATTGATCGGGAGCATGAGCATGACGAGCTTTGAATGAACCGTGATAACTTGGTAAGATGACTCTTCCGGTTGCTCAATGTTGTACGATAGCATGCAATGCGAGCGTTTCAAAAGTCAAGGTAGCCAAAGCAGTTTCAGTCATTGGTTTTGGATCAATCACTATCCATTTTCCTGACATTCATATCATGAATTTTCTTCGGGTTATTGTCAAGGACATGCTCCGTCTGTCGTAGCAGATGTTACTATCACGGTCAACTAAACCCTCAGAAGACTACCTGACTCATGAGCAGACTTCACACTCAAACTCCATCTGAGCGAGAGTGCAACAGCTCCTACCTGAACGTCAATAGTGTAACACAGATGGACTTGGCGGACTCAATACTTCATCAGCAGGCCATCATGATAGACCGGAACTACTCCTCATGATGCAGCACTCGATCCACGATGTCTTCTCGGCTGCATCGTAGCCTGTAATGCCACGTAATAGTCTGGGTGATATTCCCACAAACATCCCAACACTTACATCAGCTGTCAACGAGCTCCACAGTTTAGCATCGTAACACGTACATCGGACTTCATGCCGACGCTCTTAGGGACTAAAAGCAACAGCACCCCACGCGAGCCGTCCATGAAGCTCCGCATGCATCATGGAGTTTTCGCTCGGTGGAGAGAGGGCCCACAGCGGGAACGACCCGGTCGCATCTCAGACAATCCCTTGAACGACAGGAGCAGCTGCAGCAGGAGCAGTATTTTCAACATCACAAGGAGCACCAGCTCAGCTCCTTCCACCAGAGCCCTGTCGCGCGCGAGAGGACGCCGGATGCGATACCGGTCTCGTCGAAAAGCCACCACTTTGCACACACCGCTCTCTTTTTTCTCACCAGCACGCGCTCAGCGGAATTTCGAAATTTTTTCGAGCTCACCGCACCGTGCTGCTTTCTGTGGACCGCGATGAAACGATCGCCATCGGTTGATCGCGTTGCTCTGCTGAGAATTTCGTCGGCGCCGTTTTGCGCGCGCGCGCTCTCCCAACAACCATAGTCAGCCGCGGGTGGGTCTAACGAACGAGAAGGCGGAGCGTGGGGGTGGGTCCCGCTGCACAGCGGTGTAGTGGGTCAAGGCTGGATGGCAGAGAGCGCTCCGGGTCAGCATTGGGCGCAGAAGGGAAGCGTTGTGGTCGATGTTGCCTCCAGGATGGGAGCGGCAGGAGAGCGAGGCTGGGATCACCGCGCCTCGGAAAAGTGATGCTCGGCGGAAAGGGAAGTGACGGCAGGGGCAATTCGCTTTGGTCGGCATAAGGGAAACGTGGGGTGAAGTGTAAGGCTTGGCTTTGGACGTGCGAACGCCATTCTGTAGTCCAAGATCTAGATTACACGTGTGAAATGAAGGTGGCCATCACTTTGCATGTGGTGTGCTGTATGCTTTCTGCAATTCTTGCCGCCCAACGCAGGATTGCGGCCGTGTGGAACCTGATTTATTTCCGAAAATCAATGCATATGCCACTCTTTCAAGGGTAGCTCCCGATGTAGTATTCCGACAGATTACATTTAGCTCCAACCACCAACATCCCGCGCGAATTTTGCGGTTCGAAAAGAACCGGGTTCGGCGTAGCATCTCATTTGGAAACTAAAATTGTCGGCTCAAAGCAAAGAGCTGCACACGAGAACCATTTCCGAAGTGGGAGGCGAGATCCGGGGTTCTTTGGCCGGAGCTCGTCTGATGGGCTATGTTTGAACACTGATAACTCCCGTATGAACATGGAGAGTCAGGAGATAAAGGAAAAGTCGCCGATTCATGGGCAAAAGCCACAGCCGTCCAGGAGAAGCCAATGATTTAGTGTGAATGGGGAGTGCAGAGGCCCAGAACGCCGGACCAACGACTCACACCACACCACGAGTATGCAAGTCATGAAGTGAACCAGAACTTTAGCGAAAGATCTTCCGAGGTGAGGGGATGATCGATCCCTTGAATTTGTGGGGTAATAGTGGCTCTAGTTCGACCCTACTGTGGCATGGGCTCCCTAGCAGGTGGTGTTGAACTGCAGCCGCTCGTCACTACTGCACTCCGCTGCGCGACCTGTGTTTAGCACGTTCGGCCATCAAACGCTGGAAATAACAGGACGCCAAATTGGAAGTGAAGGTCATGACAAGCGGACGGCCGAGAGTCGTCCGGCCGGCGATCATGGAACGGTATGGAGCCAAGGATGGCTGTGGACAGTCCGGCGGTCTGCCCGTTCCGAGCACTGGTACGTGGGGGTTTTGGTGCCGTGCAAAGAAAAGATTCAACCGTGGAAACCTCGCCCAAGCAATGCTGTGAGCGAAGGTGAGAAAGAACGTCAAAAGGAAGTCTGAGAGCGTCAGGAGAAGCAGAGCCGCACAACCAAGGAAAAGCAAAGCCCATCCATGCCAGAGGGTCGGAAGAGTTGGCAGCTCCCAGGGCCACGGTACGCAGAACAAAAAGCATGGCGGCTTCCGCACTGACGACATGCATCGAGTAAAGAACGTAAGCCATAGACGTTTGTCTCTCAAAAGCCGAAACCTGGCCACAATAACACGGAGTGGCACGTCAGACCCCGCATTCACGTCGAGGCTGTTTCAATGCTGGTCTGGGCATGGTCTTGTAGAGTATCTGTTCGCGCGTCGAACGGCACAGCACTGATGCTGATGCTCCAGCATCGCAGTCCGTGAGCCAAGGACCTTTGGGTTGTTGTAGCGACGTTGAATTGTGGATCTAATAAGTTTTTGAGCTTGAGGCTTGTGACTTTACCTTCGAAGGGAAAAGAATTCCCTTCCACTCAACACTCACCGAAGTGTAGCAGTTATCGAAGAAATGCGCCACTGAACTGGCGACGCGTGGGGGGTGTGATTTCGAAATTGAAACCCACCTGGCGTAGTCGGACGCACCAAATCACCAGAGCAGTTCCCAGTTCACTCTCCGCCTTCGCGACCAAGCCTTGACCTCCTAACGTGCCAGCTGACCGCCAAACTCCCGGCTGCCATGTCGTCATAGCAGAGGAGTAAACGAACGACCTTTGCCATTGACCCTTTCTCAAAAGACCACGGCTTGCAACTCAAGCCAATCGGCCGTCACTTGCCCTCTTTCTTGCCTTAATCCGTGTACACGCGCTCTGCTCGTCGTCGCAAGCGGCTGATTACACGTCTTCTGCCGTCATTGATTCGGCGAGGCTCGCTGAGCCGTCGGGTATCAGCACAGTAGCAACCAATTTCGCATGCGAGGCCGCGGATCAGCTGATGGCTAGATGGACGGGCTCTAATGACCCGGAAAACTGCCAGAGCTGAAATGCCACTGCTAATGTCCGCTGTGGTATGCGTCGCTACGTAAGTAACAATGTACACGTACATGGTACCGCAAGTACTCTGCATCGGGTCACGACGGATTTGATCTCGTGCACCGCCTCAACGGATGGCAGCGGACTCGTGTTCGACTGTTCAGACTTGCTCATCATTATTCACCCGGTCACCGAATGTCATGTTCAGCCCAGCCGGACTCCTTTCCTTCGAAACCCCCACACTAGAAGTCTCCAGGAAGCCACTTGGCAAGAGGCGTTGGCGCAAAACTCTGTTCCCTAACTCCGAAGCTCGCCTTCCGGCTTTGTTTGTCTGCTTGTCTCATTCTCCGTTTCTGGGTCCTTACTCGTCTGTTGCCGCCGAAGCTGATCGTCCACGCGGCTGCAACGTAAAGGTCAGCATGCCCAATCGGACCACCTCAGCCACAAATGACAAAACCGACCAAAAAGCAACTGTGGTTTGCGGTGTGAGCGAATCTCGTCACATTGTCACATTGACTACGCCGCCCAAGCCGTCTGCGAACATCGGCAGCTCCTAATGGTGCGCGTGGCCGTGCCTGGCAGGACACCCTGGATCAATGATCGTCAACCCTTGGCAGTTTTTTTTTGCCATGGGCTGGGCAAACGGCCTGGGCTGACGAGGAGCGACTTACTCGCCATCGCCCCAAGCTTACCGGTCCGACTGGCTCACCAAAAAAAGTTCGGGTCAAGTGGTAATTAATTCTTCCAAGGTATCATGCTAGGAATGAAGTCACCTGCACCCCCACACTGTGCCTCTGTTCCATGACATCCACCTGCTGCTCGAGCCTTGTGTTATATATAAATGTCCGGTCACATTGCCGCTGCCTAAGTTGCAGTTTCACCGAACACTCTCTTATCAAGATTTCCCAGTTGGTTCCTATTAATTTGCTCTCCTATTTGACCCAATATATACATCGTATCTTAATCTGTCAACTGCTATTGTCCGTGCTTTGAGCCACACACCTATCCTATCACTGGAGCCGCAAAATCTATATAGACACACCCAAACTTTTTCTCTCCGCTTGTCACTTAATCAATTTGACATGCCTCCACATAACGACGCTCCATCACCGCCAAACAGCTACTCATCGTCGACTTTTTTCGGAGCAGGCCCGGTTCAAGTACCAGCCTACACCATGTCTGCGTACCAGCGCTATCACTCGGACGCGAGCTCCATTGATTCTCATGACGTTGGCATCCGCAGGCCACTGATGCCGGGTATCTACGTTCCCACTGCTTGTTTCTTTGACCCGGATACGGAAGACCTGGATCTGGAGGCCATCGCCAAACACGCTGTACGTCTGGCCGAGGCTGGCGTCCAGGGTATTGCGACTCAAGGATCCAATGGCGAGGCTGTCCACATGTCCCATAAGGAGCGCGAACTCGTGACGGCCACCACCCGCAAGGCGCTGGACGATGCGGGCTACGGCGAAATGCCTGTCATCGTTGGATGTGGCTCTCAGTCAACCCGCGAGACCATCGAACTCTGCCACGAGGCATCCGTTGCTGGTGGTGACTACGCTCTGGTCTTGCCGCCATCTTACTACAGTGGCCTCCACGCCAAGGATACCGTCATGAATTTTTTCCGTGATGTCGCTGACGTCTCGCCAATACCAATTCTGATCTACAACTTCCCGGCTGCAGCGTCAGGCATCGATCTCAACTCGGACGCGATCATTGAACTCTCCAAGCATCCCAACATCGTCGGATGCAAGCTCACTTGCGGCAACACCGGCAAACTGAACCGCATCGCCGCCGCAACTCGAGCCGCAACACCCTCCGAGCCAGGCTCGGGCTTCGTGTGCTTCGGCGGATCCGCCGACTTCACGCTGCAAACGATGGTGGGCGGCGGGTCCGGCGTGATCGCAGGCTTCGCGAACATCGCGCCCAAAGCCTGCGTCAAGCTAATCGACGTGATCGAGGCGGGCAACCTGAAGGAGGCGCGCAAGCTGCAGGCGGTGATCGCGCGCGGCGACTGGGCCGCCATCCAGGGCGGCGTCGTCGGCACCAAGAGCGCGCTGCTGGCCCACTTCGGCTACGGCGGCTACGCCCGCAAGCCGCTCCCGCGACCGACGAAGGACGAGGCGGCGCGCTGGCGCGATGCCTTCGACGAGGTCGTCCGCTTGGAGCGTGAGCTCTAGCCCAGACGACCTCCTTCTTTCCCGTGCGCTCTAAATCATTGGCAACGTTAGGGTCGAAAAAAGGTCCCTCACCGGGTGGTATTTTCCCCGTTTTTCGAGCAATATCCTCTGCTTTGTCTCCAGTATGCATGGCTAGCGTTTATGATAGTACAAAGTGGCCTGCGAGCCTTTGATTCCCTCGCATTCTAGAGGCGTCAGGATACATATTATGAACTTCTGAAGGGTGGCTGTTTCTCTTCTTGATGGCAAGACAAAATGTTTGCGCAGAATGGGCAAGACAAAATGATGCGCAGAGTGTGCAAGATAAAATCTCAAAGTTAATGGTTCTAAGCTTAGGAGTCTCGCGACTTTCTTCGCTCAATGCTTTTGCTAAATCGATACACCTTGATCTTATGGATAGTTTGTAACGAAGTGGATAAATTCAAATTGTTTTGCGCGAGTCTGAAGCATAGCTCGTTTCTCATCTCTTTCGTCCATGTATCACATAGGATGAATGAAGGTCATCGCAGTTGACTGGGATTGACCCGAAGGATTCAAAAACCATCAGTCACAACCTCAATTAGTTCTCTAGTCTTGTTTGTTGTTATCGCTAGCCGTCCGTCCGTCCGGCAAGTTCCTTCAAAGGCGCTCCATTACCGCGAGAAACAAGATCCATTACTCTACAAAACAGATAAAGTAACGGTTTAATTGAAACGCTGCCAGCGTTGATCCCTTCATTCTCTTCGGTGTTCGAATATGGTAATGTACCGCTTGAGACCAGCAACATTTGAAACCCATAGACTACGTCAATCCTACGGTGGCTACAGCTGTCAGTCAATCTGCGTGTCACACATCAGCCGCGCAGAGCAGATCCTCGGAATATAATCCGATCCAGCTTTGTTTGTGGCAAAGTACAGAGACTACAGCGCACCGTGAATCGATCCTTGCTGTACGAACTGATCTGCATTATTGCGATTCAATACGTAACGAAGACGCGAAGAGCCAAAAATGTGTGCAATTGTCCGTTCCCTTCGCCAATGGTTAACCAGTCGAGCCCTCACCGCGACCATCTGTAATGATTACAGCAAGTCGAGCATGACAGGCTGCTTATTGTGGAGATAGATTGGCGAACGCAGCAGGCTTTCAAGCCAAGAAAAAGCAACATGAGATTGAATGCATAGCGCGCGCCTTAGATCTACAGCCGAAATCAAGGCCAAGGACAAGTAAATGAGGCGGCAACGCGCGCGATAAGGGTTTTACGAAATTGCAATGGCGGTCTTAGCTAACCAGCTAACCATTGCTGCATGTCCAATTGCCAGGACACAGCCCCTACATACCAAAACATACAGGTATATGCGGGTGCGTAGCAGCGTTGCCGGGCACGTCCATCTGCAGCCGCCGGGCCTTGCAATACGAAGACCCAACTCTAACGCGCCGTCCATTTTAGAGCAAACTTGCCCGTGGGAGTGCCGATAGCAGACGCCGACAACAGCAATCCTGACCGCTTTTCCTCAGCTTACAACGCCTCCTATAGCTCAGCCCAACCCATCTCAAAGCAATCTCACCTGCGCCCGCCCCAAGGCTGCCGGTAGGCGTCGCCGCGCCCAGCACCCGGCAGCCCTCTCCCCTGCGGCGCGTGCAGCGGCGGCCCGCCATTGCTCCGCCCGCCGCCCTGGTACCCGAAGCTGCCCGGCGGCGGCGGCGGCGGATACGAGCCGAACGGCGGCGGCGGCAGCGCCTGCCCGCGACCCAGCACGTGCGGCGGCGGCGGGAACCCCGGCGGCACCCAGCCCGGCGGCGGGGCTCCGCCTTGGAAGTAGCCGGGGGGCGGCGGCGGCGGCGGCGGCCGGCCCGCGGAGGGGTCGAAGGCGGGGTTCAGGTGCTGCGCGAAGGGGTTGGCGTAGTTGATGGGGCGGCCGCGGCCGCGGCCAGTGTCGTCGCGGAGCGGGGCGCCGCCGTAGCCGCGCCCCGAGTGTGCGGCGCGGGCCCGTGCCGCGTCGATGTCCTGCCGGTCGAGCGCCGGCGTCGGCATCTGCAGGCCGCGCAGCAGCATCGACTTGTGCACGTGCTGCGGCGCCGGCATCTCGTAGTGCACGCTGACCGACTCGTCCTGGTCTAGGCTCTGCTGGTCCAGGTCCTCTTCGAACGGCGGGAACAGCGGGCTCGACGGCACGAACGACTCGTTCTTTTCGACCCACCCGATCAGCCCTTCGGATCGCTTCGCGTTGAGCTTGAACCTCGGCGCGCTTTCGCGCTTCGAGTAGAAGCTGTTGATTACGTCGTTGTAGATAGGATGTCGGGTGGAGAACAGTAGTGCGTCTTTGCCTGGCTCATTTCGTGCCCGGTCTTCGGCGGAAAGCAGTGGATACTTTGTGTCCATCGCCGCAAGCAGTCTCTTCTCGTCGATGAAAGGTAGTAGTGCAACCCCTTGCCACTGAAACTTTTTGCCATTCAAGTCGGTGACGAAATCCTCGGGATAGAATTCAATGATATCGCTATCTTCGTCGGTCATGAGGCTCCAGAACACCTCTGGAATATTATGTTGCGACGCCGCCGGTAAAACTCCCATTAACTGCTCGAAGGGGCGGAATGGTCGGCCCTTTTCAAACTTTGGCGACATTTTGCCGATGTCAACAAAATCTGCAGCAAATGGAGCATAGTGGTACGGGTAATACCAGGTCCAGGAAGGGCAGCCTTGAAGATAGTAGAGTAGAACCCAGCACACACCCTCAACGTATGAAGCCGCTACCTTGTGACGGAATTCGATGTCTGAGGGATCAACACCAAACTTTCTCTCATAATAGCGATCTGCGTATCCATCCTCCCAGAGTCGCACGTTGTCTGCCGGTAATGCGTCTGTATCCGCGGCTGGGGTGCTCACAGAATCGGGAGTGCTTTCACCTGGGGTTTGACTATCTTCTTCCATGAGCTCGGCTTTACGCTTGCCTAAGGCGGTCGGAGTTTGGACGCTCTCCTGAGAATCCTGTGGCGCGTCGGTACGAGAATCGTTCTGCTCGGATGACTGAGAAGCGGAGGTCTTCCCACCCATCAGTTGCTCCTTCAAAACTGCGGCGGCGCTCTTGTTGGCGACACTGGTCTGATCATTGTCTGTTTGTTGGCTGGCTTTGAAAAGCGCCTTCCGATTAACGAATTGCTCGTGCGTCAGATTGCGAATCTCTCGCGAGTTCGCGTCTGCAGGAGAAAAAAGAATCAAGCCATCAGGAGGCTGGCCGTTTTCTTGCTTCTTTCTTGGTCTCGATTGACTCGTAGGGCTTTCGAAATTGGAATTGCCATTGCCTCTCGGTCTTCGGCCATCCCTGTCTAGCTTCCTGCGTTTTGCATTCGCTTCCCTTTTGTCTTCAACTTGCTTTCGCCGCTTGAAGATGGCACTTTCTTGCTTTGCTAGACCATCGAGAATGAACTGAGCTCGCTCTAAGTTGACGGAGCCATCCTTGGTTACATAGCCATCCATGTGTGCGATATTGTCCCTCCAGATGGCCGTGAGCGTGTCAATACCTTCCTCACGGATGTCCAAGCTTGGCAAATGTGGCAGAAAGTCGTTGCCAACAAAGAAGCAGAGGAAGACCCAGTCGTCAATTGCGCGCTCCAGATCGAACTCGAAAGGAAGGTGAGGTATATGGAGTTCTGCTTGTAGGTACTCTCGGAGAATGTTTACGTGAAGCCATATGAAGGGTTTCTGAACATGCTTCGTCTTCTCGTCGAATTCTCCATTCTTGGCTTTTGCCTCGCCACGACACTCTGCGGCTTTGTGACCAACCTGACCGCAAATTCTGCAAGTGTTGGGTGCCGTAGACTGGAAGAAGACATCCTCACGGAGCACACGAAAGTGAGGTTCGTGTGTTGCAAGACCCAACATGATAAGATCGGCGTCCAAGCCGTACATAACATGACGGGTGTTCGGATCATGCTCCGGTGATCGACGTTGAGATCGAATAAATTCCATGATCTTGTGTTCGCCCTCTCCAGGAACAGTTGCATCCGAAATGATGACTTTCAGCTTCGCCCAGCCTGGGTCGGTGCTTAGTTTGTATGCGACCCAGTACCGCAAACTCTGCGCTAGCTTGTCCATGAAAGGTGTTCCTGGGGTGATTGCATTGCTATCCCACTGCTTTTTGTTCTCCTGTAGATCTACATCGTCCATTGAGTCGCCGTTTTTGAGCATTGTGCGGATGAACTCAGCCCGTTCCTCTTCCTTTTCCTTTGCCTCTTTGACAGATCGAAAGCGGCGCGATCGTTGTTGGTTCATTTTTGCGCGAGGAGCTACACCATCCACGGCCATCATGAGCACTTTACGTGGTCGGACGATGTTGACAACGCGCTCGGTGTATTTGAAAATCTCCACCATCATAGCCTCCTCGGTGGGCGGGGCTGGACGGTCTTCCGGATGCGCACATGGATGGATAATACCGTTCATGTCCAGGTACAGATTATCGAATTCTTCTCCATTTGGATTCTCTTGGGTGATATCCACGGGAATGGTTTGGTCATCGACTTCTCTTGCGGCTTCCTCTTTGACGCCCGAGATGATTTTGGGATACTTCTGCGACAACCATCGGAAGAAGGCCGGAACACCCATGTTGCTAAACGGACAACAGTGATATAGCAACAGCAGGTGCTATCGTCTCTCGGCCTGGAACGGAGGGGAAGAGAGGATAACAGGAAGATTTCGGTGAAGCAGCAAGGCGGTCATGGATCGAAGAGCTTCGCCGATAGTTGTATGGAGTTGTAGAGACAGCTACCAGGTAGGTCAACGGAGAGCATAGGCTCAAATAGTTGTGATGTGGTCGTTGTCGCAAGGCTGTAGAAGCTTGTGAAGATGTAATGGATGAGAAGGTGGATCCGTTCGAGTAACCCAGCAGACGACAAATCTTCCAGGCTGCCATTTGAGGCTTCAAGGCACCAAAGTCTGAAGCATCGAAAGTTTATTAGTTGGCCAAAGGAACAACAGTATCAGAAATTCAGAGCTTCCAAGACAACCGCAGACCTCAGATTCGAGGCACTTTACGCTCACATTGCGTAGTTGTAAGTTCTTACATTTGCGCTGATGGCATAAAATCTTCGGGACAGCGCTAACGGCTTATATTTTTGTGTAACAGATGGATCACAGTTTGGCCCACACTATCTAGTCTTTGTCATTATGATACCCATGATACCATAGAACGAGCGATGTTGCGTATGCTGGAAGCTCAGGCTCCAGCCAAGCAGACGGCCACCGATACCATAAACACTCTTGCCGGCCGCCTTACCAATGCCACGCTGTTGGAGGACCGCCGAGCCGCTATACTGGGACTTCGAAGCTTCGCAAAGGAGTACCCGGCATCCGTTGCGTCGGTAGCCCTCCGCGGTTTAATTGCATGCTTGACAAATGACCTGGAAGATGTAGATACAACGAAGGTCGTTTTGGAGACTCTCCTCATGCTCTTCAACCCAAATGAAAAGAGTCCAGAAGCTTCCGAGGACATAGCGCTGTGGCTTGCAGACGAATTCACAACGCGGCAAGATAATATCAAGGTCCTTCTAGCCATGCTGGAATCGGCCGATTTCTACTCGCGCCTCTACTCCTTACAGCTCCTGACCGCCATTTTCGCTGCCAGACCAGAAAGAACACAAGAGAGCATTCTCAACGCTGCCCTTGGAGCATCGCGATTGTCTGCGACGTTGGATGATTCTCGCGAAGCGATCAGAAATGCAGGACTCGTCCTTCTCACGGCGCTCACTCAGTCGTCGCTCGAGCTTCAAAAGCTAGTTGCATTTGAAAGTGCGTTCGACCGGATCTTTCACCTCATTCACATCGAGGGAGGATTGGCTCAAGGTGGCATTGTCGTGCAAGACTGCTTGGAACTCCTGTCAAATTTAGTTCGCTACAATCCGTCGAATCAATCCCTCTTTCGGGAAAGCGGATGTGTTTCAAAGCTGGCCGAAATCCTACGGTCCACCAATGCAGAGCCATCGGACGAGAAGGACGGAGAGGTGTGGTCAAGTTCTCAACGTGATAAAAACATTTGGGGAATCCTGGCCGTGATCCGATTTTTCTTAGTAGACGGCAGTGTGAGCACACAAGCGAATCAAACCGCATTCAATAAGCATGGACTCCTTCAGCAAGTGCTCAATCTAGCATTCAGTCGCTCCACAGAGCTTCCTGTGAAAGCCGAGGCTCTGTATACATGTGCTGACATGATCAGAGGCAATCCTCCGCTTCAGCAGAGCTTCGCTCAGTTCCAGGTCGCATCAGTAGTAGATCATGAGCCTTACGACGGAAAAAACGGAACGACAAATGGAACGACAATAGCTTACATCGTCGACGCTCTCCTCGAGCTCATACTCTCTCCACCTACAGGCACAAGTTTGGACGTTCGTCTCGCGGCATGCGAATGCATAAAGGCCTACTTGTTCAAACACGCCCTGATATGCAGGTTTTTCGTAAAGAGAGCGATTGATGGGTACTTTTCAGGAGAGGACGAATCACCAAACGTGTTGACAACGCTTCTGGAAGACGAGGTCAGCTTGCAAAAGAGTGTTGATCCGTATCGAGTGTGGTTTGCATCCGTCATTGTTTGCCATCTCATATGGAATGACTCCAATGGTGAAGCGAGTGAAGACGACTCTGTGCGAGCACATCTGATGAAAGTTGTCGAAGGTGATTCAAGCACCGGTGAAGAGGAGATTACCTGCATTCAGATCATTGCGGGCAATCTGGTTGCTGGACTTCAAAGACCAGGTGATGAACACGCAGTAATGGGCTTCTTTATGCTCCTCTGTGGTTGGCTTTACGAAGATAAGGCTGCCGTTGATGATTTCTTGGGCGAGGGAAGCAATATCCAAGTCATCATGCAGGTTGCAGCATCCACAAACAATGATCGAACAGTTCTCAAGGGCCTCTCCGCGGTATTACTGGGCATTGTCTATGAGTTCTCAACGAAAGATTCAAAGATTTCGCGTCGGCAATTGCAGCCCATCCTCACGACAGGTCTTGGGCGGGATCGCTACCTTCAAGCCCTTTCTCAATTGCGACAGCATCCTCTTATTCGTGATTTCGAAGCATACGCTCAAGGGTCTGGGAATCTGGTATCTGGACAAGAGCTTCCGCCGTATACCTACTTCGATCGAACCTTTGTCGAGTTCCTGAAAGACAATTTCAGCCGTCTTTCTCGAGCAATTGATCGCGATCCCGGCATCGAGCAGGTCACAGGAGATCGTGGAGGCATTGACAGAGATCAATTGGATTTCTACAAAGACGAATTGCGGTCCCTAAAGGCGCAATTGGAGGAAAAGGAGCAACTGTTGCGCAAAGCCGCTGAAGACTCGGTCAACTTACAGCAAAAGCTGGACAGTGAGCAAGCCAATCATCGGAAAACGCAGGATACCCGGGACGCCGATTTACAAAGGTTGAACCAAGTGAACGAAGCAGTTCGAATGCATCACAACAATGAAATAGAAGAACTTCGAGGACAACATGGTCAGGAAATTGCAAGACTTCAGAAAGAACATGAATCGGCATTGCACCAACAGCAAGCTTCCTTTGTACAGCAAGCGCAAGGATTTCAGGCTGAGATTGAGAAGGCTGCAGAGCAAACGGAGAGATCTAAAGAATACTACGAGCGCCGTCTGGCTCAAGCAGACAGGATAAAGCGCGACATTGAGACTAAACTCAATGACGCCAATAACACCATTTCTAGCCTAAGAAAAGAGCTGAACCAGTCCCAACAGGAATTGGTCCAGTTAAAGGCAGAACTTTCAGCTGTTAAGAAACAGC